>Ga0315318_10001340_pt1 | contig 10769 bp, 10 predicted proteins | sample M1200m3416metaG_FD_203703 | JGI IMG/M metagenome (GOLD analysis project Ga0315318, IMG submission 203703) | Ammonia-oxidizing marine archaeal communities from Monterey Bay, California, United States - M1 200m 3416 | ecosystem: Environmental > Aquatic > Marine > Coastal | place: USA: California... | reverse complement strand
AGATTGCTCAACTTTGAAAAGTAGCCCAGCCCCCAGAGCCTCGCTCACCAACTGTTTTTGTTCTGTAAGGTATTGCTGATAGGAGCCGGCAGCCGGTGCCGCTGAAGCTTGGCGGCTGACATATTCGAGAGACTGATCACTCGCCACCGCTCGACCGAGGTGATTCTGAATGCGATGCCAGGAGCCCTGGTTGCGCGGTTCCTCCTGACACCATACCACCTTGCGCCGGTTGGGGTAGTGATTCAGTATGGTTTCAAGATGATCCTGTGGAAACGGGTACAACTGCTCGATCCGTATGATCGCCGTATCGGTCTGCTGCCGATGGGTCCGTTCCTCAAGCAGATCAAAGTAGACTTTCCCTGAACACAGAATGATCCGCTTGACTGCTGTGGGATCCAGGGCGTCGACCTCATCAAGCACTGGGTGAAAAGCGCCTTGGGTCAGATCAGAAGCCGGCGAGATGGAGGCGCGGTGGCGCAGCAGACTCTTGGGCGTCATAACAATCAGCGGTCGGCGCAGTAGTCGGATCATTTGCCGCCGGAGCATGTGAAAAAACTGAGCTGGGGTAGTCGGCATACAAACCTGCATGTTGTTATCGCCACAAAGTTGCAGAAAACGCTCGAGGCGCGCAGAGGAATGTTCGGGGCCCTGGCCTTCCATGCCATGTGGCAGAAAAAGCGTGAGCCCGCACAATCGTTGCCATTTAGCTTCACCGCTACTGATGAACTGGTCAATGACAACCTGCGCACCATTGGCGAAATCGCCGAACTGCGCTTCCCAGATCGTGAGTGTGCGAGGCTCTGTAGTCGCATAGCCGTACTCAAAACCCAGAACTGCTTCTTCAGATAAGAGTGAATCGATTACCAAAAATTGCGATGGATCATCACCAATAGTGCGCAGCGGTACATAGGGGTTTCGGCGAGCCTGGTTCTTAAGTACCGCGTGGCGATGCGAAAAGGTTCCCCGCCCCGAGTCTTGCCCTGAGATACGCACAGCGTAACCATCCTGGATCAGGGATCCATAGGCCATGGTCTCGGCAAAACCCCAATCCATTGGTATTTCACCCGTCGCCATCTGAGTGCGGCTATCCAGTATACGGCGTACCCGCGGGTGAGGATCAAAGTCTTCAGGCAGGGTCACCAGTTGGTCATTGAGGTCAATTACCCGCTTGGCGCTGATAGCGGTATCCACCGGATCAGTCCAGCGCGCGGTGATATAAGGTGACCAGTCGACGAGATACAGCGACTTATCTGGGTTGGTGGCTGGAGGGTGGACCACCTGCCCCTGGTCAAGTGCATCCCGGTAGCGCTCAACCATAGCATCACTGTCTATGGTGGTGATCACGCCTTCGTCAGCAAGTCGCCTCGCATACCGTTGGCGTGTGGTAGGCAGGTTACGGATGACGCGGTACATGTTCGGCTGGGTAATTGCCGGTTCGTCTGCTTCATTGTGACCCAGTCGGCGGTAACAGAGCATATCGACTACGACGTCTTTGTTGAAAGTCATGCGAAAGTCGTGAGCCAACCGGCTGGCAAATATTATGGCGTCAGGGTCATCGCCATTAACGTGAAAAATTGGTGCCTGTACCATTTTAGCCACCTCAGTACAGTAAGGCGTCGAGCGGGCGTCGAGCGGGTTTCGAGTGGTGAAGCCGATCTGATTATTGATGACGATATGGACAGTGCCCCCGGTTGAGAAGCCGCGCGTGTTAGACATGTTGAGGGATTCCATCACCACACCCTGGCCGGCAAAGGCCGCGTCTCCATGGATAAGCACGGGGAGCACAGTGTTTTTTTCGTCGTCTTTACGTCTATCCTGGCGGGCCCGTACCGAGCCCTCAACTACTGGGTTAATAATCTCCAGATGAGAAGGGTTAAACGCCAAGGCCATATGCAGTACGCCGCCAGGTGTTTCAATATCGGCAGAAAATCCCTGGTGGTACTTCACATCACCGGTATTCCTCTGACCAGCGTTGCTGGTGGTTTTACCTTCGAATTCACCGAACAGTTCTTCGGGCGATTTCCCCAGTATATTGACCAGTACATTGAGCCGGCCCCGATGAGCCATCCCGACGACGATCTCTTTGATGCCAGCTCCACCGGCCCGCTGGATCAGATCGCCGAGCATTGGCACCAGAGCCTCCCCACCTTCAAGTGAGAAACGTTTTTGCCCAACGTAACGGGTGTGCAGGTAACGCTCTAGTCCTTCGGCCGCAGTCAAGCGCTGCAACAGGTGTCGGCGAAAGTCGGCGTCCGTGGATGCCCGCACGGGTTCGCATTCCAACCGCTCCTGTAACCAGCGCTTTTGTGCTGTATCGGTGATGTACATGTACTCGATGCCCAGTGGCCCGCAATAGGTGGCATCGCACAATTCAAGGATCCGGCTGAGCGGCATCTGTACTGGCCCAAATGCAAGCGAGCCGGTATCGAAAGAGGTTGAGAGATCGGCTTTTTCCAAGCCCTGTGCTTTTAAGTCGAAATCCTCTGGCACTTCAGGTCGAGCCAGGCCCAACGGATCGGTAGTCGCAATACTATGTCCGCGGGTGCGGTAAGCGTTAATGAGGCGCAGCACTGCTGCCTGTTTGCGGCCATATTCCGCTTGATCCGTTGCCTGAAGATCTGTGGTTGTTGCAGCAGAGTTGGTAGTCGGCTCATTCGCCAGATTGTGAAAAACCTGTTGCCAGCTGGGGTCCACACTGTCCGGGTTGTTCCGGTAGCGGCTATGAAGGTCTTCGAGGTAGGCGCGATTCCCCCCGGAAAGAAAATCTGCGTTGGTGACCGATCCCCGGCCAGTCTTTGTGCTCATCCGCCAGGCGTTACTTGCTCGCAGCTCAAAATGGGTGTTGCGGGTCTGTCGTCAGAGTAAAAAAGGATCAAGAAAAATTATACGCTATATCCGTTCGGTGTGAAATGAAATTATGGTCTGGTAACTCAGCGGGTCCCAGTATGACCGAAGCCACCCGTTGACCGCTCGCTCTTGTCAAAGGCTTCTACTACCTCAAAGGCTGCCTGCACCACAGGTACGATCATCATCTGGGCAATACGGTCACCGGGATTAATCTGGAAGGCTTCACCACCGCGGTTCCAGCAGGAAATCTTGACTTCTCCTTGGTAGTCGCTATCGATTAGTCCCACCAGGTTACCCAGAACAATGCCATGTTTATGGCCCAACCCCGAGCGGGGCAGCAGCACTGCAGCATGAGATGGATCACCGATATGAATCGCTATGCCGCTGGGAATCAGTTCGCACTGGCCTGGTTGGATTGTCAGCGGGGCGTCAAGGCAGGCGACGAGGTCAATACCGGCCGAACCTTGTGTGGCATATGCCGGAAAGGCAAATTCATCACCCAGGCGCTTGTCGATGACTTTAAGCTGGATTTTTTGCATGATATCGTCGTGCGATCTCTTCGACCAATCGCCTGGCAAGCTCAGTCTTGCTATCGTGTCCAAGCTCGACTCGATCGTGCTGGCTGATCAGTGTCAGAGTGTTATGGTCGCTGCCGAATGGGTCGTCATTGCCACCCACCTGATTTACTGCGATCAGGTCGAGACCCTTGTTTTTTAACTTCTGACGGGCATAAACAAGGGGCTGGTCAGTCTCAGCCGCAAAACCGACGGTAAATGGTGGATCTGATTGTTGTGCCACCGTCGACAGGATATCGGGGTTGCGCACAAATTCAACCACAAGCGTTTGCGCATCTTTTTTCATTTTTGTGGGCGCGACCTGTGCAGGTCGGTAGTCAACAACAGCCGCGACTCCAATAAAGATATCGAACCCGGATACATCCGATTCGACCGCGCCAAGCATCTCTTTTGCCGTTGTGACGTTCTTCAATTCAATCCCAGTCGGTGGCGTTATCGTAACGGGGCCGCTGATCAGAGACACGCTTGCGCCGGCACGTTTTGCCGCGCTTGCGACCGCGTAACCCATTTTTCCGGAGCTGTGATTGGATAAACCACGAACGGGATCAAGCGCCTCCCAAGTGGGGCCGGCCGTAACCATGACCCGAAGGTTCTCCAGAGGCCCCGGGTTCGGGGAATTGCTCAAGCATTCCAAAAGCTCGTCCGGCTCGAGCATCCGTCCGGGACCTGTATCCCCACATGCCTGCGGTCCTTCGGCAGGGCCCAGTAGTGTAATACCATCTGCCAGAAGGGTTGCCAGATTGCGCTGGGTGGTTGGTTTGTGCCACATGGCCTGGTTCATTGCCGGTGCCAGGATTACCGGCGCCGATGTTGCCAGGCAGACGGTGCTAAGCAGATCCGAAGCCAGACCGGCAGCGAGGCGCGCAATAAAGTCAGCGCTTGCGGGAGCGACCACAATAGTGTCTGCCCAGCGCCCAAGCTCAATGTGACCCATGCCAGACTCAGCTTCTGGATCCAGCAGGGTGTCGCGAACCGGTCGGCCGCTGAGTGCTTGCAAGGTGAGCGGAGCAATAAAGGCTTTTGCGGCCTGGGTCATAATGACCTGCACCTGGGCCCCCTGCCCACATAGTCGGCGAACAAGCTCGGCAGATTTATAGGCGGCAATACCGCCAGTAATGCCTACAATGAAGTGCTGATCAGCGAGACGGGACATGGTTTGAGAGTCTAACGGTTGCTGGCGTGCCGGGGAAATCACAGGATGTTCATCGGCTTCTAGCACCGAAAGTGGAAAGATTGCTCCGCTCCCCTAGGAAAAAGGATCAAAATCTGGTATAAAACGCGGCCTTTACAGGATACAGCGCGGGTATTTCAGCCATGGCTAGAGTTTGCCAGGTAACCGGTAAGCGGGTGATGACAGGAAACAACGTATCACACGCGCATAACAAGACCAAACGGGTTTTCAAGCCCAACATCCATGATCGACGTTTTTGGGTTCCAAGCGAGAATCGCTGGGTTCGCCTACGCGTATCTCATCAGGGTTTGCGGATTATAGATAAAAAAGGTATCGATACCGTGCTCGAAGAGCTTCGTGGTCGAGGCGAGAAAGTTTAATAAGCCAGGGGGAATCGGATAATGAGAGACAAGATCAAACTGGTATCGTCTGCAGGAACAGGCCATTACTACACGACGACCAAGAATAAGCGCAACCAGCCTGAGAAGATGGAAATTCGTAAATACGATCCAGTGGTGCGTAAGCATGTAGCCTACAAGGAAGCCAAGATTAAGTAAGTCTGGAAGCTTGTCGGGCTAAACGCCCGAAATACATGCACAGAACCCTCGCGACGCGAGGGTTTTTTTTGGCTGACGTCAGCGGGCGCGGTAGGTAATTCTCCCTTTGCTTAGATCGTAAGGGGTCAATTGCACTGTAACTTTGTCACCGCGCAGGATTCGGATATAGTGTTTACGCATTTTGCCCGAGATGTGGGCGATAACCACATGCCCATTTTCGAGTTCGACGCGGAACTGGGTATTAGGTAGGTTCTCCAGAACCGTGCCTTCCATTTCAATATGTTCTTCTTTTGCCACGCGATAAAGTGGGCCTCCGCCCGCATTTTTCTCAAGAGCGCGGAGTATACCCAAGTTCCGGACTTGCCTACAGATTGTCAGAATCTGGTGATATGTGCTTAATAACTTTGACCCACCAACCTGGCGCATTCCCCATATGATTTAAGGACGCTGATCCTGTCGCACGTTAGGGTTTCACCAGGATATGCTTAAGGCATAATTAATGGGTCTTTTCCCGACCCTAGCTCGAAAGGGCTCTTTCTAGGACAGTAACATGGTTGAACTATTCTTCTGGCCAACACCCAACGGGATGAAAGTCTTGATGTTCCTCGAAGAAGCCGGCTTGGATTACCGAATTACCTCGGTAAATATTAATGAGGGCGAGCAGTTTAGTCATGAGTTTCTACAAATTGCACCTAACGGGCGGATACCGGCCATTATCGATCATGCCCCGACCAAATCGCCCGAGACGATCTCAGTCTTTGAATCTGGAGCGATCCTCATCTATCTCGCAGAGAAGGTCGGACGGTTCCTGCCCGATTCTCTTGTTGAGCGGACAGACGTACTGCAATGGTTGATGTGGCAGATGGGTGGTCTGGGCCCAATGCTAGGTCAGAATCATCACTTCACCCGCTATGCTCCAGAAGAGGTGCCCTATGCGATCCGGCGGTACCATCAGGAGACGTCCCGATTGTACGCGGTATTAGACGGGCGCCTTGCCAAGAGCGAGTTTATCTGTGATGATTATTCCATTGCCGATATGGCCTGCTATCCGTGGATTTTGCGTTACGAGTGGCATAAAACCGATATCGATCAATTCCCCAATGTTAAGCGATGGTTTGAGTCGATCCGCCAACGACCTGCTGTGGTCGCGGCTTATCGGGAGGCTCAGAAAATCAATAAAGGTAAGGCCGTGACTCCAGCAGCTCGGCAGATCCTGTTTGGCCAGGATGCAACAACCATGCGTAAGCCGATGGGTACTATGCCTGGATCGGGAAACTAAAGTTTCAGACGAGCGCTTCGGTTCGCATGCGGGTCTTAAGCATTGAGATTTTCAATCAGCGCCAAAGTCTGCATGAGGTACCTGGCCAACTGTCAGTTTTGGGTCTTTGGGAAAACAAGTTTGACACAAAGGCCGGGGTCGTTGCCAGCGAGTGAGACCTGGGCGCCATGGTGCCGCGTCACAGCACTTACCAGGCTTAGCCCTAGTCCGTTGCCGGCACTCGAGCGACTGGCATCCCCACGATAAAAGCGCCGGAACACCTTGTCCTGGTCTGCCTTTGCAATACCCGGGCCATTATCACATACCGACAGGACAGGTTGATCCCGGTGATGAGATATGGTGATCTCGATAATGCCCCCGACAGGCGTGTATTTAACAGCATTATCGAGCAGGTTTGCGAGCGCCTGGAATAGCATGTCCCGGTCCGCTTGCACTATCGATTGCGCATCCACCAGTAGTTTAAGCTTTTGATATTTTTCCTCCGCCAGCGGCTCGTACAGCTCGACCACATCTGTAGCCAACTGGCTAAGCGCCAGTGGTTGCATGTTGGTACTGATCGATTCGGACTCAATGCGTGCAATACGAAGCAGGGCATTAAACATGTCCAGCAGGCGATCGGCCTCATCAATTGCCTGTTCGAGTGCCCGCGCTTGCGCCGATTTCAGCCCGTCTGAATCACCCAGGGATTCAAGGCGTTGACGCAATCGTGAAAGAGGGGTTTTGAGGTCATGCGCAATATTGTCACTGACTTGGCGAATGCTTTCCAAGAGTTCTTGGATCTGGTCCAGCATGTGATTGAGATTGTTCGATAACTGGTCGAACTCGTCGCCGCGTGAACCGACCGGCACGCGCCGATCCAGATCTCCAGCCATAATGCGCTGACTGGTATCGTTAATGATGTCAATTCGTGTCAGCATTCGCCGACTGATGAAAAAGCCTCCGGCCAGGCCAAGCACCAAGGTTAGAGCCACGCCCCAGCCCAGTGCCGAAATGACTCGTAGGCGCGCGGCATTGAGTTCCTGGATATCTTGTCCGACCAGTAATCGAAACCCGCCAGCCAGCTGAAACTGTCGTGCCCGGGCTGGATGCAGACTTGGCTGGTCGAGATCGCCGGCCTTGAGGTTGAAATTCAGCCAGCCATCTTGGACCGGCACCTTTGGCCAGCGATTGATATTTCCGACAATAACTCGACCGAGTGGGTCGGTGAGGAGATAGATAGATGTGCCTGTAGGCTGCTGCCGGTCGACCCGGTTAGAGATCAGGTGTCGCAACCCAGGCAGACCACGATGCTCATAACGCTCAGATAGAGTATTAATCTCGGCACGGATAGCGGTATCCGATTGGTCTGCCATGTAACGCACGCTAGACCAGTAGATAAAACTGAATAGTACGAGTACCGATGCGGTGAAAAGAGCCACGTACAGTAGCGCAATTCGAAAGGTGGAACTTCTGAGAAAGCTAGTCAGATTCACGCAGTATGTACCCGGCACCACGGACGGTGTGCAGCAGCTGCGTTGAGAATCCTCGATCAATTTTGGATCGTAGTCGACTGATATGGACGTCAATGACATTCGTCTGGGGATCAAAATGATAGTCCCAGACGTTTTCAAGCAACATGGTTCGGGTAACAACCTGACTGCTGTGGCGCATCAGGTATTCCAGCAGTCGAAACTCCCTAGGCTGAAGCTTGATGGCTTTTTCGTCACGACGTACCTGTCGGGTCAGTACATCCATCTCCAGATCGCCTACCTTGAATTGCGTGGTCATTGCACTGTGCTGGGCGCGTCGGCCTAGAGCTTCGACTCGCGCGAGCAATTCTTCAAAAGCAAAAGGTTTTGGCAGGTAATCATCGCCGCCAGCCCGAAGCCCAGTGACCCGATCTTCAAGATCACCCAGTGCACTCAAGATCAGCACCGGCGTGTTGTTGTCCAGATCCCGTAGGTTTGCAATCACTGATAGCCCATCCATTGCTGGAAGCATGCGGTCGATGACGAGCAGATCATAAGACTCGTTAGTCGCCAAAGCCAGGCCATCTGGGCCGTTGTCTGCGGTATCTGTCACATGACCGGCCTCGCGCAAGCCGCGCGAAACATAGCGGATCGCTTCCGGGTCGTCCTCTATCAGCAGGATACGCACGATAATAACTTCAGGGCTTGGGCTGTCGGTCCAGAAATTCTAACCGAGTAGTGCTGGCCGAGGGGCGCCCCTCGGCCAGTGACTTAAAAGAGCAGATCAACCTACTTTAACGGCGACATAACGTTGGTCACCATTTCGTTCTACCAGTAGCAGAATCGTTTTGTTTTGTTTGTCGGTGCGAGCGAGATCAACTTGATTCAGGACATCTTCGGGTGTGCCCACTGAGTTTTCACCTACCTTCAGAATAATATCTCCTGGTCGAAGGCCCTTATGGGCCGCGGGACTTCGCGGCGCTACGTCCTGGATAAGAACCCCGCTACGGTTTTCTCCAAGCCGTTGCCGATTCGCCTCGTCGAGCATCGACAGCCTCAGACCCAGTTTACGGGTGGGTTCTTGCTCTTGTTGATTGTAGGCCTGGCGGGAACCTCTAAGTGGCTCCAGGGTTGCGGTGACTATCATTTCTTGGCCAGATCGCCAAACCCCGAGTGAAATAGACTGGCCCGCGGGGGTTCTCGCTACCAGACGCGGTAAGTGGCGCATACGTTTTACCGGCTCGTTATCGAGACTCACGATAACGTCGCCGGTGCGAAGGTCACTGCGGGCGGCTGGGCTGTCGGGACTGATGCGCGATACCAGTGCCCCACGCGGTTCGTCAAGACCAAGGCTGTCGGCGATTTCAGGTCCGACTGCCTGTATTTCGACACCGAGCCATGCCCGTGTAACCTGGCCATGATCACGCAATTGGCTGACAACGTTTTCTACCAGGCTTGCAGGAATCGCAAAGCCGATTCCAACACTGCCACCGTTGGGCGAAAAAATCGCCGTGTTGACGCCAATAACTTCCCCTGCATTATTAAATAGTGGCCCTCCCGAATTACCTCGATTGATCGAGGCGTCGATCTGAATGTAATCGACATACGGACCGTTGTTGATATCGCGACCTCGCGCGGAAACAATCCCAGATGTTGTGGTGCCCCCCAGACCAAATGGGTTGCCAATTGCGATCACCCAGTCACCGACACGGGCGAGGTCAGAATTGCCAAATAAAACAAAGGGCAATGGTTCGTTGGCATGGATTTCTAGCAAGGCGAGGTCGGTGCGTTTGTCACTTCCTCGAACCGTCGCGGGAAAGACGCGGCCGTCTTCCAGTGTAACCTCAATCTGGTCAGCGTTTCCGATGACGTGATGATTAGTCACTACAAGGCCTGCAGCATCGATAATGAACCCAGACCCCAGTGAGCGGGCCTCCATGGGTCCACGCGGCCCCTTTGGGACCGACTCGCCAAAAAACCGCTCCATGAATTCACGCATCTGCGGTTGTCCACGAAAACCAAATTCCTGATCATGTCGTCGTGAAAATGAGTTATCGAAATTGTCATTGTCCGGACGTGCCGAAGTACGCTGCGTGGTGCGGATTGAAATATTTACGACGGCAGGTCGCACAGACTCGACCAGGTCTGCAAAACCAGAGCCGGGCCCGCCAGAGACAGTCATTACTGTGTCGGTGCTTTGCGGCAGTGCTGTGGCGGTTCGGCTTGCGTACAATACAGCGCTGACGGTGGCTATAGTGGCGAGGGCCACGACTGTGATCTGGGGTGCGAGTTGTCGCAGGGTTCGTTGTTGTGGCATGGGGTTATCTCCCTGGATGTGGTTGCTAAGTTCCAGGGCACTTTAGAGGGGGCCCCATTACCGCGACCTAAACAAAGTATTACCGTTTGGTAATGCAATGCCACGCTTTGGAGGTCATTCAGGAAAGCAGGTATTTCAAGACCCGCTCATAGATCTGTGAAAGGCGTTCCAAGTCTTCGATACCCACAGCTTCATCGACTTGGTGGATGGTACGGTTAATAGGTCCCAATTCTATAACCTGCGCTCCGGTGGGTGCGATGAACCGTCCGTCTGAGGTGCCACCATCAGTGGAAAGCACTGACTGAATGTTGACTACTTCGGCGATGGCATTTCGAGTCGCGTCTACTAATTCCCCCGGCAGGGTCTGATAGGGCAGGCCCAGGGGCTCCCAGTCGATGTTGAAATGCTTAGCATGTGTTGCGCAGATTGAGTCGATGGTTTCACGAATGGACTGGGCACTGGTGTCGGGACAATACCGTAGATTGAATCGGGCTTGGGCCTCGCCGGGAATGACGTTACTGACTCCAGTGCCTCCGGCGAGGTTGGAAACCTGAAAGGTGGTCGCTGGGAAGAAT
>Ga0315318_10001339_pt1 | contig 10771 bp, 13 predicted proteins | sample M1200m3416metaG_FD_203703 | JGI IMG/M metagenome (GOLD analysis project Ga0315318, IMG submission 203703) | Ammonia-oxidizing marine archaeal communities from Monterey Bay, California, United States - M1 200m 3416 | ecosystem: Environmental > Aquatic > Marine > Coastal | place: USA: California... | reverse complement strand
TGACAATGTAGTCAATGGTGGGCTGACTGTCAGGGCCACCGGTACGCACACGCAGGGTACTGCGGGCACGTTTGTTCGGTACATCCAGTTCTCTCCGACTTATGACTGGTCTGGGTACGAACGGGGTGCCTTCTTTACTGACAACCAGTACAACGACTTCACATTCTTTGGAACGACGTATCAGTACAGTTGCCATCCCGCTTCGAACAATGCGTACAAACTTGGTCACAGCGGAGGACGATGGAGCGAGGTGTTCGCTGTTAATGGGACAATAAACACATCCGATGAGAACCAGAAAACAGACATCGCTGATTCCGATCTGGGGCTGGATTTCGTCAATGCGCTACGGCCTGTGAAGTTCAAGTGGATCGAAACTGAGGGAAGAGCAGGCGTCAGGACGCACTACGGCCTGTTGGGACAGGAGGTCGAAACAGTGTTAGGAGGTGTTGCTTCCGACACGGCTATCTGGACTAATGCACTGATTGAAGCACATCCTGAGATGGAGGCTGACCCTGAACGCAATGTCCCCCACGTTGCTGCCGTGGAAGAGCACTACGAGCAGGGACTTCGGTACACGGAACTAATAGCCCCTCTGATCAAGGCAGTACAGGAACTTACTGCCAGGGTCGAAGCGCTAGAGGGCTAGTGGGGTAAAATCTCCTTATGGACACAATTTCTTTTCCACTGAAATTTGAACAATCCGGCGTGACCCTACTCCGCGAGGGAACTGACGCATATTACAACCAACTCCTATCGCTGGCCGTGCTCACAGAACCAAACCGCCACCCACTGACCCCGGAATACGGTATCTTTGATCCTGTCTTCCGAGCAGTCGATAAGGGACAGTTCGTTGTTCAGGCCGCGCGCTATGTGCCCGAGGTCGTCATCACCAATATTGATGTTGACCTCTCTGAAACTGAGGACGTCAACGTGAGTATTGGATTCGTGGAGCGTGACTAATGCCGGCTGATTACAGTTCTTACGTCAATCTGAAACCACACGATGTCGATGCAGTCGACATATACCTTGGGGCCCAAGAGTTGGCACGAGTAACCTTGCCTGAGTTCAACCTTCGGCAAGGCACCGTCGAAGACGCGATGTTCCAAGCATTTTCATACATGCAAATGCTCAGCGTCTCGGCCATTAATCGTCTACCCAACCGCCTAATGGAGGGGTTGGCCGCGATGATGGGTGTGGGGAGAGACGAGGGATCACGTTCCAAAGTGGATGCTGTTATCACACTCAACGACACAGTGAATGTGGCTATCCCCGCTGGCTCCACGGCTACTTATCCGGTCACAATCAATGAGACTACAATTAACTATCCGTTCGCAGTAGTGGATGCCATGGTGGTCTCATCAACCACTACCCGCGTCGCGTCGACCGCGAATGTGGCTATTGCTTCCGCTCTGACAAATGGTGACACCGTTGACGGTGTAACACTGGCAACCGGAGACAAGGTGTTGCTGAAGAATCAGACGGCGGGTGCCGAAAATGGGGTGTATACCGTAGTGTCTTCTGGATCCGCCTCACGGTCTCCGGGTGAAGATGTTGTCAATTATCTATCTGCAGCCCTTCATTCGTTCTCTCAGCATGTCACCGTCACCGAAGGAACTGCTAACGCAAATACCACTTGGAATGTCAGCAATGTCCACGGAACCATTACTCTAGGTACAACTGCCATAACTTATGAGGCGAAAACGTATCCTACGATTTATGCCACCCTTCAATCTCTTGCTGTAGGCATCCACCCTCCTCCCGTTGCGAATATCCTTATGACATTGAACTCGGTTATTCCTAACGTTGGCAGCGTAACGGTTGCTTCAACTACGAATTTTGTTGCCGGGACAAACGCAGAATCAGACAAGGAGTTTTTGGACAGGTGCACCACATATCTGGCAGGACTATCTTCTGCAGCAGTTACTGAAAGTCAATTGAGTTCAAGCGCGCTAACAAGCAACTCGCATGTTTCTAGAGCCAGGGCTTACGACCTCACTACTTCTGGAGATCGGGCATTGAACCAATTGCCGCTTGCCAGTCCAGCCGGCCCTACGGCTCATCCTGGAAACTCCATCATCGTTGCATACGGGGTCGGTCGTGTCCTGACGGCTGCTGAACATTCGGCTTTGGCGCTACAGGCGTCCAATAAGACAATCGCTGGTCTGACCATTGCTTCAGTCGACCCCATCCTGATTGATTTGACGGTTGCGGCATCGGTAACCGTGGCCAAAAACCGAACGTCGGCTGACATGCAAACCGACATTAAGAATGCGCTCAAGAGTTATCTGAGCGTGGAGAACTTTCCTGCTACCTCGGAATCGATTCTCGCATCGGACGTTGCTAGAAAGATTTATTCAGTAGATGGGGTGCTGTATGTCCAATCGATCACGATCGCGCCGTCTGGCGCGTCTTCGATTGCGGCTAGCGAGTGGGCCGGTAGCGGTACCACGCAAGGCAATATTCTGAATTCTGCTGGTGATCCAAATATTTATTATCTCTCCAAGGGCTCATATCCGAACATGTCAGCGACAACACAGGTGACCCTGACCATTACCGTAGCGAGTTAGCAATGGCTACCACTCAGAACCTGTTGCTCCAGGCTGATCAAGCACATGCTTTCGACACTGCCGGGAATCGCGTCTCAACGACCGGCTATACCAACGCATGGCAAACATCGTCAAACGCCACTATCACAATCAATGATTCCGTAGTTCAAGACTTGAACTATTACACCATTGTTGTATCTCCAAGCAACACTAATTCCTGCTCGCTGTATTTACCGTCTACGGCTGTCCCATCCAAGGGGCATGGTGGTTCTTTCTTACAATTTCACTGTCTTTTCAATTGCAGCGTGCCCGCGACTACTACAACTTCATTGAAGGAAACCGGTCAGCCGCAACCTGCTAATTACCCAGCAAAGAGCATATTGGGTGTTAAGGGCCAATATACGGTGGCCCGTAGTAATCTATTTGCTTTTCCCGCCGATCTGATTGACAGATACTTTAACATAACCATGGATTTCAGCGGCCATGAAGGCAACTCGATCTATGTAACGGTTCCCTGCCTCATCAATGATCATGGGTTTATGCGAAACACAATGGTGAAAAACGCATTTGGCGCCATGCCGGATGTTTATTTCGACAAGGACTCCACACAGGAGGATCCCTCTTTCCCGATGTTCAAGTTATACGACGCCATGACTGATCGGGCGAATGAGGTAATGCTCACATACAGCCTGTGGCGGGATCTGGAACTTGATGAAATCGGTCCCGGTAAGACCGGAGAAGAAAATTGGGCCACTAGCCAACTCACCACACCCGCTCAGGTTGCGGATGCGAATATAGATTGGTTGGCTCAGTTCACAGGCAAACAGATGAGGAATAATGTCCAAGGTAAGGATTCTTCGGGGACTGCTCGCGAATACTTCTCGGCTGCCACCGACATAAAGGATTATCTGACCTGGCAGTTGCTCTATTCGTATTATGGTCGAGCCGCTGGAACCCGTGATGCAATGGTGCAGGCAGCGAAGCAAGTTCTTACCGGGACAAAGGGCGTGGGTGTGATCCCCAACTACCTGAGTGATCCTTGGAAGATTCAAATCCAGACGCTGCAGGCTGAAACAGTTTACGACTCGAGCAATAGCAACATTTCAGAAGACGTACTAGTTTCCGTTGAACCGACCCGACCTCTGGGGTACCAGATCTACCATGCGGCTGTCGCACAGTTTGTGTTCATTGTCGGCAATGTCGGACTTGGTATTCTTGGACAAGGACAACTGGCCTAGGAGGCTCGCAAATGGCAAAAGGTCTGAAGGTATGGGCTACCGGAGATATTCTCCAGGCATCAGACGTAAACGATTACCTGTCTGAACAGGTGGTTATGAACTATGCCGATGAGGCGGCCCGAGACGCAGCCATTGCAGGAGGCACCACTTTGGTGGAGGGCATGGCCGCCTACTCTGGTGGGACCGGACAAACCAACTCCAAAACAATGGCTTATTACGACGGAACCAACTGGATTGTGCTGGGAACAAAGGCCGCAATCGAGGCTCAGGAAAGCCGAACGGCCCGCATCGTGGCCTATATGGAAGTCTACTGATTCTTATAGGTGGTAAAATGAGGGTGAGCACCTTGTAAGGTACTCACTATCATATCCACCTTCGAAAGGCACCTCCATGAATTTTTGGCGCGATGCAATCGAACGGGCTGTCCGTACATTCGTCCAGGCTTACCTGGGTGTTTGGATGGCGACCGGAGCGGACTTTGATGGGTTCAGTGACGTCAACAACCTGAAAGCAGGCGCTGTTGCCGTTGCCCTTTCCGTTGCTATGGCAATGGGACTCAAGGGTGTTGGACCCAACAAGGATTCGGCTTCGACCGTTTAGCAACCAAACCGCAAACTAGTCATTGGGGTCGCTTTCCTCATCTACAATAAGAGTAGATGACCGAGGAGAGCGGCCCTAATGCTTGCTGGAACCTACAACATGTTGGCCGAGCAGGGGTCAACTCTTTATCGGGTGCTTAGTCTTGAATACCCCGATTTGGTGAATGACCCTACAGGTGAAACATTCTTGAAGTGGGACCTAGACGGTTATACCGCACGGATGCAAGTCCGTCGATTGATAACAGATACCAACTTCATGATTGAACTGACCACGGAGAACGCTGGAATCGCCGTCGAGCCGGCTGGTGAAGCGGGAAGAATCGATCTAAACATGACGGCCGCACAAACTGCAGCATTGGATTCAGATGGAGTTTACGATCTGGAAATCATCGACACGGCGGCTACAGGAACTGTTTCGAAAGTGATCAAAGGAACGTTCACTCTGATACCTGAGGTCACTCGATGACCAATAACGTCATCATCGACGAGAGTACCGCCAACCATATAATCGTTGACGCAGAGTCTCCAAACCTGGTTGCAGTGCGTACCGGTGCTGTACCAGCAGTTGCAGTTGTTCGCCGGTACACCCACACGCAGGGCTCTCCCGCCACTTCATGGGCGATTGTTCATGATTTGGGTGGGAAACCATCAGTTACTATCGTTGACACTTCGGATACCCATGTTGTAGGTGATGTAACATATAACAGCGAGACTAGTATCACTGTGTCATTCACGGCTGCGTTCTCCGGGTACGCGTATTTGACATAAGGCAGGGCAAATGGCCACAAAGTTCGTTACCAATATTGATCTCAATCAGAATCAGATTCTGAATGGTCGACTTGAATCGCTGGCGTCTGATCCCGGCTCCGGCAACTTCGAAGGTCGGTTGATATACAACACGACTGAAGATGTCATCAAGGTCTACACCGGGTCCGCGTGGCGCAAGGCAATCCATACCCTTGCCAGCAACACAAACGCGCTGACCGTTTCTGAGTCCAACGGCACGGCCACCTATTCAATCGCCAGTTCCGTTGCGAGCGGTGATGCCGGTCTTCTGAGTGGTGCTGACAAACAGAAACTCGATGACGCCACTAGTGTCAATACCGCCAGCAAACTTGCCATTCGTGATGGCAGCGGTCGCCTTCAGGTTTCTACTCCTGCTGCTGATCTGGACGCAGCCAACAAGGCTTACGTCGATGCTGCTCGTACCGGACTCGATGTCAAGGCATCTGTCCGGGTCGCGACAACCGCCGCCCTGACCATTGCGAACCAACTTGAGAATGGCGACACTGTCGATGGCATAACGCTGGCGACTGGTGACAGGGTCCTGGTCAAGGACCAGAGCACTGGTTCTGAGAACGGCATCTACATCGTCGCTGCTTCTGGCGCTCCAAGTAGGGCAACCGACGCCGACTCCAATACGGAGATGACGCCGGGGATGTTCACCTTCGTCGAAGAAGGCACGACGAACGCCGATTCCGGCTGGGTGATGACCAACGACGGTGCGATCACCGTCGGTACGACGGCCCTTACCTTCGCTCTCTTCTCGGTTGCTGGCACAATCTTCGCCGGCGATGGCCTCAGCAAGAGCGGTGACGTCCTCAACGTCAATGTGGCTGGCTCTGGTGGTATTGAAATCTCCAGCGACAACCTTCAGATCGAAATCGATCCAGGAGTAAGTGGCCTCACAACGACGGGTTCAGGACTCGCCCTTGCAAGCAATGTGGCCGGGGACGGCATTACCTTCACAACCGGCGTTCTTTCCCTCTCAACTTCTACAGGCGGCGCGGGTCTTACCTACACATCCGGCGTGCTTGCAGTCGGAGCCGGGGACGGCATCACTGTCAACGCCAACGACGTTACGTTGGCAAGCACCACTGCCGGTGCCGGTCTTACATATACCTCTGGTGTTCTTTCTTCTGACGCTGCCGATTTGGCCGCTGGCGCTGTCTCCGGTGGCGTTACGGGAACCTTGGTTATCGCCCAGGGTGGCACTAACGCCACCACTGAAGCCGCCGCTCGAGACAACCTCGCAGCGACTTCGGCTTCCGGTCTAACCACTTCGACTCCGACACTTGCCCGTGTCGCGAGCGACACCATCGGCGACGGTAGCGCCACGGCATTCGTCATTACCCACAACCTTGGAACGCGCGATGTTGTCATCCAGGTTTACGACGCAGCCAGTTATGACACAGTTATTGCCGACGTAGTTCGCACAAGCACCGATACGGCCACCGTTACTTTCTCTTCTGCCCCAGCCAGCAACGCTTACGTCGCTGTCATCACTGGCTAGAGCAGTTTCATAGCGCTCTGAGGGGCGCGGAATAGAAAGGTACGGTTGAGGCCGTGGCTCAGAAATTCAAGACCGCTATTTCCGTTGAGGAACTTGCAGCAGCCTCGTCTCAAGCAGTCGGCGTCAAGGTCGACGGGGACTCTGAGGCGCGAGTCAAGATCGATGCCGGCGGCAAGATTACCTGGGGTTCTGGCTCTGCCACCGGCGATGCGACCCTGTACCGATCTGCAGCCAACATTCTCAAGACCGATGACACCCTCGAAGCGGCTAGCGGTATCGTCACGTTGGCCACCGATGGTGCACCCTCTGCAGCCCTGGCCAATGGCGCTATTGCTGTTGATACCACGAACGATGTTTTCTATTTCCGGTCCAGCGGCTCGTGGCAGGAAGTGTCTGGTGGTGGGGCGAGCCTCACCGTTTCCGACACTCCCCCCGCTAGCCCTGAGGCGGGAAACCTCTGGTTCGAATCAGATACCGGAAACACATTGGTCTATTACACGGACGCCAACACTTCGCAGTGGGTTGAGGTTGGTCAGTCCGTTGATTCCTCACACGAGTTCTACATCAACATGGATGGTGGTGGGCCGACCAGCGTGTACGGCGGGATGCCTACGATTGATGGCGGCGGTGTCTAATGGCAATAGACTTTCCCGCTTCTCCGAGTCTTAATGATACTCACACCGTTGGGACTACTACTTTTTCGTGGAACGGCACTTACTGGGGCCGTAGTGCCAACACGGCCAAGTTCACTGCTGCTGATGCCGCCCCATCGAGTCCCGCTCTGGGGGACCTGTGGTACGAGTCGGATTCCGGTAAGGCGTTCATCTACTACGACAACATCTGGGTTGAGTTGGGTCACGCTAGTGACGGACAGACCTTTCAGTCGCAGGACGCGATGCCGTCCAGTGCAACAGCCGGAGACATCTGGTACGAAACAGACACCGGCAAGACGTTTATTTACTACACGGATGCGAATACTTCTCAGTGGGTTGAGATCGGTTTCGCTACCTCTGGACAGGATTTCCATGTAGGTGACACTCTCCCCTCGTCTCCGACGCAGGGGGATATTTGGTTTGAGTCCGATTCGGGGGCGTCGTTTATCTACTACACCGACGCTGATTCTTCCCAGTGGGTTGAGGTGGGACACGCCAGTGACGCTCAGGCGTTTGCTACGGGTGATACTGCTCCAACCAGTCCCAGCGAGGGGGACATCTGGTTCGAGTCCGACTCTGGAGCATCGTTCATCTACTACAACGATGGCGATACATCTCAGTGGGTTGAGATAGGCCACGCCAGTGAGGGGCAAACGTTCCTAGCCCAGGATGCCGCGCCTAGCACCACAACCGCTTCGAGTGGAGACATCTGGTTCGAGACGGATACGGGAGCAGCGTTCATGCTCTTCGTGGACGCCGACTCTCGTCAGTGGGTGGAACTCGGTCATACGAATGACGCCGACTTCACCAACGTTCACAACATTGACGGCGGTGTGTCGAACTCTTCCTACGGTGGCCTTGCGGCCATAGATTGTGGGTTTTCTGCATAATGGCCACTATGAATTTTCCCGCTTCCCCGTCGACTAACGACATTCACACGCATGACGGCAAACGTTGGCAGTGGGATGGTTCGGCGTGGAGGGCATACTCTCTCGCGTTTACCGGCACTCCGGTTGCCCCTACCGCAGCAGCGGATACCAACACGACACAGGTTGCGACCACGGCTTATGTGCGCTCACAGGCCGATGACGAGAACACCGTTGTCGCGGGGTTGGTCTTTTAACTATGCCGCGGTTCACTCCCCAATTCTTTCCCAGTACCCCTGTTACGAAGTGGTCTAGCGGCAAGTTCGGCGTCAACGGCTGGTATCCCGCTGCCCCTACTGGTGTAACACCAGTAGAGGACGATGGGCAGATTGCCCTGTCGTGGGATGCAGGCAATGCGAATGGTTCAGACATCATTGGGTACAAGGTAGAAAAGAATGATGGTTCTTGGTCTACCGTCGTATCAGATACGGGGAGTACTGCTACTTCTTATACCGTTACTGGTCTTACAAACGGAACGGCTCATACCTTCCGTATCACTGCCATCAACGGTGTGGGGGAAAGCGAGGCACCGTCCGCAGTTACTACTTCTAAGACACCACGGGGTCTAGCCGGGACGCCGGGAACCCTGTCACTGGCGGCTGGTTCTGATCCTCAAACACAAGTCAACCTGTCATGGTCGGCACCGGGGTCGACCAATGGTGCCGCTATTACTGGATACAAAGTTCAGTACTCAACCAACGGGTCATCGTGGTCGAATGCCACTGCTGACACCGGTAGCGCCGCGACGACTTATACCGCTTCTAGTCTGACGTTGGGTACTCAGTATTGGTTCCGAGTCGCAGCAATCAACGCCGCTGGTGCTGGCTCTTACGGTAATGAGCCAAATATTACGACAGCCGCTCAGATGGCTTGGACGTTTAGTGGGTCGTCCACTACGGGTACGGACGGTGGCAACACTTGGGTCAAGATCACTTCTACGGGCAACTTCGTTGTCAGCAATGCTTCTGCTACCGCCGACATCTTTGTGCTTGGCGGTGGCGGTTCAGGCTCTGTTGGTTACGACCCCAGCGGGTACGGCGGCGGGCCATACATAGGTGCTGGTGGTGGTGGTGGCGGAGGGACCGCGACAAACACAGGAGTCACTGTTGGAATAGGAACCCATGCGGTAACCATCGGTGCGGGCGGTGCATCTAGCGCCAACAACGGAAGCAACTCTACCTTCGCTGTAAATGGCGGTTCGACTTATACGGGCACAGGGGGTGGAGCGGGTAGCGCTAGCCAGAACGGTGCTAACGGAGGTTGCGGGGGAGGCGCTGGTTCCGCTTCTGCCAATTCCTATACTGGTGGCACTGGCTCGCAAGGCTACAACGGAGGCAACTCAAACAACTCGGGAAGCAACTACCAATGGGGCGGTGGCGGTGGTGGAATGGGCAGCGCCGGTACCACTCCCGCCGAATGGGCTGCAGGCACGGGTGGTGGCGACGGGTCAAACTCGTACACAGGAAGCGCCTTTCTCCACAGTGGGGGTGGTGGTGCGAGTACTAGAGGTTTCTACAACGGCGTAGCGGGTGGAACTACCGGAACAGCGGGCAATCGTGGCGGCGGCAGCAACGCCGCAGGAGCCAATACCGGTGGCGGCACCGGTTCTAGTGGTGGCACTGGATCGAACGCTGGGGTGGGCGGGAGCGGAGCCGTGATTATCCGGTTCCCGACGCCGTAGGAGATGACATGGCGAACTTTGCAGAGTTAGACGAAAATAGCATTGTTTCCAGAGTTGTTGTCGTCGGCAACGAGATAACGACTATTGACGGTGTGGAAGTCGAACAACGCGGCATCGACTTTCTGAACGACATCTTCCCCGAGTCAGGCACATGGGTCCAAACTTCCATGTGGACCATAGGCGGGGTTCATAACGGGGTAGACGGCGAACCCGACGGTGGGACTGCTTTGCGAGGTACCTACGCCGGGATCGGTTACACCTACGATTCGGCAAACGACATTTTCCATAGGTCAGAACAGCCGTACTCATCTTGGACTTTGAATACGACAACTGCGGAATGGGAAGCACCCAGCGCCCGTGTCGCTGGATATGTGTGGGATGAAGACACGCTGGCGTGGGTTAAGCCAGATCCCCCATTCGCATCGTGGGTCACATGGGATGACGAATTCGGGGGCTGGGAAGCCCCAGTTACTAACCCAAACACTGGAGACCCCCCCTTCTACAGGTGGGATGAAGATACAACCTCTTGGATTGAAGCGGAGGCTTCGTAATGGCAACATATTCCAAAGTCGCCCTTAGTGGCGCATCGAACGGTCTCAATAACAAGATCGCTGCTACGTCCAGTGCCGGGGACACGGTTCACACCGCCCACGCCACTGCTCTTGATGAGGTCTGGCTCTACGCCTGCAACACCTCAGGCTCAGATGTGAAGTTGACGATTGAGTGGGGTGCCACTTCTGACGACGAGAGGCTCACCGAGGTGACAATTGGGGCTGAAGCCGGGTGGGTGCTTATCATCCCTGGGATGCTGCTCACCAACAGTCTCGTTGTTAAA
>Ga0315318_10001338_pt1 | contig 10776 bp, 6 predicted proteins | sample M1200m3416metaG_FD_203703 | JGI IMG/M metagenome (GOLD analysis project Ga0315318, IMG submission 203703) | Ammonia-oxidizing marine archaeal communities from Monterey Bay, California, United States - M1 200m 3416 | ecosystem: Environmental > Aquatic > Marine > Coastal | place: USA: California... | reverse complement strand
GGAAATATCCGAATCTATTCTATCCATCATAACATAACTTGGAGCAAAAATAGCAACATTACCGGGAGTCTTTTCGAGTACAGAACTAATATGATCTCTTATTGTTGAGTAACTTGATTCTCTTTCTGAGAACTTACTTGTTACATCACTTGCAATCAGGATTGGCCTATTTTCCGGAGGAAACCCTGATTTGTATTCAACTCCATCCGCCCGATTTTCTGGTAATCCTAGTATATCTGAATACATAGAAGGAGGAAATAGCGTTCCTGACATCAATATCGAACCCGACGTTTTCTCGAATATTGGCCCACCAACCACTCCGGGATCGAGTAAGTGACTTGTTATTCTCCTCTCGTCTCCAATGGTATCGAAAACAAGAGCAAGTGCAGAATCATTTCTATATTTCAAGCATATTCGTAGAATTTCTGCCAATCTTAGGCAGTCATTCTTATCTTCATCTTCAGTTTCTAATGACTCATCCCCCTCGATCCTTACCTGTTGAAGTGAATTACACATGCTCTTGATGAGGGAGTCTCCTAATGCCTCATCTCCATTTGCAATACCTTCTATTGTTCTAGAGACGATGTCAAGGAATTCTGCTGTCTCTACCCTAATGTCATCCTTCCCAGAATTCTCCAGTTCTTCCTGTTTTTCTGAAAACCACTTCTTCAAACCTCGATCGTTACTGAGTGCTTCCACCTGTTTCTCCAATATTTTGGCATCTTCTAATCCATGAATTTCATGTGTGTCTAACTGTTGAGCTCTTTTCTCGAGATTCCCTTTATACTCTTGAACATCAGATAATGCTCTGCGAAATACAAGGTTGGTCACTCTCCTCTCTAGTCCCTTTCTAATCCTGTCTGGGAGATTGTGGGCTTCGTCGACAATCAATATGGAATTCTCAAGCTCAATCCCCATAATTGGCAGAGAACTTTCTCGCACTTCTTCGATGAATACATGATTATAATCGCACACCAGAATATCTGCATGCTTTACTGCAGATCTGGCGGTTGCCCATGCGCAGATTTTTCGTTGCCTCCCATATTCAATACCCCATCCGACATGCCGAGGCTCCTCAAGCATCTTTTCTCGTAAATCCGATCTACGATTCTTCCTTGATTCCTCTACAATGTCTTCTTCGCACGAGCACTTTCCAGTAGACCTGTCTATATGTTCGCACATACTTTCTCTGCCAATGATGTCGACCATCTTAATCTTCGGAAAACCATCGGGGATTTTGGAGTTGATTTGTCGAACCGTGTCTACAACTATTTTGTGCTGTGATTGTCTGCCCGTCATGAAGATAATTTTTGGTTCATACAGAAAATCGTGAGTATTTTTTGAAACCTCAAGCGCGGAAGCCAATGCGGCCGCAGTCTTTCCAATTCCAGTAGGTGCTGCAGCCAGTAAGAAACGCTTCTCTTTGAGCGCAGAAATTCCATCAACGATCATCTCTTGTTGAGATTCCCTCACGGATTCATGAGCGAAGAAAATAGACGAAGCAACCCCCCCATCTGCCCTCATAGAAGCGGACCTGATGATAGACCGACCAAGAAGATTGGCCATCACTTGGTGATGATGGCTTCGGAATCACGGCTGTCCAGAATCACCTTCATCGGTTTATTGAGGCTGACATGACGGAGAGCTCCTGATTCGGCCGATGCCTCGATGGAGTCCAACCATTCCCAGTCGACGAAGTCATCGGCTCCTATGGTCAGGTAACCGATGTTGAAGGTGATGATATTTTGAAAGAAATGAGTCCCTTGCGAGGGCTCGACGTGGATATCCGACATCGGCACCTCGACAATTGTCTTGGAGCCCATTATCTGGTCCCACTGTACCGGAATGCCCAGTGATGGGTCGGAAGATCCCCATCTACCTGGTCCAATTAGCACATAGGGGCGCTCCTCTGCCCTGAGGGCGGCATCTATGGCCTCGATCTCGGACGTCAGATCCATCGTTCGCATTCTGTCCAGTCTCTCTGGATGAATGTACACTACGTCCTTGATTCCCTCGATGATTCCGTTGCCCAGAGACTGACTACAGATGCACATCGCCTTGGAGTGATCGATATCGGACAAATCGATGTCAATGTCTACGGACTCCTCCATCATCGGTCTGACCTGTAGGATGGCGAACCTCTGAGTTCCAGAGTCCTGGTCAATCGACATCGCGAACTCGAGTTCAACAGGAGATCCGATGTAGTTCTGGCAGGTGTTAAGCACGTGACTGAGAATCTCCGACAGGGGAAACCGTCCGTGTTTGAGGACTGGAGCGAAGGTTACTACTCTCGGCCCACCATCGACTGCTAGGGAGTCGACGATACGGTCGTCTGAGACCACGTAGGTAGAACCCACCAGTGCCAGACAACCGTCCTCCTCCGCCGCGGCCAGCCCGAGATTCAGCAGATTGCCTTCCTCAGTTGGGTGAACCGCCCCCTCCTCTTGCTCCATCGGAATGGCGAAGAAGCTGCGCTGCGAGGTGTCCAGAATTGCTTGATTGCTGTGGAACTGGTGTACCCTTCGAGGTTGTCCCGGGCTGTATCTCAGGCACTTTCCACCGGCCGAGACCTGACGTCCCAAGCCGATGCAGATGGCTGCAATCCCGTCTTCGGCCACTAGAGGTTCGACCGGGTAATGATTCCGACTCCTCGCTGCCCCGGATATAATCGGATAGAAGCGCCCGTTGACCTCGTCCCCGACCAGATCCTGTATGACCACTGCCATACGTTCGTCCTCGATGGTACTGGGTGTGGCAGCGACGTACGCCTTGGCCCCGCGATGGTAAGTGGACGCATAGACTAGTTTGATTGTCTCAAGCAGCCTCCTGAGCCGGACTCCTAAGTCCGGGTGGTCATTAGCCAGCATGTAGGTCGCATAGACTCCTGCGAAGGGCTGGTGGCTAGAGTCCTCGAGCAGGCTGGACGAGCGGATGGCTAGGGGCCACTTCGTTTGCCGCAGCATCACCGAGATTTCTCCGACTATCTCTTCTGTGAATTTGGCTTCAAGGAATGCCTTGTTGACTTCCTCGTTGCTGTGGTCCTCATGGGCGAATCTGCCTAGGTCATTGTCCGCGACGAACTCTTCGAAGACATCAGTCCCAATCACCACCGACCTAGGGACCACGAACTCGACATCAGGGAAGGCGCCGCTTAGCCCCAAATCAAGCATCCGCGTGAAGAAGAAGGCCAAGCCCCTGCCCTTGCCACCTAGGCTGCCTCTACCGATTCTCTGGAATCCTGCCCCCGTCCGACTCGCGTCATAATCTCCGATGGTGCGCATCCGAATCTGGGTGATGTGATTCCTGACAGAATCGGCGAGGTACTTCCTGACTCCCTCGGGAGTATCAAAGTCGCCAATCTTCTTTGGTCTCATCTCCGCCGCGAGGTAGAACTCCGAACGTGTCCTCAACCAGTGCGAGAACTGATTCCTCTCAGCGTGGTGCTCTATCGACTTGAGGGGCGCATTCTCCAGTCCGTGTATGAATTCCTCGAGATTTGACGCCCTAGCGACCTCGCTCCCATCAGGCATCCTGAAGACGAAGTCACCGAAGTTCATCTCGTCGACCATGAACTCCTCTATCCTCCTGTACAACTGTGTATCTTCCTTGTGCAGGAAGCGAACACTCAGTGCCTCAGCATCCTCCTTCAGTTCGAGGTTCTTCGATTGGAACAGTATCGGCATGTAGCGATGCCCCTCCTGAGCGTAGCGCACGAGCTCTAGGCCGGCTGTGTCCCTCTGCCCACCTTGGTTTGGGAACTTACCGTCGGTAAAAATCCCAATGATATTGTTGTGATATTTGTTGATTATGGACTTGGCAGAGTTCATGTCAGATGCCAGCAGAATCTTGGCTCTGGCCCTCAGTCTCAGCAGCTTCTCGTGCAGATTCCCTCCCTCTCCCATAAGCCTCTTGGTCTGGTTCACCAACTGTGTGTAGAGTAGGGGGAGATAAGTGGAGTAGAACCTGCGACTGTCTTCGACTAGTAGGATGACTTGGACATCACCGTCTCGCACATCGTTCTCGACATTCCGCTCATCTTCAATCAGCTTACAGATTGCCAACAATATCCTACTGTCACCTGTCCACACGAAGATACGATCAATTCCGTCACCCGCGCTGAGGGTCGCTAACTCACGTGTGTTGTGACTCAACATGACCACAGGAAGTCCCTCGATTACACGCTTTGCTTCGGTCCCGAAGGCCTTGACATCCATCTCGCCTACCCTCGCCATCGTGATGACAAGGTCGAACTCACGAGCACTTAGCAGTCTGAGGGCATCACGAGCATCGGGACTGTGGATGATGCGGGGTGCCTGAGAGAGGTTCAGATCCGAGTATTCCTCCTGCATTATCTCCGCTAAGTACCCCGATTCCTCCAGTAAATAATGGTCAAAGTGACTGGCCACAAGAAGCACATCTCTTACCCTGAATGGTGTCAATCTTTCGAATCGACTCCAGTCGGAGATACCCTCGCCCATGGCACCGGATGAGAGCATCATGCATCAAAGTTCAGACTGTCGCATCCGGGGTGTCCCGCACGAGATGTGCGAGACGGTGTGTTTGAATATCAAAGAAGACGCTCCCGATTGCTCTTACTAGACTTCCCTCTGGAGCCTCTCGGGACCTCATGAGAACCATAGCCGACTGCATCAGAGAGTTTAGCCCGGGCCCGTAGTCTCTCTAGGCCGCAGAACATAGATTGGGCGAGGGGGCGTCGACGACGCCCCCCCGCGTTTTTCTCGTGCATCCCATCATCGCTCAATCTCTCACCTCATAGAGCGTTCGAATCGTCATCGAATCGCGCACGCAACTCGTCCATGCGCATGGAGAGGACCTGATCCACCGTAGCACTCTCCAGAGTTACCTTGGCGATATGCTCGCGGGCCGCTTGCCGCAGTACTGTAGCGGCGGTATCGCCTCGCAACTTGCAGAAGTCCCGCATCCTCGCAGTCAGGTCCGGACCGAGATCAACCTCGACCCTCTCTCCCATCGAGGGCAGCGGGGAAGCGAGATATCTGCGGACAGCCTCCCGAATCACGTCTGAACGGTTTCGCATGCCGTCGAAGCCCACACGCTGGTCGATTTCCAGCAGGTGATCCTCGGGGATTCTTAGCGAGACCATTGGACTGACACCTGCCATTTCGGGTTCCTCCTGAGTCCCGCAGGGCCGGTGGGGGCACTTAACTGTATTGCAATTGAAAGACAAATGAAATGCAACGGTCACAAGTTGACTCTCAAATATAACGAGAATCGCTGCCGCAAACCGTCCCGGCAATAGTGCGTTTCAAGGCTAAGTGTCTTGTGGAAGTCCCGCAGGGTCGGGCATGAAGGTCATCAACGACGCAATACATGGACAGTTCAGACTGGACGGCGTTCGCGAGGATCTGCTTGGCACGCCGGAGATGAACAAACTCAGTCACATCAAGCAGCTCGGGCTCGCACATCTGGTATTCCCCGGCGCTCACCACACTAGGTTTGAGCACTCTCTGGGAGTGTCCCACATCGCTGGAATGATGGCTGACTCACTTGGCTTGGATGAGCACGAGACCAATACTGTCCAAGCAGCAGCGATGCTCCACGACGTTGGCCACGGCCCATATTCGCACACTCTCGAGCACATCCTGCATGAGCGTGGGGGGATGGACCACATGTCGATTACTGAAGGGATAATCCTTGGTGAGTATGATGTCATGCGCGAAGGCGAGCAGTCATCAGTCCCCGAACGTCACATGGTGCCGGACATACTAGACAGGCACGGTCTGGACCCGAAGGAGGTGGCTGGCCTCATTCGGGGCCCTGGCGCCGGCGGAACCGAGCGCTCGCTCACAGCATGGACCGAGGGCCGCGAAAACTTTGTCGATAAGGACCTGACACTACCTCATCTGGTCCACGGACCTGTGGATTGCGACCAATTGGACTACTTGCTTCGCGATTCACACTTCACAGGCGTCACTCACGGAATTGTGGACCACCGCCGCCTAATCATGTGCTTAGAGAGGCACGGTGGTGACATCGCCGTGGAGGAAGGTGGTCTGCCAGCACTCGAGGGTATGATGATGGCTAGGGCACTGATGTACAGCGCGGTGTATTTCCACAGGGTCACTAGGGTGACCGAGGTCATGCTCTCTAGGGCGGTCGAGCGCAGTTCGGACCAGATGCCAGAATCCCTCGACCTGCAGCGTCGGGTCGATGCGGAGATATGGGAGGTCCTTGGAGGCGCCGGCGATTACGCTCGGGATATGATTCGCAGGCTGAAGTACAGGCAGCTGCTGAAGGTATGCTGCAGCCGACGCAGGGAAGAACTCACCACCCATCAGATTGAGCACTTGCTCGAGATTGCCACGAACCCGGAATCACGCAGACAGTTTGAGGACGATCTGGCACACAGAGCCGGCCTGCCACCAGGATACGTCGCAATCGACGTGCCCAATGTCAAACTCCTCCTTGCTGAACCCCGGATGTCCCAGGTCGACGTCAGGATTATGGGAGATGACGGCCGAACGCGGTGGCTGCGCGAACACACCCCGATTGCTGAGGCTTTGAGGAACAGACAAGTGAGTCAGGCAGCAGTCTATGTGATAACTCTGCCAGGACACCAGTCGGATGTGGCGCAGTTGGCCGAAAGGCACCTGTTCTCCTGAGATTTATCGGCCCCTACGGGGCCGTACAATTTGCTAATCTAGTTGGGACACTATTCAAAAGCACCCCCTCGGTCGCGCAAGCGCCCGGTCCCTCAAACAGGAATCGTTCAATCCCCTTGGTGAGCCAATGGATAGCACAATGAAAGCAGTGTATGACCGCGTAATTGCAAGAGACCCTAACCAGCCCGAGTTCCATCAGGCGGTAGAGGAGGTCTTAGACAGCCTAGTGCCTGTGATAAAGGCCAATCCAGAATACCTCTCGGTGGTCGAAGCCATCGTAGAGGCGGAGAGAATAATCCAGTTTCGTGTGCCTTGGTACGACGATGACGGAGATCTCCACATTAACCGTGGATTCCGGATTCAGTTCAACAGCGCCATCGGCCCGTACAAGGGAGGACTCAGGTTCCACCCAAGTGTCAACCAGTCCATCCTGAAGTTCCTCGCCTTTGAGCAGCTCTTCAAGAACAGCCTGACCGGCCTTCCGATGGGTGGTGGCAAGGGCGGCTCCGACTTCGACCCTAAGGGCAAGTCAGATGCCGAGGTCATGCGCTTCTGCCAGTCATTCATGATGGAGCTGTGGCGTCACATCGGTGCGGACCTCGACGTCCCTGCGGGTGACATCGGAGTGGGTGGCCGAGAAATAGGCTACCTATTCGGAATGTACAAGAAACTCGCCAATGAGTTCACAGGGGTGCTGACTGGAAAGGGACGCTCATACGGGGGCTCTCTAATCCGCCCTGAGGCGACCGGCTACGGACTGGTCTACTTCGCCCGCGAGATGCTTGCGACCAAGGGCAGGTCATTTGAGGGTGCTACGGTCGCCATCAGCGGCTCGGGCAACGTTGCGCAGTTCGCATGTGAGAAGGTTCTCGGTCTCGGCGGCAAGCCGGTGACGATGTCCGACAGCAGCGGATTCATCCACGACCCATCCGGTATCGACAGAGAGAAGTTATCTTGGATCATGGACCTCAAGAACAACCGCCGTGGCCGAATCAAGGAGTACGCCGACCACTTTGATGGAGTTGAATTCACGGCCTCCAAGCCAGAACCCAACCTGAATGGACTCTGGGGTACCAATGTCGACATCGCGCTGCCTTGCGCGACTCAGAACGAGATTAACGGTGAGGAGGCGCAGATGCTCGTCGACAACAAAGTCACCGCAGTCGCAGAGGGTGCCAACATGCCCTGCACGCCCGAAGCCGTAGAGTGCTTCCATGCTAATGGGGTGCTGTTCGCACCTGGAAAGGCGTCGAATGCAGGTGGAGTGGCAACCTCGGGACTTGAGATGAGCCAGAACAGCCTCAGGATGAGTTGGACTCGCGAAGAGGTTGATCAGAAACTCGAGGGAATCATGGTCAACATCCACAAGAACGCATCTGAGACCGCCGAGAAATACGGTATGCCTGGGAACTACGTCGCCGGTGCGAACATAGCTGGCTTCCTCAAAGTCGCTGAAGCCATGCAGGCACAGGGAATGGTCTAGGGTAGTTCTCAGAGGCCTCCACGCGGCCGTGCTCCTGTGCCATCAGGAACGTATCCTAAACCAGTATCCTCATCCACTAATTGTTCGTTGATGTGTTCAGATACCTCCTCTTCGTGTATAGATGATAAGAATCTCTTGAGCCTCTCTGTCTTGGGATCCTCAATGATTGAGGAGAACCCTTCTTCGGCGACCTTACCCTCATCCATATACACAACACGATCGGCAACATCTCTGGCGAAACTGATCTCGTGAGTAACTACTACCATCGTCATCCCCTCCTCAGCAAGGCTCCTGATGGTCTTCAGTACCGAGCCAATCAACTCAGGATCGAGGGCGCTAGTGGGCTCATCGAATAGCATCACCTCAGGCTTCATGGCGAGTGCTCTGGCTATGGCGACCCTCTGCTTCTGACCGCCAGAGAGATTCCCTGGATATGCATCCTTGCGATCCAGCATATCCACTCTTTCGAGTACCTCGAGAGCCTCCGCTTCTGCATCCTTGCGGGACATCTCACGGACGTGAATCAATCCTAGGGTGATGTTGTCGATGACCCTAAGGTGGGCAAATAGTTCGAATGACTGGAAGACCATTCCTATCCTTGATCTGACTTGATTGATGTCAGTTTGAGGGGTGTTAATCTGATCTCCCTTCAGATAAATCGCTCCATCGGTAGGTTCGATGAGTCGGTTTATGCATCGCAACACCGTAGATTTCCCACTACCCGAGGAACCAATGATGGCAACCGATTCTCCCTGATTGACTTCAAAGGAAACGCCTCTGACAGCATGGACTCCTCCGGCGTAGATCTTGTGAAGATTGTCAATTTCCAGCACGGTATCGGGCATTCATTCACCCCCGGTCATCCCGAGTCCGGGAATTCTAGTCTTTTCCTCGAGCCGCCTGAGCAGCAGGGCTAGAGTCCATGTGATTACGAAGTAGGAGATTAGGACCATACCCCAAGTATAGGCCATTTGGAAAGTCAGTGCAGTAATCAACTTGCCCTGACGCGTCAACTCGGCATAGCCGATTACCATCGCAAGGGACGAATTGAGGACGAGATTGACCATCTCATTACCCATTGGAGGGATGCAAATCCTGATTGCCTGAGGTAGGATTACACGGCGCATAGTCTGCAAGTAGGTCAGCCCTATACTCCTCCCTGCCTCCATCTGCGCCGATGGTATTGCTTGGATTGCTCCTCTGATGGTCTCGCACTGGTATGCGGCCGAATTGAGGCCGAGGGCGCAAATGGCACTCAGGTATGCTCTGTCGGAAAACATGAATCTGTGTATGGAAACGAGTAAGTCAGGTGCATCTGTAGCGTAATCACCTGAGCGAAGTTCCCAGATAGCCAACTTTCCTCCGACACCCTCGACCCCTCCTAGCAAGATGTAGATGTCCGAGAAAAGGCCAGTTCCTGCATCTTGAAAGTGCATACCTATCTGCAGGCCAAAATGGATGAACATGAACTGAACAATCAGGGGTGTGTTGCGGAAGAAGTCGGTGTACACAGTCGCTATGTTGTTCAGGGGTCTGACCCTCCAAGGGTCGAGTTTCACTGATCTGATTTCGAGTTTCGCGAACATTCCATTGTGACTGAGAAACATCGCTCCAACGAAGGTTAGACCAATTCCCAGTAGGATTTTTGCGAAAGCCCACGGAGCACCAACGGGCACGAATATATGCTCAATGCCGTCCAATCCTATGGCCTCGATTTCTGGGATTGCCAGATAGAACATGTAAAGGCCGATTGCTAACAATGGTGCACCTAAAATTCTTACTTTCTTGTAATCGAAGCGTTCGACAGTGTTGCGCAACGATACCGGGGATGTCTTGCCCATGGCCAGAGTGATTCCGAGCAGGAAACCCAAGACGATTCCGAACAACACAATCTTGATTGTCGCTAAGAAACCGCCGAACAGGGTTTCCTTAGCGTAGTCGACGAATTCGCCGAAATCGTTGAAGTTCATCACTTCGAAACCGACCTGCTCATCCGCGCCTGCATTGTCAGTCCACAGAATAGCGCCACCTTCGCCCACTGCCACGCCAACGAAATTGGTAATCATCGCAATGTCATTGAAGCTGCTATTGTTTCCCAAGGGGTTGATCTGTTGAGAGACGATACTCCCTCCGTTAACGCTCATTGCAAGGTATCCATCTGGTCCTGTGAGGTGTAAACGGGTGGTCTGAGTCACCTCAAGAGATGCGAGCTCCACTCCTAAGGAAGGAGGCCATCCAACATATTCGGCACCCCCTGGGGGATAATGCCTCTCAAACGTGACCGATGTCCACAGGAATCCGACATCTATCGCACCGTCTCTAGAGGATATCAGCACCTGACCTTCATTGGTGGTGGCGTAAATTCTAACATCACTGAAGAAAACTACCGAGGAGATTGTCGAAGCACTAGCTTCGCTTGGCGCATCTCTGTAGTCCCAGGTTCTTCCTCCGTCATCCGAAAACAGGATAGTACCTGAGGCACCGACTGTGACTCCTAGTGTATTGTCGAGGAAAGATACAGCCAGCAGGTCACTATCTACTCCGGATGAAATGCCTTCCCAGATTCCGTTATCGTATTTCCAGATCGACCCTCCCGCACCTACGGCTACGACACTCCGATTGCTGGTTAGGGCAATTCCATTGACCTGTGAT
>Ga0315318_10001333_pt1 | contig 10788 bp, 13 predicted proteins | sample M1200m3416metaG_FD_203703 | JGI IMG/M metagenome (GOLD analysis project Ga0315318, IMG submission 203703) | Ammonia-oxidizing marine archaeal communities from Monterey Bay, California, United States - M1 200m 3416 | ecosystem: Environmental > Aquatic > Marine > Coastal | place: USA: California... | reverse complement strand
GCACTCAAGCCCGTCATGCTGGTGATGTCGGCGTTGTCACCGCTGGCAGCAGCAGTGGCTACAGCCGTCAATGGAATGCCGCCAACACTCAAGCCCGTCATGCTGGTGATATTTGAGTTGGCACCGCTACCGGCGGCAGTGGCTACTGCTGACAAGGGGATACCATCGGCATTCAGCCCAGCCATGCTGGTGATGTCGGCATTGGTTCCACTGGCTGCAAGCCCAGCTATGAGATTGTCGTGGGTAATTTTCTTCGTCGTTCCGCCAGCACCTTGACCGGAGTCTTCGGAGCCGGATTCAGAAACATCAACGATGGCGACGACATCCAAGGGTGCCGGTGGCTCGTCTAGTGGCGCTAAAGCTGTAATCTTTGTGTCTGGCATGGTTCCCCCTAGTAGGTGCTAACATTGATGCGCTCCACCTGTCCCTGCTGGCGAAGCAGCTTGTCTGCCTCAACAGCAATCACTGCCTCGGCATCAGAGTCAGCCTGTGCTGCCAACTCATTGTTACCCGTGGCTCTCAGGTAATCTGCATACACGCCACGGGTCAGGTAATTCTGGAAAATGTAGGGTATCTCGACGACATCCCATGAGGCAGGTGTGCTGTCCGGTGACTCACTGACTGCCACGCTGGTGTTGGCGTCGTAAAACTGTCCACCACTATAAACCTGATCTCCACTGGCATAGGCACTGTCAGTGTCGTAGGTGTTGCCCGTCAGTTCCGGCCTGCGCTTGCGGAACTTCAGCCATACCTTGTTCACGTTATCAAGTACCTGGACACCTGTGCCTGACAGGGTGAAGCTGTAGTCCCTGTTGGAAGTGAAGTTCCTTGGGTCTTTCTTGTGTACACCAAGTGCCTCGCCAATAGCTGTCTCACCTGTCTGGGAGTAGGCTATGTAACGGTTGAAGGGAACTAATTCCGCCCAGTAAGAACTTGATTGCGGTGTGATGCTACCGCTTGATGTATGAGGAACAAAGCACCAGTAATGTTTGTCATCGACATCGTATCTAGCCTTATCTCCAGCAACGTAGGCTGTGCTAGTGACCCAATCGTTTCCACTTGGAGACTCACTAGACTCCCCCCACTTGGTGTTGTCTGTCGGTAGGTTCCCGGTATTGGAGCCGGTTGTGGCGAAATAATACTTGTCCTCCGCTGCATAATATACCTCCGTGCCTGCTGCATACGTTGTTGCGCTGACCCATAGCGCACGAAACGTCCGCTTGTCGCATCCCAATGTGTCAGGCCAGTACCCTGTTTCCCAAGCCAAGGCGAGGCGTCCGTCTGCCAAGTCCCTGATCCGGTTAAATTCGTTAGTAGACAGGTTGTCCCTGTCGAGTCCCGCCAAATGCGCCACGCCATGCAGGACTTTCGAGAATGTCAGCTTCCTCATTTATAGACCTTAACCCTGCGCCCAGCACCGACAGGGATAAAGCCATTGCCACGATACCCCACCTGTATCTTGCCGCTTCGTGTATTGACCCTGACCTCCGGGTTGTCTTGCAGGTACTTCTTTACGAATTTCTTGTCACCCCAGCATCCCGGTTCACGTTGCTCCCAAAGCTGGTAAGCCGTGGCTGGAATGCTGCCGCGCATTTCCCCAAGCCCATCCATGTGGCGGTAGGACTTGGAGTTGTTTGATGCCCCTGTTGACTTGGCGTCAACAAAGGCTTGATCGCATTGCGATAAGACCCTCTGCCGGAGGGCGTCACCCACACGGGAACGTAAATCCCCCGGCAGAGAGTTGATTGCTTCCTCAAGCATTTTAGCTATCCAAGTTGAACTTGCCGTGAGCCAATGGATTGTGAACGACTAATGCCGCCACAGCCTCAATCATGCGGATTGGGCCACCACCGCTGTCGGGGAGTTCCTTCACTTCCGGCAGTTTGCCGTAGCGAAGCTCGATGCCACTCATGTCCAATACAAAGCCATCCTGCTGTTCAGCGATGAAGTTGTCTGGAACAAGCGATACAGTCCCAAAGTCACCCTCGAATACATCGACGGTCATCGTCACCTTCTTGCCGCTCTGTGGGCTGAAGGTACGAATTTGGGTTGCTGCAATGCCGTTTGAGTCAGTTGCACTGCGTACACCTGTCAGGCGATCCGTCATGGCTCGCTTCAGGGTGCGTCCGCAGGGCATCATGTACGTCTTGATGCTGCCAGTCTCTGAATAGATACTGGACAGGACATCTTGGACGTGTGAGTCCTCGATGGTTGACGAGAGTATGGTTGACTCAATGCTACCAGCCGGTGTGCGGAATGCAGTAGGGACGGTTGGTGTACCGTCACTGTTACTGATCCATTCTCCCAATGACTTGGTGAGATACGGTGTGCTTCCACCCGCATCTGCCTGACCATCGGCACCTGTGGCACCTGCCTGCTTCACCAGTTGGCTCTCAATATCCCTTTTTAGTTCCACCAATTTCTTGGCGATACCATTAGCCAGTTCATCCTTGAGGCCAGCGACATTGGAAATCTCCAATGCCAAGGGCGACACGCGGATGGTGCGGCGGAATATCTGAACGTAGTTGGACAGGATACCACGGTTTACACCGGGGTCTTGCCAATCACCTGATACCACATCTGTGCCATCAACCACGCCTAATGTGGAGGACGCGGCGTATGAATCACATTGCCATTGCATCAATGTGTTACCTGGTTTTGATCCTTTTTTAGCGGCACTCACGACTGGGCAGTCATGAGCATCCACTTGAGCTATTAAATCGGCGAGGTCTTCACGACGGCCAATTTGATCTTTTTCTAGTAGTACAGCCAAAATAATTCCTTTCTTTTTGGCTTCGCCTTACAGTTTATCCTGCGCGGCGAATATTGCTGTTAGCTCCTCGACTCCCCCAGATTCCTGAAACGACTTCATTGCGGCGGCTGAACGAACTGTTGTCTCGTCCATTGGCGCAGGTTGCGCGGCAGGGGCGGTAGGTTGGGCTGGTGCCTTGGGCACCGACTTGGACTTTTTCTTCTCCTTGCCTGCCATCCTTAACGCCTGTCCTGCCAAGGCATCGCCAACCACCAGCTTGTAGTTTGGCTTGTTAGCCAACTCAGGATACTGGCGTATTGCCATCTGCGCGTTCTGGTAGTCGCTGGATGCCCTGTCCTTCCACCACGGGTAGGACTCAATGACTTCCGACTCCAGAGAGTCGCGTGCCTGTATGAACTTCGCCTGATCGGGTAGCTGCCTTCGGATTGCCCTTGCCGCCTTTCGGCGTATGTCTCGGACTTCCTCCATGCTGTACTCCTGCTCCCCATCCTTTGTGGTGATGACCGCCCCCTCGGGGTTGTCCTCTGCCCACTCCAAGGTCTGCTCGGCGCGTAACATTTCCTTTCGCACGTCATCAACCGTGTTGAGGCTTGCGAATGGATTTGCCTCCGTGGCTTGCGGTGTAAACTCGGTGGCTCCCTCGTCGAGTTTGCCTTCCAGTTCAGCTATCCGCCCCTCGTAACGCTCCTCAAGCTCCTTGCGTTTGCGAACTTCCTTGCCGATGCGCTTGTCGAACCTTCCCTGCTGGTCTTGGGTTAACCCCTCCTCAACAGTTGGTTCAGCCTCCGCTTCAGTCGTTTCTTCTTCTTGGGAAAGAACGTCACCTTCTTCCTCCCCAGCACTCACTGGGGCATCTTCAGGTGATTCACTCTCCTCCTTTTTTTCTTCCGGTTGAGGTTCCGGCTCCTCCTCGCGGTTAAGCGTATCCTTCAGCACATCGGCCAAGGATGCTTCGTCCAGAGGTTCCACGGTTTTTTCAGTGGTTTCCGTTGCCACGTCGTTTGTGTCTGCCATGCGATGTTTTTGGGGAGCCGCAAGCCGCTCCGGTAACTCAGCGTTTAATCATTCAAGGCAACGAGCTGCGCAGAAACTGTTTGCCGTTAATGATTAGATGGATTTGGGGGGCACAAAAAAATGCCCTGCTTCCCGGCAGGGCAGAAGTGGGAGGAAGTGGGAAGGAGTTGGCTCTATTTCTTGTTCAGGATTGCCTGCTCTCGAAGGAAATTAAGGTGGCTCCTGAACTCTGCGAGTGACGCAGCCTTGCCTGCCTGATACTGGCGTTGTTCATTGGTTAAGTCAGGCGACAATGCCGTGTCACACTCCACCTCCTGTATGAAGGCAAGTTGCTTCATTATTTCATCCCATAATTCATTGTGCCCTTCCCATTGAAAGACACCCCAGTTTGTTTCGTCGCTCATTGCATCGCCATTGGCTTGGTGCCAATTTTACCCACCTGTTTATTCTGTTGTTGCATGACGCCCATGTTCAAATTTTGCTCATAGCGTTTCATTAGCTCACCAAACATCTCGTCCCCCTGCAAGGCTTCACCAACCCGTGGGTTATTGGTGGCTATCTCCTGCGCCATCTTGAGCTTGGTGCTTGCCGCTGGATCGTTGCTGGCATCCGTGTAACTGGCTTCAAAGCCAAGGAGCATCTGGGCGATGTCACGCTTTACGTCGTTATACATCTTCTGCGATGCAGCCGCCTCGTCCACCAGTAGTTCATCGGCTGATTCAGGTGCCACTGCCCTTAACGCCATGTCCACCAGCTTCACGCGGTCTATGCGTCCGGCTGCGTCAAGGGTTCCGGTAATGGTCGCAATGGCATCCATCTTGGATTTCACCAGATCACTGTCCAGTTCCGCCACGTTGAACTTCAGGATGAAGTCAAACTGGTGGGCATCATGGCTAATCGCCTGTGCCGCCTGTGCAGACGTTACGCGCACCAACTCGTCCAGACTGAAATACTGGATGCAAAGCCGGAAGACCTGACGGTACACCTCAGTCCACCCTCGCAACCACTGGTTCACCATGCGCTGCTGCTTCATCTGTGTCACCACCGGGGGGATTGCAGCGTTGGGTCGCCCGAAATACTCGTCAGCCTGCAATCGTACTGCGTTAATCAACTCAAAGGCAGTCTGTGGTGGGCGACTGGGGGGTTGCAGGAACTGGTAGTCCCCCGGTTTCGTCACGGGTAACTGTACCGCTGGCCCAATCTTGTTGCTCATGCCCAGACGTTTACTCACTTGTATGGGCGGCAGTGTCTCAAAGCTGGTTGAGTCAAACACACTGTCCCGTTGCGCCTTGAGTTCCTGCTGCCATGTCTTGGCAATCTCAGCTACACCACGCGATTCAGTGATGCGCCTTGCCACCTGTTCACGCCGGAACAGGATGAAGGGATACTGGTTGTGCGCGTAGTCCAGCATCTCATGCTTGGCGAACAGGACAGACTCACCGGCATTGCTCGAAAGCATGGGGCAGAAGACAGTGAACCAAATGCCAGGTACTCCATTGTCATCAAGCTGGCGGGTATACGCCCACACCACCTCCACCAGATTGTCATTGCGATCTATGGAGCTACTGGAGAGGGCACTGACGGCTTGGCTGATGTCATTGTAGCTGATGGACTTGCCCTTGGTATTCAGTGCCTCATCAACAAACTTCTTGTCCCAGTTGTCATCCACGATACGGCTGCGTAACTCCACCTCCGACATGAACTGCCTGCGGAATACCACCCGTGCCTTCTGTAAATCTATTGTCTCAGGTGGGAACAGGATGTCTGAGTAGGGCTTCAGGGCCACGATGACAGGGGCGTTCCTGCAAAGGTACGGCACAGGGAACTCACTGGCCCCTGTCTCGCGCAACTGCTTGACCACTTTCCTTGCTGCCCGTTTCTTCATCCCCGGTACATAGTCCATCAGGATTCCCGCCACTTCACTCTCGCGGTCTGGCTCGGCTATCATCCCCGGCAGGGATGCCAGCAGTGTCTCCGGTGCCGCCTGCTGCGCCATCGTCATCACTTCCTCCAAGGTGAGCTTCTGGGTCTTCAGGGCACTCTGCTGATCCCACCCGACAAAGGCGGCTGACCAACCGTAGCTCATCGTGTACTGCGCCAGCATCTCTGACTCGGCAGTGAGGGAATTGTGCATCTTTGACTTCACCCAGTTCATCAGGGTCGTGGCGGCACTGGCAGGTTCCGTGTCCGTCAGGTCAACGCCGGAGACAGAGAGACGTGCCCTCTGCTGGGCGACACCCAGCATGTCCACGCAGTCATTGATGATGGAGTCCACCAAGGGGATGCGGGTGTCAGACGCACCATCCCAAGGGAAGGCTTGGGTGCCTTCACTCAGGTTCTCGTCGTGCTTCTTGCCGTCATCACTCTGGCCGCTCCATCGGGTGTAACGGGTGTCATCAGCCCCGCTGGTGCGTTCTATGGTGAATCCATCGTCCATGCTGCGGCGGAACTCTGATATAAGCTCCGGCACATCAGGTGTAGTCGTGTGTTTAGCTAGTGCGTCTTCCATTGTTATCCTCCTTTAATCCTAAATGTTCCACTAAATCGTCACGGTAAAAGCGGTGATACCCCCCTAACATGGTATAGACGCGCACAGCACCGTTCTTTCGTAACTTATTGAGATACTTCTTGCTCATCCCGGTCAGGTCAGATGCCTGCGAAACTGTCAGTAATGGGGGGTAGCCTTGGGTTAGCATTTTACATTGGAAGGACACTGCGGGACTGATTTACTGTGACATATTCAATTACCGGATCACTTGACGCCGCTTCCTTTAGCTTCTTCCTTAACCTTGTGTTTTCTGACCTGAGATACTTGTTGCCCTTCTCCAGTTCATCCACCTTAAAGAATTTACGCCGCCTGAGTTCTATTCCTTCAGGACTATACCTGTTCAGAAGTAATCCCTGCATTCCTGTCGTGTATTCTTTTCCGGGGCCGAAATCATCGCGACAGAAAATAACCAAATCATCGTTTTCCGGGTAAATGTCGCCGCACTTTATGTGTGCTGTCAGTGTCATTTTAGTAACTCCCTCCACCTACGGCTGCGAATGTCTCGTCAGCATGGTACATGGGTGCTGCCTGCATAACGTACCGAAGGCAATCGCATGGGTCTTTGAATGTATTCTTGCCGCCACCTGCCGGGGTGTACTCCTTTAGACTCTCTATCAGGTTGCCGCAATCACTGGAAATATACAGGCGAGGTTCGTTGGCGGTTGTGATGGGTTCCTCCGTGTCGTAGTCCAGTGCCTCATTGATAATCTCTATACCCTCGTCAATGTGCTTGCCTGATGCCGGTTCAAATTCCTCCTCACGATCACCAAGGGCTTCGTTGCAGTAGTCTATCAGGGTGTCATCATCAGAGGACGCCACGGATGAAGCGGCTGCACGGGAGTCTATCAGGCGCATGAAGATTTTCTCGTCACCTTCCTGTCTCAAGTATTCCTTGACGTAACTCCCTGCACCCATGCCCTGCGAGTCTGCTGCTGGCCCCTTGATGCCTCCGGGTTTATCCCCCGGTAACGCCCATTCACCATACTCCTTCAGGGCAGGGGATTCACGGTAGACAAATAGCCTGTCATCAGGGGTTGCACGGAGCCAAATGGTGAACCATGCCCTAGCAGCAGCAAAGTCCACCACCATGTAGTTGGTGCCTTCCTCTGGAATGTCTTCCGGGGAGACTATGTGAGCCTTGCTGAACTTGGGGAAGTAGTTGCCACTGGTCTTCTCGCACCAGCCATAGAAGCGTATCTTCTTCTGGACACTGGACTCACTGGATAACGCCTTCTCCATCGAGTCCAAGGGTTGAAATGGATTAAAGTCCGTATGGAACCAGATGACGGCACTGTCCTCCCTCATGCACTCTGCTGTATAGGGCATACACCCAGCAGGAACACCGGGGACATGTACCTTGTTCTCCTCCAGTAAATCTGCCTTTACCCCGCCCATAAACTTGCACCCACCCTGAAAGGCGGACAGGGTGTTTGTCCATCCGGTGATGGGGGTGGCAGTTATCAGGAGTTTACCCCGACGTGTCACCAAGCGGTAGGCTGCTGTCTCCACCCAGCTAAAGGGAACCAGTTCGTCAAACCATATCAGGTCAGCTTCCATGCCCTCCAGAATGTCCGGTTGCTGGCTGTAATGGTTGAACCAGCACTGGGAACCGTTGGGTAGGACAAAGGTTGACTCACTGAAGCCGTTCTTCACCGTGTAACTCACGTTGGTGGTCTTGGTCTTCCTTGGCTTACGCCATTGCGTGGGGAGCATGTTGTACACCGCTGGTTGCTGGTCGCGTATGCTGGATTGGGATGTCATGGAGAACGCCACTACCCTTGCACCCTTCTTTTCCACCATCGTTCGCATGAGATACTTGGAGGCGAACATGGTCTTGCCACTACGGTTTCCCCCGGATACCAAGAGCCTGTCGTATTTCTCCAGTAAACCATCGGCTACTCCCCAGTGCTTGAGTTGATGCGTGTGCCAATCCGCTTGCAGGTCGCCGTAACCATTGCACGGGCGCATTCCCACGCCACAGCTATAAGGCTCCTCACGGGCAAGGGCGATCCATCGTTCCCTTTGCTCCAAGTCCTTGCGTACCTGTTCCTTGCCCAGTTCCTCAGTGGCTTTCCTAGCCATCTCACGGGTCGGGGCCACCCAGTGCGGGTGAGGCGTGGGTTCCCAATCATTTTCCATTCGTAATCCACCTGATATGATGCGGAAACATCTTGGTGTCAGGCTTGCCTATGCCCTTCACTCCAACAGTGTCCTCTATCGGGAGCTTGTCGATGGCTTCCTGTGTTAAAGGGATGCTGGCATCCAGACACCATGTCATGCCTGACTTGCGGTAGTAACTTGCGATGCGCTTGATAGGCACCAGGAAGTTAAAGCCTTGGGTCTGGGTGCCTCTCACCAGCATACCGACGTATTCCCCCTTGTCATTGAAGTTGCCGCTGCCGCTGGAGCCGGGGAAGGCTACCGTGGTCACTTGGGTGAAGTCAGCGGAACGGAACAACACCCGTCCGTGTTGACTCAGGATTCCATCGGTTAAACTGTTGGCCCCATCAGTGCCCAAGAGACTGGAGCAACCCCAGAGATGGGTGCCCAAGGGGACTAGGGTGGCGTTGGCATCATAGAACCGGACGGACTGGGGTGCCTTGAAGTTCTTCGCCAGTACCTGTAGCAACGCCAAGTCATGTCCTGTCTCGGAGTCTGAGTAGCGGATGACCTTGGAGGATACGGCGGTTTCACCCACGATGCGTCCGGTGTCAGGGTTGCGTAACTTGCGTACCAAGAGGGGTTCGCCAAACTCCACCACCTTGCGGGGCTTGCCATCAACAATCTCCTCACGGACTGAACGCATGTGGGCTATGACATGGGCTGCGGTGTGGCAGAATACCACGTCACGTTTGCCTACCTTTCGCTTGAACAGGGTGCCACTGCCCTCTGACTTGCGGAAGTCAGCCTCTGCACGAACAGTGATACTGATGGCAGTCAGGTAGGCTGATATGTTCTCTGCTGCCATGAGTGTTCCCACGGTCAGCAACGCGATGAGTCCCAGTGTTGTTCTCATAAATCCTTGTTCTCCTGCTTCTCCCTCATGGAACTGACGTAGAACCAGAGGTCTATTATTTCATCCTCCAAGTCCTTCCAGTTCACTGTTTTCGTCAGGAGTCCGCCGTGTTCCTTTTGTCCAAGGTCGTACTTGCGTTTCGCCAGTACCGTGAACTTCTTTATCTGCCTGTCCCGCAGTTCTTCTTCAGGCGTCATTTCGTGCCTCCATCATGGCTTCGGCTATCTCATAGGAACGGGCGGTCAGGAGTTCGTCGTCCAGAACAAAGTCGCCATCGAACTTCTGGAGTAATCCCTGCATCGCCAGACCGGCGAACCAGTCCCGTAAGTCCTGTTCCTTCTCAGGATCGACCATGCTCACGTTTAAGTAGTTCCAGTTCTTTAGGTGTAACATTAGGAACTCCCCTGCGCTTGGGCTTCTTGGCTTCAGCGTAGCCATTACCCTCTTTCCTGATGAAAACGAACATGCCGGGGGTGTAGAGACTTTGGTCACGGACGCGCACATAAATGCGTTCGTGGTTGTACATGCAGTCTATCAGGCGAGGGTTAAGGATGCGGCGGTCTGTCTTGATGGCTACCTGCCGGGACTGATGGGGCATTTCTGTCGATCCATTCAGTCCCAGCAGGTCGCGCATCTTGGTCACGCCCCCATCACTATACACAATGACCCTGCCTTGCTTCCACCAATCAGCACCCTCGGAAAGTTCTGCCCTGTGTCGCGCCAGTTCGCGGCGGGGGAGTTGCCATGTGGCGGCTAGGTCGCGTTCGAGCGTGGCCTTTTGTTGAAATTTTGTGTCTGGCATAATGGATATGTAGTGGAAGCTAGGAAATTTTCTTGCCCCCCCCGCCCCCATGCGTATCGTCTGCGCTCGCGTCAGAAACAGCAGGATTTTCCAGGTTTTTGGGGGCGTCTAGGTTTTCAAAACCTGCCTCCCTGTTCACTTTGCCTCCAATTTCTATACAGTCCGCCGTTTTTGTGTTGGATTGTGCAATCCAGCCATCCATTTTGGGTGTTTCTATTGTGTGTCGGTGTTCAATTACCCCCAAAACATTGCCGCCAGTCTCCAAAGCTAGGCTTTTGTCCAGTAAAACCGCTGCCGAAATGGAACAGTCCTTTAAGGTTGCGGTTTTATCGTCTAATTCACGGTCAATCTTATCAATAAGTCTTTCCGCAACATGCCTTGCTTTACTCGCTGTTCTCTTTTTCCAGTCGGGTAATTCTCCTTTAGCTAGCAAGGCGTCCTTTATTCTGCTTACTGAACCATTCCCCGCATCGTTTGAGTGCATCGTTGCTTGCAAACTTTTGCCCGCTTTCAAGTCCTTCACAATTGCCTTGTATCGTTCAGGATTTGTGTTTTCTATCCGTTGAGATATCCCGCCCTTAATACTCATTGACAACCTCCTTTTTATCATTAGACGCCTAAAATATTCCACAAGA
>Ga0315318_10001331_pt1 | contig 10801 bp, 4 predicted proteins | sample M1200m3416metaG_FD_203703 | JGI IMG/M metagenome (GOLD analysis project Ga0315318, IMG submission 203703) | Ammonia-oxidizing marine archaeal communities from Monterey Bay, California, United States - M1 200m 3416 | ecosystem: Environmental > Aquatic > Marine > Coastal | place: USA: California... | reverse complement strand
TCATTCTCGTCGAATCTCCCCTCAAAAGCGTCGTGGGCCAGCTCGTCGATATGTTCCTCCAACTTGCGCCCTGCTCGGATGTACTCGGCGGGAATGCGGATGGTGTCATCCCGGGTTATGAGGCTGTACATTTTCTTCTTCCTCCGTCGGAACTCGCTCCGAGGCCTGTCGGAGGAAAGGGAGTTTTTCTCCCGTCCCTCATCGGCATTGCCTCTGGAGGAGAGTTCCGTGTGCCTCGGCGACCCGCCGACCCTGTATAAGCGCAACGGATGAGGAAAGAGGTCCGGCTCGCACTATAGGTCAATCAGACCGTAGGTCTGTATGTGGGTATAGGGCGAATGTTCAAGTGGATTCGGGATGCCATCTCCGATTCTGATGACGGTGAGTCACTTGGACAATCGCCCCTCTCGACTCCGTCAAGCGAGTCTGGGGGTCGCAATGTTGCTGCTGATGTCCATGTCTCCTGCCCTAGTACACTTCGACTCACCTTTCAGAATGGAGACTGGAGGCGGGGCTGACGAACCTTGGGCCGATGGTGGCCAACCGTGGCCTCAGTCAGGCAAGACTCCTGACAGAGTAGCGGATGTCCCTACACACAGTCCAGTGGGAGGGGCCGGCAACAGTGCGCCCGCCGACGCAACCGAACTGATGTCGATAGTCGACCCAGTTGTGAACTGGGTGTATGGCTCGTACGATTATGGTACTGACGCGCTGGCAACCCCTGTTGCGGACCTATCTGCGTCAGTAACCAAGGACGAAGGTGCCTCCGAGCGTTGTGGGGGCAGCTCCTTTTACACAATCCTGATACAGACTGACGAGAATTCCGACCACACCTATCTCCGAATCGTTGAGGGCGAGGACGCCGATCTGGCGTGGGAGGTGGACATGGGCCTCACTGAGTACGTCAAGGCCGCCCCCGTGGTGGTAGATGTCAATGATGACGGAATCCAAGAGGTGCTGGTCGCCTACGATGCTTCCGGAACGCTGTACCTTGATGCCTGGTCGCCTCAGTTGTCCTGTTCGGTGACTGGTTGGTCCTCTTCGGGAGACTCCAGTCAGCTGCTTTGGTCTTGGAGCGACGAGTCCTTGATGATCAGCGGCGAAGCGACGAGTTTTACAAACGGCCTTGGAGGAAACAAGCCGACCACCCAGCCACTGCTAGCTGACCTCGATCTCGATGGTGATGCGGAGATGATAATCGCCGCCATAGACGAAGTCTCCGGTGAACCGGTCGTGGTCGCCCTAGGGCTGTCAGACTCCGGGGCCAGTCTTCTCTGGGACGCCCCTCTGGACAAGGGAAGTCATCCCTCCGACCCGGCTTTCGCCCAGACCGACCCGGCCACCGGATACGTGCTTCTGACGACCACTCAAGAGAGCAGTGGGGCGATGTGGATATGGAAACTGGACTCGGAAACGGGGGATTCAAACTGGGACGGGTTGCCTCTGGGCAATTCCGATGGAGACACCAGTGCCCCTCACATCAGACTCCCTGGCCCCATCATCGCCGAGCTAAATGGGGACTTTGACGACCTCGAAATGATACTGACCATTCCGACTGATTTTGATGGTTCAAACGGACAGGATGGTGCAGAGTTTGTCGGCATGGAGATAGGTACCGGTGATGAACTATGGTCATTCGAAGCCTCCAATGGGTTCGCCGACGCACCTCCAGTGGCCATAGACACGAACGACGACGGCCAGCACGACAGAGTGTGCTGGGTGACTTGGTCACAGGAGACTACCGGGGCCAGACACGGGCATGCCGGTTGTCACGACGTGAGTGGATCCAGCCCTAGTCAGACCTGGCAGAAGAGTCTCGAGCAGAGCAGCGGCCTTCCGAACGACGAGATTGCTGTCGCGCCTCCAACATGGATGGACCTCGACGGCAGCGGTGAGCAGGAGCTTCTCGTCGCTTATGGCCGTAGCCTATGGGCCTTCGACGGAGACGATGGTTCAACTTTCTGGGACGAATCTCTTGACCTTTTGCATAAGACTTGGTCCGCCCCAGCCCTAGCTGACGTAGACGGGGATGCGACACTGGATCTGGTCCTCGGTGACACGGTAGTGTCGCACGCACTGGCTGATATCAGACCATTGCTGGATCAGAGGAGCATCGAATTCAGCCCCAGCGAGCCCGACCCAGGAGAGGTCGTCACAGTGACTGCGCTGTTTGAGAACTCGGGGACTGCGGACACCGATCATGAGACTCAAGCTAAGTTGTATGCAAACGGACAGTTGATAGCCAGTTACGAGGCAGGCACAATGGAGCCAGTGGATCCCACTGGTTCGGGCTCATTCGAGTCGTTCAGCATTGATTGGAGTGGCCCATTGGGCGAGCATGTCTTCGAACTGATCCTCGACCCCTACTCCAACATCTCGCAATCGAGGCGGGATAACGACGCGCAGACAACTACGCTGGCCATCATGGCCCCTTACAACGCGACATTCGAAATACCTACGGAACCGATCAGAGTGACTCCCGGAGAAAGCACTCTGGCCACTCCTATCGTGAGATCGACTGGAAGACTTGCCGGTACGTGGAGTCTCGCTATAGACGATTCCAGTCTGCCCAACGGATGGAGTTGGACTGATGACACCATTGACGGCCTCTTGGGCATCGAGATTGGCGTGGACGCTGTCTGGACTCCTCATCTACGGATTCATGCTCCTGTTGACGCTCTAGGCTCGGATACCGGATATCTCGGACTGACACTGACGCTGGACGAAGACCCGGAGAACGTGAGTGCGTCCGCCTCACTGCCGGTGGAAGCAAATCGAACCCGGGGCCTATCACTCCGCGGCCCGGATGGAACGGCCTCAAGCACCGGTTACGGCCTGTTGGGCACCGACGCTCAAGCTTGGATGCTTCTACATAATCTCGGGAATGCCAATGAAGTGATTTCTTTCACTTGGCAAAACACCTCTTGGGGTCACATCGGAATATACGACATGAATGGGGCCGAGCAGCCTGCCCTTAGCCTGAGTGCCGGAGAGGTCAAACTACTGACTGCGAGGCTTGAAGTTCCGGGCAATGCTGCACTTGGCGATTCTGTTAGCACCCCTCTGACTATGTGCGTAGGCGGCAATGAGGCCTGTCAGACAATCTCACTCACCTTCGAGGCTTCGGGTGTCGTAACCGACGTTCACCAGCGCAGCGTCCCGGCTAGTGGATTGAATTGGGAAGTTCGAGCAGACATGCCTCCTTCAGCAGTCAGTCAGTTGAGCTGGTCATTATCCGACGCAGATATGGCACGACAGGGGTGGTCGTGGAGTGCATCGGGCAACCTGTCAATAGTCGGGGACTCGCTCGTCATGTCCGGAGCTCCCGGCTCGCTGGCCAGCGGCACTCTGACTCTCGACCTCCCTGATGGTGCTTTTCCAGCCTTCCATTCCTTCTCAGATGCCAGCGACCAATCGGCTGACCACGTCATCAGGCTGTCTCTGGAAGTCTTGCAGATCCACAGGGCATCGGTGCTCGTGACCTCTCCGACGGAGCAACCCCACATTGTCGAGGTCGGCGAGGAGGCCCTGGTGATGGTGAGGCTGGAGAATCAAGGCAACGGGCAAGACACATACCAACTCAGTCACGAAGTCATTCTCGACGAGAATCTGACCGAGGACCCGGGTGTTACCGTCTCATTCTCTAACGACATGGTGTCCCTAGGGGCAGGCAGCCTGACGAACATACCCGTAACAGTGGTTCTACCGCCGAGCGCCCCTGCTGGAGCACCAATCAGCATAATGATTCACATGACCTCGATGGGAGACCAGTCGGTGAGTGCTTCTGATGTGGTCGCTATGGAGGCCCGTCAGGATCACCGCTGGAACCTGTCGGCCAGTGTGGCTGACTCTGTCGTTGATGGTCGAACCTTCGCCGTGGCGCCTGGAGAAGGGCTTACAATTGAAGTGAATTCGACGAATGTAGGAAACCTGATTGACGGGTTAGAGCTCAAAGTCACCTACAGTGTGGCCTTGATTGGTGAGGACGATTCTCAGAACTGGAACTCCAGCGGAGATTCTGCCACAGGAATCGAAGTCAATCAATCGGCCCAGATGACCGTGCAGGCTTCTGTACCTGAAGATGCCTGGAACGGCTCAGTGATGTCAGTCAGCGTCACTGCCGAGGCCCAGGGCGAGGTGATGGATAGTTTCAACTTCAGCGTTGAGGTCACCCACGTTTCAGGCTGGGGAGTACTATCAGACCAAGCTAATCTGGAAATCGAACCAAATGGATCTTCCATTGAATTGACCATAGTCCAACTCGGCAACTCTCCCTCAGAGGCTTACCCCACTGTGTGGGTTGCGAACGTTAGTGGATGGGGGATTGAATTCCCCGAGTCATCCCCTCTCATATCGCCTCAGCAGACGTCTCCATTGATTCTCAATATCACGCCCTCTGACACGGCTCGGCACGGCAGGGCTGTGGAACTCCACGTAAGATTGAGAGAAGGAGATGGAAGTGGGTTGACAGAAATTACCCTTCCTTTGAGCGTGGCAGTGTTCCACAACTTCAGCCTTACTGGAGAGGGAGATTGGATGGTTTCAGCAGACGGGGGTCACCCCCTTGCTGAATTGCGTAACCTAGGGAACGCCCCGACCACTATCAGTCTGCAAGTACTGAGTCTGCCTCTTGGATGGACAGTTTCGGGGCAGATGGAGGTGGTCATGGGAGTGGGCGAAATCAAGGGTGTGCCCCTTGAGGTCATTCCGTCTGTAGACTGGGACGGTAGTGTGCAGACTATCTGGATACAGGCCGAGGATGAAGTTGGTAACCAACGCGATGTTATTCTGGATACTGAACAGTCCGACTACTCATGGGCATCGTCTCCGGTCATAGTGGCAGTGACTGGGGATCATGCTATAGTCAGGATTCACGGTACCGATGCGTCGATCTCGGTGGAAGACTTTGCCTCTGGACTGCTCGAATGGCACGATAGTGGAGGCTGGGCGCTTCCAGCGATTTCGAGTGGGGTCGGATCACTCAGTATAGGTGACTCGAATCTAGCTTACAATGCACATGTTTCTCAACCTTCCCTAAGAGATGTTGTTTGCAGTATTCAGGGCGAGATTGGAGCGATAGTAGCACAGTGCTCTGTTCTCAACGGCTCTGATTCATTCTCTTTCACCATCCTGCTGATTGATGACGAGGGGGCGATGCTGGACAATTCCGCCGGTAACATCCCCGGAGGAGTTCCCTTTGGGCCAATCAACCTCAGTGCAGAAGGGTGGAGTCCTGAACCAGGCGTCCGTACGCTAACTCTGAGGTTGTTGGATGACCGAGGAATCGAGATTGTTGTGGAGACTGAAGACTTCCATATTCAAAGGACCGATTGGAACATCGGACTGGTAGGGTTGGAGCTGGATGGTGAGGGTTCGGAGCAGCAGATCAAAGTGCTATGGCAGCGCGGCGATGGCGATGGCCCCCTCCTAGCACAATACAATGCGGATTGTAGCCTCAGTTTGGCCATTGGAGACTACTCGATGACGCACCAAGTCGACCTCACTGGATCCTTTGCCTCCGCCTTCGAGATAGATCGACCAGAGGCTGCTCAAGATGGTGACGAACTCGTGGTGACCATAGGATGCGCATTCCCCTGGGATGTTGATTCCAATCCAAGTGACGATGAGAGAAAGTTGATTCTCGCAGGGGGTATTTCGGTGTCGTCGAAGTACCCTGAGGGGGGTACTTCGCTGGCTGCTGCGATGCTGGTTATCGGGGTATCTGTGGCTATAGCTTGGATAGTTAGGAACTACCGCGAAGGCAAGGAACTGATGGAGATGGCCATGGCCGCAGCCGAGGAGAAGATGGCTGAGCGGGCAGTTAATGAGATCGTCGAGGAGGAGCCGGAAGAGGAACCTGCCGAGGAGGAGGTCGTAGCACCGTCTGAACCTGAACCAGAAAGCCTTCCTGAGGATGAATTTGAAGCTAGGCTGAAGCGCCTGATGGGTGACTGATCACACGGTCATCCTCAGTGAGTACATACTCTCGTATAACGGCAAAGCCTCTGCCAAAATTGCCTCGTAATCGGGGGCGAGATCGCCTGACCGACTCCTGTAAGGAGAGAATCCGGTAGAGGACCAGACCGAGTCGTACCAGTGCTCGGCCCATATTCCGTCGCACTCCCTCGGACCCGGACTCCATGACAGCATTCTCTCACTGAAGGGTATCCCGATGCGCTCGCACAGCTTACCAAGCATCCCTCGGGGATTATCTAGGACATCGCGAGCATCAAGAATTGGTGGGACTTTTTCATGTTCCTTCACTACCTGTTGAAGCAGCCTTGCCTGCTGCGGCAGACCGGTCGACCACAGTGATACCTCATCTGTTATCCTCGAAAGCGAGAGTAGGACCTCTCGAGGACTGCGGATTAGGAAGCAATTGTGCAGCGAATCCAGCCATCCTGTCTCCTGCTCAGGAAGGATGTGGTGACACATGTGCTTCTGGTACCACAGCCCTGCACCTCCGGGAATTTCGCTGGTGAGGTAGTCAACCACGGTAGCGGCATCTGTCTCATAGTGTGTCATGATGACGTCTGCATCGGGGTGCTTGATGCCGGTTCTCTCTAGGTAGTGGGCATAGAACGGTTCGTCGCTGGCAAAGCAATCCTCTCGATTGTCGAATGAGTACATCATCGCCGTGGAGATATTACGTGGTCCCGACCACATGGCGATGCTGACGCCATCAGCCACCGCACTCACTCCTGACCAAATCCACATAGAGGGCTTGGAGTCGTTCACACATAGGGCCCCTGCGTCCTTTGCTCATTGGTTCGCCGTCGAACTCCACCACAGGAGTCAGGCCAGCGAACGTCCCTGTCACGAAGGCCTCGTCGGCGGTGCTGACGTCTTCTGTAGTGAAGCCCCTCTCGTGTGAAGGAATCCCGTTGGAACGGCACAGCTCGAGCACCTTCTGGCGAGTGATGCCATCCAAGCAGTGCTCGCCGGTCGAGGTCCAGACCTCGCCATTGCGCACGATGAAGAAGTGGGTCGAGTTGCAGGTCGCCACATTTCCCGAGGGGTCGAGCATGAGCCCCTCGTCGCCACCCTTGGCAGCAGCGTCTATGCATGCTGCTATGCAATTGTGCTTCGAAAGGCTGTTGATTCTGGGGTCTTGGACGTTCTGCTCGCCCCTTCTGACGTCAACGGTGACGAGACTGATTCCATCCACTGCCCTGTGCTCGTCTGCCTTCTTATACTCAGGGATTATGACCAGCGTTGGAGGTCCGGATATCACCCACGGAGCTTGGTAAGGAGTGGGTTTCAGTCCACGCGATACCACCATGCGAACATGTACGTCGTCATGCATGTCATTTGCTGTGATTACACGGTGCACCTCTTCGAGAACCTCCTCACGGGTCAAGCCGATGTCGAGAGAAATCGACTCGGCACCGTGGAACAGTCTGTCGAGATGATCATCTGCGAAGACGATGATGCCTTTGTGGAGTCTAAACGACTCCCATACTCCATCACCCAACAGAAATCCAGCATCAAAGACTGATATCTTGGCGTCCTGACGGGGTACAATCTCCCGGTTCACAGATATGAGCACATTCTGGTTGCGAGAATCTTCCTCGTAATCGTGAGTGCCCATCGTGCACCTCAGAATTCGGCTCCAGTCAGTCGTTCGTACATGGACGCGTACAGTTCTGCAGTCCTATCTACCATATCCTGAGGCAAAGCCGGTATTGGGGGCTCCTCGGTTCCTTGCTCTCTAGCATCATACAATGTCTCATGATGGCCTATGTCGATGTAGTGCTCACGCACGAACTCCTTTGAAAGCGAAACGATCTGTCCGTTGGCGTAAGTCTCGGCATCCCACCACCTATCTTCGTCCAGAGTGCCGAATGAATCCACCAAAACCGGCCTCCTGCCCGCACCGAGTGCAAACTCCTTCTTGCCGTCGACGTGAATCAGACCTCGCTTGCCTGCCTCACGCTCGATGATGGCGTCTATCCTCAGAACCGCATCGAGTATCGAGTCGAATTCCCCTTCCGTGAGATTGGATATCTGTAGTGCCTCCTCCCTGTCCAGAAGCCTGTCGAACGATTCGAATTTGGTCGAGACCTCAAGATAGGGTTGAGGTAACTTGCAGCCCTCCTCAATCTCGGTCCCTGGCTCGAAGCCGAATTCCTCGACCCCAGCTTCGCCCTTGGCATACCTCCTCCAGCCCGAGCCTGATAGGTGATGTCTGCAAATCACCTCTAGTGGGACGAAGACATTTTCCATATCACGAGGTATGGCACCTGGCTCCTTTATGACCTCGAAGCGTCTAGCCAGACAGCGGTCCGGAGCATTCATTTCGATTAGATGGGTTTCGCACACTCCCTCCTTGCGGACTAGGTCAAACCAGTGGCAGGTGGTCCGGTTCAGGCTCTCTCCCTTGCGGGGGATGAGTGAGGGGATAATCTGGTCGTAGACTGAAATCTGGTCTGTGTACCTGAATTCAAGGATTTCTGGGTCCTCGGTACTCCATACTTGCTTGACCTTACCTTGGTAGAGCAGCTCTCCCATGCCTCTGATTGGCGCGATGCCGACGATGAACATTACTCAGAACAATGGATTGTCACCTAGTGCATCACTTCCGCCTAAACTATATCAGAAGAAGTTCATCAAGTGTCTGGGTTGGTCATGTCTTTAGTGTCTCTCAACATCTCCAATCCAATGTCACACAGGGTCAACCGCGTGGTCGCTGTTGCCTCATTACTGGTCCTTTTGACTCTAATCTCGCCTGTTCAGGCAGTCGACTACAGGAGCAGTTGGAACGTGGTAGAGAGCGGGACAGAGGCCGATTTGCTAACAGCCGAAGTATACGGAGAATACGGAATCTGGGCGTTCGGGAAGGAAGGAGTCATGGTCAAGAGCAGCGACAATGGTTCCACTTGGGAATTGGCTGATTCCCCTACCTCGTCAGACCTCCACTATTCTGACTCAGCCCACGGGGCTCTGGTGGTGGCTGCTGCCGATGGCTTAGTGCTCATTAAACAGGAAATCGGAGGAGGATGGTTGGACATCTCGATACCAGTGGAAAACATGTCTGGATTACAGGTCAATGGAATAGCCCTGACCAGTAATCAGAGCGTCTTAGCTGTAGGTTCGGGAGGATCGATCTGGAAATACGATAATGGAATCTGGAGAGATATTGCATCTGGAGTAGACAGTGACCTGATGGCTGTATCTTTCCTTGACAATACACTGGGGGTCGCGGTTGGTGCCTCGGGTACAATCCTGTTTTCGGAAGACAAAGGAACGACCTGGGACTATAGAGATGCACCAAGCGAAGCCAGTGATTCGACAATCTCATCGGTGATTTTCTTTAGTGATGTCAGGATTTACGCCACCACCAATGACGGACAGGTACTGATATCATCTAGAGACGGTGGGACAGATGTCGGATTCCTGTGGGCATCAGTCACATTCGAGAGACATTATCTCCCAGGGAGCACCGAATATGCTGGATGGCCTTCTTCCTTGGGAGTAGAACTCGCATCCCTTGAGGTAACCCAGACCACCCGTTTACACCTCACAGGGCCCGATGGATACCTCGCAATGAGCGTTAATGGGGGGACCATCTTCTCTCAGCAGATTAACCCCTTGGGCAACAATAGCAGCTTCAACGACATTGCGATGATCACTAATTTCGTTGGCGTAGCAGTGGGCGATGGCGGCGCTATCCTGTGGACCGACAATGCAGGCGCGGACGAGCAAGTCGGTTTTGAGGTGATGAACTTCAACGATTTCGGCGAATTCGTCGACTACGCTAAGGAAACCCTGTTCGGCGGATTCTTGGCGACAATCAAGATTGTGATGTTCGGCATCGTCTTGGGTTTCTTGCTTGGAGTCACTCTGGCCATGGGCAAGACATCTCCGGTATCGTTGCGCAACACTGTCGAACGCTTCGATTACAAGAAAGTAAGAATTTCAGGTGCACCATTGTTAGTAATTGGCCTTTACATGTTCTATCTGGCAATCCCAGAGATCAAGGCCATAGGATTAGACGGCATTGAGCATATTTTCGTGCCCGTTGGTGCTCCGTGGGCTTTCGCAAAAATCCTGCTGGGAATCGGTCTGACCTTCGTTGGAGCGATGTTTCTCAGTCACAATGGCACGTTCGCGAAACTCAAAATTAGATCATTGAAGCTCGATCCGTGGAGAGTCAGGCCCCTGAACAATATAGCGACTGTGTACACCGATTTCTTCCGCAACACACCCCTGATTGTTCAGTTCATGTTCATCCATTTCGGCCTGCAGATAGGTATGCACTTGCAAGATGCAGGAACTGGCCTTTTCTCGGACATCTACATCCTGCTAGGAGGGGTCGAGGGTGTCGGAGGAAAGTTGGCCATCTGGGAACTTCGCTCGGGTGATTACGCTACAGATGCACCTGACTTACTCGTCTCCATACACAGATTCATGTTTTCCGACAGGGCATACCTGAGTGCCATTTGCGCCCTCGGCCTCAATTCGGCCGCATACCAGTGCGAGACTATCAGAGGAGCAATCCAAGCAATACCATCGGCGCAGATGGAGGCAGGGAGGAGTATAGGGCTGACCTACTTGCAGACTATGCGACGTGTAATCCTGCCTCAGGCAATCAGGATTTGCATCCCTCCGATGGGTAATGAGATGGTCAATCTCGTCCTCAATTCGTCCCTTGCGATGGTAATCGGCTATGCCGAGCTGACGCGTCAGGGGAAGTTGATTACTGCACTGACTTTCCAAATGGCCTATACTTGGGGTATGGTCCTAATCTCCTACTTCGTAATCACATGGACTCTAGCCCTGCTGCTCAGGCGGCTCGAGG
>Ga0315318_10001328_pt1 | contig 10811 bp, 14 predicted proteins | sample M1200m3416metaG_FD_203703 | JGI IMG/M metagenome (GOLD analysis project Ga0315318, IMG submission 203703) | Ammonia-oxidizing marine archaeal communities from Monterey Bay, California, United States - M1 200m 3416 | ecosystem: Environmental > Aquatic > Marine > Coastal | place: USA: California... | reverse complement strand
ATCGTTGTCCGTAGTTGGCCTATCCACGCACCACAGGTGATAGACCAACTTGATGAATACAAATGTGACTCCGATAGTTGCGATAATTGCGATTGCGGCGATTGAACTATATGCTCTTTCGCTAGGAATTAATGGGCATTTAATGATGATGACTATGGGTCTTATAGCACTCATCGCAGGCGTAAAATTAAAGGACTGGTGGGATAGCCGTGGCTAGAACTCGTACACAACTAAGGCAGATGGTCGTTGACCAGCTTGAAGTACCTAAGATAACTGGTACTGCTGGCGGCAGTGGTAGTAGTACGAGTACGATGAGGGATAATGACCTTGAAAGGTTTGGCGACAATGATTTGATTGGCGCTTGGCTTTACTTCTCAAGCGGCTCCCCCACATTTACCGATGTCCGAATAACCGATAATGTGCAAAGCACTGGGATAGTGACATTCCGTCCTACCCAAGCCGCCGCACCTGACCTTCTAACATACGAAATACTACCCTACGAATCAGCCGCCATCCACACTGCCATCAACGAGGCTATGGATGAACTATATGATTCTAGTTCATTGGTCAGGAATATCTGGCTCAATCATTGGCTGACTGGCAGTCCAATATACAATAGTACTTTTGAGTACTGGACTAGTGCGTCACGAGTAGACGGCTGGACAGTAGGTACAACAAGCGTATCTAGACGAACATACTCTTCGTACGACCCCGACGGTGGTACTTTCGTATCAGAACACATAGTACCCGGACAGAATGCGGCTCGCTTAGCGGCGGCAGGGACGCTTACTTTGGACGATAAGTATGCACAGTTCCTCCAAGACTTGAGCGGCGATACCTTAACGCTGAGAGCATGGGTACGAACTGGTACTGGTAGTAACAGCAGGGCACAATTATTAATAGACGGCACGACTGATAGTCATGTCGTTGCAAGTACTGATTACCATTCTGGTACAAGTGGAAAGTGGGAACTGGTGAGCGCTGATGGATATAATGTCGCAGATACAGCAACGCAAGTTACAGTACGCTTACAAAACTCGCAGGCGGCGACAGGCGATTTTGGGGCGGTCTGGCTGGAGGGCGGCACTCGGATACGTGAGTACCCTTTTCCCATTGGGCTGGCTCCTAATGGCCCTGATGCCGTGTATAGTTATCGTGTGGCTGTTGATGAAGATAATAAGGTAAGTACAGTTAATGCCCGGCGCATGGATGGTGTTAGGTATAGTTTTAATAAGTATAAATATAGTACTGACGAACTTGGTGTACTAGAACTACAAAGCACTCCCAGTGGGGGGCAGGTTCTAAGAATGCCAACGTCAGTACCCCTAACATTACCGAGCGCAGACGCTGGTGATATTGAAGTTAATCGAGTAGATAGCTTGCTGATTGCTAAGATGGCGGCAAGTAAGCTATTAATAAAAGACATGATGCACGGCCCATCTACATTTAGACAGCGAGCATCTGAAAGGGCAGGTATACTAATGCAAGAGACAAGGCAACTTGCTGAAGGCCGAGGGGCTACAGCATCCAACGCAGTACCTCTATCCCCTACGTGGTAAATGAGAACAGTAACACTACAAGACAAGGCTTCATCTCCTAACACTGAACTGCGACTTACAGTTGAAGAGGAAGAGGGTGGTGTTGAACGGTGGCGTGAGTATCGTGCGCCGAAACTACCTCCTCGCCGAACACAAGGCGCACTCACAGTATCGGAACAAGACCCACTCGTAGACTTCACATGGGCTCAGGATGATTGGTCGGGTGGTGGATTGCGACCATACTACCGAGAAGGTGACGCACGGTATGCGCTTGCTATGGGTATGGATGCCCGGTGGGAAGGCGTACTGTCGTTAGGCATGGCGCAGAGTGCCCCACTAGACTACTTAATACGAGGCATGGGTGCTGAACGTAGTGGTGATTTACTTACGTGGACGAGTGTAGGCTCGGCAGTTACGCTGGCCCAGAACAGCAGTATAGTTAATGATGATAATGGTACGTACTCGTATAAGTATACTGCGACGACTTCTGCCAGCAATCCAAGCTATGTAAAACAGAGTCTGGCAAACCCCACACTCTACCGAGGTAGGGAAGTTATTGTTGGAATATGGATGTATGTTACTACTATAGGTAGTGACCATAATCCTACCGTGGCTATATACGATGGTCAGGGTACTACTGTAGGCACAGCTATAAACTCAGTAAGTGGCTATAGTACTGGGGCGTGGGTACATACTTCAGTCACTCGTACTATACATGCCAGCGCCAGTGAGATAACAATATACATTGGTGACTCTACGAATGCTGATGGAACCACTGCTCTAGTATATTACTTTGATACTATTACTATACAGGTTGATGGGGCAGGCGATGAAGTTTGTGTTGGTATGGCAACACACAATAACATCACATACCATGCGCAGGGACAAGTGGTAACTCGGTGGAATGAGAACAATGACGTTTGGGATGCCGTATATATACACGCAAGTACTAATGCTACAGACATAGTACATTTTAATAATAATATTTATGTAGCGTTTGGGTATAGTGCGGCATATATTTTTGGTAGCCTAACATCATGGACTGTAAGTACTTTAGCGAGCGCTATTAAATATGCTAAGTATTTTGCCGTGGCTCGGAACAATGCAGGCAACTTGGCGTTATGGAAAACTGAGACAGTTAATACAATTAAGTCTTCTACTGACCCCGGCAATAGTGGTAGCTGGTCAGGCGCATATACAATAGGCTCCTCAGATAGAGACATTACTGGACTGTTCTCAGCATTTGATACAATAATGGTCGGTAAAGAAGATGGCTTATGGCAGTATAATAGGACGTATGCTAGTACATCCACTGCTGAGAATGCTTTTGCCCCAGTATCTACCGAGTGGGATAAGGGCGTTCACTCAGGAAACTTTGCTACTGGTGCAGAATGGCACGGCTTCTTCTACACTACCGCATCTACCCAGTCCATCATACGATGGGCTCCGGGCCAAATCCAAGACATTACTAGCTTATTCCTAGCCCCTAGAATACCGGGCTATGGTGGTGAGATTAAGGCGTTAGCACCCAGCCCACACGAGATGTGGATTGCGGCTGACATACCTGAGACCGCAGAGGCTGGTGTGTTTGGAGATTTTCCGATTGGTATTGGTGGGGCGTCTAGTAAAAATATTAAAATTATATCTTTAAGGCAAGATTCTAGAGGGTCATTTAATGTCCATACTATGGACGAGGCTAAGTTTGGTGAGATAGACGCACTAAATGTATATTATGACGAAACATCTGATTCCAGATTCCTAATTGCGGCTGGTAGGGTGACTGGTGGTGGTACTGAGAAAGACCATGCTAGGACATACAGGTGGTCACTACCTACTAGGTCTGCCGCCCCATACATTGACGCAGGTACTGTGGTAGCAGAGTCTGGTACGTTTGATACATCTCTCTGGCACGGTGGTGTGCCGGGTACTAGTAAGGCGTTTCTGAAGGCAGTATTCTGGGTGGAGAATATTGGCAGTGCTGGCAGTGAAACTTTGAAAGTACAGTATGGTCTGGATGGTGAGGATAGTGAAACCTACACACTAGGAACACTATCGTCTACAGATAGGATACAAACATTATACTTTAATGATGCTACGGTTACTCAAGGTGGGGCAGACATCAACCCACTCACGCAGGCAACTGGGCGCTCAATACAATTGAGGCTCACCCTTACAACCACAGCCCCCGAAAACAAAGACCGACCAAAACTATTTGCATTTGAAATACACAGTACTCTAAGACCCCCTAAGTTAAAGACATGGGAAGTATTCGTCAGGATTGGTGAGGACATGATGCAAGAGACAGGGTATTATGACCCAGTGTCAAAGACCAAACAACTCACAGACCTCGACACTCTTGAAGACCAAGTATATCCAATATACTTCAAGCATACCTACGATGGGCATGCCGGGTTTGATGAGGAGAGTAGTACTTCAGTACAGATTGTTGACAGGGAGAGAGTGTCTATCGGGGATGAGTACGAGATACACAGATTAATATTACAGGAGACAGATACCAGTGCCTAAAGTTGGAAAAAAACATTATCCATATACTAAGAAAGGGAAGATGGCAGCTAAGAAAGCTGCCAAGCGTACAGGAACTGTGCGTAAGAGCAAATCTAAATACTAGGAGAGACAAGTCATGGCAGGTAAATCACCAAGAGAGGCCGCACAGGCTCGTGCAAAAGCCCGACAAGCAAGGGCGAGGATACGCAAGGGTTCTAGAGGGTATGCGGCAGGCGCATATCGCAAAGAGAGTTCGTTAGGACGAGACATGCTTAGTCTGGGGAAAAAGATAGGTAAAGCTCTTACAGGCACACCATTGGCTCGTCCGAAGACACCAGCAGAGAAGCGAAGTACAAAATATCCTGCGATAGGAAAAAAGAAAACCGGGCGGAAAAAGTACTAGGTTAGTCTGGGAACTGCACGTCGTGCATAGTGTTGAGGAGGGCTATAGTAGCCTCCTCTGCACTCCCATACCTATCATCTCCCTCAGTCTCCGTAACCACACGGCCCTCAAACACAGTTGTTTTTAAGTTATCATTATCCCCATTGACTACTGATATAGTTAGTTGTGCGATGCCGGGGTGTTGGTGAAACATCCAGCACGGAGTGGACGGTTGCCCACTCCTCACTTTATCTAAAGGTACATCACAGTTTGGGCAATGATTATACTTCAGTATTTCCATCTAAACTTCTCTTCGTGAAATATTTTCTTGGTATAAAGTACTGTACGCCGTAGCCCCAGTCGGCCTCAAAGTCGGCCCAAGTTTCCAGTTCTTCTAGGTCTATAGTATACAGTATTTTCTCTTGCTTGTCTAGTACTTCTAGGTTACGTATGCCCTGTACTGCTAGGTTGTCCCATATGGCGGCATCCATCCCCCAAGCGTCCCACTTTCTAAACAAGTGCTTGCTCTTTACGACGTACTTTCTGAGGGTATTGCCACTAACTGTGCCCCATACTTGTCCGTCAACTATTACTCGTTCGTCCTCTAATGTTTTCATCCTCTCTCCTCAGTACTAATAAATGTTTCCAATGTTCATCTGCCTTACCCCATTCACCTTTATCCCAAGCCTCTCGGAATAGTGCTTGGTGCTTGGTAATGGCATCTCTTAAAATTTGTACGGCGTCATCTCTGACCATACCTTACCTACCTCCGGTTCAATCGGGAAAGAGATTGGCATAACATCGTCTAGCATTGTCTGTGTCAATTCTATTACACTGTCAAGCTGGTCTTCCCGAACTTCTAATATAACTTCGTCATGCACTTGTAACAGTAGGTGTGCATCCAACCCACACTCGTGTATATTATCCCATAGTTTCCGCATAGCTATCTTAATACAACTTGCGGCTGGCCCCTGTATGTGGAAGTTTATAGCCTCACGTAAGGCGGCTTCTCTCTGGAACAGTGCCGCAGAGAATATACCGGGGAACCATCGTATCCTACCAAAGTAGTCACGAGCATACCCATGTGTGTATATCTCGTCAGCTACCTTATCTTTAAACCTAGCCAGACCACCGTAACGAACAGTAATCTTTTCATAACCACTCAGGCTTTGTTCCATTGATAGCCGTGGGTCAATCTCTTTTAGTTTGCCAGCGCCAGCACCATACACCAAGGCTAGGAAGAACGTCTTGGCAGTGTGCCACTCCTGTTCATCCACACCCTTAGTAATCTTTCTACCATAAATATCCTCACCTATCAGGGCATACGGTGTTAGTCCTTTCTCAAAGTCAGCCATCAGTGTGGGCTCAGGTGCTACCAGACTTGCAATCCGTGGCTCCTGTTGTCCCACGTCGGCGGCTACCAGAACATATCCCGGTCTAGCCACCAAACACCCTCGCACCATTCTCCCATACTCTTCGTATTGCGCTCCTTTGCCTCTGCCGTGATGCGGTATTTGTTGCAGATTCGGCGTGGAACAGGATAGTCTCCCTGTGGCTGGAGCAGACCCAGACGTATCAGAAGATTCTTCATAGTAACCCCCTTGGTTAAAATTGGGGTGGAGCGCACCGTCCCACCCACTTAGTTCTTTAAATTTCTTAGGAAATGCACCCAGTTTTCGGAACATCTTGAAGTCCAGTACGGCGCTGATAGTATCCTCATGCCATCCTTCCAGACCTCTTAGAGTATTCTCGTCTGTACATAACAGTCCTTTACCGTCAGTGCGTTTGGTAATGGGCGCACCATTCTCCTCTAGCCACCGTGCAAGCTGGTCACCACTACCAATGTTCACCTCGATAGGTATATCGTAGTGTGCCCTGCACTCTGCCTCGTCCTGCTTTTCTTTAAAATAACTTATAGCTTTGTCTACTGCCTCCGGGCTGACCAGTACTCCTCTCCTCTCCATGTCCGACAACACAGGTACGAGCGGCATCTCGACATTATTATACACGTCTTCAAGTTTGTACTCCTTTAGTCTCTCGACTAGCACCTCCCACAACTGAAGCGTATTGTCTGCATCTGCCGCCGCATACGGTAGTATCTCTTCCGCAGTCAACTCACTCATATCCTTACCGCCAGTCACCTCGGAATAGGTGATTGGTTTAATGCCTAGTTCTTGCACGGCAAGGTCTTTAAGATGTGTTGACGGCAGTCCGAGAAGGTATGCCGCAATCTTAGTGTCTTGGAAATTGGCGAGTGTGATGTCATTGTTCTTCAGATGAGTATACTCAAATTTAGAATTGTGACACACTACTTCTTGGGTTTGGTCTTCCAGTATAGTCTTCATCTTGTACGGCTTCTCTGGTATGTACGAGCCAGTACCCGGAACGTCTGACCAACTGTACCCCACGATTTCAGCTTCCTGTACAGCAAACCGCCCCCCTCTGGTGGGACTTGTGGTCTCAAGGTCGAACCCTAAAGGCCCGGTTAGTGAGATGTTGCCGTACAGAGAATAGTCTGTGCGTGGAGTAACTTGTTTATTGTGGAGTTTAGTCCTCAGTGCGGCCCAATCCTCCAATTGTACAGGCCATAAGTTTGGGTTGTGCATGGCGGCGGCAGGATGGTACATCGGAACCAGTAGAAACCCTTCACTCTCTAGCGGCACACCATGCTCACGAGTGAGAGACAGGTCTGGCTTGAAGTATTTCCCTGCTACTGAGCCAAGCGTCACCACAATCGTCGGCCTGACTTGATTCAATTCGTCCTCCAACCAATGCGAACAAGCGTTTATCTCACGCTTATACGGATTGCGGTTGCGAGGGGGACGGTGTTTAACTAGATTAGTTATATAGACGTCATCTCGGCATAGTTCTGCTTGTTCGAGTAGTATCTCTAACTTAGCACCACTAGCCCCTACAAAGGGCTCACCGATTTCGTCTTCTAGAGCGCCCGGAGCCTCACCTACCAGCATAATATGGGTAGGCATTGGCCCCACACCCTCCACTACATTATTCGCACCCTCATATAGTGGGCACTCTTTACAATTGTTTAAACCAACGAGGGGCGTCAGTATGTTCAAACTTTTCTCCTTCAACAGTTTCTATTATCATGTTGTCAATGGAAGTAGAGGGCCAGACAAAACTGGTGTGCCTGTCTGAATCCTCTGGGTCATGTTGCACTATGCTGAGAAATCCGGGGAGACCTATAGGGTCGATGAGTTCTACCTCTTCAACCCTTATAACCTCCCCAACCCCCTTCAGCTTAATGACAACTACCAACCTAAACTGCTACGGCATCTGCCGCACCGATACTCTCGTCGTAGTTCAGTGCGTATAGGTTAACAAAGTCACCAGTCTTGGAATACTTTATCTGTCCTGTAATTAGTTGCCCCACCAGCATATCGCCAATAGCCTGCAAATATTCGCCAGCCTCACTTGGCTCTTCAATATCCTTGAGCGCAGTAATACACTCGTCTAGGTTTACACCTAAGTCTTGGTCACTAGTAGGACTATACTCTAGGGACTTTAGATATCCCTGTAGTTTTTCTGTAGTCATTCTCCTAATAACCCTGTTCCTTTCCTCGATGGGCTTCGGCGAACTAGATGTCTCACTAGCAAACCAACCCAAAAACTCGGTGTGGAACCTACCAGCAGTCCCTTGTCCAGCGGCGGCTACAGTTCTGTGACCAAGCCTCAACCGTGGGAAACCGTTGTTGTCGAATAGTTCGGCATCAGTAATCTCTAAGATATACTTATCCTCAGCTATCCTTGAAGCCTTTTTTGCTTCTTCTTCTCTTTCTTGAAACCCTACCATGCTTTCTGTATTAAAAGGCATTTCTTCTCCTATTTCTTGTTTACTTTATCTCCGACTATACTGTCAATAACCTCCTCAATTTCTGGCCACATAGCGTTTTCCATCGTCGGCGGTTGGTCAAGCCATAAGTGGGCAAATATATTTTTAGTCCAATAGTCTCCCCCTCCGAGCCAGTGCGATACGTGGGAAGGGGTTTTAATTGCTTTACCACCTACCATCCTCGTCTTCACATCTTGCTCCAGATACACTACCATGTTGAAGTAGTGCCCCATGTTATGTCGAGCCCACCCTTCCATTGACGGATAGTATTTAAACTCGTCCATCCATTCGGGGTCGCCCTTCACGGTGCTACCTCTTGCTGTAGTATTTCCTCTTCTGAGTTCAGCTACTCGTGCCGTACCAATTATATTGGCGTTGATGGACTTAGGGTGTAGCAGTTGCATAAACTGAATGAATGCTCTCTGCCACTCCCTGTAGACCTCAAACGAGTCACGAGGGTCATTGGACTCTCGGTACGCATAGGTAAAGTCGTAGCATAGTTCGGTAAAACCGTCTATAACTAGGTCAGTCACCCCTGCCTCTTGTCCCTTTGGGCTGTTCAGTGCCTTGAGATAAGTCTCAAACTCCTGAGCGAACTTAATCGGGTTGTTCTGTGGTAGTGGGAAGCGTACGATATTCTCTTCGGGTACACCTAGAGCGTCGTTCTCCTCTCTACCTATCAATAGTAACCTGCCATTCCTACCGGGGACAGGTTCCCTTTTCATGAAGTCCCAGAATGAGGACACCGCTAAGGATGTCTTACCAACTCCGGGGCCACCATACAACAATGTACTAATGTGCAACGTATTCCTCCTCGTAATACTTTTCTGCTATTATACCATCAACGTCAGCACCAGTCAACCATCCTCTGCATAGTTGCTGGTAGTCACACCAGTTACAGAGTGGAGAAAAGTGATGCGTCGGCTCCTCAGTTTCCCGAATCGCATTTGCTAATCTTACCATATCTACCCCAGCATTGTCAATAGCCCCTTGCGAAACCAGAATCTCTTTTCCCTCAAGCGGAAAATCCTGAGTACTCCAGAGTATGTGCTGACGGTAGAACGGCTGTCCTTCCAGCCAGTCGTATGCCTGCTGTAGTAGCCACGCATATCTAACAGGCTGTATACCCCACTCCTCATAGTTGAGCAGTTTCTTTTTAACACCTGCACCCTTCTCACTACAAGTTTTAAACTCGTATATCACGACACCATAGTCAGTCACTGTCCATAGGTCTGGCTTCCCCACGTACGTGATGCCGTCGATGTCTATTTCTAATTTGTCTTCTGCTACAGGTGTCTCAACACCCAGCAACCACTTAGGCACACGGTCAAGCATACGCATAACACCGGGCTTGAACCTATTGCCCTCGTCCAGTGTATTGTGTACGTGGTCGTAGGCATCATTGATTTTGCCTGTCATTATGGCACGTTCCATCGAATCGTGGAATGTAATGCCCGAAGTCAGTGGGCCACTTGGAGTATAGTTATGCTCCTTGAGGCGTCTACCTCGATATGTATATTTAATTTGACACTCTTGCCAGTTGTCGAGTGCCGTTACGCTAGTTCGCATGTAATAATTCTCCCAGTGTCTTGCGCTGTCCTACGTGTAGTCCAGCCTCTTTCCATCCATCCTCGTTGTCATCGAGCAATGCCCTCACATTACCCTCATAATAATCTTCTAACTTTACTGCGGCAGTTGGCCCCACTCCGTCTATAAGTCTACGGACTAACTTGCGAAATGGGCTACTGTCCTGTACTCTTTTGTAGTCGTCGCCTGCTATTATACTGAGTAGGTGATGACCCGGTTGCATTATGTTTCTAATCCGAGTCAACGTCCCCAGCAAATGAGACTCACCTGATGGTAACAGTATCATATTACCACGCAAGTCCCACTTCAGCAACTCAACGATTAGGTTTAAGTTGTTGAGTTGCCACCAATCAGGCGAGAACTGTGACTTAGAACGTCCCTTATCAGTGAATCTAAGTCCAAGAATGGGGATAGAAACACTGCCTTCAAGTCTCCTGAGTTGTCTTTGCAATCGCCTGCTTCGTAGACTATTACAGAGGTCGTGAGCTTTCTTTTCCTCAATACCGACGACATGACCCTCACTGGTGACGAAGACGTAATCTCCTTCCACGAGTTTGGCAACGCTAAAGCCCTTGCGGTTGGATTTTTTGACGTACCCAGCAACGTCCTGACGCCCATCCACGTATATATCATCTGCGCTCCCTAAACTCTTGTCGTTGTAGTAAAGTTCTCCTCCCTCTACTTTGTACATTAATCCTCTCTCTATTCACCTTCTAATAATTTCATCCCTAACGCTATCACACCACCGGTACAACCAGTGACAATAGCTATAAACTCAGGGTTTTCTGCCTGTATAGCAAGTACACTCACTACACCCAGCACACCGAGTGCCACTATTATTTGCGGTCTAATTTTATTTAACATTATAATACTACCTCATAGGACATTCGTTTTTTACCTACTCGCTCACGAGTGAGTACACCTAACTCCAGTAAATCGCCTCGTGTTT
>Ga0315318_10001322_pt1 | contig 10831 bp, 9 predicted proteins | sample M1200m3416metaG_FD_203703 | JGI IMG/M metagenome (GOLD analysis project Ga0315318, IMG submission 203703) | Ammonia-oxidizing marine archaeal communities from Monterey Bay, California, United States - M1 200m 3416 | ecosystem: Environmental > Aquatic > Marine > Coastal | place: USA: California... | reverse complement strand
TACTGGTGATTCATGCCAAATGTCCTCACATATATTTATTCCTATCTTTGCTCCCTTGATCTCGAAAATTGCTGATTCATAATCTGGTTCAAAATATCTTTTTTCGTCAAAAACACTGTAATTCGGCAAAATCTCTTTACGGTATCGAATAACTTCAACTCCTCCGCAAAATACAGCACAAGTATTGTAAATCAAACCTCCAGAATACTCAGGAAAGCCCAATAAAGCTGAAACGCCAGAAATCTCTTGGCAAAGATAATTAACCGCTTCTTTGATGCGGCGTTGAAAACCAGAATGAAGTAGCAAATCTTCGGGAGGATAACCTGATATAGATAGTTCAGGAAAAACAATTAGATCTGCTTTGTAGTCACTTTTAGCTTTATTACAACAATCAAGAATACGTTTCGTATTACCAGAAATATCGCCGACAACTAAATCTATTTGTGCTAAAACAATACAGATCTTTTTTTTCATTTTTGCCGATATGTTTTTTAAGTAACTAATTCAAAGATTGCGTCACCAAGTTCTGCTGGCGACTTAACGGTCGCAACACCAGCTGAATCAAGTGCTTTATATTTTTCCTTGGCTGTACCTTTTCCTCCAGCAACTATTGCGCCAGCATGTCCCATTCTTTTCCCTGCCGGGGCAGTCACGCCAGCAATATATGCTACTACAGGCTTGGTTATTTCACTTTTTATATATTCAGCCGCTGATTCCTCATCGGTACCACCAATCTCACCCACCATAACAATGCCTTCAGTTTCAGCGTCTTCTTGAAACAATTCTAAACAATCAATGAAGTCCATCCCCCTTACTGGATCTCCGCCGATCCCAATACAAGTAGTTTGGCCAAGTCCATTTTGGGTTGTTTGGTAAACAGCCTCGTAGGTCAAAGTGCCAGAACGAGATATAACTCCTATCTTACCTTTTTTGTGAATAAATCCAGGCATAATCCCAATCTTGCATTCATCCGAGGTAATAATGCCAGGACAATTTGGGCCTACTAACCGACAATCATACCCTTTAAGTGCAGCCTTTACTTTTACCATATCCATTACTGGTATCCCTTCAGTAATACAAACTATAAGCGCAATTCCAGCATCAGCAGCCTCTATTATCGCGTCTGCCGCAAAAGGTGCCGGAACATATATCATGCTTACATCAGCCTTAGAATATTCTACGGCTTCCATTACCGTATTAAATACTGGTACACCTAGATGCTTATCATTTTTTGATCCGGGGGTGACACCAGCAAGAATTTGACTGCCATACTCAATACACTGTTCTGTATGAAACGACCCCTGTTTACCGGTAATACCTTGACATATGATTTTACTGTCTTTGTCGATCAGTATGCTCATTGATTTGCCATCGTAACTGCTTTTTTTGCAGCGTCAGTTAAATTGGATGCCGAAATAATCTTCAAGCCGCTTTCTTTAAGAAGATTTCTTCCTTTCTCTACATTTGTTCCCTCGAGACGAACAACAACTGGTGCAGAAACCCCCGTTTCTTTAACCGCATCTATTATTCCTTGAGCGATAAGATCGCATCTTACAATTCCACCAAATATATTAACTAATATTGCCTGTACATTCTTGTTCGATAAAATAAGCTTAAAAGCAAATGCAACCCTTTCACTAGTGGCTCCCCCACCAACATCTAGAAAGTTTGCAGGCATTCCTCCATGCAGTTTTATGAGATCCATTGTTGCCATTGCTAGGCCTGCCCCATTAACCATGCACGCGATATCCCCATCCAATGAAACATAATTCAAATCATTTTGAGCTGCCTCGTACTCAGTTTTATTTTCCTGGGATGAATCCCTGAAGCTCATTAAATCTTTTTGCCTAAATAAAGCATTGGTTTCAATATTAATTTTTGCATCAAGAGCCATTAAGTCTCCGTCTTTGTTTACAATAAGCGGATTAACTTCAATTAAACTGGCATCTTTTTCCAGAAACAGAACATACATCCTTTTCAAAATATGTGAAAATTGCTTACATTGCTCTTTATCTAGCTCTATACCAGAACACAATTGTCTGATCTGATACATCATTAGACCTGTAGCTGGATTAATCGAAATTTTAAAAATTTTTTCTGGCTCATTTTCTGCTACTTCTTCAATATTCATGCCGCCGGAAGGAGATACCACAAACGAAACCATCTCTTTTTCTCGATCAAGAAGAATACTTAAATATATCTCTCTATCTATTTCGGAACCAGGTTCAATGTAGACCATATTTACTGGCAAACCTTCAGGTCCAGTTTGATTGGTTACCAAAACACTACCAAGCATTTCTTGTGTGTATTTCTCAACTTCTTCTATTGTTTTAGCTATCTTAACGCCGCCAACCTTCCCTCTTCCACCGCTATGAATTTGTGCTTTTATTACCCAAATCTCACCACCTATCTTTTCGGCTGCAAATCTAGCTTCGTCAGCTGATTTTGCCGTATAGCCTAATGAAGAAGGGATATCATATTCTGAGAATAATTGTTTTGATTGGAACTCATGAAGATTCATTGATTGTAACCATTTACTGGAAATTGAATTTTTAATTAATTGTCAATACTCAAGCAGAATTCTTTCATAACAACACTATAAATGGAACTAATAAAGTATTTAATTTTCCAACAGAATTATCTTGAGCTTAAGTAAACTTCATACTAAGCTTTTCTCACATATTATATTTTTTAAGAATACTTTTTATGAAGAAAAATAGAAATGGATTCACACTAATTGAACTACTCGTGGTGGTTATAATTGCTGGAATAATAATATCAATTGCAATCCCAGCCTATCAAGATTACACAAGCAGGCCAATTGTCAATGCTAATAAACATTGAGAAATATATATTTACCTTAAAATGAGGGATTATTTATCCCAAAATAATAAAAAATGTCTTCAAGCATAATTACATTAATAATTGGCGGATTAATCTTTGGCAGTCTTCTAAACGTTATTATCTATAGATTGCCGCTGATAACAGAAAAAAATAATAAATTTAATTTATTTTATCCAAAATCTCATTGCAGAGAATGCAAAAAAACAATTAAAAATTTTCACAATATTCCTATTCTTAGTTATCTTTTCTTAAGAGGAAAATGCGCCTATTGCAAAGAACCAATAACAATACAATACCCATTGATTGAACTTATTACTTCATTTTTAACAGTGCAAGCTGGTCTTTATTTTGGATTAAATATTGAGTTATTCTTAAGTTTATTCTTTATATACATGTTAATAGTGATCAGCGTAATTGATATCAATTACAAAATTATACCTGACTCTTTATCACTAACTCTGCTATGGACTGGAATACTAATCAGCTTGTTCTTCTCATCAAGCACATTCTCGATTTTTCCTATTGATCCAGTATCAAGTATATTTGGAGCCATCCTTGGATATCTTATTCTATGGGGTATTTTCCATATCTATCTTCTTGTATCCCACAAAGAAGGTTTTGGATACGGTGATTTCAAGTTTCTAGCTGCTTTGGGGGCCTGGTTGGGTTGGAAACTAATTCCTTTTATATTATTCCTTTCTTCCATATTAGGCATTACATTCGGGTTATTACTGATACTCAAAAAGGAGATCAAAAAAGATGAACCCATCCCATTTGCACCATTTCTAGCAATATCAGGATGGATTTCAATGATATTTGATGTGAAAATAATAAAAATTTATTCTTTTCTTCAACTATAAATAGGCTTAAATATTAAAACAGATAAAACAAAGACATCTTTCCATGTTGCTCTTACTGGTGGAATCGCGTCAGGTAAAACAATGGTGAGTGAGGCATTTAAAGATCTGGGAGCAGATATTATTGATACTGATGAAATTGCACATACAATTACAGAGTCAGGTAAGGATGCATTAAAAGAAATAACAATAGAGTTTGGTGAAGAATTCCTCAAAGAAAATGGTAACTTAGATCGTCACTTAATGCGTCAAACAATCTTTAAAGACCCTTCAAAACGCCTTCTATTGGAATCAATTATTCATCCAAAGATTCACTATCAAGTTCAACGAGAACTATCAATTGCATCAGGTATATATCAAATTATTGTTGTCCCGCTTCTTACAAAATCACCATTACGAAATAAAGTAGATAGAGTGCTCGTAGTTGATTGCGACGAAACGACCCAAATCCAGAGATTGAAAAAGAGAGATGGTGAATCGGATGATCTTGCAAAGAAGATTATCGCTAGTCAATCTTCGCGTGGAGAAAGAATGGCAATTGCTGATGATATTATAAAAAACAATCAAGACTTTAAAGAAACGCTAGTACAAATAAAAAAACTAAATAAAAAGTATGTTGAATTAAGTACTAAACAATAATAAATTTAATTTTCAATCAAAATTGAAGTTCATTAATGCAAAGTGCAAAATAAAAAGATGAAATTTAAAACTGAAAAATTTGACCCCACAACACGAAGATCCCCTGAATACGAGTTACCGTTAAGCGAAAGGATGAGGACATTTCTGCGTATAGAATTTCTTTACCAACAATTCAACTACTTTATTGAGATTGATACTGATTGGGCATCTAGATCTAGTATCTCAAGTCTGCTTGAAATGATGTCGATACTTTCAAGAGGAGATATTCGAAGTGATGTATACAAAGAACTCGATAGGCATATAGGTATATTAACAAGTTACCATAGCCAACCATCAGTTGACCCAGAAAGACTAAAAGGTATGGTACAGAACCTAACAGAGAGAAGAGATGCACTCCGTGCAGCTGGCACTAATTTCATACAACCGTTAAGAGATAATGAATTCTTAAGCGCTATAAAACACAGAAACACTATCCCTGGAGGAACATGTGAATTTGACTTACCAGAATTCGGTCATTGGCTCCGACAACCGCTAGCAAGAAGAAAACTAGATTTCTCAATATGGCTTAAAATGATTGAACCAGTTTGTAACGCTGTTATAGAACTTCTTTGGCTGATACGTGAAAGTACAGAACCAACAGAAGAGTCAGCAATTAACGGGATGTATCAGCATAAAATGCCTCCATACTCACACGATCAACTAGTAAGAGTTTACTTACCTAAAGAAAGTTATCTGTTTCCAGAAATTAGTGGTAATCAGCATCGATTTACTGTGAGATTTTTGGAATGGTGCGATATCAACCAAAGAGCCATTCAAACGCATGATGATATTCAATTCAAAATCTCAATATGCTAGATCGAAATGGGATCAATAATATCCTAAATAATATTCCTTAACTTTTTTATAACTAGGTCATCAGCTTCTAATAAATCAACTTTTCTCAGTTGGTCCAGTTTAAACCAATCTAGAGCCTGACCTTCATTCGCAATCAACCTTCCTTCCCATGAATTTACCAAAAAAAAATCTATAAGGACTTTAAGTTGATCATAATCATGCTCGATCTTAAGAAAGAACTTTAATTGCTTTGCATTAATGTTTAATTCTTCCTTTAATTCTCGAATTAATGCCATTTCTGGGGACTCACCAGCTACAATTTTTCCTCCTGGAAATTCCCATTGAAGAGGAAATGTTTTAAAACTTTGGCGCTGAGATAATAAAAGACGTTTGTTCTTATCTATGAGAATACCAGCAACTACAGAAATTCTTTGCAAAATCAAAATATCTTACTTGAGGCGACCGTGACATTGTTTGAATTTCTTTCCAGAATTACAAGGACAAGGATCATTTCTTCCTATCTTCTTATCTTTGCGAACAAATGGTAAGGAATCTTTCTTATCTAAAGAATCTTGCTTGTCAGAGTTAATTGAATCAATGTTTTCAGGATGATTGAATTCCATTGATTGTTCGGCACGTCTTTGCTCCTCCATTCTAGCAATATCCTGTTCACTTTGAATCCTGATGCGAGAAAGCATACTTATTGTGTCATGTTTTACTTGATCAAGCATCTCGCCAAACATGATAAAGGCTTCCCGCTTGTATTCTTGTTTAGGATTTTTCTGCGCATACCCTCTTAATCCTATTCCTTGACGAAGATAATCCATTGCCGCTAAATGCTCTTTCCAATGGAGATCAAGTTGTTTTAGCATAATTTCTTTTTCAACCATACGCATCAAATTAGAACCAACAGCTTCTTCCTTTTCTTCACTGGCCAATTGTATTTTTTCAATACATCTCTCTCTGATCGTCTCAGCATTTAGTGTTGGATCATCTTTTATCCATTGAGGAATTTTCAATGGCAACAAAAATTCCTTCTCTAAGGTACTCATTAAGCCTTGAGGGTCCCAGTTTTCTTCATGAATATCTTCTTGAATAAATCTATCTACAGTTATTTCAACCACTTCTTCTCTGATAGTTTTAATTGATTCACTTACATCATCTGCATTCATCAATTCATTTCTCTGATGATAAACAACTTTCCTTTGATCATTCGAAACATCATCATACTCAAGTAAATTCTTCCGGATATCGAAATTATGGGATTCTACCTTACGTTGGGCTTTCTCAATTTGTCTGCTTAAAAGCTTGCTTTCAATTGCTTCTCCCTCCTGCATCCCAGCCCGAGAAAGTAATGACTTAGTTCTATCTGGGTCTCCAAAAATCCGCATCAAGTTATCTTCCATTGACAAATAAAAACGGCTAGAACCAGGGTCACCTTGCCGTCCAGATCTACCTCTTAATTGATTATCAATTCTTCTTGATTCGTGACGCTCGGTTCCAATTATATGGAGACCACCAGCTTCAATAACTTGCTGCTGTCTTTTTTTCCATTTAACATTTATCTCCTCAGAACTACCTTCCCTTGATTCCAGCTCTGCTTCTAAATTACCTCCAAGAACAATATCTGTGCCACGACCTGCCATATTCGTTGCTATTGTTATTGCACCAGGTCTACCTGCTTGTTGAACTATGATTGCTTCCCTCTCATGTTGTTTTGCATTTAAGACTTCATGCCTGATATTTTTCTTTTTCAGTTTGTTCGACAATAACTCCGATGTTTCAATTGAAGTCGTTCCCACTAATGTGGGTTGATTTCTATCCCTGCATTCAACAATATCTTTAATGATTGCTTCAAATTTTCCATCTTCTGTGAGGTACACTAAGTCGGAATAATCGTCCCTTATCATGGTTTTATGTGTCGGTATAACTATTACCTCTAGTCCATATATAGATTGAAACTCATAAGCCTCTGTGTCAGCAGTACCAGTCATACCAGATAAATTATTATATAAACGAAAATAGTTTTGAAAGGTTATCGATGCAACTGTTTGATTTTCTTGTTTAACTGAAACATTTTCTTTAGCCTCAACAGCCTGATGTAATCCATCAGACCATCGTCTGCCCGGCATAGTTCGTCCTGTAAACTCATCAACAATTACGACCTCACCATCTTTGACAATATAATCCACATCTCGATTGAACATCACATGCGCCCTAATAGCAGCATTCAAATGATGTAATAGTCGAATATTGCCGGCATCATACAAACTTTCATTTTCCTGAAGAAGGCCGGATTTAATCATTAATTCTTCAACATGTTGATGGCCGGATTCGGTTATATATATTTGTTTTGATTTTTCGTCTTTAGAATAATCTCCATCTTGATCTTCTTCTTCAGGATTTAACTTAGGTATTAATTTATTAATTTTTCGATAAAGATCTATATTCTCATCCACTGGACCAGAAATAATTAGGGGTGTTCGTGCCTCATCAATCAGAATTGAATCCACTTCATCTACAATTGCGAAATTTAGCTCTCCTTGAACTTTATCCTCCCGTGAAAAAGCTAAATTATCCCGAAGATAATCGAATCCTAGTTCATTGTTGGTTGTATATGTTATATCAGCTTGATAGGCCACTTTTTTCTCATCGTGAGTTTGCCCGCTAGTAGTAACTCCCACAGTTAGATCAAGAAATTCGTATATAGGTCGCATCCACTCTGAATCTCTTTTTGCTAGATATTCATTAACAGTGACAATATGAACACCATTTCGATCTAAAGCATTAAGATATGCGGGCAAAGTTGCAACCAAGGTCTTGCCTTCCCCAGTCCTCATTTCAGCAATATCACCTTGATGTAGGACCATTCCGCCAATTAATTGAACATCAAATGGTCGCATATTCAAAGTACGAAGAGAAGCTTCTCTAACTACTGCAAAGGCTTCTACTAGAAGATCATCGAGAGTCTCATCGTTTTTTAATCTTTCTCTAAATTCTTTTGTCTTTGCACGTAGCTCGTTATCATTCAAAGCCTGTATGCTAATCTCGTATTTATTTATTGCATCAACTTTTTTTGACAAGCGTTTTAAAATTCGCTGATTACGACTGCCAAATAAATTTGTTAAAAAATTTGCCACAGTAAACTTCCTGTAAATAAAAAGAACATCATATTTTGAGAAAAATTATCTGATTTATAACATTAATTTTAAAGAATATTATAAAATGAATTCTAATAATTGAATAATACTAAAAAATCTACATAAACATATGTCATTCAACAAGCTCAAAAAAATCTTAAATTCAAAAACATATAATAACCTAGATAAAGTGGTACAACGAGCTAAAGATATAGAGGAATTACACCTATTGATAAATAATAACCTCAATAAAGAAACTGCCTCACATATAATTGGTTGCAATCTAGATGATAGCGGAAAATTAGTTATCTTATGTGACTCAATTGCTTGGGCAGCCAAACTTCGATTTGAAAACGAAAAAATCCTAAAGATTGCCAGAAAAAGATTTCCAAATACTGCGAACTGCGTGATAAGAATATCAAAATCTTAAGCTTCAAAATAACGACACAGACTAATCAGTTATAAGCAGATGTCAAATAAGATATTGGGGCTTTTTTCTCATTATTGAAAGATACTTTCTCCCATGCCGACTCATCAGCAATAAGCGCTCTCATTAATTTATTATTTAAACCATGGCCTGATTTCTTTGCTGAGTATCTCCCTATTAAGCTATGACCTAATAGATATGTATCACCTATAGCATCAAGTATCTTATGAATTACGAATTCATTTGTATATCTCAAGCCATCTTCATTTAAAATACGAAAATCATCAAGCACGATAGCATTATCCATACTGCCACCTAGTGTAAGATTATTTTCACGTAACTTTTCAATATCCTTAAGAAAACCAAAAGTTCTGGCACGACTGACTTCTTTCAAGAATGATGTTGAAGAAAAATCAATTGAAGCTGTTTGTTTAAGTTTATTGAAAACTGGATGATTAAAACCAATTTCAAAGTCAACTTTGAATCCTTTGAACGGTAACAGCTCAGCCCATTTATCATCTTCTTCGACTCGGACCTTTTTCTTTATCTTAATGAATTTCTTTGGGGCATTTTGCTCTTCAATACCAGCAGATTGAAGTAGAAAAACAAATGGACTCGCACTTCCATCCATTATAGGCACTTCTGGCGCAGATAATTCAACCACAATATTGTCAATACCAAGGCCTGCTAGAGCAGACATTAAGTGCTCTACTGTCGCAACTTTAACGCCATCCTTAATTAAAGTAGTTCCAAGATTTGTCTCACCTACTAACCCGGCATCTGCCGGAATATCAATCAATGAATCCAGATCAACTCTACGAAAGATTATACCAGTATCAATTCCACCAGGCCTAAGAGTCATGAATACTTTTTTACCAGTATGCAAGCCTACGCCTGTTGCCTTCATAGTAGTTTTTATGGTTCGTTGTCGAAACATACATACTGTCCTTGGCTAATATCCTTTACAAATCAACAATATAATTATAACAATTATCCTAGAATATACAAAAATATCCCTCTAAACTAAAATTGTTTTTGAAGCCAATCTTTCACTAAATTCCATTTTTCTAGTAGACCATTCTTAATTGAAATCTTATTATAACTACCTAGGTCTAAAGAATCTCTACCATATAAGAGCAACCCAACTCCAGTTGCATGAATTGGATTTCTAACTACATCGATCAAACCTTCAACATATTGAGGCGAGCCCAGTCGAACTGGAACATGAAATATTTCTTCTGCTAACTCAACTGCACCTTCCATTTTTGAGCTACCGCCTGTAATAATTATCCCAGCTGGTGTTGACTCCTCGAAACCACTCCGTCTTAATTCATTTCTTATTAAACTAAATAATTCTTCAAATCTGGGTTCAACTATCTCAGCCAATGTTTGTCTGGCTAATCGTCTTGGGGGCCTATCGCCAACGCTTGGTACTTCAATAGTTTCATCTGGATTAGCTAATTGTGATAAAGCGCAAGCATATTTGATTTTTATTTCTTCTGCATATTGAGTTGGTGTTCTCATTGAGACAGCAATATCATTTGTAACTTGATCTCCAGCAATTGGAATAACTGCCGTATGCTGAATTGCGCCGCCTTGAAAGACTGCAATATCAGTTGTACCTCCCCCAATATCCACTAGGCATGAACCAAGATCCTTTTCATCCTCAGTTAAAACAGAATAACTAGATGCAAGCTGCTCCAAAACAATATCATCCACTTCTAAGCCGCATCGTTCTATACATTTAATGATATTTTGAGCGGCACTTTCAGCGCCGGTGACCATATGAACTTTTGCTTCCATCCTAATTCCAGACATGCCAATTGGGTCAAGAATACCTTCTTGGCTATCAATTAAGAACTCTTGAGGCAAAATGTGTAATATCTTTTGATCAGCCGGTATAGCAACAGCTCTGGCAGCATCTATGACTCTATCAACATCATTTAAACTAACTTCCTTATCTTGTATCGCCACTATTCCATGAGAATTAAGGCTTTTAATATGATTCCCTGCAATACCTGCATAAACTGAATGTATATCACACCCAGCCATTAATTCTGCCTCTTCGATAGCCTTTTGAATAGAATGAA
>Ga0315318_10001314_pt1 | contig 10871 bp, 10 predicted proteins | sample M1200m3416metaG_FD_203703 | JGI IMG/M metagenome (GOLD analysis project Ga0315318, IMG submission 203703) | Ammonia-oxidizing marine archaeal communities from Monterey Bay, California, United States - M1 200m 3416 | ecosystem: Environmental > Aquatic > Marine > Coastal | place: USA: California... | reverse complement strand
AGAGTGTCGTTGCCAAAGAACTCCCCAAGCGGAATACCGTAAGCGAGTTCCGGCCCCACTGGAAAAATATTGCGGTAAACTCGGTGACCATTGGCTCCGGGTAAGACATCCCATTGTAATCGGACGGCCTGAGTAGTTGCGGGCTCTCCCAAGCGCAAACCCTGGCCCGGAAGAAACTCATTACCTAGCCAAGGTTCATAATCTTCCACTATTAATGCAGCGCGATTAGCTCCCGGCGCCTGGCTGACCTGGTCAAGATCCTGCTGTGCCGGGTCTAGGCGCCAGAATACAGGGCCTGCTACGGTGAAAAAGGCCAGAGCTATTACTATGAAAAGGGAGGCTAGAGCCCTCTTGTTTGCCTTTAGACGAATCCATGCGTCCTGCCAGTAAGACAAAGATGGTCTGGAAATCGCTTGAACTTCTCGATACCCATGAAGCGGTGTGAAATCGACAGAAGAAATATCGGTCATTTTTCCAATCTCACTCGCGGATCAATAAATCCATAGAGCAAGTCCACAAGTATTACCATAAAGACTAGGAACGCCCCGTAGAAGACAGTAGTCCCCATGATCACTGTATAATCCAGTTGTTGCACAGCTTGGACGAAGTAGCGACCCAACCCTGGGATGGCAAACACTAGTTCGACGACAAAGCCGCCTGTTGTTATAGCGGCGATGGAAGGCCCTAACACAGTGATAACTGGAAGGATAGCGTTGCGAAGCTGATGTTTCGTAAATATTCGTGCGGGCGGCACCCCTTTTGACTTAGCTGTTCTCACGTAGTCAGAATTAACCACCTCTAACATAGATGATCGCATTAGCCGTGTCAGGTAGGCCATCGTACCCAACCCTAATACCAATGCTGGCACCAACATGTGCAAGATAGTACCCCATCCTGCTACCGGTAAAATCGTCGCACCGACGGCATTATTGAGAGTTACTAAAGTCAGCTGGCTAAGGGCTGCTATGACAAAGCTAGGTACTGAAATACCCAATATCACCAATAACATGATGAAATAGTCTGGCAGCCGATTGCGATAGATCGCAGTCAGAGCGCCGAATAAGATACCGCCGGCAGCGGCAAACACAACGGCTAGAACACCTAAAATTGCGGATATAGGAAAATGTTCGCGGATGATGTCGTTGACCTCGCGATTTTCCTGAGTAAAGGAAATGCCGAAATCACCCTTCACCAGGTTGCTCAAATAAATGAAGTATTGAGTGCCAATTGGCTGGTCAAGGCCGTACTTGGCTTCCAGATTTGTGCGAATAGCCTCGCTAACGGCGCGATCGTTTAAAAGAGGGTCACCCGGCACATTGTGCATGGCAAAAAAAGTGGCAGTAGCGATGAACCAGACCGTCACAATACCTTGGAGCAATCGCTTTAATACATAAACCCACATAGAGAATTAGCTGTTTACCACGGCGTTTAGATTATTCGTTCTAGTCTTCAGATATATCGATGTAGGCGTAGCTATAATCAACATCGGGCCCGACAGAACGACGCTTGAACCCCTTCAATCGGGGATCCACAACGAAAGATATCCCACGTTCATACATTGGAATAATTACCACATCTTCATGGATAAGTTGCTGAATATCGCCGAAGGCATCCATCCGCTTCTTAGCGTCAAGTTCAGATCGTCCAATCCTAACAAGGCGATCCATCTCCTCGCTTCGATAATGACCCCGGTTATTCAGATTCCAGGAAGCAAACAAATCTCCAAAAGTAAGTGCGTCAAAATAGTCTGGCCCCCAGCCAGCCATAACGAGATCGAATTCGCCAGAAGTCATTTTAGCAAGGCGCTGTTTAAAGATCTGAGCATCGATGCGCAACTCGAGCCCGAGATTCTGCTTATAAAGCTCTTGGTAATACTCACCCGCGGCTAACGAAAGGTTGGAGTCCCCACTTAACAATACAATCGGTGGGAACTCTTCCAGACCCAATTCTTGCCGCGCCAACTCCAGATGCTCGCGGGCTTTTTCCACATCCATTTTATGTTCTGGCGCTGGGTATTCTTTTCGAAAGGTATCCTCCACTCCTTGTATCCAAACCGGGAACAGGCTCTGCGCGGGCAAATAGCTTGCCTCCTTCATTACCTTATAAACCAGTTCCGAAGGTTCCTGGGCCAATTGCAACGCCCTTCTAAAATTCCAATTATCCGTTAAGCGGTTATCGCGGTGGTTAAACTCGAGAAAGAACAATGTGCCATCCATGAAGCGATCGATCTGCCAGCGCTGTTCCATCGCCGTGGGTAACATTGGCGCAACCAAACTTGTTTCGACAATTTGTCCGTCCTTAAATAGATTCAGTTTTGCATTCACATCATGAGTTATATACGCTGTTACGATTTCATCGAGAAATCCTTTCTGGTCATTCCAATAGTAAGGGTTCTTTTCCCACAACATAGAAGACCCATGTATCCATTCGGTTACCACATAAGGTCCATTGGATAGGAGCATGTCCGCATCGGCACCATAACGACCGTTGGCGTTCGCAAAGAAATCTTCACGCAAGGGATAGTAAGTGTTGAACGCAGCCAGCTTATCAAAATACGGCGTAGGCCTTTCGAACTCGACTTCCAGCAGACGATCAGACACGGCTCGGACACCTATCATCTCTTTAGGTAAATCCCCACGATTTACCGCTTCAGCGTTTTTTATCGGGTAAAGAATGAAGGCATATTCAGAGGCAGTCGCTGGGTCAAGTACCCGCCTCCAGGCAAACTCAAAATCATGAGCTGTTACGGGTTGGCCATCGCTCCACTTTGCTTCTTCCCGAATCCAGAAAGTAGCGCCGTCATCATTTATCTCCCAACGCTCAGCGACACCAGGAGCAAGTTGATCATTGTTGTCATAAGCAATTAATCCTTCCATTGTATGAGCGAGCACAACAAAACTTACGGCGTCGGTGCTACGTGTAGAGTCTAATTGTGGAGGCTCTTCTGATAAGACGATAGTAATGCTGTTACGTTCTACATCAATAGCGCCCCCGCTCACGATACCACCCGAATTACCAGCTGCAACTGATAGCACATAGATAAGCACCGAAAGTCCGAGAAAGGCATAGAGCGCATAGATGCCAAGTTGCTTTCCCGCAGAACTTGCAAAATTTCCGTCACTGTCCATGGCGGTAACCGCTTCTGTATCCGTCGTATCTTGCATGACGTCCTCCTCTAGTCGAGCTGAGAATACCTTAGCACCAAAGTCACGACAAGTAAGGAGCCTGCCATTGCCACCCTAAAAAGCATGCCGAAAACCCTGATAAAATTGAATTTAGCTAGTTCATAGGCTGAATCGATTCAGTCCGTGCAGCAAGGTCATCGCTCACAACTTAACCGGACATAAGGTTTCCTATGCCAATTACCAATGAAGCAATCAGCATAAACGCGGTAGGCGCGAAGGTAAGCAAAAACCCGATAGCACGAGACTCGGGATTGGCAACATAACTGCGCAGATAGAGCAACCTGCCTAAGAGGTATACAACGCCGGCTCCTGCAGCAATTACGGGATTGCCTAGAGAAGAATACAAAAGAATAGCTGGCAGAAAAGCGACCAATTGTTCAAGCGTATTCTGGTGAACACGCCAATATCGTTCGAAAATAGGATCGCCACTGCTGGCAGGCGCGGGTACATTGTATTTCCCTCGAGCTCTACCCACCAGTATTCCAAACCCGATGTACTGTATCAATGCCAGAATTACTACAATAATTACAAAATCCATAGTTTTCCCCTTTTAATTGTCCGAATTCAGATTCAAATCGTTTCTATAGTTCTTTTACCGTCGAAGATTTTATTATTTGTGAAAGATATGTAGTAGTAGTTTTTTGCAAAGGCACTTCGCGTATAATCTTGTATTCATCGGCCCCAAGCCTCAATTAACCGGGTTACCTTAGCTAATAAGTGGATAAAATGATGGCCAATAAGAAAACCGGCGGCTTTGATTTCGAACAAGCTCTGCAAGACCTCGAAGAGCTAGTGACCGCCATGGAGGAAGGAGAACTCACTCTGGAGGAATCATTAAAAGCATTTGAGAAAGGTGTAAAACTCACCCGCGAATGCCAGTCCGCCCTTAAAAAAGCTGAGCAGAAAGTTCAAGTTCTTATGAATGACAATGGTGATACGCAAGAACTTGAATTTAAAGAAGAACTCGACAACTAGGCTCCATCGTGAATCTGCCCGCCTCTCATCTTCTGGAGGATTTTATGCTCCAGTGCCAGCAACGAGTAAATAAGTTGTTGGATACTCATCTAGATCAGGATATCCCGAGCCAAACGCTGCGTGACGCAATGATTTATGCTTGTGTCGGCGGTGCCAAGCGAATCCGTCCAGCTCTGGTCTATGGAAGCGCTCAGGCGGTGGATACTGAACTGGATCGAGCAGACCATGCGGCCTGTGCCGTAGAACTAATTCACAGCTATTCTCTGGTACACGATGATCTGCCCGTGATGGATGACGACGACCTAAGGAGGGGAAAACCCAGTCTGCATAAAGCATTCGATGAGGCAACTGCGATACTGGTTGGAGATGCATTGCAGTCGTTAGCGTTTCAATTACTGGCTAAGCCTATACCAGCACTTAGTGAAGAAATACAATTGCGTATGGTTCAACTTCTCGCAGAAGCAGCTGGCCCAAAAGGCATGGTAGGTGGTCAAGCTCTAGACTTTGAGCTTACAGGTCAATCCATTGATTTAGATACTTTGGAAACCATGCACAAATCAAAGACTGGAGCCATAATCAGGGCCAGTGTGCAGTTAGGGGCTTTGTGTAAACCATCGGTAAGTGCTGAACAATTGTCGGCCCTAGATAAATATGGCGAATGTATTGGTTTAGCCTTCCAGATACAGGATGACATCTTGGATGTAACTGCTGAAACAAAGATACTTGGAAAACCTAAAGGATCCGATGAACGGCTCGAGAAGCCAACTTACGTTTCCTTGTTAGGCCTGGACGCTTCCCACATCAGAGCAAACGAACTGAAGGAACAGGCCCTAGATTCTTTAACGCTATTTCTGGATAACGCTAATCTATTGCGGGAATTGGCGGCCCATATCATCGATAGGCCTCACTAAATGCAAATTATCGCATTTTTTCGTAAAGGAAAAGGCTTGAAAAGTAACGATCGGGGAGTTGAAATATAGAGATGCTGGAAGAAATACCTTTAACACGACCTGATACTCCTCTCCTAGATCAGATTGGTAATCCCTCTGATCTAAAACTAATGGAAATTAACCAACTTTCACAGCTAGCGGATGAACTGCGGCTTTTCCTCCTGTATTCCGTTGGTCAAACAGGGGGGCATTTTGGAGCCGGCCTAGGGGTAGTTGAACTCACTATTGCTCTCCACTATGTCTTCGACTCCCCCAAGGATAAATTGGTATGGGATGTCGGACACCAAGCCTATCCTCACAAAATACTGACGGGTCGGCGGGACCAGATGCTGACAATCCGCCAAGCAGAGGGTCTGACTCCCTTCCCAAGCAGGATAGAGAGCAACTACGACGCCTTTGGCGTCGGTCATTCAAGCACCTCAATCAGTGCTGCCTTGGGCATGATGGTGGCCGACCGCTTACTAGACGAACAACATTATAATATTGCCATTATCGGCGACGGAGCCATGACAGCCGGTATCGCATTTGAAGCGCTAAATCACGCTGGTCATCTCGATGACAATATTCTGGTGATATTAAACGATAACAATATGTCTATCTCAAATAATGTTGGCGGGCTTTCCAGCTATTTCGCACGGATGTGGGCAAGTAAACCATATAACTTTATTCGCACTGGATCCAAACGAGTACTGTCCAAAATTCCTCCTGCGTTGAAGGCGGTTCACCGAGCAGAAGAGTATATGAAGGGCATGGTGTCACCTGGCACTCTTTTTGAGGAAATCGGGTTCAATTATATCGGCTTGATTGACGGACACAACACGACAAGCTTAGTTGAAATTTTGAACAATATAAAATCTCTACGTGGACCACAACTGCTGCATCTTGTTACTCAGAAGGGTAAAGGTTATTCCGAATCCGAGAACGACCCTTTCGGCATGCATGCCATGAGTAAAATAGGCCCAAAAATTGATAAAGAAAAACCGAGACCCAAGCAAGCAGCTTCTCTCGAAAAAGTGGCAGATAACGAGACTACGAAAAAATTATCTAATAGTGCCTCTACTTACTCTCAAGTTTTTGGTAATTGGCTTTGTGATGCCGCGCGACAAGATGACAAGATTGTTGGTATTACTCCCGCTATGGGTGAAGGATCCGGCATGAAAGATTTTGCTGAGCAATTTCCGAAACGGTTTCATGACGTGGCCATAGCTGAACAGCACGCGGTGACCTTCGCAGCCGGCATGGCTTGCAATGGTATAAAACCAGTGGTCGCGATCTATTCAACTTTTCTCCAGCGCGCATATGACCAGCTCATACACGATGTTGCCTTACAAAAGCTAAACGTTTTATTCGCCATCGATCGGGCAGGCCTGGTAGGTGAAGATGGTCCGACCCATGCCGGCAGTTTCGACCTGAGTTTCTTGCGCTGTATCCCCAACATGGTAGTCATGACTCCTAGTAACGAGGCTGAAACCCATAAGCTATTATCCACCGCCTATCACCATGAAGGTCCAACTGCCGTGCGCTATCCTCGCGGGAAAGGGTCCGGCGTCGTCATAGAACGCAACCTTAAACCAGTGGCTATTGGCAAAGCAGTAATCCGACGCGAAGGCTCCTCAGTAGTCATTCTTGCCTTCGGCAGCATGGTGGAGGTGGCGCTAGTTGCGGGCAATAAGATCAATGCGAGTGTGGTGGACATGCGATTTGTCAAGCCACTTGATGAAGACTTAATCGGTGACATGGCCACTCGTCATCAACTTATAGTTACGCTAGAGGAAAACACAATTCTAGGAGGTGCCGGCTCTGCAGTTAACGAATTCTTGCTGCAATCAAACTATCAAATTTCTATTCTGAATCTTGGTCTGCCCGACAAGTTTCTAGAGCACGGTAAAGTTCCTGAAATGTTGGCTAGAATAAATCTTGACAGCGACAGTATCGTGCAGTCTATCGACAAAAAGCTCAAGGATTGCAAGATTCAATCAGAAGCGGTTTAACCTTTGTCGCGTAATCTATTGTTTGTCCAGGCGCTGCGAAATTCCCGTTTGACGACCCGAGAGCTAATAGATAGACTGCGCGCATTCCTTATACGACTATGTTGATTTAGGATCCGGAGCTATCTAATTAGATCCGGCCAAAAGGGAAACTGGTGAGAATCCGGTACTGCCCCCGCAACGGTAATCCGTCAATTTGGCTTATGCTAAATTTGGCTGTAAGTCCGATACCAACCTGATCAACACTACGAAATTTGGTGCAGCGGAGGGCTACATCGGTGGTTTGGTTGGCTACAAACCGCTCTTCTAACCGATGCTTCCCTTGTCAATATTGATGTCTGCATTTTATTGCGGCGGCTAGATTGATTTGAAAATGAACATTACCGTGGAAAAATTAATGGCGTCATTGATGACTCTGCTTGTCTTCATAACCCCTAAGCACCGGATAAGGCTCTTCTTTTGGAATAAAGTTAAACATCCTATCTCCTCCCTTGGAGCAACCTGTGATAAACAAAGAAGATCGCAACAAACGCCATAAGCGCGCCATGCAGAGAAAAAAAGCTCATGTAGATAGCCGCATTGCAGAGGCTACTATCGACAAGGGTTTGTTACTTGTGTTGACCGGTAATGGTAAGGGTAAGAGTTCCTCAGCATTTGGTATGTTGGCTCGCAGTGTCGGCCACGGAATGCAGTGTGGTGTAGTTCAGTTTATTAAAGGACAGTGGGAATGTGGCGAACAGCTCGCCTTTGAAGAGCACCCGCTGGTTGAGTTCCACGTAATGAATACAGGATTCACCTGGGAAACTCAGGATCGCGAGACAGATATTGCGGCTGCTAAGTTAACTTGGACTAAGGCTAGTCTTCTGCTGAAAAATTCCAGTGTAAAAATCATTATCCTTGATGAGCTAACATATATGCTTACTTACGGCTATCTTGATAAGAAAATGGTATTGACCTCTTTGGTAAATCGTCCAGTCAACCAGCACGTCATCGTAACTGGCCGAAACGCATCGAAAGAGCTAGTAGAAATAGCGGACACCGTCAGCGAAATAAATGACACTAAGCACGCTTTCAATGCAGGAATAAAAGCCCAGAAAGGCATCGACTATTAATGAGAATTTGTTTTCTATTCGTCACAGCCATCGTGTTTTCTATAAATACACTCGAGGCAAATTCAGAAGTGGAGGTTCGGGATGATGAAGGAACCCTCATTACGCTGAAGGCTCCAGCACAACGTATCGTCAGCCTCGCTCCTTCCTTAACTGAACTTATTTATGCTGCGGGTGCTTTTGAAAAATTAGTCGGAGTAGCGGAGTACAGTGATTTCCCGCCTGCAGCGAAGGAGCTACCCATCGTAGGTCGGTTTGATATTCTCGACATTGAGCGCATCGTGCAACTAAATCCCGATCTGGTGGTAGCCTGGCAAAGTGGTAATCCACGTACCTCGGTTAATCGACTAAGAAAGCTTGGATTGCCTGTGTATATAGCGGAACCAAAGAGTTTGGCTTCTATCCCTTTCCATATTGAGCGATTAGCTCTGCTTGCCGGAACACAGTTGCGCGCTGAAGAGACAATTAACGGTTTTCGGCAAAAACTGAAAGCTCTACGCAATCAGTTTAGCCATCAGAGTCCGGTGACTACGTTTTATCAGGTATGGGATGTACCTCTTATTACCGCTGGTGGAAATGAGCTCATAGACGACATCATTCGCCTATGCGGAGGCCGCAATGTATTTGCCAATATCAAGAGAGTTGCGCCAAAAGTAAGTCGTGAAGCTGTCTTGGAAAGAAACCCGGAAGTAATTATTGCGAGTGGCATGGATATTGAGAGACCAGAATGGCTAGATGATTGGCTTCGCTGGCCCAGCATAAACGCTGTTGCAAACAATAACCTGTTCTTCGTGCCGCCTGAACTCGTGCAAAGACACACTCCAAGGGCGCTACTGGGAGCCGCGCAGATATGCTCTCAACTAGACCAAGCGCGTCAGCCCCGGTAGGTTAAGCATCATTCTTGATCGTTAACTTTCGCGTACTCGCACGCATTATGAAATATGAGACTGGCGTCAGTCTTACCTTCAATAACCTCAAGGTGAACCCTGCTGAAGCATGCAAAAGGTATATGCAAGGGAAAACTTCGATTTAATGGCATACCTAACACAGTAGGCAAAATAACCCGAAGTACACCTCCGTGAGTAACAATCAATAAATGGCTACCATCGGGTTTAGCAGCGATTTTCCTCCATGCTCCGAGCACACGCGTCTTGAACGAAAGATAATCTTCGCCGTTGGGAGGAGCTAATGCAGATAAATCTTTGCGAAAAGCCTTGAACTGTTCTGCCGCAACCTTGCGCCATTCACTGACTAACATACCATCCCAATCTCCGTAATCAATTTCCTGCCATTGACTATCAATAGTGGTTAGGCAGTTCACTGCCAGAGCGGTCCGGTCAGCAAATTTGCAACAGCGTTTTAGTGGTGAAGAAATTATCTCGGTCCAGTTAGGGGTTTGTTGTGAGGCGCTATTTGATTTGCTAAGTGAAGCTGCTCTCCGCATTTGGTCCCAACCAGTTTCAGTGAGCACCGGGTCCACCCTACCACGAAGTATATCGCCGCCTTCCGGTTCGCCATGGCGCATGAAGTCAACAACTATTCTTTTGCATGTATCCGTCACAGAGCTACTTCATGTGCCCCAGCTTGTCTACTTTTACAGAAAGATAACTTTCGTTATGGGGATTGGCCTCGGTATGGAGGGGAATTATCTCGCTCACATTAACGTCCATGTTTTTTAGCGCCTCAACCTTTCGAGGATTGTTGGTCATCAGTCTTAATGCTCTGATCTTAAAATGATCGAGTATGGGTTTACAGATCTCATATTCGCGACTGTCGGGTTCAAACCCTAGTTGCACATTGGCTTCTACAGTATCGGCTCCAGAATCTTGCAGAGCATAGGCTTTAATCTTGTTAAGTAACCCAATACCTCTTCCTTCCTGACGTAAGTAAAGGATCAGCCCTCTGCCTACCTCGGCCACATTTTGCATAGCTGTCTGTAATTGCGGACCACAATCACACCGTAGGCTGAACAAGCAGTCTCCTGTCAGGCATTCCGAGTGAATCCGGCATAGCAGTGGTTCCTCAGTAGCAACATCTCCCATAGCCAGGGCAACGTGCTCTTTACCAGAGCCCTCTTCCTCGAAGCCGTGAATCGTAAATCGCCCCCATCGTGTGGGCAGCGTCGCCGAAGCTACATACTTAACAATCAACAAGAATTCCTCATAATGAACCAGTCTATTAGCTTGCGAGAATCGCAATAGCCTGCATACACAGGACAGCCATTATACCTGCTAAAACATCATCTAGCATGATTCCTAGACCTCCTTTAACGTTCTTATCTACCCAATTAATTGGCCAAGGTTTTAAGATATCGAAGGTACGAAATAAGCAAAATCCGATCAGGATCCAACCCCATCCAGGGGGCGCCAGTAAAAGAGTAAGCCACATGCCAACAAACTCATCCCATACAATGCCACTGTGATCCTCAACCCCTATGTCTTTAGCTGTTTGACTGCAAACCCAAATACCAATCAGGAAGCTGCTAACTATAATAAGGCAGAGCAGCAGAAAGGAGGAGCTGATCGAGGGCAGATATAGTAACAACGCGATGAAAGACGCAACCGTACCCGGAGCCTTAGGTACCAACCCAGTTCCTAATCCTAAAGCCAGGAAATGCAGCGGGTTTCGAAGTGATATCTTATTTTCTAGCATAAACCTCGATAC
>Ga0315318_10001301_pt1 | contig 10913 bp, 13 predicted proteins | sample M1200m3416metaG_FD_203703 | JGI IMG/M metagenome (GOLD analysis project Ga0315318, IMG submission 203703) | Ammonia-oxidizing marine archaeal communities from Monterey Bay, California, United States - M1 200m 3416 | ecosystem: Environmental > Aquatic > Marine > Coastal | place: USA: California... | reverse complement strand
CATTCATTGCGAGGCATTCTACTTGTTCTTTTGAAAACACCATAAATGTGTTTCTAAATTTTGGTTCGGTGTGTCGTTCGATTTGCTTTGTAGCACTTTCAACATGTTTGTTTAACAAATTTTCTGCCTGTACATCTACTACTTGTAAGCCTAATACCATATTTACAAAAAGAAGATATGACAAGGCGGTTAGTATAAGTTTTTTCATACTATAAGTTTCCTTTATAATTTTAATAATTAAATGGTTTTTTTCATAATGTGCATCCTCGTTTAGCAAAAGGAAGATCCCTGCCTAGGATCGTCGTGAAATCAGACAGGGACAGATTCGAATTCCTTGTTACTTCTTGTCGTAGATTCCCCAAAGGATCCACAATGCAATTAAGCCTACAAGACCTTCACCACCCAATGCTTTCACGAAACTGATTACATTACCTAGGATGTCAATAGGAAGGAATACTACATTTGTTCCGAAAATAATCTGGAACACAACGCCGAGTGCTATGACTGAAAGACCTACTTCTGTAAGTCCTCTAATCCAAGCAGATACATTTTTAATAATATCCATAGTTTTACTCTCCTGTAGTGATATTTTCTAAATCACTAGTATATTTACCTAGTTTTTTGGTATATTTGGTTGTTTTGACCACTTTTTAGTGTTTTTTGGTAGTTAACTATTACTATAATAAGGGGGACTAGGTCCCCCCTTAGTTAATTATTTTTTTTCAACAAATTCATAAAGCTCAGAGGCTTTTTTCTTAATATCCTCGATGGTATAAGAATTGGGTTGAAGTTCTTCCCATAACTCTGATGTTGCTTTACCTGTGTCTTTTGCATGATCCCATGCTTGGTAAACAAAATTCATTTGTCGATCTTGATTGTCTTGAAGATAGCCTTGTGCCATTTCAAGTAGTTTGAATCTAAGTTCATATGGATTACTAGACATAATTTTCTCCTTTGTGTGTGTCTGTGTGTAATGGGGGAATTCTTCTGTTCCCAAGTGACCCCCCGGAGGACTATCCTCTAACTCGGCTACTGACTATGCGGCAAGCATAACCTGTGCAGGTGTATAATCGTCATTGTTTGCGATTAAGTTTAATGTCATCTCGTTTTTGCATCCCACGGTGTCGAAATCTATTTCACCCCCATCAGCTAAAAACTAAAGATGCAAATTATGAGCATGTTCTAAAAAGTTTGTTGCAAACATTACTGCTAATATTGACACAGCAACAATAACAATAATTGCAAATTCCCTATCCATACTTTATCTCCAGTAGGATCGAGTTTCATTTATTCCATTAAATGCTTCTTTTTAATTTTTATCTGGTGGAGGTGGGCGGAATCGCACCGCCGTCCAGTCGTCTTCAACAAAAAGTCATTAACAACATTAATATTTATTATAACATATTAAAAACCCTATGTCAACCGTCTATTATGCGGCAATTATGTTACTATTGTCAATTCTTATCCAATTAGTACCATTGTAAACAACCATACAAGCACCGCCTGTTTCATTTGAACACCATGCTTGCGAACCTTGATCATTTGCACTATAAAATGCCGCTAAAGCATTTAATTCTGCAACTGTATAACTAGGTGTTTTAATTGTGCCTGCCGCCGAAGTTACTGTTAATGTAGCAGTTGAATTACCTGCGGCATTTATTGTAAATGAAGATGAAAACGTACTTGCCATTGCAATACCTGAAATATTTTCTACAGGCGACACTTTATCAACTGAGGTGCCTATTCCTGGATACATCGAAGATGTATTTTGTCCGATAATAGTTAATTCATACACGTTGTTTGCTATTAAATTATTAGGCGGGGTATATGTTAATAATTTATTACTATAAGATAAAGTTCCGCCTGTTTCAAATTCACTAGTAGTTGTATTTTTAAATTTTACTGAACCACTACCTGCTGTTAATATTGCTTCGTTCCCTGTAACTGCTGTCCAATAATTAGAACTAGTAGGTGGTATTTGATTTGTATTACTATCTACAGCCGATTGATATTCTGCTCCTATATATTCTACTAAATCACCTGTAGAATAAATTTTAGTTGCATCCCATGTAGTTCGGGTATCTCCTAAAGTAAATGTACTAAAATCCATATCTTGATTAAATCGTATCTGAACTGTAGTATCGATTACTACTGTTATATCGCCTGAACTAGGAATAATTTCTAGAACTCTTGGTCGCTCTGTTGCCAATGTTGTTACTGTTCCTGCGGCAATAGCATCTGGTGTTTCTAATGATCCTTGGGTAAATTCATATTTGTATCCAATTACATTGCCACAATAATCTTTTTCTTCAACTTTAGTATAAACAGGTGCAATATATGATTCGCCTGCCGCCGCTAGTGCAATCGAATCATCATCTAAGAATGCATCAAAGATATTAGTTAAAATTGTTCCATCTGTTCGTTGAACGGGATATCCTGCTAATTTATTCCATATGGTTAATATGTTTTGAGCATTATTAATTGCTGTCGGCATATCTTGATAATTTGCTATTGCCTTTTGTTGTTGTTCAGGTGATTGATTTGGTAATGCCGCACCAATAAAATTTGTTGCCGCTGTTCCTGCTACCGCTTCTTTACATGTAAATTGAATTGCTCTTATTGAAAGCATTTCTTTACCGGAAAGAGACGTAGGTTTAAGTGGGGAAGTATCATGATTTGTTGAACCAACTGCAAATGTAAATGTTGAACTTTGATAAGTTGGTGTATCTAAAACAATTGTTCCTCCAAATATTGTATCTCCGTCACCTTCAGGTTTAGGATTTATTGCTTGCACTCCTGATGCATTCCAAACTCGTTCATTACTACCATTAATATCTGGTCCGCCTAATACTCTTATAGTTCCATAATATCCTGAACTAGGAACCGAAGAATCAGGTAACCTACAAGTAAGTGAGGAATGATCCATTTTTTCTGTAAACTTAACTAAAACATCTAATGTAACTTTTGTTGATGTTGTATTTGTTGCATTGTTTATTTTTGTAACTATTATTGGTGCTACTTCGGTTCCGTCTGCGGCAAATTGTACAGAAGAAAATCCTGATTGGAATATTCCTACATCTGGATTAGAATCAGGTAATGTTACAGGTTTAAGACTGTCACCAGTTCCTCCACCTAACCCGTTTTGTTCCATAGCCGCATTTGCTATGTCATTTTCAAATTGTATAATTCTTTTAAAATCATCTGCAATAGACATTAATTGTGCAACCCAATCTTCCCATAATGCACTAATATCTATACCTGCTTCTAAAGCATCACGAATTTCTTGTAATAATCCACCATCTATATAAGCATCTGTATTAAGTTTTCCTGTTGAAAAATCAAAACAAACACTTGCTCTATCTGGTATTACTTGACCTAATTTATTTAGAATTGCTTCGCCTTTACCTAAAAATGCTCCCATAACTGTTTCGAGTAAATTTGGAATAGGTTTAGGATTAATTGGAGTAGCACAAAAATTAATCATACTTGCTATTGCCGCGGCTTCGCCTATAACTGCATTAAGTCGCATTAATGTAGCCGATAATCCTGTATGAGTATTAAATGCTTGAAGAGCTGTTCGGCATGCCCCTAATGCACCCATTAATGCCGCATTTGCACCCGCAAGACCCATTAATTCATTTAAATTCATATCTAAACAAATTTGTATTTGGGGCATAGGTTTTAAACCATTACCTGCAAGTAAATTGCAGATCATAGTTTTCATATTTCCGCCTATTTCTGCTCGCACAACTGCATTATCACCGTAAGTACCTTGGAGACCAACTGAATGTTTTTCAGCTGAAATATAATTATCAAATGTAGTTAACCCATCTCTAAAATCACTATACGCCATTATCCACCTATCTTAACATTGGGAGAAATCATTTTTTCTAATTTTTTCTTAATTGCTGAATCATATATACCATAGTAACTTTGCAACGGATTAGGATTACTTGGCGGTGTTTTTGTTAAATCCAATCCAGTTTTATTACACTTGTCCCAATCTGCATCACCTGGATTTGCTTCCACTGAAGGCAAGTACCACTGATAATCCGGAGGTACACCATTTGCTGTATTACCGGCTCCGGCTCCAGAACAAGCATTACTAGGAGGAGTAGACCCGCCACTACCATATTTTTGACGTAAATTATGCCACATTGCCATATCATCCTCATTAGCGGCACTATTACCGTCTATAAAACATGTTTTTGGAGTGTTAACTCTATGTGAAGGCTGAAGTGAGTCCCTTGTTTTTATTGCATCTGTATAAGATGTATCGGGAACTGTTTGATGTAACGATATAGGTTCATCATTACACTTTACTGTAGGATTTGGGATGAAATTTATTCGACTGTAATCCATCATTTCCAAGCCGCCTGATACACAAACTTTGCTTGGAGGTTTTGTAAACTCTGTCATTGCCGCGGACATTCATATTTCCTTATACTAATTTTATACCGCTCATTTGTGAACTATATTCTTTTGCTATATGTTCTTGTGGTTCAGCAACTGCAACGATATGCTTTTTACTAATTTTTACAATACGAGCCGATTGTACATCTACTGCATTTAACCATGGCATTAATATAATACCTTGTTGGCTCATTGCTATCATAAATGGCCTATCAATACTATATGATTCAGCATCGTCGTCTTCGTAAGAGCCTATTAGTTCTTCTGCGGTTGTTAATTTTAATGTAACAACATCGCCTTTTTTTCTTGTCTCTACTAACATATTTATTTGTTTTTTAGGAGTTGGTCTACTGCGGATATCTTAACAGGAATTAAATTTGTTCTATAAATTGCTTTCCATAATTCATTAACTCCGCCTACCCGCCAATTTCCATAATAAACAAGCGGAGCCTTATCTACATTGTGTTTTTCTTTAAATTCTTTTTTTAGTATATCTTTACCTATACGAATTTCGTTATATTCTACACCACGTTCTTCCATTATTAATTTTGCATGGTCACATAATTTACAATTATCAATAGTGTAAATTGTTACATTCATGCAACTTCTTTTAACAATGTTGTTTTGGGATCTTCTTCTTCAAGTTCCCATTGTTTTTGTTCTTCATCAAAATCAATTGGACAACCACCCGGAACAACACCACAATCAATATGTTCTCTACCTATGTCTTCTGTCATTGCAACTGCAATTGCTCTGCTAATTTCTTCATATTTAAATTTAGAAACTGCTTCCTCTGGTTGATATTCATATGCTGAAATATCTGCTTGTGGCATAACTGAACACGCTCGTACAGTAGATTGATGTTTTAACATCATATCTTTGAAATGCTTATAATCTACTATTTCAGGAACATATTTAAGTGTATAACTAATTTGATTACCTACATCTTCGCCTAATGTACCATCTTCATTTGTACCTTGAATCCAATATTTTTCGCCTAATTTTAACCAAATATATTGTTCTTCTGGTGTTGCTTGACCTGCTGTAACCAGTTTATCTTCTAACCCTAAACTAGCAATAACTGGTTCTGTCGGAAATCCTATTACGGTTGTACCACTATACTGTACAAGTTCCTTATGTGGGTATCCGTTCGTTTTATATGCTTCTACCAATGGATCATCGCTTCTAAACTGCACCCATCGCATATACCATGCCAATGCTGGCAGATGCCATCCTTCGGTAAGACCAAATAATTTACTTGTTGTTCCTGCAGGTTTAATAGTTGTCATTGTGTGTGGTACACTTTGACCCAAATAGGCAGAATATTTTTTTGCTTCGTCTTTAACTGCTCTATTAAAACGAGCCAATGTCATCCAAAACTCCTTGGATTTTTCTTCATCAACTAAGTCTCTAAATCCAAATTTAAAAAATTTCCAAGCAAATTCATGTACTCCTGTCATTCCGACGCCAATACGATTTGTACGTTTAACTTCTTTACCATATATGCTATTCATGCCGTTTACACGCAATAACGCCCTCGTAGCAACACGGAAGGCTTCTTCTGCTTCATCTAGTGTATCCGCATGAAAAGGCACTACATCAGCAATAACACAAAATCCACCTAATACATTTAATGCAATTTCTCCACAAGGATTTGTAATTGTATGATATTTTTTCTTCTTTGCACGTTTCGCGAGACGACTCATTAGAATTTGAGTATCTTCTCTAAGTTGATATTTTTTGCTACCTGCATAGTCGCCACGATTGAGATCGTCCCATCCTTCATCATTTTGTACTAACATATCGGAGTTTAGTATACCAGGCTCACCTGTTCCGTCAGCATAAGCGGCCTCTGTAAGCAGTTTAAACACGGCTCTAGCATGTTTTGTTATATCTTCGTTATACTTGGCATCTCCACGTTTTACATTAACTCTGTTCCAAAACTCTTTATCTGTTGTTACAGAATTATTACTAGACCATAAAAAGCCCATTGGAGGATATGCAGATTCTTTATTATATTGAACTATGTCATCCATGTTTAGTCCAATATATTCTATAGGTCGTTTAACTGTAATAAATCCCAATACAGTCTTATCCTTCCATGTTTTGGTACTCATCCTAGCGGCCCGTCGAGCGCCTCCTACAAGTACACATTCGGCCATGTAATGATCTACATACATAGCCTGTCGCCATGGCTCCATGCCAGCATCTTTAATAGTTGCACATTTTTCAAAGGCATTTAATAAAGATACAGGACCACTTGCTGGCCTATTCTGCATCCCCCCAATGGGTGTTCCTTTTGCTCGTATTTTACTAAAATCTAATACTAGCATCTTGTCTTTATGTATTTTTTCAAAGGTGGCATTTTCCCAAAGTTCTAGTGCTTGGGCCCAACCTTCTCTACTATCTGGAATTTCGTACCAAAGAGTATTTGCACCTTGACCATACTTATGTTTACCATCTCGTAACGATGTATGTGCTGAATAATCAAAATCTGGATGGCTTTCATCTAAAACACATCGTAATTGAGGTGCGTTATTCCAATCAACTAACATCATGTCGTCATCGTAACATCGTCCAACCCCTGAACCATTTAACAGTAAATAAAAAAGTAAAAAACTTGTGCTAGATGTAGCACAATTTGTAAACACTTCCATATTTCTTTCTGGCTGTTTTTCATCACCATGTTGTAAATGTCTGCCACTCATTAACAAACTTGCTTTTGCTATATGTTTTTTTAATAATCTAAATTCTCTATCTTTATCGCCTTCTTTTGGACAAAGTAAACTATTGCCCATGGCTACTCTATTGGCTACATCATGCCAGTTTTCCCATTCGCCATTGGGTTTTCTTCGTAATACTGTTCGTTCGGCGACGGCTTGCCCCATGCCAGGATGGAATGACCTGACATTAGGGAAAAAGGTTGGCTTCATATTGTGTTCTCCTTGGTTTTCTTTTTATTGGTTAGTTTCGTATTTATAATATTCTTCTAATCGTTCGGTCCACTTTTCACATTTATCTTCAAATTTTTTGCCTTCACATATAAATTCTTGATACTGGCCTTCTCGTGAACACATTATTATAACTATTTTATTAATTTTAGTTTCATATAATTCATTATGGGCTAATGCATATGCACAACATTGTAAATAATAATCTTCAACCCATTCTTCTTTTTTAGGTCTAGTTGTACTTTTATAATCCATTATTGCTGGTGTACCATTATGAACACCAACTAAATCTGTAGTACCTGCGTATAAATCTGGATAATACAGACTTATTTCTGAGCCCCATATTTCATTTATATTAACTAGCCCTTTTTCTATAACAACTTCGCTCATGTCTTTGGCTAATTTATAAACAAAATTATTACCATTAGGTCGTTCTTCACCTAATATGTAATTTTCTAAATGTTTATGAAATAAGGTTCCTAATCCAGATGCTTCTTTTGTTATACGATTTGCTTCTTGTTCACCTACTCGTTTTTTCCATTCTACAAGAAATGTCTTATCTTTTGTTCTATCTAAGATTGATGTAACAGAGGGGAGATTACCAGATGGGGTATTATATAACCTTTTACCTGAACTATTAAATCGTTTTAACGACGGATAGTCGTACTTCGCTATTAGATTCATGTATATAGTATAACATCTATGTCAAATTTTGTCAACTAAACCAACCAACTTTTTCGCCATTTTCTAGTCGACGAGCATGTTCTTCTTTTGTACTAGGATACCGCCATGCCCATATAGCAACACCTAACATAAACCCTCCACTCCATAATATCATAGTCAAATTATGGAGTATAAACCAGGTAATAATAAGTGTAGATGACATAACAATAATCATAGAAATTTTTGCATAAAAAGGAAATACTCTATAATTAACCCAATTAGTTAAGAACGGTCCAAAATATTTGTGATTGTAAATCCAATCGTGCCATTTTTTGCTAGATTTAGCAAAACAATATGCGGCAAAAACTAAAAATATACTAAATGGTATGCCTGGTGTAACTACACCTATATAAGCCATACCCAACGAAAGCATACCTAATGAAAACCATATGATTCGTTTAATTGTCCATTTTTCATCTATCATAATTTAAAATTTGTTTTAAGTTCTTGTTGAAATGCAGAAGTTAAATCTTCTACCACTTTTGGAGGAGGAAGATCACTATTGATTCCTAAGTATTTAATATCACACGAAGTTGATATTCTATCTTCAGGTGATTTGTTAATTTCTGTGTGGTGTTTTAAGTATCCAGGAAATATTACTGCTTGTCCTTTTTTGCCTTCAATTCTATCTCTTGCCGGCATTTCGTTACAAGGATACGTTCTTTTAGTTGCTTTTAAACCAGTGTTTTCTATATGTAGATCTCCTTGCTCAGGTAAAAATTTAGGATAATACGATACACTAAACTTAGCATCAAATCTTACATGATCATGTGATCCTATATAATCTCCTTGAGAAGTTATATTTGTCCATGCTCGCGATACATACGGTACCAAATAAGGAAAACTATGTTGATTAAATTCTTGCCCCATTTCTTTTGTATATTCTTTTAATGCCCACATTACATCATCTAAAAATTTTAAAGGATAACCTGGTATATGATGTGATCTATGAATAAATGGTTCTATATGATCTTTCATATCTTGGGGAGCACCAGACTCTTTCATTAGTTTAAAAATATCTGTATTCTCAACTAAATTTTTAGAGTAATATGCAAACTTAATAAAATCATCATTATATGATTCTGCATTAGGTAAGGTATATATACCTATACTTTCACCAAATATTTTTCTTATCATATATTAAGTTAAAAGGGTTGTAACTAACGACACTCTCGGAATTTCTCCTCCGTTAGTAACTGTATGATATTTAGTATCATCATGGATCCATGCTTGGCCGTTAGCAGGAATATGCTTAACTACATCTTCTATAATATGCCTACAACCTGCATTAGATGTTATAGCAATATGTATTCTTTTATCGGGATCTCTATGCCAACTTATAGTTGATCTAGGTTTAAGCATCATTAAACGCATTCTACCTATTTTATATTTTTTTGCTAAAAACTTATGTATCTCTGCAAAATATGTATGCTTAAAATGTTCATTAAATTCTGTAAACTCAGCCTCATTAAACGGTTCCTCTCGAGTAACTTCTTCGTATGTATCGTCTGGGCGTGTCCAAAAAAAGCCTCTTATTTTTTGGCCTTCCCACGGATCACCATTCTTTTTATGAGTTAAACAAATTGTACTTGTACCATTAAAATCCTGGCCAATTACTGCTTTTGCTATATTTCTTACTATAAATGTAGATTTTCGTAATTCTGCTATATCAAATGTAAAGGGGAGTTTTATAAATTCGTTATATGTTGCAATATTCATGTTACCAACTAACTATCCACTTGAATGTAGTATTTGAAGAAGTGTTTATTTCTCTATGGATACTAAATCCTAAGTCAACAAAATATTTAATAACTTGTGCCATTTGATCTGTTTTTGTTGCATCAGTGGTGCCACCTTGCCAAACAGAATGATAACTTTCAGCAAGAACTTGTGCCGCATCGCCACTATTTGATTCTGTCATTGTAGTACCATCATCTACGGTTGCTGTAAGTAAATTAGATTCTACTGCTGTTAAAACTGCGGCTTCGATGCTTGCTGTTTCTGAATTAATAACAGAATCTTTTCTTGCTTTTTCTCTTGCTTGTTTTGCACTAATAAAGTAAGCCATTTTATATTCCTATTTCCTTATTTGCTTGCTTAACTGCTGTATTATGTATTTTATTTGCATCTGCTTCGCTCTTTTTTACATTTGAAAACATATCTGCATCAGTAATTGCAAGTTCAATAACATCTCTGTTCATATTTTTAACAAGTTCTGTACCTTGTAATAAATCAAATAAACCACTCATTGTCATAGGATATCCCATGGCTTTAAGATCTTGTAATAAATTTACTGGAGATAATTGGGTAATGCCTTCGGCCGCCGCAGAAGTTAATAATGTTAGCACTTCATGTTTTATATATTCAGGATCCCACCGGTCTTCCTGAAGTATTATTTCTTTGGCTCGCACTATTTCTTTCCTATGTTTATTTTCTGAGGTTCAGGTTCTGCTGTCACCCCTTTATAAAAACCAGAACTAAAATCTGCAAGATCGCCTGCTTGATCAACTGCCCAGTCTGCGGCTTCTACACCTTTTACTTTTGACCATTTTACAAATTTATTCCAACCCGTAGAAATATTTTCACCTGTATCGTCAAGGAATTGTCTAAATAATTTACCTTTTTTTGTAGCATATTCTGGTGAGGGAATAAGATCCCCTTCAAAAAGACTACGAAATTGAGCTTCAGTTATTACGAATTTTTTTTTTGAGCTAAAATTTGAGCGGCTTCTTTAATAGATGCTTTTGTTAACTTACCGTTTTTTGCATGTTGAAGCAAAAGTTTTTTAGCAGTTTGAACAGACTCTTTAGGAATACGTCCTAATGG
>Ga0315318_10001298_pt1 | contig 10927 bp, 9 predicted proteins | sample M1200m3416metaG_FD_203703 | JGI IMG/M metagenome (GOLD analysis project Ga0315318, IMG submission 203703) | Ammonia-oxidizing marine archaeal communities from Monterey Bay, California, United States - M1 200m 3416 | ecosystem: Environmental > Aquatic > Marine > Coastal | place: USA: California... | reverse complement strand
TGGTTAGGTAAACAATTTGTATTACAGTATTTACAACCAAGAAAAGAAACTCAATTATATAATCCTCTACATATTAATGCAAGTATAATTCCATTTGCTAATGTTTCAAGATTTCTGAATCTACAAGGAGTAGGTGCAGCAGAAGTAATGGGATTTGCAAAAGATGGTAAAGGGTTATATGAGAGAAGTGATGGTTATGATGAAGATATGCGTACTCAACCTAGTGAGCGAGGACTGAGGAATAAATTAGCTAAATATGCAAGAGATAGATTTGATCCACCTAAAAAATTAACACCCATACCAGGGTTAGATATTTCAGTTGACGATGTAAAGGAAAAAACAAAAAAAGAAATTAGAAAAGCTGCAGCAAAAGAAATATTTTCAAAACTTGGTGATGGGATAAGTGAGTTAGCAGGTAAATTTAGGGCAGAATCTAAACCTTCCAATAAAGTAAATTCTCAAGACCATTTGTATGGTGATTCACCAATACACAGAGAAAGATATGATTCAAGAAAATCTACAGATTATAATACATTAGATTATACGAATTTACGAACTGAACAAAAGGGTGGTGGAAATATAGCGTATGAGAAAAGTGTAACTGGCCCAAGAGAATTACAGGATGCTATTGATGGAACAGATTCAGATGCATTAAAAATTGCATCAGCTAATCAAATATCAAGACTTGAAGGTAAATCTAAAGTAAGATCCCTTGGGGATGCATCATCACCATCAAGTGTACATAAAAATGACGTGTTAGGTATGGTTAAACTTGGAAATGATGTATCGGATAAAGTAAATTTACAACCATATGGAAATACACCAGGTGAAGTAGAAGATTTTGTAAAATTTCAATTTTATGATAAAGTTAATAAAAAGTATATCGTGTTTAGGGCTACGGTGAATGGACTTACTGATTCAATCTCTCCAGAGTGGGCTTCGGAAAAATATATCGGTAGAGCCGATTCAGTCCATGTTTATAAGGGAGCAGAAAGATCACTTAGTTTCGGGTTTACAATAGCACCTAAATCAAAACAAGAAATGGTTACTCTTTGGGAAAAATTAAATTATTTAACAGGTTTAACATATCCATCATATAATAATAATAAAATGGTATCTCCTTGGATAGAGTTTACATTTGGTGATATGTATAACAAAGTTCCTGGTATTATTGAAAATTTATCTTATTCAGTCCCAGATAATGCACCATATGAAATAGATAATTTTCAATTACCTAAAGTGATTGAAGCAACTATGGGATTTAAATATATTGGAAACCATTTACAAACAATGCAAGGAAAACATTTTGATTTACCTTGGTTACAGTATTCAGATGGAGAAGAACTTACTACAGTAGATGATAGACCATCTGGTCAAGCATCACCGAAAAGACCAGCATTTGTAAATACAGCTTTAAATGATGCGAATATACTTACTTTACCAGAAGTTAAGTCATAAGTGAGAATGTAAATGCCAAGTTCAAGATACAAATATACAAAAAGAATAAAAAGGGGTAAAAAAACTGTACGTAAACCAACTTTATATCCTAAAATTCCTTTACGTGATGATGATATTTATATATATTCACGAGAAAGTGATAAATTAGAACATATATCGTATCGTTTTTATAATAGTCCTGAATACTGGTGGGTTATAGCAAAAGCAAATAATATTTCTAAAGGTTCTATATTTTTAGAACCTGGAAAACAACTTAGAATACCAAACCCAACTAGTATAACAGAAATTTTAAATTCTATGGAAGAATTAAACTCTTTATATTAGTATGTCATTTGCATTAAAACCAATAGATAAAAGAATACAACGAGTACTTGAAAGAAAATCAAAGATTTTCTCAAGAGAAACTTCTGCTCTTGAAACGGTATCAGTAGGTGGAATATCAGATGAATTAAAAAAAGTACAATCTAGAACCACTTGGATGAGATGGATTTCAGGAAATGAAAATCCTATAGTTATTCTTGGTGGAGTAGCTCATTATGATGGAGCTTATAATTTAGCTAAAGGATTTGATCAAGTATATGTCCCACCAAATATTGCAATTAAATACAATTCCCCTTCTCCTGATGGAGTTGAGAGTCGAGACTCAAGTAAATATTTTAAACCATTGGCAGGTGTAAAATCTATTTCTACTTCATTTGAAGGTGCAACAAAATCTTTAAGAAAAATTATTGTTAATTGGACGGTTTTTGATTTAGACGAATTAGAAATATTAACACCACATTTTTTATCTCCTGGTAAATGGACATTGTTAGAAATGGGATGGAATTATGCAGATAAAGTATTTGATAAAAAATTAATAGGTGATAAATTATTAGAGGATGATACTAAATTTGAAGATTTTAGTAGTGTGGAAGACATTATATGTGATAACGAAGGTGATTATGAAATATTAACTGGAGTTATTTCAAATTTTGAATATTCATTACGAGATGATGGTGGATTTGATTGTACTACAACTATGAGTACACACGGGATAAGTTTATTAGATGCGGGAAAAGATACTACTACTTATAATATTGAAAAATCTTTAAAACTTGCTAAATCAACAGATAAAAATGCAAAGGACGTAACAATTATGTTGAAAAATAATTTATCAACTACTGTAAATAGGTTAGATGATTATTTTAGATATAGTTGTATTAAAAAAGATGGTTCAGGTACTGTGCAAGGTAAATACCTCGGTAAATGGCCAACCACAGGCAATGGCCAAATTTCAAGGTTTTATGGAGATCCTGATAATTGGTTTATATATTCAACCAACGCCATACGGGCAGAAGAAGGAAAAACATTAGATGAATTGGCCAACGCCTTGGGAATGTCAGTAGAAGAATATAAGACTCATGTGGGAGAAGAAAATATAAAAGAATTTGAAAAAACTCAGGGTCAATCATGGGTTAGATGGGGTTGGTTTGAAGATAATATATTGAGTAAATTTATGGGTTATGCAACTTTGGATGTAGATGAAAACAATAAAATTCAGGGTATTGGAGATATTAAATTACAATTTAGAAGTATTGATGATGTATTGAATAGAACTGCAGCAGGAGTAGAGATTCCAGTTGAAAAAGGAAAAGAAAAAGAATCAGTAAGAATTTTATGTCATCCAAAAATGATTACAACGGATATTAATAAATTTATTTTAGTTGGTAGAACACATACTTTAAAAGATGCAGCAAATTCAGATTCGATTCGTGCTTCTCATATTGCTGGCTTTTTAGATGCAGCAACGAATATTGGAGAACGAAGTTTAAAACCATTTGTAGTACCAGGAAGTGGAGATGATACTGGGTTTCAAGAAGGTTATTTAAGAAACATATATTTTAATGTTAATTGGTTGAAAGAACAATTAAAAGGAACACAAACTCTACGAGAAGGCATAGATAATATATTAAATGGTTTAAATTTAGAATATCAACAATATTGGGACTTCGATATTACAGGAGATGAAAATGATTTAACTTTGGCCCGAATAGTAGATAGAAACAATCCAAGATATAATGTTGATAATTTTCGAATATCTAATATAAAGTTAAAAGATCCTGGCGATTCAACGTATTCGTGTTTTCAATTTCCAACTTGGACTAAAGATTCTATTGTATCCAATATGGATTATTCAGTTACAATACCTTCAAGTCAAGTTGCAGTTGCTGCTTTATCTGGAGGTGGTTTAGAGAGTGATACTCCAGCAGATAGAGGGAAGGGAGATATTAATGTTCAGCAATTTGTTAAAATTATGCACAAATCTTTTGAAGATCAAGAAGATAAATTTTTTAAAAATATAGTAAAAATATCAGACCATTTTGATAATTCAGAAATTGAAAAGTTTGGGAATACGAGTGCAGATGAAAATGAAAAATTAGAGGCAAACGAAGGCCCAAGTGTACTTGGTACGGTAGTAAAGAGGGATAAAGAATTAACTAATCCTACTAACAATATACCAGTTAAAATGGCAGAAAAACAAGATATTCAAGTTACATCGATAGCATCAGCACATGAATTTTTTCAGTCACCAGATTTTGCCGATCCCGAAAAAGACAAAATAGCAAGTTATACGACTTTATATACAAATACTGGTAAATTAATGGAAGGTGGTTCAACGACTTACAAGGAACAAATGCTTAAAAGTTTACATACCAGTAGAACAAGTGCAAAAACAAGATTAGTAGATTTATTGAATGGAATTGCACAAATTAAACTTACAATTGATGGAACTGCAGGTATTTTTCCAGGAGATGCTTTTACTTCAAAACATTTACCAAATCATTTGGTTAGAAAAAGTAAAACTGGAACATTACCATTAATATTTCAAGCAACTAATGTAGAGCAAGCATTAGGGCCAGATGGATGGAAAACTACTATAACAGGACAACCAAGATTAAATTCTAAATATTTGTATGATGGTGTAGAAGATGAGAGTACAAGCCCACTTGATTTTACAATAGTAGGAAATACAAGTTTTGCTGATGGAAATCAAGCAAAGTTAGCACATTTGGCGAAAACTAAAAATATATTAGGAATTAATGCATATTATTTAAACAAATATCAGATGTATCGTGGTATAATGAGAGTACATGGTAGTGATCCATATTGGGGTGATGGTACAGACCCTAAACAATCAGGGTGGGGCGAAGTTAATCTAAAAGATCAATCTACTTGGTCACTAATGAAGGATAACGACTACAGTAAACAAGCAGAACCAAATTGCGTATTTGATTACAACAACAATACTAATTATACGGATGATAATAAGAAAGAGTCATATTATATGGCTATTTTTAATAATATGTCTGTACAAAAGGCAATGTGGTTTAGTATGTATAATGCAATATTGTATGGAATACCGCCAGAAAGAGCATATAATAAATCTAAGCATCCATATTCTTCTATGGATAAATCTTTTAATCTAACATCATATTTTATGTTTGTTAGTGATGACCTTGATCCTACAAAACCAACTAAAAGATATAAGGATTCTGGAGACAGGACTATCCCAACGTATCATCAAGATTTTATTAATAAAACAAATGAACATTTCAAAGTGGCAAAAAATATGGGCCTCAAACTAATAAATACGGGTGGACGTTCGAGTGGAGCTATACGAAGTGGTAAAATTACAAATCTTTATTCACCGTGTCAATGGATGAAAGCTGACAAGGATGGACACTTACAGACAACTGTTGGTTTGAATGCTAAACAAGCAGAGAGTTATCAACAATTATTTAGTTTTGCTAGAATAACTCCTGCAAAGACGAAATATGAAGTTCCAGGAGTGAATACAAGCGATATAACTTGTATAATGAAATTATCAGATACGGGAAAACAGATATATAAAGAATTTTTTACGATGTTATATAGAAATTGGGTTGGTGATGATTTTGAAAAGCAGGTTTCATTAACTAATCGAGAAACAAACGGAAAAGATGGTAAGAAAAAAACTGTAGATAGCCAAAAGACTATTGAGAAGTTTGGATCTATGTTTAGAAATGGAGATAACCCGAACACTACTAATATACATACTTTTAATTTTGATCAAGAAGTAGATAAATTTTTAACAATGATGTATGATCATGGAGTTATGATTGCACCTTATTGGACAATGACATATAGTCCCTATCAGGGTACGACAACCTTTGCGGATCAAAATGCATGGGATGTTATAAAAGAAACTTGTGATGATGGAACAGGAAGTGTAGGGGACAAAGCTCAGGATCCAAACAAAAAACTAAAATTCTCATTCCCAACCGATGACGAAGTAGGAGAACTTTGGTTAGAAGGTAAATAAAAAATTAAATTAACAGAAATTAATTTAATACTTATAGGTAATAAAAGGTTATAAAATGAAAAAACAAGTGCTTCATAATGGATTTGTTGAGGTTATAGATTCGTTAGGTTCAGATTTAACGGTAGTGAACTCGGCACGCGTATCCTTCGGTAAAAGAAAAGAAACATATGATAAGTCAGATAGGGCATTAGTGCGATATTTGGCAAAACATAAACACTTTTCACCATTTCGACATATGGTGGTTCAATTCCATCTCAAAGCTCCAGAGTTTGTAATGAGACAATGGTATAAACACGTAGTTGGAATAGAAACCACATCATCATATCCCACCAAAGACCATGCTTGGAACGAGATTAGTGGTAGATACACTCCCGTGTCAGATTATTACATTCCTGAAATATGGAGAAAACAATCGGAAGACAATAAACAAGCATCAGAAGGGGAATTGGATAAATTACAACAAAAGAGAATGAGTCATTTATACGAAAGATATTTGTTTGAAGTTGAAAGAGTTTATGATACAATGGTAGATGCAGGTATGGCAAAAGAACAAGCCAGAGTGGTATTACCATTATCACAATACACCGAAGTTTATTGGACGGCATCTTTTCAGGCAATTATGAATTTTATAGAATTAAGAGATGAAACAACTGCTCAATGGGAAATTCAACAATATGCTAAATGTTTAAAAGAAATGATGTATGAAATTTATCCTGAAACAGTTAAAATATGGAGTGATGTGTATTGGAAATGAATGGTTGGATATTATACAAAAATAAGTTAAAAGAATCTTATGAAACTCAAAAACTCGTAGATGAATTTGGGAAACAAGGGATTAAAGTTCGAGTGGTGCATCCAGAGGATGTAGATATTTTTGTCGATAGAGACGATAGAAAATCTATATTAGTTGCTGGTAAAGCAAGAGCATTGCCTGATTTTGTAATACCAAGAACAGGTAGTGGAACGACTTACTTTATTAAAGCAATTATTCGACATTTAGAGAGATTGGGAGTGATACTTATTAATGGAAGTGATTCTATTGATAATGTTAAAGACAAGTTATACACACAACAAGTATTGGGTGAATCAAATCTACCAGTACCAAAAACATTATTGGTCAAACATCCAATTAATGTAGATTGGGTAGAGAAGAATATTGGATTTCCTGTGATTATAAAGACATTAAGTGGTTCATTTGGTGCAGGAGTGTTTTTGGCAGAGAAGAAACGACAGTTTGAACAATTAGTTAAAATGGCAGAAATAACTAAAAAGAGTTATAATATCATAGTTCAAGAATTTATAAAGGATTCGTGGGGAAAAGATATTAGAGTATTTGTTCTTAATAAAAAAGTTATTGGTTGTATGATGAGACAATCTACAGACGAGGACTTTAGAGCAAATATCACAAGAGGTGGTGAAGGTATTCCATATCAGATAACAGAGGAAATAGAATGGTTAGGTGGTGAATCAGCAAGACTATTAGGATTAGATATAGCAGGAGTTGATTTATTATTTAATAATGGAAGTTACAGTATATGTGAGGTTAACTCATCACCAGGTTTTGAAGGAATGGATAATTACACAAACACAAATATAGCAGAAGATATAGTAAACTTTGTAAAACACAAAGTTGGTTACACAAGTGAAAATAATTGAGAATGATGTAGAATTTAAAAAGTTTTTAGAACTTTATAAATCTACAATTCCTTCTATATTTTACTTTTTAACAGATACTATAAAACATCCACATCATAATGAGATATCATTCTTATATGTTAAGATGGATGATGACTATGTTTTGCCCTTTAATCATAATGATTGTAAAAATTTAGATAAAAAATATATTGAATTATTAAAAACTGATAACAAAAAATATGTTTGGGATGTAAAATCATTAAAACATATTATAGATTTTAATAATATGGTGGATATAAATACTTTATATTATTTGAAATATAATAAGGAAATTGATTTATACGATTTAGAAAACAGTACAAGACAGTTTTATAATAGTAAATTTTACAATACAGAAGATTTAAATACTGTAATTCCTTTAATGAAACAAATTGAATTTTTAGAAAAACTTTCAAGAAGTTTAAATTTAGATTATAGTTTAGAGAATGAAGAATATAATGAAATTTCAGAAGCACTATTTAATATAGAGGATGTTGGATTATATAATAATAATGATTTAGTATATACACAATACAATCCATTTACATCAACGGGTAGACCATCAAATCGTTTTGGTGGAGTAAATTATGCGGCATTAAATAAAGAAGATGAAACTCGAAAAACTTATACAAGTAGATATGGTAATAATGGGAAGTTAATTGAGTTTGATTATGATGCATATCACTTAAGATTGATAGGAGAAGTGGTAGATTATAAATTTCCAGAAAGTTCAGTACATGAACATATGTCTAAATTTTATGGATGTGATTATAAAGAATCTAAAAGAAGGTCATTCCAGTACTTATATGGACATATTCCAATAGAAGTAGTACAAATTAACCCATTTTTCGGTAAAGTACAAGATTTTATAAATGAGTTGTGGAAGTCGTATAAAAAAGATAAATATATAGATACTAATATTTATAGTAGAAGAATATTTAGTCAGAATGTGTCTGATATGAATAAGAATAAACTATTTAATTATTTCATACAGAGTTTAGAAACGGAATCTAATATGAAAATGTTGAGTAGTTTATTTAATATTATTAAAGATTATAAAAGTAAATTGGTATTGTATAATTACGATTCATTTTTATTTGATTTTAATGTTGAGGATGGTATAGATTATTTGAAGTTATTAAAAAAAGAAATTGAACAAAATGGTAAATTTCCAACAAGTATAAGTTGGGGATTAAACTACCATGAAATGGAAGATATCACGGAGAAATTTGTTGATTAAACTTAAAGATATATTAACAGAAAAACAAGTTGGGCCAACTTGGATAGATAATAAGTGGTATCCTGCTCATACAAGAGAGGCTATGTATTGGATACGAAGAGGTGACCACATTCCTCTTACACCTAAGACCATTGAGAAAGCACTTGGTAAAAAGATACCTATAAAATCATTTCATATAACAGGACCTGATGGTTTATCAAAAATCAAGGGTGTACTTAACAGAAAAAAATCCATCTCAACATTTACAGCAACTCACGAATCTGAAGCATTAGCTAAAGGTCGTGGAATTCAAACTGGTATGGGTGGTATTATATTTTATATAGAGGGAAATCTGTTAGCACAAAGAGGTATGGACTTTGATACCGTACCCGATAAAAAAGGTCGTAGATGGGTTAGTAGTCATTATATATTTGATGGAGATAAAATGATATGGACAAATGCTGTTAAGAGAGCAAAACTTGATTGGAATAAATTAGAAAAGGAAATGACTAAAATTGAGAGAATATATCACGATAGATGGATGAATTTAGATTACGATGACCCTGAATTTTTGGAATATGAAGATTATAAGGCGGCAGTAAAAAAAGATATTGGGCCTTTGGTTGCTAAAATGATAAAAGATTATATTGATGTAGCAAATAAAACATTGATTAAACATAAAAAATTATTTAAAAAGAGTTTGATTGATTCCGATGTTAACAAAAAAACTGCTTGGTGGAATGAAATTCTTGTGTATAATACGAAGATAATTGATTTCTTCGTGATGGAAAGACTTATGAGAACAGACAATGGTTGGAGAATACAGAGTGATATAGAAAAATTAGCATCAGTAGCAAGTGCTAGTAATCCAATAACTATTGGAACACCAGCTCAGTTTAGAAAATGGTTCAAAGAACGAAACGGTAAAATTCACAAGGGTTAGTAAATGATTAAATTAAAACCGTATAAATATATTAGGTCTTATACAGAAGAAGAATTGGTTGCTGAAACTCAAGAATATTTTGATAATAAATATACGAGAAGGGTGATGCCAAAACTTGGTAAAGATAAAGATGATTTATTGAGTTTATTTCAATTACCGAATAGAATAGAATTTCTATCACACAAAGAATTAATGAGTTTACAAAATTCAGATGTACCAGAATTATTATCAATAGAAGATATACGAGAAAGAATTATGAGAATGAAAGACTTGGGAGATGAATATAAGAAACCTTGGCAAAGTGTATTAAAAGGAATGACTTCACTTCCACCAAATAAGTTTCCTACTCCGTTTGTTGTGAAGGATTCTAAAGAAAATTTATATTTATTTGCTGGGAATACCCGACTAATGGTTGCAATCTCATTAGGTTATAACCTACCCGTTAAAGTATTACCCTACAAATTTGAATTTGAAACCGAAGGACTATCTACATTAGGAAGTCAAAATGTGGCAGCTGGTTCTTTATATAGATGGTAAATTATGATTAAATTAAAAAGTATATTAAAAGAAGATCCTTGTTGGAAAAACTATAAACAAATAGGAATGAAAGATAAAGATGGAAAAAAAGTACCTAATTGTGTTCCTGAATCCTATGATATATGGACAGAAGATGGTTCAGTTGGATATACTATGGATGGTATAGTTGAGGCAGAATATCAAGGAAGAAAAGTAAAACTTGGTAAACCAATGCAAGGTGATTCTAAAAAGTTTAAAGTTTATGTTAAGAATGATAAGGGAAATGTAGTTAAAGTTAATTTTGGACAAGGTGGAGATGCTAAAGGTGGAACTATGAGAATTAGAAAATCAAATCCTAAAGCTCGTAAAGCATTTAGAGCACGACACAATTGTGATAATCCAGGGCCAAGACATAAAGCTCGTTACTGGTCTTGTAGGAAGTGGTAATGAATAAATTAACAACATTTATATTATCTTTATTTATTTTTATATCTTGTATAGGTGTACAACCTACTCCAGAAGATACAGGTTGGCCAGGAGAGTTTACACCACAATGTTGTAAAGGACAAGAAACACATACTTGTGGTATGCCAGGAATGACAGGTAAACCATTACCATTACCAGAAGGAAGACAAAAGTGAGTGGTTGGATGCAATTAATGGCTGCATTAGTAATAGTTATTGCACTTGGTTATTGGTTATTTTGGGGAGAAGATTTTTAAGAAAGACATACTAAATGAAAATTTCACTATCACAATTATATAGTATGAATAGAA
>Ga0315318_10001297_pt1 | contig 10931 bp, 10 predicted proteins | sample M1200m3416metaG_FD_203703 | JGI IMG/M metagenome (GOLD analysis project Ga0315318, IMG submission 203703) | Ammonia-oxidizing marine archaeal communities from Monterey Bay, California, United States - M1 200m 3416 | ecosystem: Environmental > Aquatic > Marine > Coastal | place: USA: California... | reverse complement strand
TAGTAGTGAATATAAAATTTATGGTTTTGAATATGGTGCTTATCATACTGGAACTTCTAAAAAAATAACAAAACAACCCTATGTTGGAAATTTTTTCAAGCCTTCAAATGCAGGAGTTTGGGAAGAAGTAACAGATCAAGGAGTAACATTTCGATTAGATAGATGTGAATTTATATCATCGAATGCATATGCCAGATTAGATAATTCTGATGTTTCAAGTGGAAATGCAAGTTCAAATACGACTATAGATTCATTTAAAGTAACGACAGAATCACTTAATTTTGCAAATACTTATACACGTTTTGATTATTATGCAACAGATTTGGCGGCCGCAGTAAAAGGCTCTAATATATTATTTAAAGAAAATAAAAATGTTGATTTCAAAAAACAAAAACAAATTACATATCCACAGGCCGCTAATAATAGTTTTACAATTAATGCATATTTTGAAACTGCAAATACTTTAATATCTCCAGTAATTGATGAACAAAGAACAGGCATTATTACTATTGAAAATATTATTAATAATGGAAGTTTATCAAATTCTGATATTGTTTTATCTAATACAGGTACTGGTTATTATGTTGCTGAAGTTGGAAGTTCAACAAGTAATGCGGCATCAGAAGGTAATACAAGTGTATTTGTAGTATCTGCTCCTGATTTTGGTTCGAATACTGCAACATTAGCCGCTAATGTTCATGCAAATGGTATTATTAATCGAGTAGTTGTTAAAAGTGGTGGTTCAGGATATATTTCTACACCAACTATAACTAACTGGGATGTTACAGGATCTTCTGCTGTTCTTACTAATGTACGAATGACAACAGCCGCGACTATTAGTGTTGTTGGTGAAGGTGCTAATGATTCTGTAAGTAAAACATCAACAAATGCAGTATCATTTTCTTCTGGCGGCAATTTAAAAGCTAGATATATTTCAAGACGGGTAACATTAGAAGAAGGTTTTGATGCAGTTGATCTTAAATTATACATGGATGCATATAAGCCAAGAGGAGCTAATATTCATGCTTATTATAAAGTTCTTTCTAGTGAAGATTCGGAGCCTTTTGATGAAAAATCTTGGGTTCTTATGAAACAACAAACTTCAGATACCACCTATTCTGTAAGTGAACATGATTTTAAACGATTTGAATTTAAGACATTTGATGAAAAAATTTCTTATATATCTGGAGGGGATGCAAGATATGAAAAATTTAGAACATTTTCAATTAAATTAGTTATGACTTTAGATAGAGGATCGCAAGACACTTTTATAGGAATCCCTAAAATAGCAAATTTACGAGCAATCGCTCTTGATAGTGAGGGTTCACCTTGATAGTAAAAACAGATGATCCAAGATATCATAGAGATACGTTTTCTAATGCAATTATCGCAACTGATCAGCAGTCTTTATTGAAACATAGACAAAAAATATTACAAACAAATACAATACAATCTAATGAAAATGAAATAAATAATTTAAAATCTGAAATAAATAACATGAAGAAAGATGTAAACAAAATTTTAGAATTGTTAAGCAAGGACAAAGATGGCAATATCTGATACCAGTATTACTAGTGTAGAATTAACTAATACTTTTGAAGCATGGCGTTCAAAAACAAATCAACTTATTACAGTATTGAACCAACAATCAGATGATGATCCTGTTACTTCTTTACTTTCTGCTGATTCTGATGGTGGACTAACGATCAATACAATTTCTGCAGATATTCTTACGGGTGCAAGTGTAACTGGTTCCGCATTAACATTTTCAGGGGGTTCTATAGATTTTACTGGAGCAACCACTACAGATATAGGAACAGTTGAAAAGTATGCATTAGTTGAAACAGTTGGAGCAACTGTAACTGGTGCTAGTCCCGATAGTAAGATTGAAAGAGCCCAAATTAATGAATGTGAAATTAATTTAAATGGTTTAAATTTGAATTCTAATGGAGCATCTACAATTACTCTTACTGGAGCAACGGTTGCTGATTTGGGAACTGTTCAACAAGTTACAATTGATGAAGGAACAGTTAATGATGTAAATGTTAACATTACTGCTTCTGATAAAATTATTACAGTATCTTCTCCTGGTCCTCATATATTTACTGGTGCAACATTTGCTAATGGTACATTTAATAATACATATACAATCGGCGGATTTACACATTCTGCGAATATATCTGTTAATACAAGTTCGGTTCTTGTCATGAATACAGGTCCTATTTTAGGTTCAGATGTGGGCACTTCTAATGTAGCTATTGGTAATTTTCCAGAATATACAACATCTCCAACTCTTGCAACTTCATCTAAAGGAAGACTGCATATCAGAACAGATTTTGCGGCAGGCTCTACTACTGCTACTGCAATTGAGGCGGTCGCAGATGATATGTTGATAGAAGGAAATACTACAGTTGGTATGACACTACTTGCAAATAATGCCGCAAATAGTATTATTGCATTTGGTGATCCTGATAATGCTGATGTTGGAGGCGTTCTCTATGATCATGCTACAGATTCTTTACATATTGTTACTGATGCCGCTAATACGGTTGTATTTGGAAATGAATACGGTGGTTATATGCAAGTTGCAGGCGGAGATACGCTTGGAACTCAACGAGGTAAATTACATGTAAATGTTGGTTCTACTGATGGTACAACAGGAATTTTTGTAGAGACTGGCGATGTAGATCAACGTGGTGTTTTAATTAATGCGATTTCAACAACAACTGCAAATGTTTTTGAAGTTAATACATATGCAACAACTTCAGGTCATGTGTTAGCAATACATCATGGATTGGGAACAGGAACTTCCCATGCTATGTCAGGTTCCATGCTTGCTGTAACAGATAATAATAGTTCTACTGATGCTAGAGCAGTTGTGAATATATTACAAGATGCAACAGGTGCTACTGGATCAATAGGATTAAAAGTTAAAACAGATGGGGGAACAGGTATTTCTGTTATACAATGGCAAAATACCAATCCAGCATTAAATGTGACAGCAACAAATGCTCATTCTACATCAGTAGGTATTTTCAAATCATCCCATGTTGATTCGACTGGTGCTACTTTATATGTGCATGGAATGTCTAGTACAGGTGCAACCCAAATTCTTCAAGTTGCAAATTCTAGTGGTGATATTTTTAGTACATTAGCGAACGGAGTACTTACTTGCGGGGGTCCTTTATTGTCTGCGAATTCTACTGTTAATGTTAATTGCAGATTACCAGTAAAAGATACTTCTGGAACAGTTGTAAATCAAGTTTAAGAGAAAAATGGCAAAACCTAGCTCAAGAGAAGAATTAAAACAATATTGTCTTAGAAATTTAGGACAACCAGTTATTGAAATAAACGTAGAAGATGATCAACTGGAAGATCGAATGGATGAGGGACTACAGTTTTTTCAAGAATATCATTTTGATGGTGTTGAAAGAATGTATAATGTACATCGAATTACTGGTTCAACTGTTAAAATTATTTCTGGAACAGGTTTTACTGTTGGTGAGCCAATAACTGGTGGAACATCAAATGCGACTGCGACTTTAGTTTCTGCAAATTCTACTGTTATAACATTCAAAACACATAAAGATACGAATGGAATTTCAAATAATGATGTTACATCTAGTTTTTCAAATGGCGAAACAATAACTGGAAGTACAAGTGGAACGGCCGCGGTAGCCGATACTGATGATTCATTAGTTACTTTTGGTGATATAGATAATCATTATATTACATTAAATGATTCCATAATTGGTGTGACGGGTATTTTTGACATACAGGATACTGGTGGAGGACAAACATCAAGTGATTTGTTTTCGTTTAGATATCAATTTCATTTAAATGAAATGCCTTATCTTACTGCTACTTCTATAATAAATTATAAAATGTCAATGCAACATTTACAATTGTTGAATGACATGTTCGTAGGAAAAAAACCTTTACGATTTAGTAGACATCAAAATCGATTATATTTAGATTTAGATTGGGATAGTGATGATCTTACTGTTGACGAATATATTGTTGCAGAGTGTTATAGAATAATTGAACCTGCAACATTTACAGATGTATATAATGATATGTTTTTAAAGAGATATGTTACTGCCCTTTTTAAAAGACAATGGGGGGCTAATTTAATAAAATATGAAGGTGTACAACTTCCAGGAGGAACGACATTAAATGGAAGATCACTATTTGAAGAAGCAATAACAGAATTAAGAGAAACAGAAGAACAAGCATCTCTTAAATTTGAATTACCAGTTGACTTTATGGTTGGTCCAGGATAATGCCTACTAATTCTTATTTTAATCATTTTCAAAATGCCGCAGAACAAAATTTACATCAAGATTTAATAATAGAATCTATAAAAAATTTTGGCATAGATAACTATTACCTTCCAAGACAATATATGAATGAGGATCTTCTTTATGGCGAAGATACTATTTCACAATTTAATCAATCCCATTTAATAGAAATGTATGTTAAATCAGTTGATGGGTTTGAGGGAGAAGGTGATTTTATTTCAAGATTCGGATTAGAAATAAGAGATCAAGTAATTTTTTCTGTAGCAAGAAGAAGGTGGGAAAATTTAGATACTGGTTATGATAGACCAAGAGAAGGTGATGTAATATTTTTTCCATTAAATAAAAAACTTTATGAAATTAGATTTGTTGAACATGAATCAATGTTTTATCAGTTTGGTAAATTACCAATATTTGATTTAACATGTGAATTATTTCAATACGATGATCAAAGAATTGATACTGGTATTGAAGACATAGATGAAGTAGAAGATAAATATGCTTATTCAATAGAAGTAACTCTTGATTCAGGAGGTTCAGGAAATTATGTAGATGACGAATATGTATTTGTTGGAAGCACAGAAAGTACTGCTAATACAAAAGGAAGAGTAATATCTTGGAATTCTACTGATAGAGTATTGAAATTAACAGATTTGATGGGTACCTTTACATATAGTCAAAATGTAGTTGGAAATACAAGTGGTGCTTATTATACAGTAGGTACTACACCTAATACACAAGAATTTGTTAATGATCCTTCTGCAAATAATGTGTCTATCGAAACTGAAGCAGATTCTATTATTGATTTTTCTGAAGGAAACCCGTTTAGTGAAAGTAATTTTTAAGTTGTAGATTCTGCAAGAATTGTAATCATGCCTTCAACTACCCTTTCCTTTGTTTCAGTATCCGCTTGGGTGTATTCAACATCATATACATATAATCCTGAAGACATATTTGCTGTTTGAGTAGCATTAGCAGTTATGGTAACATTACTGCCTTCTACTGCGGCTGTAAAAGACATTATCCAAGAAGTATTAGTAGTTGTATGATTCTTCTTCATTTTAGAAGCACAAGTACCAGTACTTATGGTCACATTTGAATTGTTTGCATCTTTAGCAGTAAAAACTTTTTCAAAGTTACTACCTTGATAGATTGTTAAATTTTCGCCTTGAGTTTTTATTGAGAGTGCCATAAGACTATTTATACAACTAAATAATATTACAATCTTTATGGAGTATTATGTTAGGACAAACTTTTTATCATCAAACAATAAGAAAATATGTTGCGTTGTTTGGAACATTATTTAATGATATTAATATTGAAAAAAAGGATGGGGGTGGTAATGTTGTATCTCGACAAAAAGTACCAATAGCCTATGGACCAAAGCAAAAATTTCTTACAAGAATAAATCAAGATCCAGATTTAGATCAGCAAGTTGCTATTCAACTTCCTAGAATGGGATTTGAAATGACTGGTATAGCTTATGATCCCATTAGAAAATTAAATACAGTAGGTTCATTAACACATAAAGAATCTATTAATGGTGAAAGAAATCTTAAAAAGATGTTTAATCCTTCACCATATATTCTTGATTTTGCTTTATATGCATTTGTAGAAAATGCTGAAGATGGCACTCAAATATTAGAACAAGTTCTTCCATTCTTTACTCCAGAGTTTAATGTAAGTGTAAATATTTTAACAGATATGGGTATCAAATTAGATATTCCAATTGTTATTCAAAGCGCAACAAGTGAAGATTCTTATGAAGGAGAGTTCTCTGCTAGAAGAACAATTGTTTGGACAATAAACTTTATGTTAAAGGGATTTATATATCCTGATGTCAAATCTGGTCAATCAATAATTAAAACAATTGAAGTTGCATTTAAAGAAGCTGATCCTGTTGTTCCCATGTTAACAAATTGTGAAATGTTGATGGAAGATTCTACTCCTTTTGCAAAAAATCAACTTTTATTGGAAACAGGTGATTTCTTTCTAACTGAAGATAGTGTGACCGAGCTTGGTTATGATAATATAATCAGTAAAATTACAATTGTTCCTGAAGGAGGAGCAAATACATATATTACTCCAGGTGATGATTTTGATGCAAATACTACGATAACAGTTTACAGTCCACCAGTTGATTATGATGCTTCTACAGGAACTTACGGATAATATAAATTACAATGAAAACTTTCGAAGATAAATTAGATAAAATATTAGAAATACCTTCTGGCTCTATTATTAAAAAGCCCCCAGAAAGAAAAGTTGTTGACTCAAACTCAAATGATTTGGATACTGATTATAGATATGCCCGTGAAAATATATACAATATTATTGAAAGAGGACATGATGCCATCGAAGATTTGTTACAAGATGCAAAAGATAGTGGTAATGCTAGAATGTTTGAAGTTGTGGGTCAATTGATTAAGACTGTAGGTGAACAAAATCAAAATTTAATAAATGTTCATAAACAGGTAAAAGATATTACACAAGATACGAAAGCTGTACCCAATAGAGTAACAAATGCATTATTTGTTGGAAGTACTGCAGAACTTCAAAAAATGTTAAAAGATAAAAAAGAATAGTGGCACACTTAGGACAAACTGACAGAAGAAATCCAGGACATGTGGTTTTTACACGATATGTTACAAAAAATCCTGACTGGAAAAAATTGAAAGTAAGAATAGAGAATGGTCAGGTTGCCGAAATGTTTGAAGAAAAAAATGATGAATTAGAAAGCATGAATATTAATATTCGTCCAAGAACTGAGATAAAATTAGCTTCAGAGAAATATAAAGAATTTCAAAAAAAAAAGTATGCTAATATTGAATATCAAAGAAAAAAGGGTTATGTATTAATTTCAAAAATAAGAAAACCCACAGATGATCTTGGTGCTGAAAGACCTCAAAAATTACAAATATTAGCAGAAGATTTTACAGAAAAAGGTAAAGATGAAAAAATAACAGTACTTACTGCAAAAGATGTTCCTGTAAAGTTGTTTGAAACTTTTGAAGAATTAAAAAAAAGCGTTATTTGGGGTTTAGATAATAGAATACATGATAATGATTATGTTGTAGAAAAAATAAAATCTTATTTAGATAAAGATGATTTATCTGAAATAGATTTGAATGGTGTTGATGATAGACATATTGATGAACTTGGTGTATATTTTGGTGAAATCTTGATAGGAATATTAGCATTCAAAAATCAATTAGAAGATACATGTACTCCTTCTGATATGTTCGGTATTAATTTAAAATCTTTTAGTATACCAACTGATCCTGCATTTAAACTCATTGATAGTAGTTTGATATTTGATACAACTACTGTTAGTGTATCAAGTAAATATGATAAAGGATCCGCCGCTTCATTTATGTCAAATATTCTTCCTTATGGAATGAAAAAGCATTCTACTTATAGAAATTGCTTTTTTAAAAAAATGTGTATGGTTGCATCTAAAATGGGATATACATCAGAACAAGTAGGAGCAAGCAGATTTAAATTTTCAAAAAACATAACATATGAAGTTGGACTAAGAGAAGTATTAAAAATAAAAAAAGCAATCGTAAAAAATTCAAATCATTCTCTTTATGATAGTATTCGAAAAGTTGCAATGGGGACAGAACTTACACAAAAAGAAAATCAAGAACTTGATAATGTAATAGAATCAATAGAAGATTATTTTATAAATAAAAAAACGTTTGATGGAAGAGATCAAGTTAAACTAACAATAAGAAATAATTATCCTTTTACAATTACTTCTTTTTTTAATTATTCTGTAGCGAGTATTTTAAATAATGATCTTTTATCAAAAAAATATGTTAGTGACATAATTGGTGGTAAAGATTTTTATCAAGCAAATTTAAGTAAATCTAAATGGAGAAAGGGTATTATTGATATAAAAATGGTTTCTCCTAAATCTGCTACATTAAAAATATTAGGATCCATGTCAGGTGCTATGGATTTTACTGCAAAACAAGGTTTAGTAAATTACGAGTTAACATAATGGCACAAGATACTTACGCAGGAAATCCTCTTCTTAAAGGGGCATATCAACCATTAGAATATGATAAAGAAACTATAGAAGAATTTCTTAGATGTTCTAAGGATCCTGTGCATTTTGCAAGAACATATATGCAAATTATTCATGTTGATCACGGTTTAATGCCTTTTGATCTTTATGATTATCAAGAAGAAATGGTTCAGACAATGCATGATAATCGTTTTGTTATTTGTAAAATGCCTAGACAAACTGGAAAATCAACAACGATTGTTGCTTACTTATTACATTTTGCTCTTTTTAATCCACAATCTAATATTGCTATATTAGCAAATAAGGGTTCTACTTCAAGAGAGATTCTTCAAAGATTAAAAACGGCTTATGAGCATTTACCAAAATGGTTGCAACAAGGTGTAGTTGTTTGGAATAGAGGTAATATTGAATTAGAAAACGGCAGTAAAGTTATATCTGCTTCAACTTCTTCTTCCGCAGTTCGTGGATCGTCTTTTAATATCATCTTTATGGATGAGTTTGCACACATTGATCCTCCTAAGTTAGCAGAAGATTTTTTTACTTCAGTATATCCTACAATTTCTTCTGGTAAAACTACTAAAGTTTTTATTGTTTCAACTCCAAAAGGATTGAACATGTTTTATAAGATGTGGATTGATGCTGAAGAGAAAAGAAGTAATTATATTCCCATTGAAGTTCATTGGTCCCAAACCCCTGGAAGAGATGATGCATGGAAAAAAGAAACGATAAAAAATACGAGTGAATTGCAATTTGCTCAAGAATATGAATGTGATTTTATTGGTTCTCAAAATACATTAATTTCTCCTTCAAAATTAAGGACAATGCCTTATAAACCGCCTATCACAAAGAAAGATTGCTTAGATGTATATGTTGAACCAGATCCTAAGCATTCATATGTTTGTATAGTTGATGTTGCAAGAGGAAGAGGTCAAGATTATTCTGCATTTTCAATAATTGATGTTACTCAGTTTCCATATCAACAAGTTGCAAAATATAGAGATCCAAATATTTCCCCAATGTTATTGCCAAATGTTGTTGATAATGTAGGCAAATATTATAATCATGCATATGTCTTAGTTGAAATAAATGATATTGGTGGTCAAGTAGCAGATATTTTACATTATGATTTAGAATATCCTAATATTTTTCAAACAAGTGTTATGGGAAGATCCGGTCAAACTTTGGGTGGAGGATTTGGAAAAAGTTCACAATTAGGAATTAGAACTACAAAAGAAGTTAAAAGAAAAGGATGTTCTAGTTGTAAAGATTTAATAGAAGGGGATAAATTACTTATTTGGGATCTTGATACTATTACTGAAATGACAACATATATTGCTAAAGGATCTAGTTACGAAGCAGATGAAGGATATCATGATGATCTGATGATGACTTTAATTTTGTTTGGTTGGTTGGTGAATCAAAAATATTTTACAGAAGTTACAGATTTAGATTTACGTGAAAAAATGTTTAAAGAACAATTAGAAGAAGCGGAATCCCAATTGATTCCTTTTGGATTTATACATGATGGAAGAAATTCTTATGAACCAGAAACTATCGATATGGGTGGTGAAAAATGGGTAATAGATAAAAAATATTCTACGGAATATTTACATTAATACGATAAATATTTTTAGGATCTTTTATTTGATCAATTAATTTGTTTATATCATGTTTTAAATCTGGTCTCAATTTTTTTAATTTTTCCAAATATCTCACAGATTCATTAAATATCATTTCAGGATTAATTCTTAATTCATAGAATCTGTTTCTCGTTTCACTTTTTGTGGTTAAATATAAATGTTCTGGTTTTACACAATATGTATTATTACATGATTGATGAACTATTTTATTTTGCTCAATAGGTCCTTTATAAGCAATATATGCAAATCTATGAGCAGGAACCGATTTCCCATCATATGAAAACATTCCATAACCCTGTTTTGTTTTACTTGCAGTCCAGAACCAACAATCATGTGTTTTTAAAATTTTCTTTTCAAATCTTTCAATAGCCTTCTTCATCTTATTATTTATATTACAATAAATAAAAACATTTCTAAAATCAGTTAAAATATAAATATATTGGAGAGAATTTTATTTAAAATATTTTAGGGAGAGATAATATGGCCTTTCAAGTTAGTCCAGGAGTAGCTGTAGCAGAAATCGATTTAACTACTAGAGTACCCATTCCTTCTATTTCGGATGGTGCTGTAGCTGGTAATTTAACATGGGGGCCCTTGGAGACACCTACATTAGTTACTTCAGAAGATGAGTTAGTTTCTATATTCGGCAAACCAAATGGAAATACATACAAAACATTTTTTAGTGCCGCAAATTTTTTGAGTTATTCAAATAAATTGAGAATTGTCAGGGCGGCTAATACTACAACTGCAAAAAATGCAGTATCTGGTGGTAGTGCAATATTAATTCGTAATGATAAAGAATATCAAAATACATACGAATCTACAACAACTTCAGGAACAAGTTTTACAGCAAAATATCCAGGAGTTCTTGGAAATTCATTAACATTGGGAATTTGTGTTGCAGACAGAGCAAATACAAAATTAGCCTCGGATAATGTAACTGTTACACTTGATAATAAT
>Ga0315318_10001296_pt1 | contig 10942 bp, 5 predicted proteins | sample M1200m3416metaG_FD_203703 | JGI IMG/M metagenome (GOLD analysis project Ga0315318, IMG submission 203703) | Ammonia-oxidizing marine archaeal communities from Monterey Bay, California, United States - M1 200m 3416 | ecosystem: Environmental > Aquatic > Marine > Coastal | place: USA: California... | reverse complement strand
ACAAAAAAGAAACCTACGAGAACCATCACCATCACCGCCATTTCCATCTGGTCTTCATTCATTCTCAGGACACTCGTCACCAGGAATTTTTCCGCCAGCCACAGGGTGAACAGGGTGGCAAGAAACAATCCTGCGTAAATCAATTGACTGTCAATCGGGAGCAGGAAGAAATTCTTCACATAGGACACCGCGTCCGGAGGACTGATCCTCTCAAGCTCCTCTTCCTGCGAAGCCGCCTCCGACTCGACAATCCTGAGAGGCTTCTCAAATTTCTGCACAAACCGGGCGCTGCCCACATCGACCGAGATCCAGGCCACGAGCTGAAGCGAGGAGCCCTCGTAGGTAAAAAATCTCCTGGAAAGATCGCAGCGAAAGGTGTGCACCGGCTCCAGGATGGTAAAGGTCTCGATACGCTTTTCGATGTTTTTGTTGATGGGGCTGGATTCCTCGTCCCGGCAGGAAAGAACCAGCTTCACCTCGGCAGTCTTACCGGTCTGCTTCCGGAGATCGGGGTGAAAGAGAATCACCGCCTGATGTTGACCTTCAAGCTTCTCGAGTTTTACCTCCAGGATCACTTTGCCCATCAGTGAGACCTCCTGCAAGGAAACGGCTCTGGCAACCTTCTTACGTAAGTGGCCCTTGAACACATCAGAGACTATACCTCAGGCAAAGGAGGGGGAGGCGGCGCCGGCTGTACTCTCTCCTCCTCGACGACACCCGCGGTCCCCTTCTCAGCTGCGGGTTCCTTGAAGAAGGCAAGGGGGTCGAAGTAGTCGGAGGCCACCTCGAACTTCTGGTCTACCAGGGACGGATGCAGCAGCTGAAACTCGAGGTAATAGGCGAGGCCATGTGAAGGGTCCAGGAAAAGATTGCCCTCGACCCCCTTCGTGGCGACCAGGTCCGGGGGATAGAGATCCGTGAACATCGGCTCGAAATCCAGCGGCCCATCGAAAGACTCCTCCACCGGCGCTCCGAGCGGGAGGTGCTCTACGGTCTTGTCATAAAGAACAATTGGGCGAGTGATCACCGTTTTCTCCTTTCGCACCAACTCTCCCTCATCTTCCTGGGAGTTGTATTCCATTTTTCGATAGGGACACCTCTCGATATTGCCCGCCACCACACGCAGCCGGGCGCCATGAAGATCCGTCTCGGCCGGGCCGGAAAACCAGTCGGAGAGCTGGAAGCGCATCCCCCGACTGATCTTTCGCTTACTTTTCCTGCGAAGCGAGAGGCCATCGGGAACCCTGAAGTACGGACCGGCCCCGGGGCTGAAAAGCTCCTTGGTCTGCACCCAGGCAAGATATATAAGAATGCTCCCGGCAATACCCACCAAGCTGGTGAAGAGTGTCATCGAATCCCCAGAAGGATTCAGGATAATTTCCCGTAACAGCCTCTCGGCAATAAATAAAAACGCCAGTCCCCCGCCCCAGAGCATGAACAAAACCCACTTGGTTTCAGCTCGAAGCAGCATGAAGTTCTGATAGCGTGAGAATTTATCCTCGGGAGTGAAGGTCCCGTCCAGATCCTCGCTGACATGGATATTTCCTACATCCAGGGGAACCTGGAAATCTTTAAGGAGCCGCGAAGACCCGACAACGATCGTGGCCCTGGCGACCAGGCTGATCCAGTTTCCCTCGTAGGTGAAGAGAGCTCGTGGACATTTATAGCGCAGGGTGTGCAGGGGCTTGCTGGCCTTGAAGCTCTTGCTGAGCAGTACGATCCTTTTATTGACCGCGCTGTGGTGATCTGCCTTGCAGCGCAGGGTCAGCTTCAGCTCCGCCGTCTCCCCTTTATGCATCTTGAGATCCGGGCAAAAGCGGATCATCGCCACCCGCTGCTCATCGACCGTCACCATCTCAATTTCCAGGCTGGCTTTTTCCATCTGCATCCATCCGCATTGAAAGATAAGAGGCAACCATCAAGCTGTTCAGAGCTTAGCAGGAGAGCTGTTGACGCAAATCAGGAAAATCCCGCGCCCCGGCAGGTCAGGGTTTCGCGCCGCCGGCAACCCACAATCGCAGAAGAGCGATCGAGGCCGCGTCCAGGGTGGGCGCATCATCTTCGGGCGGCATCCTTGTAACCAGCCCGCTGTCTTCCACCGCGCTGATGAGCAGGCTCGAGTCGACATCTCCGGGAACGATAGCCGGCCCGCTCTTGCCCCCTGCAAGGATGGCCGCCCGGCTGTCGAGGCGGAGCTCTGATTCGGGCTCCTCCCCTCCATGACAGGAGACGCAGTTGCTCTCAAGGATCCCTTTTACCGATGAATACGAAACCGGCCCTGTCGCCCGCCCGCAGGAGCACAAGAAACAAAGCAGCGGCAGGAGCGAAAGGAAGCGCACGGGATCAATCTCCGACCAGCGAGGAGACCGGGGTCCGCAGGTCTCCCTCGATCTTCCGGGTATTCCACTCCCGCTGGTAACGCTCGAGAACCGGATCTTCGGGATAGCGCTCTCCCTCGGCGTAGGGGTAGGACTTCATGCCTCCGAACGGCAGCGGCGCCACTCCATCTCCGTGACCGGTATAGAAATCCATGTCCTTGCAATAGCCCCCGCTCTTCAGGAAAAAGGTGCGCCTGCGCCCGGACTCGAGGGAATCGAGGCGATCAGCCCTGAAGGACAATTCTATCTCGTCGCCGGGGCCGAAGATCACGAACCGGCCATCATCTTCATCGAGAAGAGGCCGGACATCGCCGAAGCGGGTATAGCTGCCCGGCATGACCTTGTAATGAGTCCACTCGGCGAACTCCTTGTAGAGAAAACCCTCCACCTCCTCGCCGGGAGCCGGATCGATCGGGAAGCCGCGGTAGTGCAGGTTTGCCCGGTCGGCTCCCAGCTGCCGCACGGTCACCTTGTCATCTCCGGCACCGGAAAGATCTACATCTCGAGCCCTCGCGATGAAGACCTCGTCCCAGGCGATCTCGAGGTTGGTATCCACCCTGAGGCGGCGGTCCCCCGAACGCAGCAGGTCTGCGAGATCGACCGCCATCCAGCGCGGATAGCCTGCCGGGAAGCCCCACTCCTCGCGCAGGGGCTCCCATTTTCCATCGCGCTCGACGCGAAAACTCGGAGCCACCGGAACGAAGTCCGCCTGGGAGGCGGAAAAGTTCGTCGTCGAATAGCCGTACTCGATATAGCCGTAGAGAAAGAGAACCGGGCGGCCGGGCTCATCGGATGAAATGAGCTTATCGAGCGAAGCGGGGAACTCCAGCTCGACGGCCTGGAGCTTCTCGAGCGTCCCCATGAACCTCCTGTCAGGCCGGAGCTCAGGCGCGTAGACCCGGTCAAGCTTCTGTACCCGCGAGGTCATATCCTCTCCATCCTGGTCTACAGCCTTCACCGGCCAGAGCTTCTCCTCGAAGGACAGCAGCCCGTAGCCCGGAGCCGGACCGAGAATGGCAAACATCTCGTTAGGCAGAACCGTCGTACCCTCTGGGTGATCCACAGCCACGAGAGCGGCGCTGTCGAGGTAGGTACACTCCTCGAGAGGTTCGAGCACCCGCAGCTCGTAGGAGCTGCCGTTCTCTTCGTTCTCCCGCGCCTCGATCCTGGGAATCCACAACAGCTCGGTCGGATCCGGCGTGCTATAGCGTCCGGGAGCCTCGAAATACCCAAGCCCGCCGACGCCGAGGAAATCCGCCACGAATTCGAAGGACTCGCCGTTCCAGCTGAAGAGCACAGGGCAGGACGTGGGCTTGCGCTCCTTCTCCTTGAGCTCGTGGATCCGACCTGAAACCAGGCCGAGCTCGCTCTGGAGAATACCGTCGGGCCAGAGAATTCGAACCGTGTCAGCGGCAGACGCGCCCGCGAGACCGCAGAAGAAACGCGCAGCCGAGCGAGCCGCGCCGCCGGTGCCGCTGTTGAGCTGCGCCCTCGCCACGCGGGTTCCGGATCGCACCTCGATGCTCGCTCCAAGGGCGGCGGGATTCGACCGCTCGGCATCGGGCTTCACCTCCTCGCGTAGCGGGCCGGTGAGCTCAAGAGCGATCCAGGTACCGGGAAGCTCGAGCGAATGAGAGCTCACTTCCCCAGCCGTACCGGCGACGATCAGCTCGAGCCCCCCGTTGACACCCATGGCGGCGGCAAGGACGCTCACAGCGCCCCCGGCGGCCTTGCGTGAGAGATCGAAGCTCCGCGCGCGCTCTCCCAGGGAGACCAGCGCCGCCCCTCCAGCGCCCTCCGCCAGCCTTGCATCCGCGACCAGGAGCTCGAGAGCCATGTCGCCGTCGAAATCAAAAAGCGCGCCACCGGTGCCCCCCAGCGAGCCATAGCGGGCCGAAAAATCTTCATCCTGGCTGAACTTCAGCTGGCCGTCATTGCGCAGGAGCTGGAGACGGTCGCCGCAGAAGGCGACGAGGTCTTCATCTCCATCTCCATCAAGATCTCCCGAGGTTACGCTTACGACCCCCCTCGGCGCTGCCCCGACAACCTGCTCCACCTCGGAGAACTTCCAGGCGCGATGATTCGAGAATACCCGGAGGGCCGCTCCCTGGCCGTCAAATACGACGAGGTCCAGGTCGACATCTCCATCAAGATCAACCACCGCGAGCTCGGAGGCAGAGAAGTCGAGCTGCTCGAGACCGCAGGCGGCGGTGATGTCGCTGAAGCCCCCGAACCCGGCAGGGTCGTCGCGGTCGTTGTTGAGCACCTGGATTCTGGAGGAGATCTTGCCGGAGGCATCCTGCCACTGGCGCAGACAGATGATGTCGAGGTCCCAGTCACTATCGACATCGAGCGCGTAGAGACGGACGGGGAAGCCCCCCTCCTGTCCAGTCTTGACCTTGATATCAGCCATGGCGAGGCCACCCTTGCCATCGTTGATCATGAAGCTGAGAGAGCCGTCTCCGGCCGCCACGAGGTCGAGATCGGTATCTCCATCAAGATCGGCCAGGCAGCAGAGACTCCCGGCCAGGGGCAGTCTTCTACGCAGGCTGTAATCCCCGTCAGCTGAATAACCGTAGACTGAGATGGCCGGCTCACCTCCTTCGGCTCCCGGGACGCCGCAGAGAGCCAGCTCGAGCGAGCCATCTCCATCAAGATCGCCAACAGCCATGGCGGCCGCCCGACTTCCGGAGGGAGCTGGATCTATCTTCAAAGCGGCGGTGACCCCGCGAGCGGGACCGATCACCAGAGCCGGGGTCTCCGCGCCAGTCGCCGCGCTGTAGCCCGGCGGCAGAGAATCCCTGATGGCGAGACTGTACTTGCCGCCCTCCCCATATTTATGCCCGACCAGGATGCCAGCGCCCGCCTTCTTCAGGCGCTTGAACTCATTGAGCATGCCGATCCGCAGATCTTTTTCATCTCTGCGATGGAGGTTCGCCATTCGGTACCACGCCGAGGCGAAAGATGGCTGCAACTGGAGAGCTCGGCGGAGATGGCGCACGGCCCCCTCCTTGTCATCCCGGTCCGACAGGATCGTGCCAACGTAATAGTGCCCATGCGGATCGTCAGGATCCAGTTCCACGACCTTCCTGAAAAGCGCGAGCGCCTCGTCAGTTCTCTGCAGGTGTTCGTACTGGATACCCAGGACCAGCAACGCATGACAGTTGCTTCGATTCAGCTCGAGCACCTTTTTCATATGGGGTACGCACCTGGACTCATCCTGAAGATTGAGCCCGGCGATGCCGCGATTGGTCCAGGCAGCCTCCCAGCCGGGAAAGCTCTCACAGAGCCCGGCGAAGATCTTGTAGGCACCCGAATAATCGTACTGCTCCAGCAGGCCGACTCCCTTGCCCATCAGACGAAGACCTTCGGCTGGTTCAACAGCAGGACGCGGATTGCAGCTGAATACGGCCGCAAGAACGAAAAGGAGGGCAGGTACCCCGATAAAACGAACAGAGGTGTTCAAATCTCTATACCTTCGAGAAAGACTTTGCCGACATTCACGCTTGATTCTACAATTCCAAAAAGCCTCCTGAAGCGCGGCTTGTTCCGCTTCAGAGGTCGCGACTATATGGTTTGCATTCTACTGCCAGCGGGTTTTTCCGTGGGGAGCAATTCGTCAACATACGGCCTTTTTAGGTAAGCTGACTTTTTCATCAATCTGGCGGAGCCTAAACGAACCTGGCAAGGCCGCGTACCGTGGAGTTTCATCCTGGTGTTACCCGAAGAAACAAACGAAGCCCGCGACTCGGGAATTCCTGAGGAATTGCACTCCTTCGCTGAGGAGGGGCCCTTCAGGAAATGCACCATCTGCGACAAAGAGCTAGAGCACCTCGGCCTCTACGAGGTCCAGAAGGTCTACCGCGACAAAGAGGTGATCTTCGAGACGGCGATCTGCCAGGCCTGCGGAGAAGACCTGTCCAGGGAGATGTCCAGTGAATCGATGGAGACCATGAAGGGCTTCATGCTCTGCAACTTCACGCCAACGGAGGAACCCGACCACTGCCACTTCTGCGGTTACCCAAAGGCTCTCTTTGATAATTTCACCGTCATCGGCGCCTGCAGGGAGCTGTCCCTCCTGCTGCCCCTGATCATCATGTGCGAAAAGTGCAGTGAGGAGCTGCAAGGTCAGTTGTCGAAGAAGACCCGTGATATCCAGGGCGATTTCATCAGGGACCACTTCCCGGGAGTACCAGCAGATCTCGACCTCAGCCCCTCGGTGGGAACGCTGTTTTGAGCCATCCTCCCCCTCGGAATCCCGACGAATGCCCTGCCCGGGATTGGCTTTTTGACGGGGTTGGGTTATCTTCCCTCCGCACACATAAAGTTGCAGTGAACGAGAAAACCGATGCTTGCCTTCCTGGAACCCACTGAGCTCATTGACTGGCTTACGCAGTACCAGTACCTGGCCATGTTCGGCGTGCTTTTTCTCTGCGGAGTAGGCCTACCCATCCCGGAAGAGGTCACGCTGATCGGCAGCGGAGTGATCGTCGGCTTCGGCCTCGCTAATTTCTGGCTGGCCTCCCTGGTCTGCGTATTGGCGATCCTCATCGGTGACTCCATCATCTTCTTCACCGGACGAATGCTGGGACAGAGATTCCCCGACAGCTGGTTCATCCGGGCGATCAATAATAAGAAGGTACACCGGCAATTTGAAAAACATGGCAACAAGGCCGTTTTCTTCGCGCGCTTTCTCGCCGGCGTGCGAATCGGTGTCTACGGCTACGCCGGCCAACATGGAATGCGCTGGCCCAAGTTCATCTTTCTCGACCTGCTGGGAGCTCTCATCTCCGGCCCGACCTCGGTTTTCTTCGGCTGGTGGGTCGCCAAGACCCTGGCTCCGGGAGAAACACCCGAGGCCGCCCTGGAAAAATCCATGGAGCTTTTTGAAGAATACAAGCCTGTCGTCCTGCTGGTCATCGCCGGGCTGGTCGCCATCATCGTTCTTTACGCCATCTACAAGACCCGGCGCTACCGGACGGAAATCAAACGGGCGATTGAGGAAAAGAAAGAAGGCAAGGAGCCCGCCCGGTCAGAGGAGGTGGGCATGGCTGAAAAAACGGCGGAAGGTGAAGAGGAGCGCTGAGACCTGCCGCTCAGTTCATCGTCATCGGTCGAGCGTAAAGCCGGGGGCGACCGTCCCTAGATAATCAAGGCTCCGCTGGATCCCGTCCTCGGAATCCTCAAGAGGTTCGTACTCGATCAGGTAGACGCCCTCGAACTTCATCTTTTCGAACAGGGGGCCGTAATCGAGCGCATCATCTCCGATAGCGCAGGCGACCCAGCCCTCTCCCCTCTGATGCCAGTCTTTCAAATGACAATAGTTGATACGGTCATTCAGGAGATCGAGGCAGTATCTTTCATCCCCGGGAGAAACCGCCCTGATGTTGCCCGGGTCGTAGTTGAAGCCCACCCCGAGAGGAAGATTTTCCAGCAGACGAGCAAGACACTCACGATCGGTGGTGATGCTGTTGATATGAACCGCGCTTCCGTCCTCCTGGAACTCGAGGGCTCCGTGGGTCTCGATGGCGATCTGGATACCCAACCCGGAGCAGAGGCTCTCGCAGCTCTCAAAGGCCGCGAATACACGTCCCCAAAGCTCCTCGGTCATAGCGGCGGCCGGCGTGAAACCGGCAAACAGCCTGACATAGGTGGCGCCGCAGGCACTGGCCGAGCGAACCTGGGCAAGCACCTTCGCCACCATCGCGTCATGTTCATCGCCGCAGGCCAGGGTGAAGTCATTCTCGATACAGCAGAAGGGAGTGTCGATACCGTAGCGCTCGCCAAGCTCCCGGAACTCCGCGACATCAACCTCGGTCGGCTCCTCAGGAAGCCGGCCTGGTTGACCTCCACCGATCCCGAACTCGAGAAACTTGAATCCGAATCTCCGGGAAATCCGGAAGTGTTCCTCCATGGCCACATTTCGAAAACCCCATTCTCCGCATCCAACGATCATGCCTGAAAGACCTCACTTATAGCTTTAGAAACACCAGCCACTGCTCCCCGGGCGTTGGGGATTCACCGCGACAAGTCACTCTGACAGGGTAGCACTTGCCGGGCGCATCTCATCAAATCGAACGGGACGCATCTGGCTACATCATCCTGGTTTTGTCAAATTGTGTCGGATGAGACAAATGTAACTTGTCTGAAATTTTTACGGCCCTATAAAACATCCTTGGGGCGGAAGCTCGGATGGGGTTATTTTCGTATACTCGGCCTTTGACCGCCGCTCAGCTAAGCGCGTGATCAGTTGAACTTATGCCCCGGAAGATAGCCTCCTGAATCCAGATTATTTGTCATGACCTCGAACAATATTTTCAGTCTTTCACTCAGCCTCATCTTAGCCGCATCGATGGGAGAGGCGTTCTCCAATGAACCGCTGAAAGAAACCTCCTTCGGATTTGAGAGTCTCGAGATCTTCAAGGTAGAGGGGGCCGCGCTCGGTCTTACTGTCTCGGACCTGGACGGCGACGGACGCATGGATCTCGTCGTAGCCAACAATACCGAGGGCACAATCCAGCTGCTCTACCAGGACGGTAAGAAGAAAAAAACCGGCGGGAAACCGCCTCCGCGCAACACGGTAGCCTCCGATTCACGCTTCCGAGTGGAAAAGTTCTATACCGACAAGAAGGTCAATTCTCTAACGGTTGGAGATTTCAACGGAGATGGGAAACCTGATCTGGCCTACTACTGCGACCCTCCGGAGCTCGAGATCGTCTACCAGGGAGAGATCTGGGGAGCGAAACGAAAACGCTATCCCATCCGCGATGGCGCCCGCTCGACCTCTGCATTGCAGGTCGCCGATCTCGACGCGGACGGAAAGATGGACCTCGTTCTCCTCGGCGCTCTGAAGACCTACCTCTTCTACCAGCAGAAGAGCGGAGGCCTGGGGCAACCGACGGTCATGAACAATGCCCGGGAAGGCATCACCTCTCTCAAGCTGAGCGACCTCAACTCCGATGGGAAAGTTGACCTGGTCTACTTCAGTCCCTCCTCAGAAGAGCCGGTCCTCACACGCCTCCAGCGCGGCAACGGCTTCGCCCCCCTCATCGCCAGCCGACTGCTGGCCCTGCAGGCCTGGACCCTGCATACTGAGAACAATACTCCCCTGCTCTACACGATCCAGGGCAACACTCGGAGAATCAAGGGCTACCGCTGGCAGGACAAGGAGGTTCCGGGCGGCCTCGGCAGTCCCAGCCTCCTGGCGCTTCGCAAGAGCGGAGACAGCGCCAAGCGTAAACAGATCATCAGCGACGTGAACCGGGACGGAAGACCCGACCTCGTCGTGAGCTACCCCGAAACCGCTCAGCTGGAGGTAACCTTTCAGGGCGTCGACGGCGTGCTCTCCAGATCAGCCTCCTACCCCACCCTCGCCGAGGTCAACAGCCTGGCGAGCATGGATGTCGACGGTGATGGTCATGCGGAGATCGTCGTCAGCAGCGCCAAGGAAAAAGCCATCGGCGTGAGCTCCTGGAACGGCAAACGGCTCGCGATCCCGGAGACCTGGTCCCTGCCCGCGGAGCCTGTCCTGCTCTCGGTCGCCCCGTTGACAAAGAAAGGCAGCCAGCGCGCATGGGTCGTGCAACGGGAAAAAGACGGGAAATACCAGCTTCGGATTCTCTCGCTCCAGCCCGGCGGCAAGGTCAGGGAGGACGCATCCTTTGCGATTCCATCCAAGGGTTCATCGCCAAACAGCCTGGCTCTCTTCGACGGCAACGGCGATGGCGCCACAGACCTGATCACCTTTATTCCATACCAGGACCCGATCTTCTTTCTCCAGGAAGACCTCAAGGAGAAGGAGAGCGAAGGCCCCGCCTTCAAGAACCTCAGCCAGCAGGCCGACTTCGGACAGGGGCAGCTCGCGAAGCTCCAGCCAGCCGCCCTGACCGTGCTCAGCGGGGGGGAACGAGCGCGCCTGATGGTCACCGCGGGAAGCTACGTTCGCATTCTCGAGCTCGACAAGGAGAACCGGCTCAAGGTTCTTGACCAGCACAGCGGCCGCAGCTCCGAGGCCAAGATCAAGGCCGGCACGCCCCTGGACCTCGATGGGGATGGAACCGACGAGATCGTCCTGATCGACTCCTCGGTCAACTCCCTGGAGATTCTCCAGAAGTCTTCCGATGGGACCTACTCGATCACCGAGCAGATAAAGCTTCCCAAGCTGCAATTCGTTCGCCTCGACGCGCGCGACCTTGACGGCGACAAACGCGATGATCTCATACTCTTCGGAAAGACCCAGACAGCGGTCTTCTACGCGAAAAAAACGCAGCCGGGCTTCGTCGAACAGTTCACCTATACGGTGGAAGACAAGGACCTCGGGCGTCCCCAGAACCTCTCGATCGGAGATCTCGACTCCAATGGCCGCGCCGATGTCATCATCTCGACAGCGCCGCGCTACAACCTGCTCTTCCTGACCGACTCGGATAAAAAAGAAAAAGAAACCGAGGGCCAGTCGTTGAGGCAGGCTCTGAGCTTCGGCATCTTCGAGGAGAAATCCTATACACGAAGAGGTACCAATTTCGGACCGAAGCAGATGCTCATTGAAGACATCGATGGAGACGATA
>Ga0315318_10001291_pt1 | contig 10956 bp, 3 predicted proteins | sample M1200m3416metaG_FD_203703 | JGI IMG/M metagenome (GOLD analysis project Ga0315318, IMG submission 203703) | Ammonia-oxidizing marine archaeal communities from Monterey Bay, California, United States - M1 200m 3416 | ecosystem: Environmental > Aquatic > Marine > Coastal | place: USA: California... | reverse complement strand
CACGATAGTGTCGATACCTGACGATTACATCCACTACAACAAGGAGATGCCCAGAACACTATCGGTCAGGGAGTGCGCCAGATTCCAGACCTTCCCAGATCACTTCCACTTCCACGGCAAGAGGACCAGCGGAGGAGACAGGAGGAAGGTCGATGTACCTCAGTACACGCAGGTCGCGAATGCCATACCGCCACGTCTTGCGGAGGCGGTGGCTGACTCGCTACTCACCTTCCTCTAGATTAATTCGAAAGGCTACGGCTTCTCGAATGTGGCCGGGTACTTGGCTTCACATATGTGTATGATTCTCTTACTCCTATCCTCTATATCGGCAACAGTCCATTCTTCCTCGTGGTTCTCAAGGCTCTTTATCGTCTCATTCACGCCCCATTCATTGTAATTGTAAATTATCACGTGCGGGGGGGAGCGATCGATAGCGTTGAGATTTTTGACAGTAGTTTTGACTAGGAACCAATTCCCTATCCTTTCGGTGTGCCAGCCTGGAGTAGCCCTTTCCATGTTGTTGTAAACCCAGCCTTGTACTTGGCGTTCGTATGCGTAAGGAGGGAGTAGTTTGCGTGCCTTGGGTGAATTCAACGCGTTCCCTGGGTCGTAAAGCCGTTGGTTAGGCAAGATGGCATTAAGCAGAACGAACGCTTCCTTATCGATGGTTATTCTTCTTTCTGCAAGCTGATCCCAGCCCTGTGGATTTAGTCTCTCGCTCAAGTCTTTGACGTGACTCTTGAGCTCCTCGATAACTTCGTCACTGCCTTTCCCTTCATAGATATCCTTGCCGAACTTCATCATAGCGTAGAGGCGCTTCGAAGGCGACATACCGGCGGCCACCTGAACCCTCATCACGAAGCACTCAAGCTGCCAGAGGAAATTTGCTATTTCCTTGCCCTTCCAACCCTTGACTTGCATCAAAACCACGAAGGGCACGTGTTGCTTGATTCCTAGCCTTTGCATTCTGCGATAGATTCGGTACTCGGGCGAGAGCCACTTGTTATCCGGCTTCCTCCTTTCCGGTAGTCTATCCCAATGTAAAGCAAATTGAAGTGTGAAATCCACCAGCCCTTTGAGCCCCTCAAAGGTGGACATCTTGCCGATCTCGGTCTCGAAATGGTTGGAGACGTTCTTCTCCGCTACTCTCCTGCCCAACCGAACAGAAGCACTCAAGGACATTATGGAGTCGATCAGTTTGCCCTTCTCCTCTTGTTTGAACTTAGCAGTTCCCTCTTTGGGCTTATAGTGACCATCCAAAATATGTGATGTTAATTTCAACAAATCCTCGAGCTCCTTCGCGAGATTGTTATCGAAGTTTAGCTGGTACCCTCTTGCAATAATCAAGCCCCGGAAGATGTCGAAGTTGTTCAGAGGCATTCCCCTTGTGTTGGCAGTAACGAACATCCTGTAGGCGAGTCCTATATCCTCGGTGGTCGTGCGATTGACGACCACCCTGTACCTCAGTGTGTTGTAGAAATGCAGGAGTTCCGCCAGCTCCTCCTTGCTAATCACGTTGTCCTGATTCTGGTCGGCCTCCTCTCTGAGACGGTCCAAGAAGTGCAGGGAAGTAAGGTAGAGGGGGCTTCCCGTGGCCCCTACTCTGCTGTTCTTTGAACCGGGCCCTGGGGTGAAATGCTCGTGATCCCTCGGATCCATCCACCCCTTCAAGGATAGCATTTCATTGATCGTCCTTTTATCTGCCATGCTCTTGGGAGTTATGGAGGGCTCTCCTCCGTACTCGAGGAAATCGACCCTGAGCTCCTCGGCCCAAGACGCTGCGGACTGCGTTTCCGTTCTCCCGTTCCTTAGCTTTACTGTGACGTCTTCGGCCCCGCTGCTGAGCAGGATGTGGCGCATCATCGAAATCATCGAGACCAGTGCCGTCAACCTCTGCTGACCATCCATGATCTGGAGTCTGCCGAAGCCGTCCTGCTGGAACAGAATGACGGTGCCGAGGAAGTAGGTGTCCTCGCCCTCCTCATCCCTGTAGTGGAAGTCCAGAAGGTCCTGGATCAGCCTGTGCGCGCTGTCGTTCTTGGTTTCATCGCCCTCGACCCCGGGAAGCCACGAGAAGTCCCTTTGGATCGAGGGTATGTCGAACCCGTAATTATGCTCCTCCCCTTCGTAGTCGAAGAGCTCTACAAGCCTCAATAGCTCCGTTTTCATCGTGGGCTCGTATGTCTCCGGCATAACTTCCGCCCTCAATCCTCAGTATCCATAACAACGTCGGTAACTATTCTGGCCTGCCCCTTCCAGAATAAAACCCCTGTGGAGAGGTTTGGCCACTCAAGTTGGAAAATTTCGAAGTCATTGTTGGATGCTTTCTTCAGCTTCATGAGGTAATCCCCATCTTCGCTGTAGAGCTTGTACTCTCTCGACTTCAGCTCCCAAATTGTGGTGCATGGTATCTCCAATTCATCCTTACGCTGGATGATTCCCTCTACCTTCTTCCCGTCTATTTTTCCTAGCAAGAGATCGGAAAGTTCTGTTCTAGTGGCGGCCCCCAAAGTGAGCTCCTTGGGTTGCAAGGGGCTGCCCCTCATCGTCGCAATTGAATGCGGGATGCTCCAGATGAATCCTCCCTTTTTGAGTGGTGAGAACTTCAACTCCCTCCTGCAGTGGTTGCATGGCATCTGCAGCAGGCCCTTAGAGCTCAGCTCAGCGCATGTTGTGGCCTTCGAGAGTCCTATGGCGGGCGCGAAAGCTGCTCTGATACAGCTTTTCGGGTCCTTCACCTTTTCAATGAACTCATTGAGCTCGGCTCTTCCATCGCTGTGCCTTTTATGCAGGTATTCTTGCCCGTCCAAGACCAGCTTTTCGAGGTCCTCGTGCCCAGTGAGTGCTGTCTTGAACCTCATTACCGCCAGACGGGTCTGTCCACTCGGGACCTGCCATCTGGGGCTAGGCTCTGAGATGGCTTCGATAACGCCAGGGTAGCCGCTCTCACGTAGTACTTCCACCAACCTCCTCTCTCTATCATCGTACTTGTTCTTCTTGATTACGGGCTGGTGCAGACCAAGGAACTCCACCTTCCCTGTTCTCTGCAGGCATGCTATGGTCCACATGTTGTACTGGAACAGCGTTCTTCTCCTCTGTAGCACCCCATACATCCTGTTCCTCTCCTGCCTCTCCCGGTCGGTCCATAGAGCGATTTCTTGGCGAATGGTCCAGTCATCATAGGCATCCTCCTCGTCTTCATCTTGAGTGGGCGCGGCCTCCATGCTGCATGGGCTCCAGTAGGCGCGTGTGTCCTCGTCTAGAGAAATGACAGGGACGACGACGTAGCCGTTTTCGAGGATTTTGCTATCCTCAGAGAGGTAGAACATGTCCCACACTCTCTCCATTGTCTTCTTGATCCCGAGCTGGCGGCTGAATCTCCTTGGGGGGGCGTCGGGTATCACTCCGAGGCAGTTCCCACTTCTCCAATCGTCCTCCTCTTGTGGATCCCACCCCTCCCTTAGTGGCCAGTTCGATTTCCTTGCTGCCCTACCGAATCCCTGATAGAGTCCCTTCAGAGTGAAAGGCATCCCTAGATAGGCTATGGTCCAGACGTCTTCCTTGTCTATCCCCATACCGAAAGCGCTGGTTGCTACCAGTACCCGTATCTGGTCATTCAGGAACTGTCTCCTCAGGGTGTCGCGCTGATCTGGCGAGGTTTCTCCGGTGTAAGTCTTCACGAGTTTCTTGTCGCCGTCACATATCACCTCCTGAGCGATATCTTTCATCGACCCGGTGGCAACTTTCTTCTGGGGCGTGTAGACCAGTAGTGGAGGGCCGCCCTTCTTGTCGGGATTGTCTGCCTGCTCCTCGAACCATTTGGGCGGTATTTTTCTTCGTTCTTGACGCAGGAACTCCATCCAGCGTCTAGAGACATCCTCCTCTTGTTTGCCATCAATGACCACGTTGAAGGAAAGGTCCTCCCGCAGCCTGTCTTCCCTTATAGGAGGGAGAACGGTGAGCCCCCTCCTGAACAGTCTTACCAGCTCGGTCTCCTCGTGCTGCGTTATGGTCGCCGACATCAGAAGCACCCTGAGTCGCGTCTCCCGTTCTAGAAGGCGGTCCTTCACCCAGCCCAGCAGCTGGAACTCGGGCCTTATCGAAGCCCCCCAGTCGCCGATGGTGTGGGCCTCGTCCACAACCATCAGGCTAAACGGGTTGCGCATCCTGAGGAAGATCTCAACCCAATGGGACCCCCCAACCGGCGAAAGGAGGGTCTCTGGGGAGCAGCACAGTACGTCCACCTCGTCATCTAGGAGGGCCTGCATGATGGTGGTGTGCGACTCGTCTTCGGCTGCTGTCAGAAAGTGGGTCCGCAACGGATACTCTTTGGCTTTGCTTAGATCTTGGTTGAACCTGTCGAACTGATCCCTCTGATCGTCCATCAGTGCAATCAGTGGGGATATGAGCAGCGTCGGCCCCTTCCTCTTTTCTCTGCGGTTCAGCCATGTTATTACCTGACCTATTCTGGTCTTCCCAAAGCCCGTGGGAAGCGCGGCTATCATCAGGGATCCGGGGTTATCCATGGAATCATGTATGGCCTTCTCCTGATGATCCTTGAAGCCGCCCAGAAGGATCTCTTTCAGCATATTCAGTCCGAACTTGTCCCTCGGCGTCCAGCCCCCCTCGCCCCCCTCGGAGTCGGGATACGGGTCGTTACTCTCGTCGACCTCTATCCTACCTATTTCCCAGTCCCTCCAGCATAGTAGGAGGGGCTCATCGTGGACGACTGTTGGGTCGTCGTACAGGCGCTTTAGGTCGAGTCCAAATTCGTCTAGCCGCTCCCGCAGGGCATCCAGCTGTTTGCGCGGGCCACTGGGCGTTCGGTCGAGAAATGCCAGCATCGCAGGGTCACGCTGCCCCCTTACCATCAGACCCCTCAGCCGGGTCCTGAGGGGCTTCTTCCGCAGCGAGAGCCAGAACCTCAGATCGTCGGCATCGGCCTCCTCGAGTCCCCCATCATCCAAGATGCGTGGTATCTTGCTCAGACGGCTGTCGTTTTCCCTGGAGCACCATCTGGGCCGCCCGCACTTTTCGCAATCGTATATCGAGCCGACTATGAGGCCGACTCCAGAAGGGGCCACGCAATCGCATGATACACTGGCCATGTTCTCACCTGTTGCAAGTTTTCGCCTAAATCTCGGCGAGTCGCCCCTCCTCGATAAGGTGCTCCAAGTATCCATTCAGGTGCCTGCACAGATCCGGGCTGTCGGCAATGATCCCCCACTCGGCGCTAGCGCCCATGGCATTCTGGCTGAAGTTCGCCGAGCCCAGATATATGCGTCGGTTGTCGACCATCAGCGCCTTGATGTGGAATAGTCCGGAGTCATCCTCTCTTGGGACCCATGCCCAGCCCCTCGCACCAGCCGACCTGTATCTGCTTACGAGCTTGGCAGCCTGATTGCGATGGTCGCCGAATATCTTCAGCTCGACCCCGTCACGGACCTTCTCCCGGACCTCCTCGTGCAGGAACCAGTCGTCGCTCCACGTTGACATTCTGAATGTCACCAACCGTATCTCCTGACTCGCATCCAGAACGAGGTCGCTGAGCGCCCCCTGCAGGCTCCTCCCCTTGTGAGAGTAAGAGCCGGTTGGGTCAGTGAAGTGTACGCTGACTCCGTCCAGATCCATCTCAACACCAGTTCCTATCGAGGCAGAAGTTCCTCATCTCGCAAGAGGTCTCGGGGAGGAGCACGCAAGTGTGGCAGGCGGCCCCGTTCCTCTCTTCGCCGACCGGCTCGTGGTTGAAGCATACGGGGTCGTTCGAGCAGTCCTTTCTGGTCGCCAGAGCCCTCTCCACCGCCTGCTCGATTCTCCTTCTGGTCGCCTGAGAAACAAGTCCTCCTAGAGTCCCGTCTGATGACGGTCCAGACGTGTAGAGAAGGATTCCGGCAAGTTTCACCGTGCCGGTTTCGTCGACGTCGAGGTAGAGCCTCTCCCTTATCGAGCCGAGCGAGTACCCGCTCATTCCGCAGAGCTGCTTGATGATCAGGTGGGACAGTGTGTGCAGCACTGTCAGTGAGTTGCTTCCGTTCGGAGATTCGAGGCATGGCATCTGCTGGCTGAGGCTGGGTAGGAATTTCTCCTGTGACAACAGCATGTCGGCGTGTTCGGGCTTGAGTTTCTCCTTCCGCCTATCTGCCACACTCTGCAGCCAGCTCGGCTTTATCTGAATGTATATGCCCTCGCCGTGGTTGTATCTGGCTATGCCGAACTTCTCGCCTTGGTCCCGTAGGTCTACGTCCTGGATATCGTTGGTTGGTTGGATCCGGCTGAGTCCTGTGATGTACTGCAGCTCCGTCAGCCTGTCGGCTCTGGAGACAAACTCCACAGGCCAGTCGTCGTCGCTCCACGACTCTGGAGGATCTATTGTCATTCCCACCACGGGCCTGCAGTCAAATCTGCCCGTTTCTCCATATCTGGTCTCCGCATCGGAGTATCGCAGCCCTCTGGCCTCCCGGACCCTCAGGTTCTCAGGCATTAGCGGGTCACGCTCGTCGTGTAACTCGAGGTATTCTTCGAGGTGCTGGAAGAACTTGTCGTTGACCTTCTCCGGCCCGCGGAGATAGGAAGAATTGGTGAGTGCACGTATCAGGTCGTCCCTAAAGGGCTCGAAGGTCTGGAAAGCCTCCTTCATCGCTGCGGCTGTCTTCAGGGGCTTGAATGGCGCGACCCCTTTTTTTTGCGCGAACGACCAGCTGACGCTCAGTGGCAGGAGCATGATGCTGGAGGTGTCGTTGTAGGTCACAGAAACGCTACTCATCTGCCTGTGCACCAATCCCTCACTCTCGCACTCCTCCATGGCCTCCTTCTGCCCGAGCCACGGCCTCCACCCCTTGCAGGGCGGCCCCTGCTCCTCGGTGATGTAGGGCACTCTGGACATATCGTTATTCGATCCGCAAACCGTACACTCCACCTTCCAGCCGGCTAGTGTATAGGAGGAGTATTCGTCCTTGATGAGGTCTATTGGGCTGTTATGCGAACAGGGGTTGTCGCCAGAGCCTCTGTGCGCCCAGAGCCAGTAGTCGAAAGGATGCAGGTGGCCGGAACTACAGACGCTGACCCATCGCGTCGTTGCAGCTCTACGGGGCTTCCCGTTATCTCCTTCGCAGCCCGCTCTGGTGCACCTGTGGAACCCATTTTCGTCCGGCTTGTCGATCACTGATAAGTGGCCATCCGGGCATAGGTATCCAAAATCGCGCGGGTAACTCATGTAACTGACAGCGCCATGCTCATTGGGCCTGCCCAATGGCCCTCTCTTGGGCAGGAGCCTAAGCGAAAGACTCTCGTCCCTCATCAGGGTGGTGATTGCGTCCTCGTCGATCCTCAGGCCCCCTTCAGCGAGGCCTCGGAGCGCCACGTCGCTGCCCACGGTAGGTCCGTTCAGCCATTCGTTAACGCCCAGAGTAAGGTATGACTCACCATCCTTCTCCCATATCCCTCCCGGTGAGGATTGGGAGAAGAAGTGCCCCTCTGGGATTGAGCCGATGCGGTTCCACCAAGCATTCTCCTTAGTATGGAAGCGGTCTCCCGCCGCGATCTCTCCTGCGACATCCCTCAGACTGGAGATGTCATCGTGCACCCCATCCATTTTCTCGGCTATGAAAGGTGACTTCAACCACCCACTTGGTGGCAGATTCCCCAATTTTATTGCCCTGCTGACTTCGAGCTCATTCCACACCCTCCACCATGCCTGTGCGTCTTCTCCGAGCATTACCGAGGGGTCTTTACTGAATGACAGGAGTTCTTCATACATCTTACCGAGCGACTGTTCGGCCTCTAGCGTGATCTGCTCGGGTGACCCGGTTTGTTCCTGCCTGTCCTTCAATTGTCTCCTGAAGCCCCTGTATAGGTCTCTGGCATCCTTCTGCATTTCTACATCCTTACCCAGACGCCAGAGGTGTTTTCTTCCCGAGAGGTCTTTGATCCCCATGCGCATCAGCAGTGCGAGAGCTGTGGCCATTCCTCTATCCAGAGCCCTGACAGAGAATGGGGTGGTGCTAGTCACGTCCACGTGCCGGTACATCTCCTGGTGAAAGCTCCGGAATCCCTCGAAGTGCGACTGGTCCCGAGGGTACTTGGATCTCAGAAGTGAGACGACCAGTCCAGGGTGCTTCCTACCCACCCGTCCGCTTGACTGGATGTACTCTGAGTTGCTTCTGGGCTGTCCGTTAATCAACATCAGTCCGAGTCGGGGTATGTCTATTCCGACCTGAAACATGTTTGTGGTCACGACGGTATCTACAGCACCGACTTGGCCCCTCATCTGCTTCAGTGCGGACTTCTGCTGCTTGAGCTCCGAAGCGGTCCTCCTGCTTGTGAGCTCTCTGGGCTCGTTCGTGAACGTGCGGAGGCTCGCTGCGCCCGACTGGGAGTACCTCTCTGTAAACTCCGGCACCCTGCTGGAGATGGCGGACTGTGCGGATCCCAGCTCCCTCAGACTGTTGAAGTAAGCCACGAGTGTCCAGTAGGGGTCGAACATGTGATCTCCCGCATCGGGGTGCACCTCTGTTACCTCATGCGCCCTCTGGAGCAGTGAGGCAGCTGGTTGCGAGAACAGAGTCTGGTCCTTGCCTGGCGGACCCAAGACGCCGATGTGCACTCGTCCCCTACCTTTCGCTCGATCGGCCTTCGCGAAGAAGTTGTCATCCGCGTCCTCCACAGGTGGAGGGAACACGTTCAGGTTCCGACCGTACATCAGTCTCGCGTCCCTCGAGGCCCCCCTGATTGTGGCGGTGGCAGCGACATACTTCGGCTTGTGGTGCCCCTCTTGCCAGACCACGTCCAAAGCCGTCTCGATCAGCCCGGCTAGAGTTCCCAGTGGTCCGGTTAGCAGGTGCAACTCGTCCTGTATGATGAGGTCTGGCGGGCGGCGGCCGCCCTCCGCGTGGTCGAAGCCCAACATCGATCTGGTGTCGTAGGTTCTCCAGCTATCTCCGGCTTCTTTGTGCCTCGACTTGGGCCAGGGGTTGTTCGCGAGCTGGACGAACTTGTCGGCCGTCGCCAGAAGTATGCTGGGTGGGTTCAGGTAGATATCGTCGTCGACACAGGTGAACGGCACCCATTCCCGCAGCTCACATTCCTGATTATGGCACCTGCCATGCAGCGTCGGCTTGCCGTTGAGTAGGTGGGCCCACCCATCGGACCCTGAACCCGAGCCGTCGGCAACCTGCCAGTTTGATGGGTTGCTTATCCCGTCTTCATCGCCGTTACCGCACCAGGGACAGGTTTCGAACTGGATCACCGAACCTTGGTCGCCCTCCTCGTCCCCTCTGCGCAGGCTGGCTATGGCATCCTGCGCGTTGTACGTAGCTCTGGTTGGAGTAGATCGGCCGTTCAGCAGCTCGTTCGGGCTGACTTTTTTGCCCACCCACATACCTACTCTGAATGGGGGGAACTCGCTCCCGGCGTGCTCGTTAGCACCGAGCTCGGCGCCCAAGCCAACTGCTACTCTATTCATCCCCACCGCTAGCCTGACCAGCCGGTCCGCCTGATCGCTGGTGAGAAGTCGCAGAGTGTATCGCATGATCACGTGCACCGAGGGGCGCATCTCTTTCTCGGGGTATCTCAGACGCCTGTAGAATCCTATCATCGAGATCAGGCCAAGGTAGGCCTCCGTCTTGCCTCCTCCTGTCGGGAACCAGGCCAGATCTATCGTATCCCTCTCATCCCTCCCCGGGTCACCCTCCTCTAGAGCGCAGAGCCCCTTCATGTTGAGGATCTGAAAGGCTATCTGGAATGGGAACCACTTGAAGTGTATGAACTCGCCATTATCATCTAGCCTTTCCTTGACCTCGGGAACTCCGGGCTCGTCCTGTGAGAACCTGATCGAAGCGTTGGCGAGCCTGAATGCGTTTCTGGCGCACTCGTCATCTTGTAGAAACTCGATCCCTTCTCTCATCCTATCTGCGTTTTTTCTGGCGACCTCTATGTGCGTGCGAATCCGCGTCTGGATTTCCTCCCTCCCTAGCACGCTCCCTTCGGTTGGGGAGCTGAGTCTTTTATCAGCGTCATTTATCCATCCCTCGTAGGCATCCACGAGCCCCCGAAGACGCTGGAGCCCCTCGGAAATCTTGTCCTCTTCAATGAGGTACTCCATCCCGGGTACGTGCTCATCAAGGCTCTTCCTCTTATCCATCTTGGGGACCTCGTATAGAGGGATGAAGGTCGTCCACAGCCTGTCTCCCTCGTCAGACCAATCAACTCCAACGTTGTGGCCTTGCCCGACTATCACGGAGTCGTGGTAGAGAACGGTCATGGTCTCGTCCTCGAAGATTTCTTCCTCTCTGCGGACATCTTGGAAGGCAGTGGCCTGACTCACCTCTATACGAGGCTGGAACAGCGTGACTTCGGATCTCTTCTTGCCCTTGTTCTGGACCTGTTCGTTCACTATTCTGACTGTCAAAGTGGGATGTTCCTCACTACCCCTCCTTAGATAGAGTGAGGCGCCCCCCGGAATTTTCTCTGTCCTCTCTTTGTTGGGCGGGATCGAGTCTGGTTCCAGAGTCTTCAGGTATGTCTCCTCCGTGCGCTTCCATACGCTTCCAGAGAGAGAATAGACCCCCCAGCTGACTTTGATCTCGAGCGCCCCACTCCCTGGTAGCAAGGTCATTCCCATTGTCGAGGGCGACAGGAACGTCTGCTCACCACCGGCCTCATCCATCTCCGGCTTCCTTTCTGAGTTAAACTCGGATCCTTTGGAATCATCGCTAGGCCGGGTAGTCTCTTCAGGAGGTACCTCGTCGATCGAACTCATCGTCTGAGCCGTTCCCTCAACCTCTCTTCTCAGGGGAGATAGGTAGCCTGTCAGATAGTATCTATCTGGCTGACCGCGTTCCCCCAGATCAAGCTCCTCTTCGTTGTCAGGATCAGTGGATTGGGGCTTCCAAGAGGGGCCCACGATATCCCTCTCCAGAGATCGGATAAGGTGCTCTCTGACTTCTCGTGTTTCGCTTG
>Ga0315318_10001287_pt1 | contig 10976 bp, 10 predicted proteins | sample M1200m3416metaG_FD_203703 | JGI IMG/M metagenome (GOLD analysis project Ga0315318, IMG submission 203703) | Ammonia-oxidizing marine archaeal communities from Monterey Bay, California, United States - M1 200m 3416 | ecosystem: Environmental > Aquatic > Marine > Coastal | place: USA: California... | reverse complement strand
TGAATTTCGTGGCGCCCGCACCAGTTGCTATGATGAATTCCTCACGATGCTCCTGAGCCTGAATGTAGCCCTTCGCGGCTATGGTTTGGTCAATCCAATCATCTATGCTCATCAGCACTCCAGAGAGTTTGCTCGACTCGACTGCGGCCTCAAGTTCCTCGGCCGAAGCTCCAGTGGACTTGAGATCGCGGATTATCAAATCGGTGACCGAGGAGGTGTCCTTCTTCTTTGGAGGTCTCGATACCGGCAACCGTGGTTTCTTCTTGGGGTCGATCTTGATTCTGGAGCCGTTGTCCAAGAAATCTTCGACAATCTGGGCCATTGGGGCTCTGAACTCCTGCTCGCACTCCCAACAGACCAATGAGTAATCAGTCATATCTTCAATCACATTGCTCCCCAGTGGATCGATTTCTTCTCCACAGGAGGGACATGCGTGGAGGCAGATCGTAGGTGCAATCTTCCTACGGAAATCGACTATGTCCTGCGGCGTCCCGACTAATTCAAGCATCTCGTGGTCCCTCGCGGCCTCTAGCCCCCTAGTCTCAAGCTGATCGCGTAGTTTGGATCGTTGCTCGTCCTTGGACTCGTCGTCGAAGGTGTTCTCCAACTTGACGATTAGTTCGATGGTCTTGCCCAGTCTGTTCATCACTAGCTTCTTGTTGCGAAATGCCTCGACTCTCGCTATCCTGAGTTGTTCCTTCTTCTCAAGCAGTTCGGTGTGCAGATCTTTCTGCTCTCGCTTGAAGCGTTGCTCCTCAATCTTGTCGACCTTCTTCTTGCCGCGGTCGGATAGGACATCGGCTAGGAACCTCTGTTTGCTGGAGTCACGCGGGCCCGAGCGCACGGCATCGAGGACGGATTCTGCGACCTTCTTCTTGAGGCCGTAGTTGTTAATCAGAGTGCTAACGTCGAATTTCTTCAGATCCCCTACCTTTACCCCACTGTCAGAGAGAATGTGCGCGGTGTTCTCGTCTATGCCGCGTCTGAGCAGCGCGAGATAGGTGTCCTTCTTTGCCATGAGTATTCATCCCAGCTCGAGCCCGTCGCGTGGCCCGTTGCCCTGACCTGCGGAACCGTGGGCCCTCTATCAAGGCGCTGACAAAAGCTCCTCAAATCGGCTCATTCAGACGAAATTGCCTCTACAATTGCAACCCAGTGGGAAGTCTGCAAATTTTCGGGTCTAAGTTCCATCCAGCCCTCAGGCAAAGATTCGAGGGTCGAATTCCTGATGCTTGCGACAGCCTCTGCCCAGCGCTTCTTGTGCCAGCCTCTAATGCGACTCAAACGACTAGGTGGTCTGGACAGTAGGGTGCGCATCTTACGACGTCTGTTGGCGAAGCAGTGCTGGGTGATGGTTCGGAACATCCTTCGATCCACCCCCTGAGCTCTGTCTACGGGCTTCAGAGAGACCAGTCGCGAACTAACGCGAGGGGAAGGGCTGAATGAATGAGGAGATACTTTGGCGTCTAGTTCGACATCGAAATCCAGCCACAGCGTCAAAGCCAACGGACTGAGGGCCGAATCGTCCCTGCCAATGGTCATCCTCTCGGCGAACTCGTTCTGCAGCAGTAGGACGACGGATGCGAGAGGATGAGTGGCGTGATGACTCTGGATGCGTTCTATCGCGGGGCTGGATATCTGGTACGGCAAATTCGCTATCACATGGGTCGCATCCGCGGGCCAGTGAATCTCCAAGGCGTCGGCACGAAGCACTTTGAGACGTCCATCAGCATTCCCGAAGACACGTTGCAGGTGAGCCACCGCCTCCTCGTCGATTTCAAAGGCAGACACAGAGGTCCCGGTCCTCAACAGAGCCAGAGTCAACGAGCCGGGACCGGGGCCAATCTCGATGACGTGCGAATCTTCTCCCAGCGGAGTCTTGGAGGAAGCGAGAGATACTGATCTAGAGATGACCGAGTCATCGATAAGGAAGTGCTGGCCTAAATTCTTGTTAGGTCTGATTCGGTCTTTAAGCAGGTCAACTAGGAGCCGCGTGTCCAAATCATCCATGGCACTACCCCGATCAGATCTCGGAACGAACTAGGATATCGAGCAGGCGGGGGGTTTGTGCATCGTCCTCCATCTCCTTGACATAGCGCTCCGCTAGTAGTCTAACAGAGTCAATTCCACAGGCCTCATCGACCGCTGCAAAGTCGCTCCATCCTGCGATTCCCCGGAATTGTACCATCTGCAGTGCCTTTGCATTCCCAATGCCGGAGAGCAACTGGAAGGCGTGGTACTTTAGTGACATCGGACCGGCGCTGTTGTAGAATCCTAAGTGCTTCTCGGGGTTCTCAGAGATGATGGTCAGTAGGGCCTCTGTCAGTTCGCTGATAGCTGCTGGAGAGAGGTCTCGATGCCTGATTTCAGATAGAGGTCCTATCGATTCCGAGTCGGCTGCTATCCTCGAGTCTTTGGACATCTCCGTAGACTCGTTCACTCGGGCACGGATCAGATGCATCGATGGTTCAGTGAGGCCGTGGATCTCATGTCCCATGGGGCGTCTATCTTGCAAGCCTAGGATTCTGATGTAAGTCTCGGATTCATACGGGCTAGGGCCCTCCTCCTCGGATTCATCAGGGCCACCTAACTGCATGTCTCTCGGGCTGTTCAGAGCGGTTCCCCCACTTGAATGAAATTGTTGACGAAAAGCTCTGAAAAGTAGTATCAGAGGGCGTGTTGGCGGATAATTGTGATGAGTTCTTCAATCTCCGGAGTGTCCATCGCAATTCTCTTGCTGGCGACGATTACCCTGACGTCTGCCACTACCATTGGGCAGAGTTCGGCGAGCTTGGCGCATATCTCAGGATGCGGTGCGAGTTTTTCGTTCTCCATCAACGCGTCCCGCAGTCCCCTGAAGACCTCAGGATCAGTCTTCCTGCCGCCACGGTTCTCGCTGGCCGCCCACTGAGCATGACCGAGTGCCATGAGCTGTTCATAGGAGAGTTCGCCACGGCGTTCGTTGGCCTGCTCAAGCAGGTCGCGAACGGTGGCGAAGTCGATATACTCCCTATCTGACATTGTAATCACTCACTCAATTGGTCTGAGGTGCTCGGGCCTAGCCACTACGGTCTTTTGCATGTCACCGTCCGAAACCGAGATGACGAATGCCCGCCCTTGAATTCCAGAAATAATGCCGGTCTTGCCTTGGAATCGACGGTGTGGCATACCCTTCTGCTGGGCTCCATCAAGCACGATTGCGACGCGGTCACCCTCAGCATAGGGATGCATCACACGATTGATGAAAACACGACTTCGCTCGGCTTTCTTCTTCTTCAGGATACTGCGGGTACCCTGACGTTCACCGTGTGTTCTCGTGGCCATTGAATCACCTTTCGACCATAGGTCGTGGGAGCGTTCGACCTGCCGATTCTTCTTAAGGGCTCGGATGAGGCATTGGACTCAGTCAGCGTGAATCTCCTCGACATCGAGCCAAAGCACCTCGCATTCCCTGTCCACCACACCGCTGACCGAGGGCACCGTTCTGCCCTCGTCAGAATGGATGAGTTCCTTGATGTAAGTCCCGGCTTCGCAACGTAAGGTTGTTTGGACCTCGTCGCCATCAACAAACACGTCGCTAATCGAGACAACTTTCCTCTTTCGCGTCTTGGCAGCTCTGCGGTGCGAGACTCGCTTAGGCGTCTCCTGCTCCAGTACGACACCCGATAGTCCCGAGATGGCTTCCATCACCGTCTCCTCTTCTGGGATATCAGTGACCCTGAACCTAATCGTGTAGGACTTATCTGAACGAGTTTCTTTGACCTTCGCAATCCGCTTCCTGTCTGTCCAGTCTAACTGATCGATCTCCACCATTCCTGAGGAGTTCTTGTTGACTGCTGCGACGAGTTCCATGAGATCCGCCTTACGGAGTCGTGGATTCTTGATTTCTAGGACAAAAGGACGTCCTGAACCAAGGCATCTGACGTCGATATCTTCTCTACCCATGCCGTGGAACGAGGTGTCATCGGCCTGCAAAACGGCTCTGATTGGCTCACCGATGAGATCCTGTACAGAGTCGGGGTACTGCAGTCCAGTGTCCTGGCAGGACTCACAGCCCTGCGCCCTTCCCCTACATGCCCGACAGGGCCATCTGGTCTGAGGGATTTCGCGGCTGAGTTTCCGGTACCTGCCGTAGAGAAAGACTGGTCTGACATCTATGTCGATCCTGAGAGTTAAGCCGTCGACCAGAATCATCAGGTCGGGCTTCTCCTTGACGAACTTGATGTCAGGTATGTGCTCGGACAGTTGTTCCTGTATCGCATCGGCGAAAGCCGCCTTTAGTGGTCTCGAAGCAGGAGCTCCGTGCCTACTTCGGATTTTGTCCTCATCCTGTACCAGATCCTTCGGCAGATGTATTCCAAACTGTATGGTGCCGTACTCGATGCCTTTGGTTGACTCTATGACCCTACTGACAATGTTGCCAGTATCGTCGAACAAATCCTCACAAAGAGGGCACAGCTCGGGTGCCCCGAACTTGGCTATCCCGGGGTCCCTTGTGTAGGCGTCCTCGCGGATTTCTTGCCCGCCCTCGGCTCCACGGGCCTTGGTTCTACGACCGGCTACCCTGTGCAAGCAGTAATCACAGGTTCCCATCTTGATGATGTGAGCGACTCCCAGTGGAGTAGGGCAGGGTGGAGCGTCCCAGTCTATCGAGGCGCCGTTGACCTCGAGGTCGTCGCCGTCGAACCATTCCTCCTCGTCAGTTTTCTCCACCTCCTCAATCTCAGCGGTAGTTTCTGCCGAGGCGTACCCGGCGCTGGCGTAGAGTTGCCACTCATCCTCCTCATCGAGCTTCTGCTCGTCTCCCTCGGGGCCATCCCACTGCATTGAATCACCACCGAAATCACGGGGCTACCCGTGCCTTCGATAAATTCGCGACCGGAGAGTCGCCTTTGACCTCTTCGATAGGTAATCAGGGAGTCTACAGCACTGAACCGAGGTCCTCGGCAACGCTCCTCAGATGTCTGAAGGAGTGGATTCCGCTCGAGCAACCAGACGGCCAATCGAATCTGATTCCATAGCGACCTACTGGCTCGGCCCGGGGCTTCTCAACCCTGAGACGAGCGACCTCCTCCTCGAACTCGATGAGCCTCTGCTGATTCTCCTGCCTCGGCTTGCACTTGGCGCACTGGCAGCGACTGCGTATCGATAAGTAGCTGACCCTGAATGCGACCCCGTCGGCAAATCGGAGGACGCAGTCCTTGTCACCGCGCTCCAAATCGGTCAAAGTGTCGCTCGTCATGATGTCTCCTTCACAAAGGGGTTCGGAATCCAAGAGCCCGTACAGCACACCATCCAGTCCATGCTTCGAAAATAGCAAACACTCCGCCGCCTGTGAATCCCAGAGGAATTAGCCATGGAATACCCCAATCGATTCCTGCTATGTAGAAGACTGTTGTCAATACCAATCCAACTACAACTCCCCTAATTCCGAGCTTGAGGCGGACTGCCTTACCTCTAGCGTCGATGTTGCATTCGAATACCATTCTACTCCTCGTTGAAGACGGCCACGACTTCTCGCAAAAGAACCTAATGGACCTCAAGAATAGTCAGAAATCAACGATTTTCGATGAATCAGGCCCAATACTGCCGGTGTCAGAATCATGCTTGCAATTAGTGACAATCCAATCATGACAGCGCAGAACAGCCCGAAAGTGGAGAAGAATCCCATCTTGGACTGATTGATCACCATGAACCCGGCGATGTCCGATACTGCGGAGCCGAAGAGTGCGAGGCCCGACGCGCTTCCAACGGCAGCCAACGATAGATGGGGCGTCGCTCCCTTCTCACGCTCCTCGCGATATCTCTCGATGAGGTGGATGACGTAGTCTATACCCACTCCGAGAGACATTGCTGCGATTGCCACGGTGACCATGTTGAGTCCATATCCGGCCAACTCAACCATGGCGTACAGCCAGACGATTACGACGAAGATTGGGCCGGTGGTCACTGTAGCGATGAAGAAAGGAAGGGTTCCCCAGAGGATAGAAAGGATAAGCGCGAGGACTGCGAAGAAGGCTGCGTAACCTGACCCCAACATGAGATAGGTAATCACCCCAGTAATCGCGACTGTCGACCCCACTCTGCGAGCGAAGTCAGCGCGGTCCTGCATCCCCTCCTCCCATCGCTGCCTCGTCGAGGTCTCCTCCCGGAAGCCCCACCACAGGGTGATTGTGCAGAGCACCACGCCCAGAAGCAGGGTGCCCTGCATCTCGTCCTGCATCGAGTCAGCGGCGACGAACCTGATGACGGGCTCGCCAGTAGGAATCGCCCATGTAACTGGGTATTCCTCATCTGCTGAAGAGAGGTCACCTTGTTCTCTGAGAGGATTACGGGCGAGCTCCTGCAACGGAGCCATGTCATCCTCCAGCTGAGCCAAAGCAGGCTCGACCAGAGCGAACTGTTCGGGACTGGAAATTCCGAAGCGAATTGACGCTCGGGAGTATTGAGGAGTCTCACCGGAGACGGTTAACCAGGGGTTCTCGTAATCAATCTCATCGGCTGCTTGGATGTACTCGGCGACTATGGAGGGCGGCATCGATGGGTAGCCACCACTCTCAGGGACCCCTCGAGTCAGCACGAAGCCGTAGAGGAAAACTAGGCACTCCCTGTCACCTAATGAAGGCAGACCTAGGAAATCCTTGTCACAATCGACTCCGCCATCTTCGGCCGTGGGATCCCAACCTGCTGCGATGAACGAAGTGTTGTTCCACGCCATAGCCGCCTTGGCAAATCCGAGTATGCCGTCAATAGCTAGAATCTCGACCTCACCTGTGGGAAGACGAGAGAGTTGGTCCGAATCGCCCGGTTCGTGCGAGTTCACATTGTTACGGAGTTCCCCGATGGCAGCTATCACCTTTGGATTTGCTAAATCCCCCTCAACTAGGATGTAGCCGGGTTCGCCCTCGTCGCTGAAGCGCTCGTTTACCAGACCGATCCCCACTGCAAGGTCAGATTCGCTCTCAATGAAGTCTTCAACCTGGAAGTCGCCCTCCAATGAGAGCATCATCGGAACGGCCACCGCGGTGATTAGAATGGCAAGTGCAGCTACGACGGGGGCATGTCTAGCTGAATTGGTGGTCACAGCGGCCAGCCAAGACTTCGGGACCATGTGAACGAGGTCTTCCTTCTCATCCTGCAGTTTACCCTTTGATTCCATCCACAAATCGAAGTCGAAGCGGACTAAGGGGACCCAGAGTCCAGTGAGGATGAATGCGGAGAGCACTCCGAGACCTGCCTCTATTCCGAAAGAACGGAGCGCGGCTATATTCGATGTCATATTGGCCATGAAGGCAACGATGGTAGTTGTCGAGGTCAGAAGAATGGCCCGGCCTACTCTGCTTAACGAGGTGCGGGCCGCCAGTTCGGGACTGGCTCCTTCTCTCCTCTCCTCCTTGTACCTATGCAGCGCGTGCAGACTGTCGTCTATGCCAAGGGCGAGTACTAGGATTGGTAGGAGGTTTGAGAATTGTGAGCGGAATATCACTTCCATTCCGTATCTCTGACCGAGGATGATTGCCCATCCGATAAGCCCCTGCATCCACATCAGTGACAGAACCAGACCAACTACGACTATGGCCACATCCGATACTCTCCTGAGACTGAGCCACAGCAGAATGGCCACAACCAGTGCCATAATCAAAATCAGATGTGCGCTAGAGAACAGTTCTCGGTTAATCTCAACATTTACGCCCTCCGCGAACATCAGAGTGACGACCATTTCATCACTGGATCTCAAATCTTCCTCGAGGGCCAGATAGAGCCATTCCATCGAGCAGAGTTCCTCACCCGCTAGAACTCTCTCACGGCATTCCTCGACTGTGTTGTGAATCGGTTTGGTCTCGAATGTGACTCCATCTCGCTCGTATCCGGAATTTGAATCCGAACTGGAGTTCAACCACGAAAATGACCAACCGTTGCTCTGCATGGCCTCTCTGTCGAAGTTGATGAGTAGCCACGCAGAAGATGCTGCCCAACGTCCTGGGCCCCATTCCTCTGCAGTGATTGATCCATCCGAGAGGAGTTGGTGATTGTAAGGTCCAAGAATAGGACTTGATGGATCTGGAATGAATCCACGGTCCTTGGATAAAAGTCTGAGGAAGGCTCCTGAACTATGATTGGCCAACCTGTGTGCGGCTAAGTCGATGTGGGCTTGGGTGAGGTTCTCGTCATCGAATGACAGGCACTCAAGCACGCCGCAGTCGGCCCAGTTGGTGGAGGGCGGGGTCATGGCCAGCGTCTCTGGGTCGATTCTGGGGCTAGTCAAGGCTGATTGGCCTGACATGAAGGCCCTGAAGTCGGTGGCGAGATCGAGTATGCCAACCACTGGCTCACCGGTAATCTGAGATGCAAACGAGAGATAAAACTCGGAAATCTCGTGCTGCCTCAAGTACTCGGCCTTAGCGTCAATCTCCCTTAGCACGGTGAGGTTGAGTACCCCTCCCTCAGGGTCGGTCACCCCTAGGCCATGACCGGTGTAATCGGCGATCATCGTGACATCGGAATCTGGCTCTCCGAAGTAACTTGGGTCACGAATGAAGATTCCAAAGGCCTCTATTCCTCCAGCCGAGGAGAACTCCTCCATGAGAACCTCGTTTGCGTCAAGCTCCGGCGACTCTAGGTCGTAGGATTCTATGTCGATTGGACTGAACGTGGCTGATATTCCAGGGAGCATCAGCATGGATAGGAGGATGACTACGATGTGTGCCTGTCTACGCCTCGGTACGAGGAAGTCGGCTACATGGGCGAAGTCTCGCATGTTGGGGGCCGCGGAAGACGGGTATTTGACAGGTTGTATCCGGTTCACAGCCCGCTGTCCTTGAGACTCTCCAGCGCTTCTCGCTGGGATTTGCTCAGTGCCTCGGGTTCGGCTAAAGTGAACTCAATATCAAGCGGCCCGCCAGAGTGGCCATGGCCCTGCAGCCTCCTGCGGTCACCGATGCGAGTGCCTTCAGGTACATCGATTTGCACCCTCTTCCCTACCGGTGTAGATATTCGCACCTTCCCGCCCAGAAGCAGTGTCGTAACCGGCACGGGGACCTCTTGGACCAACCTGCCTTCCTCCCAGCGCCTCCCCTCCTGAGCATCCAGCCTCAGGGTAATCAGCAGATCTCCCGGTTCGCCCTCAGGGTGTTCGTGCCCCATGCCCTTGAGGCGGAGTGACTGACCGTGTTCGGCATTAGGTGGGACCTTCACGGTGAGTGTGCTGCCCTTGGTCTGAACTCCTGTGCCATTACACGGTGCGCAGCGCCGTGATTTTCCGAAACTCGAGCCTTTGCACTTCTCGCATCGCCTTAGCCTGCGGTGGCTAAACTTCACCTCAGTCCCATGTGAAGCCTGCTCGAGCGAGATGTCAAGTCCTGCCTCGATATCAGCACCTCTTGTTGGTTGGACGGGTTCGTTAGAGGGAGCTTGGGTCTGACCTCCGAAGCCATGTGAGGACCTCGTATCGAAACCTCTCGATGTGCTTCTCCCTCCCATGAACTGTGAGATTATGTCACCTAGATCAGCGCCGCCAAAACCTCCTCCGAAAGGATTGCCCTGAAAGCCACCTCCAGCGAACATGTCCTCCATGCGACGACTCTGGTCATACTCTCTGCGGGCGTCGGCAGTTCCGACATTCTCGTAGGCAGCCTGAATCGCCTTGAAGCGTTCCTCGGCCGCCGCGTCGTCCGGGTTCCTGTCAGGGTGGTACTGCCGAGCGAGTTTGCGGTAGGCCCGCTTAATCTCAGCATCACTGGCGTCGCTGGAGACGCCTAGTACTCGGTAGGGGTCCTCGGCCATCGATGCGCCTCGGCCGAGGGAGAGTCTTCAACCTGCTTAGTTCGATAGCGATGCGATAATGGGATTGCGGGTGTTGGAAGCGTCATGGCGGTCGGGTGGGCGGTGTTCCGCAACTACGTGGGGCACGCCAAGGAGATCTATGGTGACATCACTGATTACCCCCGCTTCTTCCTGATGCCGCCAACCGCTCTGGTCGAGGCCGATGAGAATGGAAACAATGTTATCGCCCTGAGCTCGGCCGAGGACCATATCGACCACGAGGTGGAACTAGTCATCCGGCTCGGCGAGGACCTCGAGCCGGTGGAGATGTGTGTTGGCAACGATACCACCAACAGGACTCGTCAGACACTAGCTAAGAAGAAAGGCTGGCCATGGCTTGAGGGCAAGGGGTTCGCTGGCTCGGGGGTGCTGGGGACCTGGACTGCTTGGGACCCACGGCCAGTGGAAATTTGCCTGTCGGTTAATGGCGAAGTCGGGCAACAGGCCTCGACTGAACTGATGGTGCACTCGGTGGAGTCCATCCTCGGGCACCTGCATGACTGGTACGAACCCTCGCCGGGAGATCTAGTCTGGACAGGCACCCCAAAGGGAGTAGGGGCAATGCACGAGGGCGACGTCGTAGAGTGCTGGATGAAGAATTCAGAAGGAGAAACTGTGAGTGTACTCAACGCGAAATGTGTTGTATAACACGACTCAGATTATTTCAAAAGTCATTCCTCGGTCGCAGCACCATGGATGTAGATTACGAGTTCCAACCAGCTTTCACGCTAATGACCGCAAACCTCGGTTCTGGAGAGTCGATTAAGGTCGAGCCTGGTGCCATGGTGGCCCAGTCCTCTGGTTTGAGTATCAGCACGGGAAGAGCAAGCAAGGGAGGGCTGATAGGAGGATTCCTCAAGTCCATAGTAGGTGGAGAGTCCTTCTTCGTCAACACCTACACCGCAGGACCGTCTGGTGGATGGATATCGATGGCTCCTGCGAATCCAGGAGATATCTGCACATTCGACTTGGCCCCGGGCCAAGATCTGTACATGCAAGGAGGTGCCTTCATGGCATGCTCTCCTAACGTGAGTTACGATACCAAATTCCAAGGTGCTAAGTCACTGTTTTCCAGAGAGGGTGCCTTCTTTCTGAAGGCATTTTCAGAAGGTGGTGCTGGTCAGGTCTTCTATACCTCCTTTGGCGCTATCAAA
>Ga0315318_10001286_pt1 | contig 10977 bp, 13 predicted proteins | sample M1200m3416metaG_FD_203703 | JGI IMG/M metagenome (GOLD analysis project Ga0315318, IMG submission 203703) | Ammonia-oxidizing marine archaeal communities from Monterey Bay, California, United States - M1 200m 3416 | ecosystem: Environmental > Aquatic > Marine > Coastal | place: USA: California... | reverse complement strand
CCCATATTTTGATTCAGCCTGCATTCTAATGCTTGATTGATATTCGTTAAGTTTCAAAATTGCCATAACTTCTTTAGAACTGTCATCTGAAGCCTTGTTTGTGACTCCTTTTACGCCTTGTAATTCATGCATAATTTTATCTGTTTTTTGATGAAATTCAGATGCAATTTGGTCTGAACGATTAATTATATTTGAAATATTTGATATTTTTTCTTCAATCTCGGATTTGAATGTCTTCATTCCATCTCCTATTAATGAAGAAATTTTTGGATTAGAAATTATTCCTCCAATCTCATTTTTCAAATTTGACATATCTTTTCCAATATCGCCCGTTCTACTAGTCATTGATTTTATACTTTCTCTGAGTTCTTCAATCTGTGATGTAACATCTCTTCCAACTTTTGGTCCATCATCCATTTTGTCTTTTACTTGGTCTACTCTGTTTGCAATTTTTATAATCATTTTTGAATTATTTCGTATGGATTCCTTACTTTCTGAAATTGACTTCATAATTTCATTACTTTTTGGTATAGAATCTTGTTTCTCATCTATTTTTTTAATTTTTTGATCTAATTGCTCTGTTTGTCTATTTAATTTTGTAATGAATTTCTCATGAACTTTAACCTGACTTAATCCTGTGAATAATTTCTGTGTTTCTTCTTCAATTATGTTGATTTGTTTTGCTTGTTTTTGCATTTGTGTCATTGCTAAACTTATTGATTCCATCATATCGCTCATTGATACCAAAATATTCTGATTATCTTTGAATATCTTAGCCATTCCTTTAATATCCTTTGATAGTGCTTTTGTTGATTCTGAAACTGCATTCACTTTGTTGTATACTTGTGAAGGACTTGGGTCTCTTTTTCTTTTGGCGGATTGCTTTTTTATACTCCTCTTTCTATCTGCCATTATATTCTGAAGTTACATTGCTGGTTTAAAAAGTGCGGTATGAAAAAAGAAAAACGTAGAGACTATTTGTTGATAGTCTCTGGGTCATGTAATAACTGATGTATTGTCTTTTCAGCTAATCCATTTTGGCTTTCAATAAAACCTCTATCGCAGTATTCACACTGTATCATGTATACCGTATAGTACCGTACCATATATAACGAAGGTTCTACTAAAATAACCATTTCTGGTCAGATACCCCAGAGCTTATTTCTTCACAAATCAGACACTCTGATCATCATCCCAGACATTATAGTGAAAAATTTATCAAAATAAAGCCGTATCCTGAAAATCGTTTTAAATTAACTATAGCACTATACATAGATGCAAAACATTTTCCTTCAGTTAGAAACTGGGGATGGTCAAAGCTCCATAGAAGGCGGAATTTGGAGTTTAGTTGATAAAATTAATCCTTTACAGATGCCGCATGACACATTTGTAACTGATTTGGCAGTGATAATGATTCTTGCAGGAATTGTCACACTTGCATTCTTTAAGATAAGACAACCGTTAATCATTGGATATCTATTTGCTGGGATGCTGATTGGACCGTTATCACCTCTCTGGACATCATTTCTTCCTGAAAGTGGAAATATGGAAACAAGTGGAGCAGTTGGAATGCTTTCAGATATTGCGGCACTAAACGTTTTTGCTGAAATTGGCGTTATCTTACTTTTGTTTGTTATTGGTATAGAATTTCCATTTGCAAAAATACGTTCTATTGGTAAAGTTGCTATCGGCGTAGGAAGTCTTGGTCTGTTTCTTACTCTAATTGCCGTATTTTATGCATGCACTATGTTTGGATTAGGATTTATGGATTCATTATTCCTTGCTGCTGCATTATCTATTAGTAGTACTGCAATAATTGTAAAGGTTTTAGAAGAAACGGGGAAGATCAAAAAAGAATCCTCCATTTTGGTTTTAGGTATTTTGATTGTTGAAGATGTAATTGCTGTAATTTTAATTGCATCATTAGAATCAATTGCATTGGCGGGAACTGTGTCAATTGAAGGTGCAATTGCTGTTGTAGTTGTAGCCACTATTTTGATAGTTGGAACCTTTACTGTAGGAATACGTACAATTCCAAAATTAATAGACAAAGTTGCAAGTGCTGAAAATCGAGAGATTTTGTTACTTAGTGTTTTGGGCGTATGTTTTGGATATGCATTGCTAGCAAATATTGTTGGATTGTCTGTAGCAATTGGTGCATTTCTTGCAGGTGTACTTGTAGCAGAATCAAAATCTGCAGAGGTTTCTAAAATTTTAGCTAGTCCAATAAAGGACATGTTTGTTGCAATCTTCTTTGTATCTGTTGGTGCTTTAATGGATGTAAGTCAATTAGAAAATTATATTTTCATTGCAATTGCACTAATTGCAATTGCACTTGGTATGAAACTTGGAGGAAACTTGCTTGGAAATGTATTGATGAGGCAACCAAAAGGAAAATCACTTCGTTCTGCCTTCACTCTTGCAGCACCAAGAGGAGAATTCTCAATTGTAATAATTAAGGTTGGAGTTGACGCTGGAGTTGTTAGTGCATTTTTATTCCCTTTGATTGGGTTAATTGCAATAATAACTGCATTTATCACACCTTTCTTGGTAAAAGCAGGAGATTATGTAGTTCCAAAATTATCGAGGAAATAATTTGACAAATAGCGAACTAGATGAATTATTGAAGAAATGTCATAATGATTTGTCTGTTGAAGATTTTGAAGATAAAAAAGTTCCTTGTATTGGATTTGAAGGGCATAAGTTTGATGATATGCTGAATAAGGTTGCAGGAAAACCATTGTCTGTAGACACCAATCTAAACATTTTACAAGATGGGTTAGGTCATGTCTTTGTTGAAATGCTATTAAGATTTTCTCATGGTGGAATAAATGAAAAAATCTTGGTAAATGCAAATGAGAATCTTGAATTCTTTGAATCACTTGCTAAAAATACCATGCTTGCTATTACTTCTGTAAATCATCCTGAAAAAATATTTATGATCCAATTACCAAAACCTGAAAGAACTCACGAGGCTTTTGAAATAATAAAAAATGGTCTAGAAAATAGCAATCAAACATTTAAACAATAATTGAAAAATCTTAAATGAACTAATATGAATACAATTTTATGAAGATAGTTCAATTATCTGATATTCACTTTGGATCGCAATTTTGTAATGACATTTTTGAACAAGTAGTTAATGAAGTAAATGAATTATCTCCATATGCAGTAATAATTACTGGCGACTTAACAAATGAAGGTCTTAAAGAAGAATATGGGGGCTGCAAAGAACTAATTTCAAAATTAAATGTAAAAAAAATTATTGCAATGCCTGGAAATCATGATTATAGAAACACTGGTTATCTACATTTTAAAAAATATTTCCCATTTCAAACAATTAATGAATTAGGTAATGGGATAGTAGTAGTTACACTGGGAACTGCAAGGCCTGATCGTGATGACGGTGAGGTTGGATATAGGCAAACACTCTGGCTCGAAAGAACAATGAAAAAATATGAAAACAAGGTTACTATTCTTGCCATGCATCATCATTTGATAGGTATTCCTGATACTGGTTCAGATAAATTAACAATCGTTGATGCAGGTGATGTTTTACGTGCAACTTTGGATTCTAAAGTAAATCTTGTTTTGTGTGGTCATAAACATAGACCTTGGATGTGGGATTTTAGCAATCTGCTTATCGCAAACGCCGGTACGACCTCTTCTAAACGTGTAAGAGGATTTTTTGAAAATAGCTATAACATTATCACTATTGAAAATGGGAAAATCCAAGTTGATCTTAAAGTGGTAGGTGGAAAACGAACTCCTTTACGAGATATTACAAAAAACTATGCTAGATTTGAAGATGAATAACTTTTCTTAAAATATTCATTTCATCATATTTCCAAGTTATACTAATTAACCAACAAAATTCAATCAGTTTGAGCGGGGGTCGCCTAGCCCGGTATGGCGTGAGATTGCTAATTTCATGTTCGCAAGAACTCGTGGGTTCAAATCCCTCTCCCCGCGCCAGCTTTAATATTGACTTAATCATGGTATAATTTAGAAACAAAATGGGACGTAGAAAAAGTCAAAAAATAGTCAAGACCGGTCCAAAAAATGTCACAACTGGTATGTGTCCTTTATGTCAAACAATTGGTCGAATCTTCATTATTGGAAATGTTGGAGAAGAAAGAGCTAAATGTCCTGCATGTAATCAAGAATTTGATTTATAGCTAGGCTGAATATTCACCCATACCTTTTTAAAGATTTTTTCTAATATCAAAATATGAGTTCTAAAGATGAAGGTACAGTTTATGATAGAATCGAAAAACTTGAAGATGAAATTGCAACTTTGCGAAATGAGATTGATGTAATTAAGAATGCATTTAGAAATGAACTAGCACGACATGAAGTAAAAATGATCAAAAAAGGTCACGATGTATCGTCAATCATTGATTAATCTTATCTCTTATTTCTCTAATCAATCCTAAAACAAAATCAACATCTTCTGCATTAGGTTCCATTTCCAGATACTTGTTAAGAAATTTTATTGCACTATCATAATTTTCCAATTTTCCTTCCAAAACTCCATTATCTCTAATCTCATCTGGTGAATTTGGAACTAATCCTAAAATCATATTATTACAAGTAATTGCTATCTCATATGCAAAAGAATCTGTGTAAGAATTTTTTAAATTTCTTAACATTCGAATTATTATTTTTTCATCTGAAATATGATTAAGATATTCAGGTTCAAACTCAACAGACTCACCATAATTTTGATACAAAATCTCTTGTAAATCTTCTAATTCTAACAATCTACCTCTATTAAATGGGTCCAAAATCATCTCTTCTTTATACTTGACAATAACATGACTTGGAAACCCTACTATCTTTAGGTCTAAATCTGCATATTTTGCAATTTCTGTATATAGAATGCATAATGTAATTGGTATTCCTGATTTTTTTTCTAAGACATAATTGAGAAAATTATTCTTGGGATTATAGTAATCATCTAAATCCCCTTGAAATTTTTCAACATCAAATAGAAATTCATTTAGTAGTGAAATCACATATGTAGGATTTTTTGATTCTGTAATTCTATTTCTGAAAGTCATACCTGATTCTTTGATCTTTTCTATTTCCTTTGATACGTCTAACTCTGGATATTCAAGAATTTGTGCTAGTTTTAGACATTTTTCAATCAAACTATAATTTTTACTATTAACAAAAGAATTCCATTCTGAAACAAGTGAGATTTCTCTCTTATTCATTGCATGTGTTTTGAGCCAGTAGATAAATCCCTTTTTAAATAAAGTTCTGGTTCTTTTATCTCTCTTGTACTTGGTGGTTTTTCAGTCAAAAATCTGAACGCATCTTTTCCAAATTTTTGATAAACTTTTTCTGTTAATTCTTTACCCATATTCTTTCTCACTTTGTATGATGAAAAATCTGTTCCCATGAAAGTTGTCAAATAATTTTGAAAATCAGCATCATCTTGTAGAATATTTTGCACTGCAAATTCGGCCATACCTTCCATGGTAGAAAATGCAGCATGATGTGTTTGGATTGGTAATAGCCATCTCTGATAAATATCTGATAATTCCGGAACAATCTCTGAAATTTTAGGATCAATTTCTACATGAGAATAAGTCATAACATCAGGTCCTAATGCATCAACAACATAATTATCTGGGTTTAACATGAAAAATAGATTGGCACGCTTGGCTATTGGAAAGTTATCTGGAACTGTTTGTAATTGTAAATAATCATAAAGATTATTTGCAGCATTTACTTCTAAATTAAGAATTATTTTAGCTAATTCTTCATTAATTGAATTTACGTTTGTTGCAGCATTCTTGTTATCCTCTTGTAAATTATCTTGTGTAGAATGAACTATCTCTTCCACCATTGTCATCTTGAGCGCACCTCTGTAACCTGATTCAACTTGTTCTCTTCGTAAGTCATATGGCTGACCCTGTTTATACAGAATAATTTTTGGATAACTTGATAGAATAAACTTGTTAAGATATACGCAAGAATCTAAATAATCTCCATATGTGGTTGAAATTTTTGAAATGTATGATTTCGCATAGGTAGAATACACTAAAAATTTCTCAGTATCTTTTTCAATTAATTCTGCAATATTTTTTATATCTAAATCTGATACTGCTGAGAATAGTTCATCTACAAAGTCCCTTGACTGTTTTGTTGCAAACACCTTCTTTCCCTTCAATAATTTAAACTGCTTTAGCTCTGGAAATTCAATTCTAAGGTTAGACTTTACTGTAAATCCTGTAAAATATTCAATTTTTTTAGAAATCTCTGGAAATATTTCTTTGGAAAATTGTTCTAATTTTGTAAATTGATTAGGAAATTGAGGGTCATCGTCAATCTTTTCTAATAATTTTCCAATTTCCTTTTCTTCATCAATCTCTACTGAAATTTGATCTAAAAGTGCTTCTGCAAATTCTGTAAATTCTGCCATAACAAAAATAAAATAAAAACTAATTTAACACTATCTTAATTATTTAATTTTTCTTGATGATCTAACCTAAAATAGATATTCCACAAATAACTTCTCCTATTATTGAATAGAAAAAATTCTCAATTCGTATTTTGTGTAAAATGTAAAGGACCTCTAACTCTGGATGTATTTTATGAGACATCTGAAATTAATGAAGGATTTTTTTTGTGTAATAATTGCCATTTACAATTTCCAATAATCTCTAAGATCCCTATTCTAGTGGAAAATCTATCTCAATTTCTAGCAAATCGTTCTTCTTTAGGTGGATTACTCTTTGAATTATCACTTACAAAAGTAATGAAGGAATTTATCAAAAATAACATGTCAAAAATTAAAAAATCAGAAAATGATTTCTTTCAAACTGAAAAACGTTGGACTGATATCTATCTATTAAACCAAAAATCATCTTTTTATAAAAACATCAAATCATATATTTTAAAAATACCCACAAAAAATTTTGTTGTAGAATATGGTTCTTCTATTGGAATAATATCTAACACACTTGGATTAAAACATACACATGTTTTTGGAATTGATACATCTTTCTCAGCTTTACTTGAGGCTCAAAAAAGATCCCCAAAAAACTGTGAATATCTTTTGGCTGATATACTCCAGAATCCTCTAGGTAAGAAAAAATTTGATTTGATTGTTGCTTTAAACATATTCGAATTAGTTGAACCATCACTTCTACTAAAAATTATTTCCAAACAAATCTCAAATGGATTTGTTTTTTTATCTGATCCTTATGATTATGATCGAGGGAAAAATTCTGTAAAAAATCCTCTCAATGAAAATCAAATTCGTGAAACTCTTCGTCAAAATAAATTCCAAATCAATAAGACTACCAAATCACCATCAAAAATAAACTGGAATCTAAAAATAAATGATAGAACTCAACTAAATTATAAAGTTGATATAATTTTCGCTAAGAAATTTACTTAAAATTTAACATGCAGTCACCGGGATTTGAACCCGGGTCACTAACTTGGCAAGCTAGAATAATAACCAAACTATACTATGACTGCTCAAACATTTTAAAAAAAATTGCATATTAAAGCCTAATGATTCAATATCAATTTTTTAATTCATCTAGTGTGCTAACCATACATGGATGAACGAATTATAAAAATTCTTGAAAATAAAATAGGTGAAATAAAAAATGAAGATAAAAAAACTATGCAAATTATTAATGAATTCTCGAATTTTGATTCTATCTCATTTTCTTCAGGAATAATAATTGGACGCTTGTTTAATTCATTTTATTATCAACATAGAAGAATTCTAAACCGAAATCCAACTGATATGGAATTTACTGAATTTCTTAAATTTCTAAAAAAGAAATTAGGATAAATTTTCTACTTTTTTATTTTCAAAGAACTTGATGGATGGAGTTGCAGGTAGTTTTACACAGGCTTTTCGCAATGCACTTTTTGCTGCTTCAAGATGTTCTTTATCTACATTCATTTCCATTATGACTTGTCCTTGTTTTGCTCTTACTGCAAGACTATTTGCTTTTCCGAATGCACGTCTCATGCCTTCTGAAAGTCTATCTGCTCCTGCTGCTGCAATGGTCTTGTTCTCTCTTAATCTAACATGTGGATAAACTCTTAGACGTGAATTATACCCCGTCTCACCAGTAGTTTTTTCTAGGGTTTTGTTTGCAGCAAGTCTAGTTGCTTCAAGAGCCATATGTCTAATTTGGACTTTTTCATTAACAAGTAGTTGTACACAATACTCAAATTGTCTTTTCTTATTTCCGCTATTAAATTTTGCAATTTTGATCTGGGGTTTACCTTTGATATGCCTTGTATTGCAATAAGGCTGTCCATTTCCTTTTCTATAACAAGCACCGTGCATAAGAATAAACTTTCAACAACCCTATTTTAACGAATAGCATAACAAATCCAGATCTTGTGTAATTTCCAGCTATTGTGTAGAATTATTATATTGTAATGCTTCTAAATGAGATATGTCATTTGATTTTGAAACAAAGATCTCAGCAAAATTGATAAATGAAAAAACAGTAGTAATTAATCCAAAAATGAAGAATATTTTGACAGAGAGAGGTTTTGGGGAATCTGAAAAAGATTTTCTAATTTTAGACTCCTTTGAAACATTATATCTTTTGTATAATAATAAACTTGAATTAAAAAAAACAAACAAATCTATTGTTTTTGATGAATTAATCCAAAAGTATATTCAAAACGAAGGTGATATTTTGACACGGTTTTTACTCTATAGAGACCTACGAACAAAAGGGTATGTTGTAAAAGATGGTTTTGGATTTGGTTCAGATTTTAGAGTTTATGAACGTGGAAATTATGGATTAAAGGATGCAAAATTTCTCATTTTTGGATTTAATGAAGGCACACAACAAAAGATTGGTAAACTTTACAAAAATATTGAGGAAATAACAAAAATGGGTAAAGAACCTATTATTGCTGTAATTGAAAGACGTGGCGAAATAATATACTACAAAATCAATAAAATAAACTTCTTAGAAAATAAACCTGAACTTGAAATGAAAGATTTTGATTTTAATTAAGATTGACTGCCCATTCTGAAGAATATTTCAACAAATTATTTCTTTCTGCATATTCAAAGTCATAAATCTTAACTGATGATGTTTCATTCAACCATAATCTCTCAAAATCCTTAATCTTTGTTTCCACTCTTGTTTTGTCATTCCATGATGTGAATACATCTATGGTCTCAAAATTTGTATTTTTCTTAGCAAACATTACGCTTGATGTGCCAGAAAAAGCAACTGAATCACCATTTGTATCTCTAAATATCCCAGTTTTCTCTGAAAATGTCCCATCAATGTCCTCTGAACTTGGAATCCCAATTTTTAACATGAGATTTCCATCACTAACTAATCTTCTAATATGGTCTAGTTTCACATCTCTAATTAATTCTGGTTTAAAATTCTTCCATCCATTACCATTTTTTGAAAATAATTTCTTCATTATATTCAAATCCTTAATCCCAAATTGATGTCCTGAAATTAGTCTCATTCTTGCATTTGGTGTTGAATTGTGAAATCCTAGTGATAATGTAGTTAAACCTCTTAGTGTTACAGATTCCACTGCTCTATCATATTCAATACAATTGTTCAAACACGGAATTAAAAAATCTGAAATTATGTCATCTTCATCTGATCTATATTGTTCTTTTAATTTTAATTTTCTAAGTTCCATGATATTGTAAATATATACTGAAAGTTAAAATTTTGTTATAATGGTGCTCCCATCGGGATTTGAACCCGAGTCACTGCCTTGAGAGGGCAATATGCTTGGCCGGACTACACTATAGGAGCTGTTTAGACGAGAAATTTGTCATAATTAAACGAATCCGCTAAAATTTTTCCAATCAAAATAATTTGAAAATTAAACTATATTCTCAAAAATTTTTAGAGCAATGAAAATAATTACCTGTTAATACTAAAAATATCATGAATCAAAATGAAATCCTGAAATTCCTTGGTGAAACAAACTCTTCGATTGCAATAGGGTGGTACAATTCAGATAGTTTTGATAATGATTGCCAAATATACAATTTAGTTGTATTTGATGGCAAAAATATATCCGACACAATAACTAAACATGAATCAAAAACTATCAAAACATCACATGGAAATTTATCTGAAAGAAATTCTGAGACTCTACTTTCTTATGAAAATCTTCAAATAATTCATGACGAACAATGGGAACTAAAAACACTTATCTCTAAAATCCAAGAAACAAAAAATACATTATTTTCTGCATCTGCAAAAAATTCTCTTGTTGAATCCCAATTAGCATTATCCAAGGCAAAAAATTCTCTTGAAAATGATGATCCATTTACATCTTGTTGGATAAAATGTAGTGTAATTTCACTTATTGATTCAATTCTCTTTCAAAATCAGATTTTGCCAAACCCTGCTCATGCATTATCATCAATACGAAATCTCAAACAAAAAAATACAAATCAATTTACCAATAAAATTATTTCAGAAACAGGAATTGAACGAGCTACTGAATCATTACTATCTAGAATGTTGAAATCAACTTGTGGATTTTCTGATATGGTTGAAAAAAATCAAAACTCAATAGTTATTGAAAAAAAAGCAAATTATTTAATTCAAAATTCCCTTCTATCTGATTGTTATCTATACCTGAATTATCAAAACAGGAATATTTTTTATAAAATCAAAAACTCACTTAATACAAATTCAGATAAAATACATGTTCTAAAAACTGCATTTGATCTTACAAACACTCCCACAGAATTACTTTCATCAATTTATTCTATGTATGATGTAACGAATGCATTATTGGTACTTAGCCATAAATTATAACTAGACAATTTAGACAACTTTTAAAACATAGTTTTGTTCTATAATTCTATGACAGATCAAGCATGCGGCTGTGAAGCAGATTCAGGCGATCCAGATTATTCATGTGATTGTGCAATGCAAGGACATTGTATATGTAGCCATGATTGTAAATGCGCAACTGATGTCT
>Ga0315318_10001285_pt1 | contig 10981 bp, 10 predicted proteins | sample M1200m3416metaG_FD_203703 | JGI IMG/M metagenome (GOLD analysis project Ga0315318, IMG submission 203703) | Ammonia-oxidizing marine archaeal communities from Monterey Bay, California, United States - M1 200m 3416 | ecosystem: Environmental > Aquatic > Marine > Coastal | place: USA: California... | reverse complement strand
CTGCTTACGGAGTTGGATGATCGACGAAAAGACTCGGGATCGGACGCTGCTTAAGTCACAATTCGCTGTACAGAAATGCACCGATTTTCCTTACTTTTTTTGGCTTTAGCCGCCTTTACCGCTCCAGCGCTTGGCCAAGCGGATACGCGGCCCAACATTGTTTTCATCATCGCCGACGACCTGGCCTGGGACGACCTCGGCTACACCGGAAATCCCGGCGTCCGCACACCGAACCTCGACCGCTTGGCCAATGGGGGCATGCGCTTCACCAACGCCTACCTGACTATCAGCTCATGCAGCCCGAGCCGGGCCAGTATCATTACCGGCACCTACCCGCACCAGACCGATGCTGAGCAGCTTCACTGGCCCTTGCCGGCTGACCGGCTAACGTTCGTCGAGTTACTGAAGGCCTCCGGCTACTGGACCGCGGCGGCCGGCAAGTGGCATCTAGGCAACGCGGTGAAAGATCGTTTCGACGAAGTCCGCGAAGCCGACGTGTCCGGTTTTCAACTGCCCACTGGCGAGGCGGCCAAAGCGGGGAAGATTGTGCAGAACGTCACCGGCGATGCGCGCAGCGGCTGCGACCAGTGGGTGCCGTTGCTCAAGGCCCGTCCAGGGGACAAGCCGTTTTTCCTTTGGCTCGCCGCGCTTGATCCTCATCGCGACTACGACGAGGACATCCTCAAGCAGCCGCACAAGCCAGGGGATGTTCGCCTGCCGCCGTACGTCGCCGACACGCCCAAGTCGCGGCTCGACTACGCGCTGTACTACGATGAGATCACGCGGCTCGACCGCTTCGTCGGCGGAGTAATGGCCGAGCTGAAAGAACAGAACGTCGCCGACAACACGTTCGTGCTGTTTATCAGCGACAACGGCCGGCCGTTCCCGCGCGACAAGACAACACTTTACGACAGCGGCATCAAGACGCCGTTCATCGTCCACTGGCCGGGACGTATTGCCGCCGGTAGCCAATGCAACAGCCTGGTCAGCTCGATCGACATCGCGCCGACGTTCTTGGAAGTGGCCGCTTTATCAACGCCGAAGGTTTTCGAGGGGCGCAGTTTCCTGCCACTGCTGCGCAATCCGCAAAAGAGCATTCGCGACTTCGTGTTTGCGGAACGCAACTGGCACGACTACGAGGATCGCGTCCGTGCTGTTCGCAACAGACGCTTCAAGTATATTCGCAATTTTTATGCCGATCTGCCCAATACACCGCCGGCAGACGTCGTGCGCTCAGTGGCCTATCGTGAAATGATCCGACTGCGCGACGAGGGCAGACTTGTTGATGCACAAAAAAACACATTCATCCAGCCGAGAGCCAAGGAGGAGTTGTACGACACACAATCCGATCCGTTCGAGTTAAAGAACCTCGCCAGTGACCCCGCACAGGCAAAACGGCTGAAACGCTTTCGCCACACCTTGGCCAAGTGGCAAAAAGAAACAGGTGATTACGAGCCCAAATTTCGTACTCTCGACGAGTTTGGTCGGGAAAATGGCCAAGCACTGCCAGTGCGTGAACGCCCCCGCCCCGACAAGGTCGAAATGACCAAGCGGCTCGAGAAGCACTACCTCAAACAAGCCAAATAAACCCTCGCTTGGCCAAGCAGAAAACGGCTGGCCACGGGACCGATTTTGCGAAAGGCTTTGCCCTAGCTATGAATTGTCTTTCCCGAACCATATTATTTAGCGGTTTGATCAGTGCCTTTTCGATTAGCCAGATTTCACCGACTCAGGTTGGTGCCGCCAATCGGCAGCCGCCCAATGTTGTTGTTATTTTCATCGATGACATGGGCTATGCCGACATTGGCCCATTCGGCGCCAAGGCCTATCCCACGCCCCACCTTGACCGCATGGCCCGCGAGGGACGCAAATTCACCGACTTTTATGTCACCCAGGCCGTTTGCAGCGCATCACGGGCGGGACTGCTCACCGGCTGCTACAACGTGCGCGTCGGCATCTTCGGCGCGTTGGGGCCCGGCGCCAGGCACGGCATCAACGCCGACGAAATGACGCTTGCCGAGGTCTGCAAACAGAAGAACTACGCCACTGCCATCTACGGTAAATGGCACCTTGGCCACCACAAACAATTCCTGCCGATGCAACACGGGTTTGACGACTACTTCGGCCTGCCGTACTCGAACGACATGTGGCCGTACCATCCCGGCGTGTTGCATCTGCCGATGGAACAGCGCCTCAAACGTTGGCCGCACCTGCCGCTCATCAACAAGAATCAAATCATTAACGCCCAAGTTTCCGGCAAGGATCAGGAACAGCTCACCACGCAATACACCGAGCGCGCTGTGTCGTTCATCGAAAAGAACAAGGAGCGCCCGTTTTTTGTTTACGTGCCGCACTCGATGGTGCACGTGCCGCTCTATGTTTCAGACAAGTTCAAGGGCAAGAGCGGTGCCGGCCTATTCGGCGATGTGATGATGGAGGTCGACTGGAGCGTCGGCCGTATTCTAGACACGCTCCGCAAAAACAAACTCGACAAAAACACGCTCGTCATTTTCACCTCTGACAACGGCCCATGGCTAAGCTACGGCGAACATGCCGGCTCGGCCGCGCCGCTGCGTGAAGGCAAGGGCACGATGTTCGACGGCGGCTGCCGCGAGAGTACGCTAATGTGGTGGCCCGGTACCATCCCAGCTGGCAGCGTCTGCAAAACTCCGGCGATGACCATCGACATTTTGCCGACCGTCGCCGAGTTGATCGGTGCCAAGCCGCCCGCACACAAAATCGACGGCAAAAGCATCGTGAACCTCATCAAGGGCACCGGCGACAAAAGTCCGCATGAGGCGTATTACTTTTATTACGGCAAAGAGTTGCAGGCCATTCGCTCCGGCAAATGGAAGCTCCACTTCCCGCACGCCTACCGCACCATGGCTGGCCGCCCCGGCGGCAAGGACGGCATCCCAACAGACTACAGCCAAGCCAAGATCGACCTGTCGCTGTTCAATCTCGAGAAGGATATCGGCGAAACCACCGACGTGAAGGACAGATATCCGAAGGTGCTGGCCAAGCTGCTGGAGCTTGGCCAAGCGATGCGCGAAGAACTCGGCGGACAGGGTCAAAAAGGCACTGGCCAACGCGAAGCGGGCCGCCTGGCGAAGCGCTGATTCTCCCGTGGCCAATCAAGCAACCATCCCGTTTGGGGCACGGTTTTGGCGTCTATGGCGCCCGGTCTGGCGGTGGCGCCACAAGGGCAACGGGATGCTTTTCCCGCCACTGCTGATCTTTTGCGTGATGCTGCTGATCAGCCCGTACATCGTCATCAACCGAATGGCGGCCTGGGCGGATCACACGGCGCTTCTTGAGGAGACTATCCCCCAGCAGGACAAGTTGAAGGTGTCGCGGCAGGACGAGCGTACAGCGTGGGATCCGAAGTCACTCTTCCGTGACAGCGAGGGCCGTTACCTCGACTACAAAATTCCGGCCGTCGACTGGACAATCTGGTTTTACCTTTCGCTTTTTGGCTATTACTGCGCTTTTTTCGCGGCTCAAAAGAATGACCGAGGCCGGGCCGAATCACTGGTGATGGCACAGGCCTGGGCGGTGACGAGCTGGATCGCCTATCCGGTCTTCGCCCTGTTGCCGGCGGACATAGATTTGCGCTGGCAGTTGGGTGAGATGGAGGGAATCTATGGCTACGTTTACGGCGCGTTCCACACCCTTGACGAGCCGTTTAACGCCTGGCCCTGCCTGCATATCGCACAGAGTTTCGTCATGGCCGCGGCCTTGGCGCGCTGGTGGCTGCAACGCAAATGGAACTGGGCGGTCTGGCTGCTTTGGCCGGCCTGGCTTGGCCTCTGCATCAGCGTGATGACCACAAAGCAGCACTTCATCTGGGATTCGATCACCGGCACGCTGCTGGGCGTGAGCGTGTGGGGATGGATGATGCGGCCCGGCTTCCGGCATCTCGACAGCGTGGCTGATGACGATTTGCCGCTGGCCAGGCTGGGGTAAAAAGAGCGGCCGCCGGCAAGGGGATGGGTGTGGAGGTTTGCCGACGGCCTACGACCCATGGCTGGGATGGGAGGGGGATGCCACAGGTCGCTGAACGCCGAACCTACCCCAATTTTCATCCAAAGCAACCCTCAAACACTCAATGAGCTTAGCTCAAACTTCACTGACCGCGGCTTTGCCAAGACCAGCCCGGGCCTCGAGATGGCGGAGCATACCCTCGAAAACCAGACGGCCGTCATCCTCGCCTAGGATGTCTTCGCTGGCCCGCTCCGGGTGGGGCATCATTCCACAAATATTGCGGCCTTCGTTGCAAATACCGGCAATATTCAGCAGGGAGCCGTTGGGGTTCGCGTCATCGGTCAACTCGCCAGCTTCGGTGCTGTACTGGAAAAGGATTTGGTGATTCGCCTGCAGCCTGGCCAGGATCTTCTCGTCTGCGAAGTAGCAGCCCTCCCCGTGAGCGATCGGCACCCGGAGCACCTTCCCTTCCGGCACTTCGCGGGTAAAGGGCGAATCGGTGGTTGGCACCTTAAGGTGGACGTGCTCGCAGCGAAACTGCAGCGATCTGTTCCGTACCAGCGCCCCCGGCAGCAGGCCGGTCTCGCATAATATCTGAAAGCCGTTGCAGATACCGATAACCAGTCCGTCGTCGTTGGCGAATGCCTTGACGGCATTCATCACCGGGCTGAACTGTGCAATCGAACCCGTGCGCAGGTAGTCGCCGTAGCTGAAGCCGCCGGGCACCACTACGGCGTCGACGTTTCCAATCGATTCCTCCTTGTGCCAGAGAAAGCCGGCGTCCTGCCCGAGGACACTGCGCAGCACATGGACGCAGTCCTGGTCACAATTCGAGCCGGGGAACTGAAGGACAGCGAAACGCATCAGGGCCTACTCGATGGTGAAGTGGTAATCCTCGATCACCGGATTGCTTAGCAGCTTGTGACAGGCCTCATCGATTCTCGGTCGCCATACCTCGGCATCGCCTTCGAGCTCGATTTCAAGATATTTGCCGACGTGAACATCTTTCACGCCTTCGTAACCCATCTGCTCCAGTGCAGCCTGCACCGTCTTGCCCTGCGGGTCGAGCACCGCCTTCTTGGGGGTGATGACAATCTTGGCTTTCATTCACTGCACGCACCCAGTGCGGCCAAGGCATTGTCAGGCCAAGCGCGACGGCGAACCAGTTAATTTTGTTCACAGCCCGAAATTTGCGCCTGGCCAAGTTTTGCTTTGCCGCGGCCAAGCGCTTGGTCAAACTCCCCGGGTGAAGCTTTCCTTCCACGGCGCGGTCCGGACAACGACCGGTTCCCGGCATCTGCTCGAGGTCAATGGCACTCGGCTACTGCTCGACTGCGGCCTCTATCAGGGCAAGCGGCAAGAATCAATCGAACGCAATCAGCAGTTCCCGTTCGACCCCAAGTCGGTGGACGCTGTCATCCTCAGCCATGCACACATCGACCACATTGGCAACCTACCCAACCTCCACAAGCAGGGCTTCGAGGGGAATGTTTACTGCACGTTCGCCACGCGCGACCTTGCGGCGATCATGCTCGAGGACTCGGCGCAAATTCAGGTCGCCGACGCGGCGTACATTTCAAAAAAACACAAAAAGAAAGGTCTGCCGCCTGTCGAGCCGCTTTATTTGCCGGAAGACGCCGAGAGCGCTGTGCGGCAGTTTGTGTCGCTTGGCTATGAGCGGCCGATCCCTGTGGCCAACGGCGTGACGCTGACCTTCCGGGACGCCGGGCACATCCTCGGCTCGGCGCAGGTTATTCTCGACATCGACGAAGGCGGCACGAAACGCCGGCTGCTGTTCAGCGGCGACATCGGCCGCGGCGACCACGCGATCCTGCGCGACCCGCAGCCGGTCGAGGATGTCGATGTGTTGCTCGTCGAGAGCACCTACGGCAACCGCGAGCACACAGCACAATCCGGGCTGTCGGACGAAGTCGAGGCGCTGCTCGCCGGCACGCTGAACAACGGCGGCAAGGTGATCATTCCGGCGTTCTCTGTGGGGCGCACGCAACTGCTTGTTTACACGCTACACCAGCTCGTTGATGCCGGTAGGCTGCCAGACTTCCCCATCTATGTGGACAGCCCACTCAGCGTGAACGCCACCGAGGTTTTCCGGCTGCACTCCGAGTGTTTCAACAGCGACATCTACACGTTCCTGCGCGAGAAGGAGAACCCGTTCGGCATGGACAACCTGACGTACATCCGCAAGGCGTCCGAGTCGATCAAGCTTAACAGCCTCGACGGCCCAGCGATCATCATCAGCTCAAGCGGGATGTGCGAGGCGGGACGCATCCGGCATCACTTGAAGAACAATATCAGCGACCCGAACGACCTCATCCTGTTTGTCGGTTACTGCGCCTACAACACACTGGGCTCGGTGATCCGCGCCGGTATCGATCCAGTCTACATCTTCGGCGAACCTCACGAAGTAAAGGCCAAAATCGCCAGCTTCGACGGATTCTCCGGACACGCCGACAAAAACGAGCTGGCCGACTACGTAAAAAGCCTCACTGGAGATATCAAACAAATCTTCGTCGTCCACGGCGAAGAGAACTCGAGCCTGGCCTTCGCAGACACCCTGCGCCAACTAAAGCCAAGCGCGGATGTCACTGTGCCGGAGTTAAACGAAACGTTTGAAGTCTAAAACCAGGCGTTTAGCCAGGCGCCTGGTTACTTGCCACAGCGCGCTTTGAGTCGTTCGTCCGGGGTTTGGTAAGCGCGGGTGCGGAAGAGAAAATCGACAATGCTGCCTTCGTGCGGCTGCAGCCAATTGAGCGCGATGGTGGGCAGCGGGCCAATGTTGAGGCGATCGATGTTGGTGGCGTCTGTGAGCTGCGCAGCCCAGGCCTCGTCATTCGTGATGGCTGAAGCGACGAGCGTGCCGCCGATTTTTTCGATCATCTTTTCCTGGGGACATTTCACTACGCTGGTGAAGGGAAACATGTACTCGGTATTCGCCATCTTTAGGTCGGGCGAATCGCAGTGGAGAATGGTCGGGCGGATGTAATCACAACGCTCCATCTGCTCGAGGCGCGGTCCGTGCTTTTCAGTGACGTGCGTGGTGCCGTTCTCCTCACAGCCTTCCTCTATCATTCCCCAAACCGCCTCAGCTTGGCCGGGCACGGTGAAGGCAGCGAGGCCTGCCTCAGGGTCCGTAGGATCCTTCACCTCGTACCGGCCAACACGTTCGGCAAGCGCCTCGGCAATTTCCTCCGTGTGGCGCGATGCCCAGACGCCGGAGCAGTTGATGCAGCCTCGGCCGCTGTTCTTGTAAATGCTATCAGCCATAAGGTCGAGGTGGTCCTCCCATTGATCCACGACATCGTCGCCCAGCAGAATCTTGCTGTAGCCCGGACCGTGCACCTGCACCTGCTCGTTGCCACTGTATTGCTTCACGGTCTGGGTACTGCCAAAGATCATGACACGACCGCAGCGCGCCACTGTCTCGGCACCCATGTCACCCCCACCGGGATAAATGCCCATGCATTGCCTCGGCACGCCGGCCTCTGTGAAGGCGGCAAACATGCGGTAGGGCGTCCACGGCTCCTGTGGGCCGGGCTTGAGAACGAGACCGATCTGCATCGGAATCACCGGCATCCACAGCGTATGAACACCCGGCGAATTGGAGGGCAGTACCATCCCGAGCACCGGTGACTGCGCCTGATAGCTCACCGGAACTCCGCGCTCCTCCACGCCAAAGCCGCGTTGCAAAATATCGATGTCCAGCCCTCGGGTGAGGGCGTCGAGAATCTGATCCATATTGTTCAGCACGAAATGGTTTTTTTCCATGTTGAACTTGCACATGTGTTCCGGCAGCCCGGTAGAGGCGGACTGCTGCCGCGCGAAGTCATTCGGCGACTGCTCGCCATCGCCCAGCGGAAGTGTGGCGTTGAGGTATAGATCGCCGGCCTTCTTCATCATCTCGACAAGATCCTTGATGGGAATCTCGCGAAGCACCTCGCGCGCGAGCTTGGCCTTACGCATGTCGCGCGCCAGCAGGCCTGGATTAGCCTGGCCCACCTTGGCCAACACCTCGCCGGTGCGGTGATGGATGACCTCGTCAGTGTCGAGGCTCTCATACGGTTCGCCCCAACGTAATACTGGAATGTTAATCATGATAAAATAGTTCCTTTATCGATTGGCTTAATAAACCCCTTCGACAATTTTTTTCTGCATGGCACCGAACGGACGCACCTCGGCCACACCATCCCACGGATACAACTCGATAGGTGGGCGGCGGATTGCCTCGTCGCGCTCGAGAAAGCGCGGCATGAAAAATTCCCTCGTCAATGTAGTCAATTCCACACGACCCCACTGCTCGTATTCAACCAGGTCATCTGTGTCTGGATTAACGACACGCAACACGGCGCGCGGCTGGGGCGCGTGGTAGGTGATGGAAAACTTGTCCTCCGGTGTGAACGGCTTGTGCTTGGCCAAGCCCATCAGCGTGTTGCCGTATGTCGGCTTGAAGCCGATCTTGTTCTCTAGTAGTTCCTCAACAAGAAACCGGGTGTACTGCGGATCCATCGTGGTGCCCCCGCAAAAGACGCCGCGAATGCCGGCCTCATACAGGCTGCTGCCCTCGCCCTCAAGGCGCTCAGCGATGGACTCCAGCAGCTTGGGCGTAGTGAAGAGCGCACTCACCTCGCGGTGCTTCATAATGGTCGTCGCCTGGTCAACGACATGCTCCATGTAGGCCTTAGCCTGATCGAACTGCTTCTCGCCGATCAGCCGTTTGACCCAGCGCGGATCGAGATCGACGAAGTAGCAGGAGCAGCCGCGCACGTTGGCCAAGTGCTCGATAGAGAGCCGCAATCGCCTTGGTCCGGTAGGACCAACCATCAGCCAGTAATGATTTCGCGGGAATTCCTCATCATCCAGCGAATCGGAAAACTCGCTGTAGTCCACCTTGTAGTCGTTCCAGCCGATGCGCTGCTTGGGCATGCCAGTGGTACCACCGGTCTCGAAGATGTTGAACGGCTGGCCCTCGAACTCCTTGGGCACCCACACCTCCGGCTGCAGATCGCGAAGCCATTCATCCTCGAAATGCGGGAATTTTTCGATAATATCGTCAAAACATGTTATCTCTTGAACAGGATTCCAATCGGCCTTACTGACCCAATCAAGCCAAAACGGACAACCTGTTTCAGGAGAGAAATGCCACTTCACTATTTCCAAGGCATGGGCATCAAGCTGCACCTTGGCCTCCTGAATTTTTTGATCTAATTCAGCCATAAAAAGTTGTTTGATTATTAAACCGCCGATCTAGTTTCTATAGCGAATCATCCCTTCGTCGGAAAGAAACGATCGATGGTTGACTGGCTGGGCGCCTTGGTTACCAACGACACCCCGACCAACGCAATGATGCTGGCTAAGCAGATGAAGGTCACAGGCATCACTCCAGCGATGAGATATTCGCCAGCATGAGATTCGCCGAACCATTTTTCCCCTTTGTTGCCTAGCGCATCATAAATGAACAAAGACCAAGTCACAGCAGTTGCAATAACACTCGCAACCACCCCTGCTTTCGTCAACCGCTTCCAGTAAACTGAGGCAAAGGCAATCGGAAAAAGTGCGGAGAAACCACTAAAACACCAGACGCCCAAATTGAAAACACTCGTCGGTTTGAAAATTGAAATCACGTAAGTAATTAAAACGATGAACACAATGAAGCCGCGGCCTAACCAAACTTTTTGTTTATCAGTGAAGCGATCTTTCCCCATCCACGGCACAACGAAATCGTTGGTGAACATACTGCCGATGCAGACGAATTGTGAGTCGAGCGAGCTCATGATCGCAGCCAATACACCAGCTGAGAACAAGCCAATAAGAACCGGACTATCCATGAAAGTTTTCACCATCGCACTCAACACGGCGTTGGCGTTGGGATTGCCGTTTGGCAACGGCGGAACGCGGAGGCTTCCTTCGGCGTGCAAGCCAGCCGCCCAAATGCCAATCAGGATACAGGGCACCCAGACAATCATGATGCAAATCGGGTGTGCGATCACCGTCAGTCGAAAGGATTTGGCACTCTTCGCGGTCAACCAATGCTGGAACAAATGCGGGAACATGCCGACACTGAGCGGCACCAGCATGTAGCTCATAAAATGTGCCGGTGTCATCAAGCCTACACGGGACAGTTTTTCGGGATCATATTCCAATGCTTTCTTGGAAGCAGCTTCCAACCCACCCAAGCCATGGGCAATTACCAAAAACCCAACTAAGCCCATGATCATAAAAACAATGGTTTGGAAGGTGTTGGCCCAAACTGCGGAACGCACTCCGCCCAAGAACACATAAAACAGCACCACCGCGCTTATCACCAATCCAGTCAACCAAGCGGGTACGCTGCCGTTCAGCGGATTCGCAATCTCTTTGCCAGATGGCAAAACTTTTTCCGGCAAAGAAAAGGTTTCCGGGAACATTCCGGCCGTGACACCTCCGATGTAGTTGCCGGCACCGATCAAGCCGACCAAGAGGTAGGGAATGATCAGACCGACCAAAATCGGGAACATCAAATAGCCCAAGCCTTTCGACTCGAAACGGTCACGAAAAAATTGAATCTGCGTCACGTAGCCATACTTTTTGCCAAAGCTCCACATGCGAATCCCCACAAAGAAGAAACAAGCCGCGTGAATCAGCCCGGAACTCGACGCCATCAACCCGTAAGTACCAATTCCCAAACTAAAGGCTTTGCCGGTAGATCCCACCAACGCGAAGGCGGTCATCGTCGTACCAAAGACACTCATTAACAGCATGAACGGTCCGATCGATTGGCTGGCAACAAAGAAATCCTTGCTTGATCCACGGAAGAGCCGGCTGGAGATCCAGCCAAGGGCGAACAGCGCGCACATGTACACCAGGATGATGTATAACGGTGTGCGGCTCGCCGGCTCAGCCGCTTGGCCAAGCACAATCAGCCAGGGAGCGTCGCTCATTGTTCGCCCCCCTGTTCGTCACCGGCCTCGGCCCATTCCTCGATGTCGCTTGGCCAAGCCCA
>Ga0315318_10001283_pt1 | contig 10992 bp, 2 predicted proteins | sample M1200m3416metaG_FD_203703 | JGI IMG/M metagenome (GOLD analysis project Ga0315318, IMG submission 203703) | Ammonia-oxidizing marine archaeal communities from Monterey Bay, California, United States - M1 200m 3416 | ecosystem: Environmental > Aquatic > Marine > Coastal | place: USA: California... | reverse complement strand
TTCCGAACGAGTGCAACCAGTTCGGGGTGATAGCCCTCGATGTCGAGTAGCGTGCCATCGACGTCGAAGACAATCATGTCCCAGTCGCTTCCCTGTGGTAGCTCGACCATGGGCAATCGGAAGGCCTTGGGCTGATGATTCCACCGGCTGCTGATATCATCATGTTCAAGCGGGACCTAACGATGGGGGGCTTGATGTCAGAAGATTCCGAGGAGTATCTTGTTCTGGGCGACGAGGAGCCCGAATCACCCTCAGATGCGGCGGAACAGCCTTCCAAGACCCCATTCTTCCCTAAGCTTGGCTCCTTCAGGCTGCCTCGAAGGTCGCGCTCGACATCGGGGACCACGAGTGACCAGCCCGCAGACGAGCCACTGCCAGAGGCAACTCGGGAGATCCCGAACATCGGGTTGTCGTTGGATGGCGTGCACCAGTTCGACTGGGGGATTCAGGGAATGGACTGCCCGGACTGCGCGATGAAGGCGACCCGGGCCGTCAACCGGCTTCCGGGAGTCGAGTCATGCAAGATCTCTGTCGCAGACGGAACCGTGGAAATCTCCCAAGACATATCCAGAGGCAGTGTGTCAAGGGCCTCATCGGTCTTGGGGAGCCTGGGGCACGCCCCCGACATCGGCTGGCTCCATGTCGTAGGGGCCGACCCAGAGCGACTGGCCTCCGAACAAGGAATCAGCACGAAACTGCTCAGGGAGTGGATACTTGACTCCCCCGGCGTCCTGGACGTGCGACTCAACAAGGGAATGGTGGAGGTCCAGCGTCTGTGGTTGCGCAACGCCGAGCTCAGGGAGGCGTCCGAGAAGAAACTCGCTGGGATCCTAGGGCCCGGATTCAGGATGGCGCCTTATCGCGGGGCTAGGTTCCGCCAAGATCAGAAGCAGCTGCTCTCGGCAGCGCTGACGATACCGCTCATCATCATCGTAGCAGCAATTGAGGCGGTTGACAGCATTCCTCCGATAGTCGCATCTCTGGTTGCGCTGGTCGGAGTAGCCTTCACCGGTCTGCCTATGTTCCAAGCGGCCTTAGCCAGCCTGCAGAACCGTATCGTCGGATTCCAAGTCCTGACCACTCTTGCCGTAGTAGGGGCAGTGGCCTTGGGGGAGTGGGTCGAGGCCCTGATGGTGGTGGCGCTAGTCGCCTTCGCATCGCACTTGGAGAACAGAGCGCTAATCCGGGCTAGGGAGTCGATGCAAGGGGGCTTGGACCGACTTCCAAGAACCGCCCGCATCCATGTTCCTGAATCACCTACCCAAAGTGGTGAACGGGTCCTGAAGGTGATTCAGCCGGGGACCACGCTGGCACCTACGCACGACCCCGCTGACGACCTCGTCCCGGTCGAGGCGCTCGAGATCGGCGAACTCGTCGAGGTCCGGTCTGGGGAGACGGTCCCCGTCGATGGAACCATCGTAGAGGGCGCCGGCGCCATCGACCGCGCGCCGCTCACTGGGGAACCCATCCCCATCCCGGTGAAGGAGGGAGATTCGGTCGAAGCGGGTTTGGTTCTGGTACGGGGCCCCCTGGTGATCAGGTCGGAGGCGAGCGGGGACGGCACCCGCCTGTCGAGCCTGATCGATCTGGTCAGGCACTACAAGGACCAACCGACGAGGACCCAGAGCGTCATTGAGAAGTTCACGATTTTCTGGACCCCCCTCGTGGTCTTAGCTGCCCCTGCAATCGGCTTCTTGTTCACAGACTCGATCGAGCAGGCGGTCCTGACAACCCTGCTGCTGTGGGTCGTCTCGTGCCCCTGCTCCCTACTTCTCGCCTCTCCGGTTCCCCATGCGGCTGCCCTAACATCGGCATCGTCCTTCGGCCTGATCGCAAGGGGAGGGGACATACTGGAGGCTGCCGCGGAGGTCGAACTGGCGATGCTGGACAAGACCGGAACGCTGACCAGCGGCCGCCCCCGACTCTCTGGAGTCACCCTAGCCAGTGGGGAGGACGAGGACCGCGCCCTGCGCATAGCCGCCGGGCTCGAGCTCCGCTCCAACCACCCCTATGCCAGGACGATCCTCCAAGCCGCCGACCAGCGCACTCTGAAGCCGATGAGCGTGTCCGGCATTGCCGACGGCGATGCGGGCGTGTCAGGCCGGCTGAGGGGCAAGCCCGTGATGCTGGGGCGTGCTGACTGGATGAAGTCCGAGGGCATCGAGATGCCACCCGAGATCGAAGACGCCCTCGCTTCGTCTCGCGAGGCCGGGAGCGGAGCGAGCGTTCTGGCGGTCGACGGATCCGCCATCGCGGCGTTCGGTTTTTCCCACGACGACGCCCGGGAGGGCGTGCTGGAGGCCGTGCAGGCGTTCAAGTCACAGGGCGTGAAGGTCGAAATCCTCAGCGGCGACGAGCAGGCCAGCGTCGAGGCCTTCGCGAAGCTCATAGGGATCGACCCATCGATCTGCAGGGGCGGAGTGGACCCCGAGGGCAAGGCCGAGTATGTCTCCGAGCGCTCCTTGAGCGTTCGCACCCTGATGGCTGGTGACGGCTTCAACGACGCGGGGGCTCTGGCCGCAGCTGACATCGGCGTCGCGGTCGGTAGCGGGGAGCAGGTCAACCTCGACGCTGCCGACGTGCTGATTCCCGGACAGGACCCACGAACGCTGCCTCGCTTGGTCACCCTGGCCAAGCGGACCCGCCGCGTGGTTTACGCGAACATCGCAATCTCCATCATCGTCACCGCAGCCCTGGTGTCCGCTGTCCTGCTGGGCTTCGAGATGAAGCTCGCCGCCGGCATCGCGCTCCACGAGGCCAGCGCCATCCTAATCATCCTCAATGGGATGTGGGTCTCCGGCTCGGGCGTGCAGAGGCTGTCCTCGCTCGCTGACCTCGGTCGTGACCTAGTGGCCGACCTCGCCGAGATCGTGGCCCTGCTGATGGGCAAGGAGCCAGACGACACATCGGCGACCGCTTGATTAAGTGGACGCAGTTGGACCCGACGTGGCACCTCCTCCCGAAGTCGAATCAAAGTTCGCGCCCCCATTGGCGGAATGCCCCAACTGCGACCACATGCTGCCTCAGGGCATGGGAGAGGTGGAGTGCGAGATTTGCGGTGCCGTGTGCCGGGTAACCCATGAGCCAACGGTGGAGGCGCTCAAGGCTGAATCAGTACAGTGCCCGCACTGCGCCACTGTGGTCGTAGCGGGCACTGACAAGAGGCCGGTGGAGTTGACCTGCGCCTCGTGCTCTGGGATCTTCGTAATCACGGGAAAGATCGTCAAGGTCGAGATCGAGTGCCCGAACTGCCAGAGCCGACTCAGGATTCGCCCGCGCCCGGGCAAGCGCGAGCTGAGTTGCCCCTCCTGCGCCAATTCCTTCAACGTCACTTTCTAGACGCTCGCCAGTCTGGAATGCATCATTCCTTGACCATCGCCTGGAAGAGGCGGCGAGTGGGCTCTTTCCGAGCCCATTCTGATTCACAGGACACTCCGCCCTGCAGCCTCCACCCCTCCTCTATGTAGGCCAATACTTGCTCTCTCAGTCTATTCGGACCGCGTGCGCGGAGAATGATGTAATCCATGAATCCGGAAGGGGCTTTCACCCTTGAACGGTGCGCTAGACTCTCGTGAGTCCAGACCTACGCAACATGGACCGTGCAGTCCCTGACCGCATCTCCCAGAAGCAGTGGGAGAAGGAAATGCTTTGATGTACTACAATGACAACCGCCAACCATGGGTCTTCAGGCAAAATCGTCGGTAGCAGTGGTGGCCATACTGCTACTTCAGCTGTTAGCTGCACCCAGCCAGTCATTGATTTTCGATGAGGAGACAACCAAATCCAGTACTGAGCGTCATGACCATTCCGAACACACATTCCCTGTTGAATCGCTAATCAAAATAGAGTCATCGGGAGGGAAGCACGGGATTTTCGAGGTGTCGGTCTCAACCGGTTCGGAGGCCCAAATCTCACTGGAGGTGCTCTCGCCCGACTTCTTGGACCTGCCATTCGATGGAACCACCCAATTCGACCTAAATCCCGGCGCTAAATACTCGTTCAATCTCACGAGGCACTCATCCGACGAAAACGCGGACATCGTCATCGTCGCTACTGCGATAACTACCGAGGGCTTCCATTTCAGGGAGCAGCACACAATCACGAACGAGGCGCTGCCTCTAGATGATGAGTGCCCCTATCACCTCACGCTCTTGGAAGCCATCGCAGAGGGGTGCGCCGAGCCCACGATCCGGCCCATGGGAGTCTCCCCCAAGACCGGGACCTCCTCATACGTGACTGGCGCGTTCGAATACCAGGATCGCGAGTTTGACGAGACTGGGTTCACCGGCGTCAATCCGTACCTGCCAATCAGAAAGGCGGACGTGGAGGTGTTCGACAACACGACCGGCACCATTCTCGCCACAACCCACACGAGTGACAATGGTACGTTCAACACGACCATCTCCATCAGCTCGGCAACCGACATCGGAGTCCGGGTCCTGACGTCCTCCGAGGGGAATCAGAGGCTGTTCAACCAGACCGTTCGAAAGACCCCAGCCACAGGCAGTGAGATCTACAGCCTTACCTCGAGCGTCTACACCGACAACCAGCCCGGCGCTGACATCGACTTCACTTCCTCGCCAGTCCGAGCCGACGCCTCGGGCGTCGGAGGGGCATTCAACGTCTTTGACATGGCTGAGTACTCCGAGTCCTACGTGGAGAACCTGACAAGCCAGCCAGCGCCCCTGAACCTGACGTTGTACTGGACCACGGGCGAAGGCACGACCGGATCCAAGTACTACGATCTGAACGGGCACGTCTACCTTTGCGGAACCTCGGACGACGACGACTCCTACGACGACTTCGTCATTCTTCATGAGATTGGGCATTACATCCACCTGAGTTACTCGGGCAGCCCAGCGTATTACGGCGGCCACTCGCTGAGTGGGATCTACGATCTGAGACTGAGCTTCACAGAAGGGGTCGGGTCCTACTTCGCTGGAGCGATCAGGAACTACATGGGGGTGGATCAACCTCTGCTTTACATCGAGACGACAGGGACCTCGTTGCGCTTCTACGGCTTCTCGATGGCCTCGGACACGGACACCATCGCCAGTTACTCATCCAGCACGCACACCGCGACTGACGCAGGCAACGAGGCCACGGTCGGCCACGTGATATTCGAGGCCGTCGACGGTAATTCGACCAACGACGGCTCGCCGGGGACGGACGACGACTCAATCGACCTGCCGGACATGCAGGGCGACCAGATGGTGTGGGACGTCTTCGTGGCGATCAAGGACAACGAGTCCAACGTCTCGGTGGTGAACGGAAAGCGGATATCCCTGGAGACCTTCTACGATTACTGGGTGATACTGCACCCGTCATACGCCTCCGCCTTCCAGCAGATTCTGTACGATCACGGGGTCGAGTACCAAGACGATGCGATGGAATCCGACGACTCGGCCTCGGCTGCTACGTGGATCGACACAGACGGCTCCACCTACCACCACACTTTCTTCGCTGCAGGCGATGCGGACTGGTCCAAGTTCAATGGGTCAGCCGGGGTCGAATACCTGATCAAGACCAGAAACCTCGCCAACGGCGCGGATACGATATTGCAAGTCCACGACACGGACGGGACGACCCTGCTCGCCGAGAACGACGACGAGAGCTCAACCTCCGTGGCCTCCGCCATCACGTTCACGGCACCTGCCGATGCAACCTACTACATCGAGACCCACAGGTACGCGGACACGATACCGATAGGCGAGTATGGCGACTACGACCTGACGATCTACAACATCAACCACCCCAGCATGACCTCCCTGAGCCCGAGCAGCGGCTCGGTCAGCGGGGGCTACTCCGTCAACATCACCGGTGACAACTTCGAGTCGGGCTCCATAGTCAGGTTCGGCGTCTACACCGCGACCGAAATCACCTGGAACAACGTCACGTCGATGACCGTCACCGCCCCCGCCAACATCCCAGGAAATGCGGACATCACCATCACCAACGCGGTAACCCCAGATGGGATCACTCCACAGGGTTCGATGACTGACGGGTTCGAGTACACCGGTAGCCCACTAGACCCGGTGATATCGTCCGTCTCCCCCGATTTCGGGGACTACTCGGGCACCACCGAGGTCACAATCACCGGGGACTACCTGATTGACGGGCTGACCACCGCACTCGGCTCGAGCGCGCTCTCCAGCGTGACAGTCGTCGATGCGAAGACGATACAGGCAACCGTACAATCAGTTCCACGAGGGGTCCACACCGTCACAGCGACCAACCCGAACGGCGCCTCTTCCTCGATAGTCAACGGATTCGAGAGCACGCTGACCGAAATTGCCACAGTAAACTCGACCTTCATCGACGGCTCACCGCTGCAGAACACCATCACAGTCGCCGAAGACGTCCGGATGTCGGACCTGTACGTGCACGTCGACGTCTCGCACCCGATAGTCCCGGCCAGGCTGAACCTGACGCTGGAGGCCCCGGATGGCCGGACGATCGCGCTCTTCGATGGGATAGAGGTAGCCAACGAGACCTTCTGGTGGAGGTTCGGCTTCGACTCTGTCTTCGGCTTCGACGAGGCTCCCTCGGAGGCCCTCTACCAGATGAAGGGCGAGTCCTCACTTGGGAGCTGGACCCTCCACGCCTCCAGCAGCAGCAGCTCCACCAGCACGCTCCACTCGTGGGGCCTCACTTTCCTCGAGTACAGGCACCGCGACCATGCCGATCAGGTGTACTGCCCCGCCGAGTACCGCAATCACGTAATGTCCGTAGACGCCGAAAACGGGGATCTGCTGTTCAGAGCGCGATACGAGGGAACCTTCGGCGTAGACGTAGCGGTCTCGGCCGACGGCAGAACCCTCTTCGAGGCCGCTGGCTCCTTCCATGACGGAGTCTCTTGGTTCAATTCGATACTCAGCACCTACGACGCGTGGACCGGGGCCTTCCTGAAGTCGTACCAACTGACCGGGTTGACCTCCTCTGGCTCGCTGGCTCCGGTCTCGAACGGGGACCTCTTGGTCGTGACCTCATCGCAACTGTACCTGATCGACGTCACCAACCAGACGATAACTGGCAACGTCTCGCTGACCTACCAGTCCGATTGGGAGAACTACGCCATCGCGGTGAACCCCGCTGGGACGACGGCCTACGTCACCAACAAGGCCGAGAGCGTGCTGCAGACCTACACGCTGCCTGGGATGGCGAGCTCTGGGAACATGTCCACGGGCACGTACTCGTCCTACGGGGAGACCTCGTCGTACTTTCCGTTCGACGTTGTAATCTCCTCGGACGGCTCGTTCGGGGTGATAGGCTCCGAGGGCACTCGCACCGACCACGGCGTCATCCAGGTCTTCCAGACGTCCACGCTCTCGATTAACGCCACGTACTCGGCCCCCTCGGTTCGCGGGCAGGTCGAAATGAACTCGGACGATTCCGAAGCCTACCTCAGCATCTTCCAAAACAACGCCGGCTTCACCCACGTGGACCTCCAGACCGGTGTCACGACCCGCTACTCCAGCGACTACGACTCGACACTGGGCCTGTACGAGCTGGACGATCGCCTGTACATCTCGGAATGGGGCCAAAACAGCATCGTCGTCTGGGACCCGGTCGCCATGGAGGAAGTCACCACGATCGACCTCACCCCATACGACGGGTGGAGGTGCAGGGGAATCACCGCCGCACAGCCACCGGGACTGCTGAGCCCGAGCATCTCGGCAACCGGAACCGATCTCGTGCTCTCCTGGGCCGCCCCCTCCTCGGGCCCGGCAATCACCGAGTACAGGGTCTACAAGGGCGACTCGCCCGGCAATGAGAGCTTCCACGCCACGGTCTCGTCCAGCACACTGGCCTACACCGACGCCAGCGCCTCGTCCTCGGCGCTTTCCTACTACCGGGTATCAGCGGTGATGACCGGCTTGGGCGAGGGCCCGACGTCGCCCAGGCTGGTCGGAGCCCCGGGCACCGACACCGACGGCGACGGCATCGCGGACGCCCTGGACGAGGATGACGATGGCGACGGCACGCCCGATGCCTCGGACGCGTTCCCCCAGGACCCCAGCGAGGACACCGACACCGACGGCGACGGCACCGGCGACAACGCCGACGCCGACGCCGATGGCGATGGCACCAACGACGACGCTGACGACTTCCCGACCGACGACACCGAGGACACCGACACCGACGGCGACGGCACCGGCGACAACGCCGACACCGACGACGACGACGACGGCGTTGACGACTCGAGCGACGCGTTCCCGCTGGACCCCAGCGAGGACACCGACACCGACGGCGACGGCACCGGCGACAACGCCGACACCGACGACGACGGTGATGGCTGGACGGATGCCGATGAGATCGTGTGCGGCACGGACGCGATGGACTCGGCCTCGACTCCAGCCGATGCGGATTCCGACGGCATATGCAACGAGGTGGATACCGACAGGGTCGCGTCGGGCTTCCAAGCGGGCTCGGTGTTCACCGAGGCCACGCTCTCCGCGAGGGGCGACTCGACCTGCGCCATACTCGACAACGCCTCCCTGGTATGCTGGGGCTCGAACTCCGGCAGCAAGCTCGGAACCGGGTCCAGCCGTTCCACCCCGACAGCCTCTGACCTAGGGACCGGTCGCACTGCGGTGGCCACCGCCGTGGGGTTCTACAACTCCTGCGCCATACTCGACGACGGCTCCGTCAAGTGCTGGGGCCAGAACAGCGGAGGCAGCAGCGGCAGCACGATTGGCATCGGGACGGGGCGCATCGCGGTCACGATAACCGCCGGTTTCGACCATGCGTGCGCCATACTCGACGACGCCTCCCTAGTGTGCTGGGGTGGCAACTCGAACGGCCAGCTCGGCGACGGGACGACCAACACGAGCAGCAGTCCAGTGAGCGTGGGCCTCGGTACGGGGCGCACGGCCGCCGCCGTGGCCGCAGGGTACCGCCACACCTGCACAATCCTCGACGACGCGTCCTTCGTCTGCTGGGGGGACAACGCCTACGGCCAGCTCGGCGACAACACGACCACAGACAGCAGCACCCCCGTGAGCGTGGACGTGGGGGCAGGGAGGACTGCGGTGGCGATCTCTGCCGGTCGCTACCACACCTGCGCCATCCTAGACGACGGCTCGCTCAAGTGCTGGGGACAGAACAGCTACGGACAGCTCGGCCTGGGCAACACCACAGACAGCAGCACCCCGGCCAGCGTGGACCTGGGCACCGGCCGGACGGCCGATGCGCTCGCTGCCGGTAACACGCACACCTGCGCCGTCCTCGACGACGCCTCGCTCAAGTGCTGGGGCTTCGGCAGGAACGGGGAGCTCGGAACCGGGTCCACCTCGGACAGCAGCACGCCCATGAGCGTCACCTTCGATGCAGGGCGCTCGGTGGTCTCCATCGCACTGGGAGGGGGCCACACGTGCGCGATCCTCGACAACCTGTCCCTGCAGTGCTGGGGCGAGAACAGCGACGGCCAGGTGGGTGACGGGACGACCACCGAGCGGACCACCCCGACCTACGTCAGCCTCGCCAGCGGGAGCCTGGTCGCCGTCTCGGAGCGAGACCTCGATGCCGATGGCACCCTGAACATCTTCGACACCCACATGGCGGGGGACGATGATGGCGACGGTGTCGTAGATACTGCTGATGACTACACCGGCAACCCGGCACGATGGGTCTCCTGCCCCTCGGGGTCATACGGACGACTCACCTGCACCGATTCCATCGCGGGTCATTACGTACCGAACGCCGGATCGCTGCTTCACACGTCCCAATCGGAGTGCTCACTCGGGACCTACCAGCCCTCTACGGGGCAGAGCTCGTGCCTGGACGCGGATGCCGGGCACTACGTCAGCACCACCGCTGCGACCTCGCAGACCGCATGCCTCGCCGGCACCTACAACCCCAACACAGGGTCAAACAACTCAAGCGCATGCATCGATGCGAGTGCGGGGTACTACGCACCCAGCGCCGGCTCCGGAACACAGACTCCCTGCTCCGGGGGAACGTGGCAGAACCAGACCGGCCAGACGGCGTGCATCGACGCCGACGCCGGCTACTACGCAGCCGGGAACGGCTCCACCAGCCAGACCGCGTGCGCGGCGGGAACGTGGCAGGACCAGAGCGGGCAGTCCTCCTGCACGGATGCCGATGCAGGCTACTACGTGAGCACCACCGCTGCCACCTCGCAGACCGCGTGCGCGGCAGGCACCTACCAGCCCTCCACGGGCCAGAGCGCCTGCGATGATGCCGATGCCGGGCACTACGTCTCCTCTAGCGCTGCGACCTCGCAGACCGCTTGCAGCGCGGGCACATTCCAACCCTCCACGGGCCAGACCTCCTGCTTGGACGCGGATGCCGGGTACTACGTGAGCAGCACCGGATCGGCATCCCAATACGCCTGCAGCACAGGGACGTACCAACCCTACTCGGGCCAGAGCTCGTGCTTGGACGCGGATGCCGGGCACTACGTGAGCACCACTGCTGCGACCTCGCAGACCCCCTGCGCTCCTGGTACATACCAGAACCAGACCGGCCAGACGGCGTGCAATGTCGCCGACGCCGGGTACTACGCCGCCGGGAACGGCTCCACCAGCCAGACCCCCTGCGCTCCCGGCACTTGGCAGGACCAGGCCGGGCAGGCGTCGTGTTATCTCACCGGGACTGGCTACTATTCGTATGGCAATGGATCGACCAACCAGACCGCGTGCTTGCCCGGGACATGGCAGAACCAGACCGGCCAGACGGCGTGCAACGTCGCCGACGCCGGCTACTACGTGGACACGGCCGCCTCCGCTTCCCAGACCCCCTGCGCTCCAGGGACCTGGCAGAACCAGAGCGGGCAGACCTCGTGCATCGACGCCGATGCCGGCTACTACGTCGACTCCAACGCCTCGACTTCCCAGACCCCCTGCGCTCCAGGGACCTGGCAGAACCAGAGCGGGCAGGCCTCGTGCATCGACGCCGATGCCGGCTACTACGTCGACTCCAACGCCTCGACCTCCCAGACAGCCTGCCTCCAGGGAAACTACCAGCCCT
>Ga0315318_10001281_pt1 | contig 10996 bp, 9 predicted proteins | sample M1200m3416metaG_FD_203703 | JGI IMG/M metagenome (GOLD analysis project Ga0315318, IMG submission 203703) | Ammonia-oxidizing marine archaeal communities from Monterey Bay, California, United States - M1 200m 3416 | ecosystem: Environmental > Aquatic > Marine > Coastal | place: USA: California... | reverse complement strand
GCCCCGGTAACACAGGTGGTCAAGCGTCTTGACGAGGTCAACGCCGTCAAGACCCCGATCCTCACCTGCCCATGCGATGAGCAGCCCTCGGAACCTGAAGCCGGCTGAGCGGAAGGCGGAAGCTCAGCCCCGGCGGGACCGCACATCGCTTTCGATCTGGGCCGTCAGCTCTTCCACTCCCGCGAATTTCTTCTCGCCGCGATGCATGGACAGCACAAAGACCTCTATGCACTGGCCGTAGAGGTCTCCCTCGTAATCGAGCAGGTGCACCTCTACGGTGTCGACATCAGGGTCGTAGATGGAACCAGTCGCGGCCTCCTTGCCTTCGGTCAGCGTCGGACGCCGGCCAATATTCATCACACCCATGAAGAATCCATCAGGGCGATTTTCGCCGGAAAGATCCGACCATGAATGACGCCCATGCGGACTCTCCCCAAGGCAGAGCACATCGCAGAAATAGACTCCCGGCGGCGGAACCGAGACGCCGGGGAGGGCGAGGTTTGCGGTGGGGAACCCCAGCTGCCGCCCGCGCCCGTCTCCCTTCACCACATCTCCCATGATGGAGAAGGGATGGCCCAGCAACCTCTCCAACTCGGAAAAATTCCAATTGGCCACAGCCTCGCGAACCCGGGTGCTGGAGACCGCCGCGTCGCCAAGAAGCTCCGCCGCCGCGCTCCTGATCTCGAGCCCCAGCTCATCCCTCTTCTCTGCCAGGTATTCAAAGGTGCCCAGTCGCCTGTTGCCGAAGGCGCTGTCGAAGCCCATGAGCAGGCCACCGACGCCCAGCCCATCGACCAGCACCGACCTGACGAACTCCTCTGGAGCCAGGGCCCTGATCCTCTCATCGAAATCAAGAACCAGGACCACATCGACACCCTCGCGCTCGAGCAGCAGAATGCGATGTTCAAGCGACACCACAGGCACCGGCGGATGCGCTCCCAGCACAGCCTGCGGGTGCTCCCGGAAGGTGACCACCACCGAATCTCCATTTACTTCCGCGGCCCATTCCTTCAGCTCGTCCAGCAGTGCCTGGTGGCCGCGATGGACCCCATCGAAGAAGCCGATCGTCGCAATCCTGTTGCTGCCGCCCGGGACGTCTCGGAGTGCGGACTCAAGATTTTCGTAGAGTTTCATCTGCGTTCACGAACTCCGGGGACGCCCCCCCGAACCCTTCCCGGAAGAAGCCTCACGCTCTGCATGTTCCTTCTCCAACTCCCGCAGGATCTTCTTCGCCAGGAGCTTCTCAGTCGTGTTGAGATGACGCAGGAAGAGCACTCCGTTCAGATGATCCAGCTCGTGCTGAAAAACGCGGGAATCAAGCTCGAGCAGCTCCTCCCTGTAGAGCTCACCTGAGAGATCCTGGTACTCCGCCAGGATGGAATCCGGGCGGTCCACCTTGCCCTTGACCTCGGGTATGGACAGACATCCCTCCTCCTCGCAGACGTATTCCTCACCCTTGTCGATGATGCGGGGATTGATAAAAACCTTCTCCCCGGACCTGTCTTCATGTCCCAGGCAATTGCAGACGAACAATCGCACGCTCCAGCCAACCTGGGGAGCCGCAAGTCCCACCCCGCTCTCGCTGTACATGAGCTCAAACATCTCCCCGACTCTCTCCCTGACCTCGGCATCGATCCGATCGAGAGGTTTCGCGGTCTTCAGTAGAATGGGGTCCGGATAGTAGACAAGCTGCATGAAAAGATAACCGTGCCTGAAGACTCCCTGCTCAGAAGCGCCTTACCAGGCCAAAAAACTTACTTTCCAGCGAGGAATTTCGCAGGAAAAGAGCTCCGCCCATCGTCCATAAGATGGGTCTGTTAAGGTCGTTAGTATATCGTTCCTGCACTTCTGGCAAGGTTAAATCTTTATCGTCCGACACCTTGAAAAGTCCTCCCTTGCCTGATTATCTTTAGTCCTGAAGAAAAATGTCCCGGAGAAAAATTTGATGCCCGTCTTCACGGCCACAGGCAAGAGCGGAAAAACCATTCCGTACGCGACTGTTTTCCATCTCCTCTTTGCCATGAGTCTCTGCCTCAGCGGCTGTCGACAGCCGCGGGAAGCCTCCGTGCTGTCCGAGCCCAGGGCGGAAATCATCGTGAGGCCGGCCAGGGTTTTTCACCGCGGCGAGGTCCAATTGGAGGCCGAACTGGCCCTGCCTCGCAGGGCGGCCTATTCCTGGTCCGCCTCGCAAGGAAAGCTGCTCTCCAATGACTCGAACCTGGTTTTCTGGGAAGCCCCGGCCTCCGGGAAGAGCTGCCTGGTCACTGTCACCGTCCAGCTCGAGGGCTCCACAGCCGCGCCCATCAGCACCACGAGGAAGATCTCACTCAGCTCCCCCTCCACCGGGGGAATGGCCCTGGTCCCCGCGGGAGAGTTTGAGATGGGAGACAATCTCACGGACCTCGACCGGCCCGACTTCATCCGTACGAGCCAGAACATGGCGGACAAGCCCGCCCACAAGGTCCGCCTGCCGGCGTACTGGATGGATCGCCAGCGGGTAACGAATCTCCAATACGTCAACTTTCTCCAGGCGGCCTGGAATGAGGGACTCCTCACGGTCACTCCGGCAGCTGTGATGGGCAACCAGCGCGGGGGCGGGCTCGTCCCCTTCCTTCGTTTTTCCTACGAAGATCTCGCCGGCCTCAACTTCACCGAACCCAGGCTGGCGAGAGCCATCTCCTGGAGAGACGAACGGTTCCTGGTAAAGAAGGGGCACGAGCAGTTCCCGGCTGTAGATGTCACCTGGGCCGGAGCGCAGGCCTACGCTCTCTTCCACGGCAAGGCCCTGCCCACCGAGGCCCAATGGGAATACGCCGCCAGGGGGAACGACTCCCGGCGCTACCCCTGGGGCAACGAGCTCCCCACCCCCAGGCATGCTAATCTGAACCATCTCTGGGGCAACAAGCTCTTCCCCGTGGGAACCTTCAGTCCCCTGGGCGACAGTCCCTTCGGAATCCAGGAGATGATCGGGGGCGTCTTCGAGTGGGTCAACGACTGGTACAATCCCGACTACTACGCCGACAACTACTCAGCCGATGTGATCAGCCATCCCCGCGGGCCTCATTGGGGACGCGATCGATCCATCCGGGGCATTCCATCTTCGTACTTCATCACCGGCGCCGATTTCGAGGCGATCCCGACCACCTTCCGTTATTCCTGGTTCCTGGAGCTGCCCATCGGAGATGGTTTCGCCAATGCGAAAACAGGCTTCCGGACTGTCCTGAATCGCGCCCCCCGGCCTGTCCGAAGGCGAGGAAGGTAGGCTCATGTATCGAATCGCTCTCCTCTACCTGACCCTCTGCCTGCTGGCGCCTCTCGGCCTAGAACCCTTGTCGGCAGAAGATGCGGCGGCAGCAAAACCCGCCGCCGGAAACCGGACAAAATGGAAAAAGGGAGATTTCCAGCCGGCGGAGGCCTGCAAAACGTGCCACCCGCGACACTACGAAGAATGGAGAGGCTCCATGCACGCCTACGCCATCACCGACCCTGTCTTTCACGCGATGCACCGCCTCGCGCAGAAGGAAACCGGGGGAGCCATCGGCGATTTCTGCATCGGCTGTCATGCCCCGGTGGGTACCGGGACCGGAGAGGTCACGGCCTCAACGAGCTCCCCTGAAGGACTCTCAAAAACAGCTCTGGCGGCGGTCTCCTGCGAGGTCTGTCATCGAAGCGTTCACCTCGAAGATGGCCCTCCCTCCAATGCCCGCTTCAGCATCAAGCCGGGAGCTCCACTCGTCGGCGGGCTCCCCAATCCCCAGCAGACCTCAGCCCATGCCTCTGTGACCAACGACAGCCTGAAGAATCCTGATTTCTGCGGCAGCTGTCACAATGTGGTCAATCGCAAGGGAATCAAAATCGAGAAGCCCCACGAGGAATTCCTTGCCAGCCCCTACCCCGCCCGCGACACCGACTGCCTCAGCTGTCACATGCAGACCTATACGGGACGCGCAACCCCGGATGGACCGCTTCGCAACCGCCTCCACCGACATGACTTCATTGGAGTCGACGTAGCCGTAACCCCCTTCCCCCGGCTGGGCTACCAACGCAGAGAGGTTGAAGAGTTCCTGCGAACCGCGGCCAGGCTGAGCGTCTTCGCGCCCCAGGTTGCGGTCGCGGGCGGAAGCTTCAAGCTCAAGGTTGACGTCAAGAACGTCGGAGCCGGGCATAACCTGCCCACGGGGCCATCGACAGAGCGTGAGATGTGGCTCGAGGTCATCGCCGCCAACAGGTCGGGAAAGATCCTTTTCGAATCGGGCACCCTGGACAAGCAAGGAGATCTCCGAGGCGGGCATGGAAACGTCAAGCAGCAGGACCCCCAGCTTGCCCTCTTCACCGACCGCTTCGTCGACGAGAAAGGCGAAACGGTATTCTTCATGTGGCAGGCCCACGCCCTCGAGGAACATACGATCCCCCCACTGCAGACCAGGTCAGCAAACTACGAATTCAAGATTCCCGAACAATTCGCGGGCGAGGAGCTCAGGCTGAGTGTACGACTACGATTCCGGGCCTTCCCGCCGCACCAGCTCAGGCGGCTGGGAATCGGGAACCTCGCCGGACGCTTCCCCATCTTCGAGCTGGGAGAATACAATAGTCCGGCAATTCCCGTTAAAAAGGGCACCAGGCAAGAGGGCATCACCAGGGTCCCTGAGGACGTAGCCAGCCTGGCAAAAGCCATCGAGGATGCGGCCGCCGGAACGGTGGTCTCGGTCGCTCCGGGCACCTACGACCTTGCCGAACCGCTGCGATTTTCAGGCAAAGACTTCGTTCTCGAATCCCGGGAGGGCCCCGAAAAGACAATCCTCTCCGGGCCAGGCACGAGACCTGCGGCAAGAGAGGCCTCCCTGCTGGTGTTCACCGCAGGAGAGACCGCCGCCGCCGTCGTGCGCGGTTTCACGATCAGGAACGGCCGGGGAACATTGCTGGATGGAGGCCGGGCCGGAGGCGCCCTCATCTGCATCAAGAGCTCCCCGACCATCGAGGGCAACATCTTCACCGGCAACGAGGCCGACACGGGAGGCGCGGCCTGCCTCCAGGATTCAGCAGCGAAATTCATCGGCAACCGGTTCACCTCCAATCGAGCCCGGGCAGGCGGAGCCATCCACATCTCCTCCGGCTCCCTTGCACTGCTCAGCAAAAACTCCTTCACCGACAACCGCGCCCCGCAGGGCGGCGCCGTCCACATTGATTCCGCCGGCGCTCTCATCCACAACAACCTCATGGTGGCGAACCGGGCCTTCTCGGGAGGAGCGATCCGGATCATCTCGGCAGCCCCGGAGGCTCCCAGCCGCCCCTGGCTGACGAGCCTCTCAAGAAACCGTCTCTACGGGAATACAGCCCGCTCCGGCGGAGCCATCCTTGTCGAGGGAGCCTGCCGGCTGCTCTCAACGCAGGACCTGATCGCCGGCAATATCGGCGGCGGCCTCAGCCTGCTCAGCGGCGCGCGGGCGGAGCTTGACCATGCGACCATCGTCGACAACCGTCTTGGCAAGGGGGCCCTGTCCTCCGAGCCCGGCTCCCCCCTGGCTGTCCGCAACTCCATCCTGTGGGGAAACCGGCCCCTCGACCTGGCCGGAGAGCTCTCGTGGTCGCTGGTCGAGACCGAGGCCTTCGCAGGGGGGACCAACCTTCGCGCGCTGCCCCTGTTTCGCCCTCCCTATTCCGAATGGGAAAGATGCGGAGACCGCGGCGGCCTCTGCGTTCCGATCCTGCGCCCGGACGCCAAGACCCTCGACCCCGACAACCAGGGTCTCTACCGGAGATACACCCCCGGCCTGCTGGAGCTTTTCACCGACTCCCCCGCGGCGGATGCAGGCGACCCCGCCAGTCCTCCGGACGAAGACGGCACAAGAACGGATCTCGGATTCCTGCCAAAGCTGAAATCGCGGCGCCTGTTCATTCGCGGCGATGTCGATGGGAACGGAAACATCGATGTAAGCGATGCCAGGGCGATCTTCGCGCTGGTTGATGAAAAAGGACGGATTGAGTGTATGGAAAGCGCCGATGTCGACGGCAACGGGATCATCGACCGCAAGGATGGCATACGGCTGATGAACTTCGTCATGACGGGGCAGAGGCCTCCCGTCTCCCCCTGGCCCGATTGCGGGCCCACCCCCCAGCCAGGAGCCCCCCTTGGCTGCTTCAAAGACCGCTGCAAGCCATAAAATACAGGCGCTACCAGGCAGAAGCTGGCCAACCTAAATCCCAGACACTGAATTGTTTGCGTAAAGAACGGCATTTATTCGGAAAAAAACGGAAATTCCTGCACGGTTTTGTCGCTTGCTGTCGTCTTGGCCAGTAGGTAGTATTAGTTCTCATTCTGACGTAAGTTAACTCTTTGCTTTACGGTTGCTTGCGTTTTTTGAGACCGCCCTGGGGCGGCTGGAATGCGGGAAATTGTCGTATCAACGGAGGTTCTCTCTAATGAAAATGTCTCTAAGATTTCTTCTCTGCGCCCTCTTCTGCTGTGGAGCGCTGACCTTCAGCGCAGCTCTCAGCGCGCAGGATGTCGGCAGTGTCGGCACCAAGGACAATCTCGATCTGCCCGTCGATGCAGTTGGCGAGAACGTCACCGAGGAGGAAGACGCTCCTGAGGTGGTCATCTTCTACGGCCAGCAACTCGAAGGCGATGGCTTCTTCTACACCGTAGACCGCTCCGGCAGTATGCAGGACCGGGGCGAGTTGGCCCGCGCCAAGCAGGAGATTGCCCGGAACATTCAGGAGTTCTCAGACCGCACCGAATTCGGCGTTGTCTTCTTTGATTCCGGGGTGCTCAGGTACCCCTCGACCGGCCGCCCGATCGAAGCCAATGCCGGCATGAAGTCGGCCGCGCTCAGCTGGATCGCCGCCGTCGGCGGCGGCAGCGGAAGCTGTTGCCAGCAAGGGATCCTCGCCGCGCTGCAATTCGCCAACTTCTCCTCGGCCCAGCGCAAGGTCGTCTGCTACGTCGGTGACGGCGGCGGAACCGGTCCCTGCGGCGGAACCGGAGGTGAATCCGGCTACCTGAACCAGACCCTTCAGCGGGTGGCTCAGCAGAACTACCAGCGTGTCACGATCAATACGATCGGGGTCATGATGAGCGGTCGCGGCATGCAGGAAACGTTCCTCAGGAATGTTGCCCGCGGCAATGGCGGCACCTACAAGCGGATCAATTAGAACGCTTGAAGATCTTGAAATTTCAACGGGAACCCGCTCAGCGGGTTCCCGTTTTTTCATGTCCCAGGAAAACTGGCCCGGCCGGACAGGAGCTCAGGCGGAACAGGAGAGATCATCCCCCGCCTCCGGATGCGACCGGGGATGCAGCGGGGCGAGCATCAGGAACAGCCCGGCTACCAGCAACAGAGAATAGCGCTCGAGATCAGGGAGCACAGAAAGCCATGGCCAGGAGAGCCAGGAAAGCGCCACGGCCAACCCGCAGGCCGACAGCGCGAACCTTCGCAGTCCCCCAGAGCAGCTGTGACGTCCCGACTCGTAGCTGAGCATACAGAGGGGCAGCAGGAGAGTCGCTGAGCTGAGCCCATCGGAGGAATCCACCAGCAGCGCCGCGAAACAGAGGCCTGCGACCTCCCGGGCCTGCAGACCCTCAGATGGACCGGAGGAAAGTCTTCTCGCCGCCCAGAGAACCACCCCGGCCAGGAGGACGGCAAGACCGACAAAGACGACCCAGCTGGTTTCCCAACGAGTCTCTCCCAGCAGGGAAAAGACCTGCTGACGCAGGGTCCAGCCGCCAGGGGCTGGAACACTCACAAGCTCCCTCTGCCCGAGGTAGAAGGCGCCGACGAGCAGAACCAGGCCCACAGCCAGGTTGAAGCTTTTGCCCTGGCGACGGCGCAGCGAGAAGCGCGAAATCCAGAGCCACAGGGGAAACACAATCAACTGCAGCTGCCAGGCGGCCGCGACGGCAAAGACAACCGCTGAGAGACCGGCCTGTCCCCTGCGATCCAGCAATAACGCTGCGCTCACAGCCAGCAGGGAAAGGCATTCGAGACCGGGAATCGGAGCCGAAAAATCAGCCAGCACGACCGGAAAAACCACCAGGGCGCCAAGGAGGCGGCCCTCGGCTGACACTGGGAGTCCCACCACGCGGTCCGCCACGCCAAGGAACCAGGCCAGGCTGCCCAGGCCAGCCAGGACCAGCAGGAGACGCCAGAAGCCGAAGACTCCCCCCTGGCAGCAGGCGCAACCATCGGGTCCGGCCCGACCCGCGAGGATCAACAGGGAGACCGCGAGAAGAATGATAACGAGCGTATAGAAGAAAACGACCCGGGAGCTTTGCATGAGCTTCAGTACAACATGTTGTAGACGATAACGCCCGTAACCGAGACGTACATCCAGATGGGAAAGGTCAGCCTCCCCCACCAACGATGCGCCTCCCAGCGCTGCTTCCAGGCCAGGTAGACCGTCCTCAGGACCATGGGCACAACGAACGCAGCAAGAATGATGTGGCTGATGAGAATGAGGAAATAGATTGTTCGAAAAAACCCCTCTCCCTCGTAGGACTTGTGCCCGGCCAGGTAATGATAGGTCAGGTAACAGCCGAGGAAGATGCTCGAAACGAAAAAGGCCGCGATCATCAGACGGGCGTGAGCGGTCTTATGCCCCCGGCGTATGCAGACATACCCTGCAAGAAGAAGGGTTCCGCTGAGAGCGTTCAGGCTGGCATTGACGAAAGGCAGGCCGCTTACTTCCATCGCTTCACTCCTACTGGTTTTCTTCTATGAGAACCCGGGCGGCATCGAGAAGTTTCTCAAGATCACCGGGAACCGAACTCGGGCGGTAATAGCCCCTAATGATCCCCTTCGCGTCAACCAGGGCAAACCGATCGCTATGCACAACGCCAGACTCGACACCGGCTTCCTGGCTGCCGCCCGCGATCATCCTGAAACCCTGCTCGCAGAGCCGGACAATTTCCCCGCGTCCGCCGCGCAGAAAACTCCAGCAGCCGGAGTCGATGCCCTGCTGACTGGAATATTGAGCCAGCTGTAGCGGGGTATCTCTTCCGGGGTCGAGGGAAAACGAAACGAGGCGCAGCTTGCCGGCAAGACCGCCTTCATTGCGTATGGTTTTCTGGATTTTCAACAGCTCGGCAGCCATCCCGGGGCAGGCGTTGCGGCAGCTGGTGAACATGAAGGTCCCGACCCAGACCTTCCCCCTGAGAGATTCTCGGCTGACCTTCGCGCCCTCCTGGTCATCCAGCTCGAAGGCGGGTACCTCTCCATGACGAGTCAATACCCGGGGCTGCTCCCAGGCGACCGCATAAGCGACCACCGCAAGGATGCCAACAGCCATCAGCGACCAGCTGAGCCAGCCGAGGAGGCCCTCTGTGCTCTTTCCGGGTTTCTCCATGGTATCTGCGTGCATTGGCCGCTCCGTCGCTTAGAGGCTCTCTTAAAGAATGTAGAGGATACCGAAGAAAAACACCCATACCAACACAACCATCAGCCAGTAATAGAGAGCGAGATCGACTCCGATTCTCCTGTGCTGATGATATTTTCCACGGATCGCCTGGATAATGACGTAGCTCAGCAGGAACACTCCGCCGACCACATGCAGGCCGTGCAGACCGGCCATGGAATAAAAAACAGTGCCGAAGATGCTCTGTGCCGGTAGTTGCTGCTCGATCAACCGGGAAAACTCGAGGAACTGTACCCCGGCAAATGCCACTCCGGAAACGAGCGTCAGGCAGAGCCAGGAAACAAGACCGATCGGATCCTCCCTGCGAATGGATCGCGAGGCGAGGAGAATGAAAAAACCGCTGAGAACGAGCACCGCCAGATTGCCAAGAGGGAGTCCCATGGCCAGTTCTGAAAAACCCTCCGGTTTCCAGGTCTTCGCGCCAAGGCGAAGGACGATATACATCCCCACCAGCGCGCCAAAGAACATGATCTCCGCCACGATAAAGAGGTTGATGGCGAACCTCGCGTTTCCAGAATCATCCGTCGAGCCCGGCGCTCCCTTTGACACAACCGACTCGCCTACCATATCTCACCCCTTCTGGGCACCCAGGACCAGGACGATGAACAGAACAGGAAGATAGACTACAGAGGCGAGAACCACCCACCGGGCTGTCTTGCGGGTCCGGGTAACGCCGAAGCAGACGGCAAAGGCCAGAAAGACGAGACTCGATCCCAGGGCCGTCCAGCAATAGAAACTCCCGGCGAAGGTCTCCGGATCGATGACGCGATACGTCTCGACATCAAAGACCACCGCGGGCATCAGGCTGGCAGGAACCAACGCGAGCGTCCAGCCGACCACCTGCAGGGCGGTCGCACTGCCTTTTTTGTCGACGACCGTCAGCATCGGAAAGCCGGCGCGCTCGTAGTCCTCCCGGTACATCCATGCGATCGCGAGGAAATGCGGGATCTGCCAGATGAACTGGATCGTGAAGATCGACCAGCCAGCGGAGCCCAGCTCACCGGTGGCAGCGGTAAGACCTATAACCGGCGGCAGCGCCCCAGCGAAGGCGCCCACCAGCAGAGAGAAAGAGGTAACCCGCTTCAACGGCGTGTAGAAGAACACGTAAACCCCGGTCGTCACGGCGCTCACAGCGGCGCAAAGCGGATTGACCAGGACGACGAGATAGACCAGCCCGGCCAGGGTGAGGACGACACCCAGCGATCTCGCCAGTGGCGGAGAAAAACGGCCGGCGGGGAGAGGCCGGGCCGAGGTGCGTTCCATCAGAGCATCCGCGTCCCTCTCAATGTACTGGTTCAACATGCTGGAGGCGGAGGCGAGAACGAAGGAGCCGGCCAGGACATGAAACAGCAACCAGCCGTATTTCAGCGACAGCAGCGGCGAAAGCGAGCCCTGCTCTGAGGTGCAGACACCGAGTGCGAAGCCTGCGAATACCGTCACCAGGGCCAGGAGATTGATCCTGACCTTGCTCATCTGCACCAGGTCGCCCAGCAGGGTTCCACCGGCCGCCGCAGCCTTCACAGATTCGCCCCGCCCCCCCTCAGCCAACGAACCGATGCCGGCAGGAGGACCCTGCGGGCTTTCA
>Ga0315318_10001280_pt1 | contig 10998 bp, 8 predicted proteins | sample M1200m3416metaG_FD_203703 | JGI IMG/M metagenome (GOLD analysis project Ga0315318, IMG submission 203703) | Ammonia-oxidizing marine archaeal communities from Monterey Bay, California, United States - M1 200m 3416 | ecosystem: Environmental > Aquatic > Marine > Coastal | place: USA: California... | reverse complement strand
CTCAGCTTAATAAAGTACAGGCAAAAGGTAAGCGCAGATGCGATCACACGATGCTGCATGAGTCCAAAGCAATAGCGGACCAGGCGGTTAATGCTCTGTATATTAGCGGGCTGACCAACAACAACGACGAGGACGAAGGCGCAGCATTTCTATCTACGCAGTGGATGAATGTAGCTAAGTCAAGATTCGGAGAAGGAGGGTTAGTGCCATTGATAAGACAGTTCGGCAATCAAAGGTTCTCAACACCAGATAGACCAAATAATGAACGTAGATAGGATCAACACCAATATAAACTGTGAAGAATTAGTTATACCTGCAGCAGGCCCCATAGCAGCTATTCTGTATCATAGGATACGGTATTGGTGTCGTGAGCATGCTAAACGCGGAAATAAGAAAAAGTACTATGATGATGGACATTGGTGGCAGTGGGATTCATATACGGCTATGACGGAAGTATACCCTTACTTCAGTAAAATGCAGATAAGACGTGCTCTTAAAAAGTTAAAGGACATAGGAATCATCAAAGTGAAGAAAACCAAAAATTTCAAGAGCAGCCAAAAGTATGCTGCGATTGAAATTGGAGACTGGATGGTATCTGAAACGTTTAATGATTTGCCTAAGGGCGTGCGCAATAAAATATCTGACGTTTTACGCCGTAGAGAGATACTTCCTGTCGTAGATTGTCAAGGTGTCGAAAATAACATTAGGGGTGTCGAAAACGACACCTTGGGTGTTAAAAACGACACCCCCATATACCTTATAGACAAACTTATAAGAAACCTTGAAAAAGGGACGGCCCAAAATTCGGACGATGCTAGTAATATAGATTTAATAAAAGCATACATGGAGCAGTTAAAAATATCAGATTCCCAAATCCGGATATTGCTTAATCATTTTGCAGATCATATAAAGAACATGAGAACTAAAACTGATGATACTTTAAAGATCGTAAACCAAATCTATAGAACCGACTCGTCCGGATGCAGCTATCCTTTTTGGATTCGTCTTCTTTACGGAGAAGAGCAAGGATTTATAAATTCGGATATAAGAGATGTAATAGCGCCAAGAGTAAGTCTAGAGGTAGAAACCAATCCTTATATTATGGTCATATTGACCCAGAGGCTTGAAAATTATCAATGGGAAGAGCTGGATATAAATCCGGAAGAGTATGTAGCTAAGTGGAATAAAATTAACAACAAAGTAGAATTCATCTTGGAGAAGGCAGAGCAATGTTAGACCTGAAAAAAGAAAACAATATAATCCTAGGCTCTTCCTGCCCGGAAGACGTGGATAATGAAATAATAGTACTGGCCCAGCAGATATCCAAAGTACATGGGCCGGTTAAGATATTCTCCGAGTCCGGAGGCGTTCATCTGTACATAGCTTCTCCCATATGCTTGGAGCTTTATGGTCCGGATGAGCTCAAGCCTCATAAGATGCATTTGGCTATTAATGCCGACAAATATCTTGGCAGGCCTCCTTATGATACTCCCAATGATAATGCAGCTCTTTGCATGAAGTCCGGAGAAGTCTATACTGTGTCCGATCTTCTAGCTTATCAGAAGTTAGAAGCTAGGGGTTATAAAGGAATGGACTACCGAGTTTCCATAATCGAAAAGCAGGAGAATAAGGATGAAAAAGGAAATCCTCACCCCCCTGGCGAGGTTATAGGAGTGGACGCGCTCCCCTGGGAGCACCCAGCTATAGTATACCTAACTTCTAGAGACTTTTGTCCTGCTAAGCTTGTAAAGCATTTCAACACTCAGTTCTGTACTGAAGCTAGAGAGGGTGCTTTCTTCAGAACTACCGGCTTTGGATTTAGCACATCCCCTAGGAATAGGCTTATATTTAATATCGTAGTAGATGGAGAAACAAGAGGCTGGCAGTCACGTATTATGGAAATTGTAGCTCCGGACACTGACGGCATCAGGCATAAGTTCTTTTATCACACCAGCCAGGACAGGTGGTATCCCGTTTTTCGAGAAGTAGATAAAGAGTGGGTACAGATAAACCCGGGGAAGTGGGATCCTGCTAAGTACATAATGGGATTCGGTACTCGTAGGAATCAATGGCTTCTGGGGTACGACGCTAGTAAAGAGCATGATTGGATCGGTATAACCGAAGGACCTTTGGACGCAGCAAGATTAGGGCCTCCTTTCTGCGCGGCTATGGGAAAGAGTCTTTCTTTCAAGCAAGCAGATTTTTGTCGTAACAGATCCAAAGTTATTCTTGCCATACAGAACGACGAGGCTAGTAATCAGTTCAGGACTTCCGTAATGGGCAAGTTCCGAGATCTGGGCATTCCCGTTACAGTAGTTAATCCCCCCGAAAAATACGAAGATTACGGAGACATGAGTCAAGAGCTGGCTGATGAGTTCCGAGAGAGCTTAGTTAAAAAATATTCACTATGAAGACAGTTAATGAAGAATACCCATTCTTCTTCTTAAAACAAGAGCCTCCCCAAGAGGTAAAGAAGAACAGGTATATAGAAGGTAAGTTACATTTTGCCGGCGTTGGTAATAGAGACGCTGACATTATGTTTGTTGCGGCTTCTCCTCTTTCTGAGGAAGAGCGCAGAGATAAGTCAGAGCCTGGTTTGTTACGCAATACTGAGGTGTCCGCTTTATTTAGCAGACTATGCCACAGAGCGGGGTTTGGAGATGTTCAGACTAATTGCTATTACACCACGTTATCGAAGTTCGCTATTCCAGGAGGAGACGTTAAGCCCTTGAGAAAAGAGTATCTTAACTGGAGTAAGTATGCTTTGGAAAAGGAAATAGATAGAGTTAAGCCCTCAATTATAGTATGCCTGGGTAAGCATGTCTTTAATTACTTTTTCGATATGAGGGTCAGTAATAGGAAAGTCACTCTTGCTTTCAATGATGCGCATGGCGGGTTTTTCAAGTGCGACCGTTATAATTGCACTCTCTATTGCATGGACAGGATAACTAACCCGAGGTACCAACCGCATCAAATAGAGCGGTTTAGGTTAGACTTGGAAACAGTGCATCAGCATTACAAAGAGACACAAGGAGTAGATCCGGAGAATATGGAGCTAAGCTACTCTGTAATAGATAGTATAGAGAAACTCTCCGGCTGGGTAGATTATGTATCCGATATAGATAGTAAATTGTTATCGGTAGACTGTGAGTGGGCAGGTAGGACGTATTTGGATGGCAAGCTGAGATCTATTCAATTCTGTTGGGAACCTGGTAAGGTTGTTTACGTTAAGTTTTATAACGAGGACGGTAAGTGGTGCTTTGGTGATTCAACTTGGGATGATATCAAGAAGGTTGTGGCTCCCTTAAATGATTTTAGGTGGATTGGTCACAACCTATGTGCAGACTTAGTTTGGATGGAGCATTGGCTTGGTCTCGATACGCATGGTAAGGGCATCTTTGATACTATGTATGCCGAGGGCGTTGTAGATGAATATGCAGATCAAAAACTAGAACGCCTAGCTATAAAGTATACTGACTTGGGTCGCTATGACATAGAACTGAATCTGTGGAAGAAATCTAATGCAGGTAAAAGAAAAGCTATAGTACAGGAAGAAGACGAGGAAACTTTCCTAACTGCAGAAGATGCAGGATATGGCAGCGTTCCTGATGCAATCATCATACCATACGCATCCCGAGACGTTGATGTAGTCATGAGAGCTTACCCTATTTTAGTGAAACGTCTTCGTATGGAAGAGGTTGAAAGTTACTACTATGGTATTTTACTGCCGTTTGTGACAGATGCTTTTCGGTCCATGATTATGACGGGCCTTCCTGTAAATACGGAGTATCTTGTTAAGATAAGTTCTGATTTTGCAAAAGTTTTTGAGCTTCTTCAGAGTGAGGTCAGAGTTCTTATGGTCAGCCAGTCTTATGATTTGCTTATGACTGCCCTTATGGAGAAATGTTCGCAGGAAGCAGCATCAGAAGTTTTCCCGCAAGTTATCACTATGCATAAGGAGGGTATTGAGAAGTCAAACGCTGCTTTGGATATTCTTAAAAGGCATGTGGACGTGGTAGATGTTTTCTTTTTTAAAGAACTACTAGAGCATATGTGGACTGCCTCCGAGTTTAATATCAGAAGCAATAAGCATATGGTGCGTTGGTTGTTTGACATAATGAAGCTCACGCCTATTAAAACCACAAAAGGCAGTAGTGGTATATCCATGCCTTGGGAGAAAGTTGCCAACCTACCCACTGAGGAAAGAAATAAGTATATACCGGCTACCGATAAGCAGACTTTGCAAATACTTGCTGTGGAGAATACTCTAGTCGAAAAGGTTTTGCATTTAAATGCGGTTGGTAATCTTATTAAAAGTTTCCTGGCGCCTAAGGGTAGTTCCAGCACCAATGCTATAATCAATTGGGTACAGTCTGATGGTAGGCTACATTGTAATTACTCTTGTACAGAAACAGGCAGGCCTCGGTCGTGGAAACCTAATGTGTTAAACTATCCTAAAATCGTTTCCAGATGGATAACTGAATCGTTTTCTAAATTTGGATACGAATCTCCGGGTAGTGTTAGGTCTTGCATACAAGCTCCGGAAGACTGGTGTTTTGTTGATGCAGACTTAGATACGGCAGAAGTACTGAGCCTAGCTTACATTTCTAGCGATGAGGATATGATTGATATGTGTCATTCTAATGATTCGCAGTTTGTGCTAGTGGATAAGGAAGCTTGCGAGAGTAAGGCTATTGCTCCATTCGTAACAAAAGGTGCTGCTATGGTTCGTACGCATTATGTAAATGACTACGTTGAAATACCAGAAGAAGCTAGGTTAGAGACGTACTCCCTTTCTTTTCTCGATAGCAATGGTTTGTTGTTAGACGGCAAAGAACAACATCCTAAGCGCGATATGCACTGGGAGATGGCTGAAGGCATGCAAGAGAAACCTAGAGAAATTCTTGATGAAGATATGGATAGGGGTGCTGGTAAGGTTGGAATGTTCTCCATACCTTATGGCGCTCAGGAAAATCTTCTTGAGAGAGAGATCGAAACGATGACAGGGAGAAAGCCTCCTGAGGAAACTGGAAAAAGACTTATGGACGCTTACGAAAAGAAGTTTCCTAAAGCTACCCTTTTCCTTAAGAAGCAAGAGGACATAGTATTGGATCCTGGTTATTACAGGACGATATCAGGACGAGTTAGGCATTTCCATGCCAATCAAGTCCGAGAGTATATAGGTAATGATGAGTCTTGGGCGATGCGTAATTTATTATCGCCGCTCCATAGAGAATCTCGTAATTATCCTATGCAAGAAATGGTGGCTGCATCAATGATGAGAGCTCAAGTATCTTTGTTAAACGCCTTCAAAGCCAAAGGAATGAAAGCACGACCGATGATCATGTTATATGATGCTCTCGTTGTGCTATGTCCCGAGTCCGAGAGGTGGGAAGTCAAAGATATGATGCAAGAGTATATGAGCGAAAAAACTCACTGGAATATTCATAACAGAATTTTTCGTTATACTATTGACGTTGCGTTCTCAAAACGATGGGGTGCTAAATTAACTGAACAGGAAAAACGTAAATTATACGATAGAGAAACAGTAAGCTAAAATGTGTTATATATTAATGTATCATTATTTTTTATGTACAAACCAACAAATAGAACAAGGAGATAAAACAAGATGCTAATAGGCGGAAGTAAATCAGAAGTAAAAGAAAAGTATACTCATGGATTTTTCCATGAGGAGAGTGATGTAGATGCGTACACAGCATCAGCATCGAAGCAAGCAAAGCTGCGTATTTTACCAGCTTTCGATGAGAGTAAGAGAGGGACAAAGGATTTCCCCATAAGCTTTACTGCTTATAGAGATAGGGATACGATAGACCCGCAATCGCGGGAACCTGCATTCCATCCTTTTTATATTCCAGTTACTGGGTATACCTTCTACGGTAATAATAAGTTGAGCTTCCTGACGGAATTATCTCGTCCAGGAATCTCTACCTATCGCGGCGGGATTGATCCGGTTAATGACATCTTTCGTTATTGCAATGGAAGTAATGATCCTGAAATCAAAGATCTAACCACGCGTAGAGGCGGCGATAAAAATGCTGTAACCATAGCTCCCCGACCAAGGAAGTTTGCTCTTATGAACGTATACATGGAGGATCCTGTAACGCAGGAAACTTCTAACAAAGTTCTTATAGTTACTAATATGGCAAAGGATAAATTGCTACGCAGTCTATCCTTGCGTGCCGGCAGGGGCGACGCTGTCATCTCCAAAGATTGGGAAGAGTTCCTATATGGAGACGTTACCGATCCTATTACTGGATGCACAACGTTTGTTAGAGAGGGTCATCTGGAAGATAATCCTACCATTAAATTTGGTGGATTGTTCTTTTCTAATAAAGAAGGTTACTTAGACGGGCATGAGCCTTGGCCTTTGGCTATGGAAAAGGACGGCGTAGAGATCCTAGAGGGTCGTTACGATATCGCAGATGACTCTACGATAACACGTATCAGAAGTTATGACGAAATCCTTGAGATGGTCGTTGCTGATGGTATGGTGCCTTACCATGTAATTCAGCGAGCCTGTACTCCACATGCGGAGAATGGCATACCGGAAGCACCACGTGGTGTTGTAACTGCTCAGCCAAATTTGGCTAGCGTAGAGACAACTTCCTCTCCTGCTGAGGAAATAGAAGCTCCTAAACAGGAACCTGCTGCTGAGGTAGAAGAGAAAGAAGTTTCTCCTACCGAAAAGAAAGCTACAGAGCCTAGTCTTGCCCTCGAACAACCTCTTTCTAATCTGACAGATGAGGAAAATAAAAAGTTCGAAGGACTTCATACTAGATACGAATCAGACGAGCAAGGCCTTACAGGAGCCGAGCTATCTGATTACTTTACCTTACGGGTAAAGAGTGGAGCATTCTGAGATTTGCGCTTCGGCGCACAACTAGACTGAACAAACAAACTACGGATACGGGGGCTGTCATAATCCCCCGTATCCGTTCATCCTTTATTATATTATGCCTAAAAAGAAAATTACTACAAAAAGTTTTGATCTGCTCTCTGACGACAGTTACGCAGATCAGGTTAAAGAGACTATGCTGACGCTAGCCTCTAAAAAGAAAAGATACAGCGGTGTGACGGATTATGCCAGCGTCTCTAAAAACCATCTAGAGCTGATAGATAATATCTATTTTCAGCATACAATTGGCATGCGCGGACTACCTAACGGCACTCTCATAGAGATAATAGGACAAGACGGCATAGGCAAAACCAGCCTAGTGTGGACTCTAGCCGGATTTGCTATGAGTCAGAATTCTCCATTCTTTCTAGTCGAATCAGAGGCTAAGCCCATGGATAAAAAGAGAGTACAACGCTGTCTTTCTAGCGACATTGAGCTTTCTCAGAAGATGATAGATCGTGTTTTAGTATCTTGCTGCACTAATCTTTTAGATGCCGTTTCTGAGATCGAAGATTGGGTTAACACACAACGTAAAGATATTGGCGTGCCTATGGAGGTGCCTTTAGTTTGCGCTATCGATACTTTTAGTAAGATGATGGCGCCTAAGGAGGCTGAGGGTAGGTCTTATTATCAAGACGCCAAAACCACTAAAAAAGCTAAAACATTAGAAGAGTTAGGCACTGGAACAAACTTTGAGCACGCAAAGTATGCTCAAAAATGGTGCCGCACTTTACCTGCTTGGCTCGATAATAAAAATGTAATCTTAATAATCGTATCTCATCAGAACCAAAAAATTGATATGGGTTTTGGTGGTGGTTTTGTTAGTGATGCTTTTAATCGCACAAAGATTGGAGGCAATGCCTTTAATCAAAACGCAGCATTACAGCTTATTTTAACCAGGGAAGGTTATTTGATACATAACGGAGACAAAATAGGCACTAAAGTTAAAGCTACAGTTGCTAAAAACAGTTATGGCCCAGAAGGAGGAATAGTTCGTTATGAGTTAGTTTCTCGTCCTTGGTTAGACGATGGCGACAACTTTCAGCAATCCTCGCTATACTTCGATAATACCACAGCAGATTGGTTTGCTAGTAATGGTATTCTTGATACAAGGTGCGACCGGAAAAGGTATACTTGCGACACGCTAGGAGTAACCGGAGTTAAGGCTGATGAGTTTTGTGAAGCCCTTAGAAATAAGCCCGATATAATGAACAACCTTAGTATGGAAAGGCATATATTAGGTTATTCTCAAGATGATGTTAGTGCTAGTTATGAAGTAGTAGATAAGGATGTAGTAGTTGATGATAGTCTGGATGATGAGGAACTTAAAATTAAAAAATCAAAAAAGGATGTATGAGTAAAGTAACAGCATACGGAGTCGGGCGTATTCTTGACAAAACTTTTGGCAATAAACGTTATAGCACAAAAGATTCTATGGATGATTTGGTGGAAGAGCTTATGCTCAATACTGAAAAATTTAGACCTCCGTTTAATTATGGGGAGACTTTTTATTTTTCAGAATCACTTCCTTTATATGGGGCTGCTTCTTTTAAGAAGGACTCGCAGTTACACAACGTACTATCAGACAAATATGGAGAAGTCGGATTAGGCGTAGACTCTGTCTTAAGTTCTATCGATTCACTACATTTTGTAACCATGGCTCCGTCTAGTAAAGTTAATGAGCTCGTTCAGGAATGGTTATATTTGATGCAGAGTTATGACATTGTCGTTAAGCCCGTAAAGGGAATGATACCGCCTATCGATCACATTATAATTAGTAAACTTTCTTGTTTTATTAAAGAATAGTTATTTCTGTGGGCGCATCTAACAATAATGAATACGCCGAAACTAGATTTTGTTACTACCTAACTATAAAAGATGGTGCATTGAAAGATTTACCATCTTTCAGTGGTTGTAATAAAAACACCCATGATAGGCATGGGCCTCTACCTTACGTAGAATTTGGAAATTCTACTCATTGGAATCCTGTAGATACTGACAATATGCTAAATATTTTTTATAGCATAACAACAGGCTTTAGTAAAAGCTTGGATAGGGAACCGATTAAAGGAGATATTGCCGTAGTTTCGGACACGCAATGGCAAATATACGGAATATATACAAACGAAAAGAAAGGACACTTAGATGGTAATTATAATATTATAAAACGACATGGTAACAATTTTGGGTTTCTGCAAGTTGGCGATATTTATTTCGGCTATGGCGGCGGTCCAGGATTTTTGTCTTGGTTAAGAACAGGAAATTAACTCACTAATGCGAAAAAATATACTAGATAAAAAACTATACGAAAGTGGTATAGGAAAGTTGGGAGACGTGCTTACTCAAATGAGTTACACAGATCTCAGACCCGGACAGGATGCTGCAATTCATGGTATCTTGGGCGGCAGAGACGTTATTTGTTTTATGCCTACTTCTTTCGGGAAGTCTGCCATATATCAAATACCTACTATGTGTCTTGAGTGGAATACTTTAGTATTCAGTCCTTTACTGTCGCTTATACAGGATCAAGTAGAAAAGCTGCAGGCTCTAGGCATGAAGGCAGGCCAAGTTTCCAGCAGCCAAACAGAAGTGGAAAATAATCTAACAATGTCCGATTGGGAAATGGGAGATTTAAATTTCCTATTCGCAGCTCCGGAAAAGTTGAGCAATGAGCGGTTTACACGATCTATGAGTAAGAAAAAACCAGACATGATCGTAATAGACGAGGCTCACTGTATATCAAGTTGGGGAACTTCGTTCAGGCCTAGCTATCAGAATATTGGTTTATTTGTTGATCTATTTAAACCAAAAGCTGTGTTAGCTATGACAGCCACAAAAACAACTGAAGTGGAATCTGATATAAGAAAGAGCTTAGGTATTGATGGAGCGGCTCTTGTTTCTTATTTTCCTGAACGTGACAACCTAAGCTTTAAATCGAAAAGTTTTTCTATACCTATGTTGTCTCGTATAATTAAAGAAACTGAAGGATCCATTATAATCTACTCAGCAAGTGTTAAAGAGACTGAAAGTCTTTTTAATAGTCTTAGGAAGAATATAGAAGGCGGTGCTACTATATATCATGGCCAAATGATGCCCGGCGAACGAACCTCTAACCAGTCCTCGTTTATGGCGGGACGTGCCAGAGTTATGTTTGCTACCAAGGCTTTTGGAATGGGAATAGATAAAAGTAATATCCGGTGTATTATACATAAAGGCTATGCTTCTTCTTTGGAGGATTATGCTCAAGAAACAGGCAGGGCAGGAAGAGACGGAAAACCGTCTTTATGTTGGTTTCTTTATGATCCTAAATCAATAGACACCCAACGTTGGTTTATAGAAAATCAATACCCTCCTAAAGCGCTGTTTAGTAAAGTGTATAACTACATGAACCAACGAAAAGACAAATATAACTCTTGTCAGATTTTAGTAAGCGAGGTAGCTAAAGTTTTAGATGTTCATGCATCTTCTGTAAGTTCTTGTATTAATATTATGAATCAGGCAGGAGTTGTAGATCGTAAGAAAACTTCTAATAAAGTTTTTAAATCTAAACTTCTTAAAGAGCATATAAACGATAAGTACACAGCAATACTGGAAGCTATAGCTGACTTTGGTATTATGGGAGATGATGGATTCTATGAGGCGGATCTAGAGGTTGTAGCCTCGTCAGTTAACATAAAGTCTACAACATTGAGAACTAAACTAAGGGACTTGGACAACGATGGTTATATCATGTTCATACCCCCGTTTAGAGGCTCGCCTACTAAAATACTATCTGACCTTTCTGAAATTGATTTTGAGGCATTAGCTGATAAAGCATCTTTAGAGTTTTCAAAGTTAGCACATGTAAGTGAGTTTTTGGATTGCGAAGATTCCGAAAAAGGACAATTTCTTCATAATTACTTCCAATGAAAGATCCTATTATACAACAGCTGATTGAGATGGTACAAAAGGTAGCTCCGGTAATAAAAAAACTACCCAAACCGCCAGAGTTCAAATCAGCAGATAAAGTGAGGTGGGAAAGCAAAGAAGAAGTCAAATGCAGCGGTTGTAATACATATTCGCATATTGGTGAATTTAAATCC
>Ga0315318_10001272_pt1 | contig 11045 bp, 11 predicted proteins | sample M1200m3416metaG_FD_203703 | JGI IMG/M metagenome (GOLD analysis project Ga0315318, IMG submission 203703) | Ammonia-oxidizing marine archaeal communities from Monterey Bay, California, United States - M1 200m 3416 | ecosystem: Environmental > Aquatic > Marine > Coastal | place: USA: California... | reverse complement strand
GTTCGCCTCGCTACTCGTCGCTCCAAATACAACTCGGGATCGAAATCTGTGACCTCTCCTGCTATTTGCACTATGTGGTCTGTCGGATCGAAATTCGTCACCCGCCCTATGCCATTTTTGCCGGAACACAACCCCTCCCAGAACAAATCAGCTGTTACTCCAATCGGCGTTACTGCACCAACTCCAGTAATAAAAGCTCTGTGCAACTTGCGATCACCCATTCATAATCTCTCTTTCATTTCAATAAACGCTTGACTAACCAATCCTACTTTGGTTTCCTCAATCTAAATATAGCGACTACAGCGACTGATGCGGCCACGGCCACAGCTGCAGCAGGCAGAATTTCCTTAATTCGTTCGTCGTTAGAAAGAATCAATTTAGACAACCTAGCAATCGCATCCCCGGGCGGGCGCAACTCGATTTCACCCCGCTCAACATCTGAGGTGGCTGAGTCCACGTTTGTACCCATCCCATCCCGCTGCCTGTTGCTTGATTCATTCGTCACCTCGAGGTTAGGTGTTTTTTTTGATTCTGCCATAATGGTCTTTGAATTCAACTCTGTCGCTTGAAAGCCATAATCAAATCTCTGTCCATCTAACAATCTCGTTGGACTAGATATTCCCGAGCTCATGTAATCTTTACCTACATTTGAAGTACTCGAAATCTGGGGAGACTGAGTCTCATCATTTATTGTTTGAGTCTCAGCATTCGAGATGTAATCCCTGGAATCACGGGTCGGCCTAGATTTATTAACACGCCAGCTCTCCGCAACTGAGGGCCAAGCACTAGCGGATTCAGCTGGTCCATAATCGCTAGTGCCTCTGACAGAGTCTGATGTATGTCCGCCTTGTGAAGGTTTCACTGGTTTTCGAGAGCTCATCACCAAAAGGCCACCAAGAATAAATCCGGCAGCAAGCGCTAAATAAATCCCGTCATAATTTCCAACGCGATCGAAATAAAAAGCCACTGCAATTGGAGCTGATATACCAAAAGCTTGACTAATGGGTGTGGAAATCCCTCGTACCGCTCCTAAATGAGCTCTACCGAAAAATGAAGCCATCAAAGATTCCTGTAATGGAATTTGCGATCCGATCCCAAATCCCCAAAGCATGGTGACCAAAACAAACGGAACAAATTGTACAGTTGGTCCAACAATCACCATTAAAACCATACCGATAGCAGCCAGGCTAAAAGCAACCAGAGTCGATAGACGAACACCGATTTTACCCATCGCCACGGGCCAGACAAATTTAGACGCTAACGCCGCTAAACCTTGAAATAGCATTGCTGTACCCGCTTGCTGGAATGTAAAGCCATGTAACGTCATAAATGGAATTAAGAAAAACAATCCGGCCATCAGTCCCATCAAACCAAATGAAAATCCTATCTGAATGGTCCACAAAGAAAGAGTTTTAACGGCTTCTCGAGCAGTCAATGAGTTTTGCATATCTTCTTGGGCCAGTTGAATTCTCTGTTGACTTGAAAGATCGCCCTCGACAGCCCCATCAGGGAGTAATCCATGGTCTTCTGGTTGGCGACGCATCATCAATGCGACCGGATATAAAACTAACCACGTCACTACGCCCAAAACAATCCATGAATCACGCCAGCCTATTGTGGAAATCAACCAGACTAGTAAGATTCCAGTAAACTGAGCAGCTGAAACTCCGGTCGATGCAATTGAGATCGCCCATGCACGTCGAGAAACAAACCATTTTGCTATGACTACATTAAGTACGAGATTCCCAGCAAGCGCCAAGCCTAAGCTTGAAACAACTCCTCGAATAAGAAACCATTCAAGGAGCGTATTAATTCTGCTTAAATAAATAAGTGATACGCCCACAAGAGTAGCGCCCGCGATCATTAATCCTCTCGGACCCCAGCGATCCAACAAAAAACCAACCACGCCACCCGCCAGAGCCGTAGAAATTGACCCCAAAGTGACTCCCAAAGTAAACTCAGTTTGAGTCCAACCAAGTTCTTCAGTCATGAACGGAAGAAAAATTCCACTGCTACTCGACATTATCGAAACAGCAACCATTTGAGCGACCAGCGCCCCTGCCACGATCCACCAGCCGTAAAAGATGCCACTAGAATTTGTAGTGGTTTGAGTCAAATCGCTTTCGGTGGGTAGGTTCATAAATGAATAGTAAGCGTGATTTGAATAGAGCGTGCACCGCTAAAACGGTATGCTATTAGGATGAGTTTATGAACTCAGGAAGCACTGATCGCAATACCGAAAAGTATGCGATTGATTGCAAGCATTTGAAAAGAACGATCGACCGTGATCGTCCAGATCCGTACGCAATGCTGTGCACACACATAGTCAGAGATGACAAGGATTGCGTTGGGCCATTCTTAGAAGATATTGAAACCGAATGCGGACTTTGGCAACCAAACATAGAACTCGAGAATCGCCGAAAAAACCGACTGTAATTGACTAAATTTTGAGTTCTGGTGGAGATGAGGGGATTCGAACCCCTGACCTTCGCATTGCGAACGCGACGCTCTCCCAACTGAGCTACACCCCCGATTTCTCGAGCATAACGCATTGATTAATTTAAAGACTGTTAGAATCTAAATAACAAATTACAGAAATTTCATATCCCAAGAGACTCCAATGCTTGACTCGTTATCAGAAAAACTACAACACTCGCTTGGAAAACTTCGCGGGAGTGGACGCATTCGAGATGAAGATCTTGATTCGACACTCAGAGATATTCGCGTTGCCATGCTAGAAGCAGACGTACACTTCAAAGTAGTTCGGGATTTTCTTGAGGCGATTAGAAATCGAGTCCGAGGAGTCGAACTAATTAGTTCAATTGCCCCAGGTCAACAAATCGCGGCGGCTGTTCATGAAACTCTGATTGACTCACTTGGTACGGATTCCCACTCCATAAAACAAGAATCAGATGGGCCCACTCGGATTCTTATCGTCGGGCCAAAAGGAAGCGGTAAAACGACCTTATGTGGGCGAATCGCACTATATTACAAAGAGCGAGACCTCAGACCTCATCTAATATCGACTGACTTTGAGCGAGTCGCAGCTTCGGAGCAACTTCAGGCTCTTGCAAATACGTTAGATGTTCCCTGCTATGTTGAAAATAACGAATCGACAAGTAGCGAGGTTGCGAAGCGCGGATTACTCGCTGCTCGAGAAAATAATGCGGACGTAATAATTGTTGATTCCAGTGGAATAGTTGATTTTACCGACGAGCGAGCTGATGCGCTGGCTGAACTGGCGGACGTCGTCGACCCTACTGAACTTCTCTTTGTTGTCGATGCCATGATGGGGCAGGAAGCTGTAAACCTAGCCGGTGCAATGGATGAAGCTTTAGAAGGAACTGGAATCGTAGTGACCAAACTTGATTCAGATGCGAGAGGTGGCTCATTGCTTTCTGTTAAATCAGTCACAGGACTGCCGATAAAATTCATTACGGTAGGTGAAGAATTATCAGCGTTGGAGGAATTTCACCCCGAGAGGTTCGCTTCGCGGTTATTAGGTATGGGGGATGTCGCTTCACTAGTGGAAAAAGCGAAAAAGTCCGCGCCAGATATTGATTCCAAGAAAGTTGCGAAAAAAATGCGCGATGGAACAATCGATCTTGAAGACTTCTTAGAGCATATCGAGCAAATAAAGAATATGGGATCACTCTCAGGTTTAATGGATATGATTCCAGGTGCCTCAGGACTAAAATCACAAATGGGCTCCGTTGAATTCAACGATAATGAGTTCAAAAAAAGAGAAGGTATTATTCGATCCATGACTCCTTTTGAAAGAAAAAATCCTGACGCAATTAACGGATCTCGTAGAAAAAGAATCGCAAAGGGATCGGGAGTCGGCGCCTCAGACGTAAATAAACTGCTGAACGAATTCAAACAAAGTAAGATGCTTATGCAAGCCATGGCAGGCGGTTCTGGTAAAGCCGGAAATAACATGCTACGTAAACTTGGTTTGGGAGGATAAGGAACCTGCACAGGACTTTATGACAAAGAAGCAATAGAATTAATATCCTGTTGAAATATTGCTTAAGATGAAGGAATTAAAATAATGTTAAGGATCAGGCTGCGCCGCGGGGGCAAAAAAAACCAACCGTCGTACAGAGTTGTAGTGGCAGACCGCCTAGCCCCTCGTGATGGAAAATTTATTGAAAATTTAGGGTATTACAACCCGTTGACTGACCCAATCACACTTGAAGTTAAAAAGGAACGAGTCGACCACTGGATAGCACTCGGCGCACAGCCAACCGAAACGGTTCACCGATTGCTATTTAAGCACGGAATTATTGAAACCGAGCCGCCAAAACGACCCAGTCGACCCAGTCGCGCTGAGCGAGAAGCGGCTGAGGCTGCTCAGGCTGAACTAGATGCCGAACCTGAAGCACCTGCTGTTGAGCCAGTTAACGAGTCTAGTGGTGGCTCAATCAATACAGAATGAACAGAAACTAGACAATCTTTAGATTGAGGAAAATACTATGAAAGCATTAATTGAATATCTTGCCCGCGCACTAGCTGAACACCCAGAGGATGTGCGCGTGGAAGAAGTTCATCAAGGGAGACGAGTATCATTTCATCTCTTCGTTAACGATGAAGATAAGGGTCGGGTTATCGGTCGAGAAGGTCGATGTGCATATGCGCTAAGGTCAATCCTGCAAGCGGCAGCCACTCGCGCAGGTGTTAGAGCGAGCCTCAGCATAGAATAGGGCTTACCTGCTTTCAAGTAATTAAAGTTATGTCAGACCAAAGCCGTGTGGCAGTTGGAGAAATAAACAGTCCGTGGGGACTTAAAGGATATGTCAAAGTAACCCCCCTCACGTCTAATCCCGAAAGACTAAAGCCCAAACAAAAAGTATTGATTGGCGATATGTCCGTGACCATCATGGACGCAAAAATCGTGGGCAAAATTCCTGTAATTCAATTTTCTTCATTTACCACAAGGAACTCTGTTGAATCTCTAAAGGGTTCCCTGATAGAAATATTAGAAAAAGATCTTCCAGAGTTACCGGAGAATATTTTTTACATCCACGACATAGTGGGGCTTACCGTCTCTACCGATGATGATGAAGTAGTAGGCGAGGTCATCGAAGTTCTGCAAACCGGTGCTAATGATGTCTATGTGATAAAGGCGAACACAGGAAAAAATGTATTAATCCCTGCACTAGAATCAGTCATAGTAGCGACAAGAATTGAAGATAAATCCTTAATTATTAGGTCAGATACTGGTTTATTCGAGTAAAGTTCTTGATACACGACCTTTTGGTCAGGTGTTTCGCGCGGACGAATAATATGGGATAATTCTGGTCCTAGTTGTTTGGAGTAGACAAAGACTGCCAAACTTACTTAAGAATGCAGAAAGGGGCCCCAGCCCTATGACGACCGAAACGACCTCTGGTCTAACGTCGGACTTGAGAGTAGTTAGCACAGAGAAACTACCCACTCCGGATGAACTCGCCAGCCAGATCCCACTGACTAAAATCGCTCGAGAAACAATCATTAGTGGACGAAGCCAAGTTCAAGATATTCTTAGTGGCAAAGATTCTCGACTCTTAGTTGTAGCCGGCCCGTGTTCAGTGCACGATGAAAAAGCTGCTCTCGACTATGCGGACCGGCTCGTGAGACTCGCTGAAGAAGTTAAAGAACAAATTTGCGTTGTTATGCGAGTTTATTTTGAAAAACCTCGAACTATTCTCGGATGGAAGGGGCTGATCTATGACCCCAATTTAAATGGAAAAATTGCTATCAAAGAAGGACTTGAACGCGCACGGAAAATCTTACTAGCTGTTAATGAAAAAGGCCTACCTACCGGTGCCGAATTTTTAGACCCAATTGTCCCAGCTTATCTTGCTGACCTAGTTACTTGGTCCTCTATCGGGGCTAGAACCACCGAAAGCCAAACCCACCGTCAGATGGCAAGTGGCCTGTCAATGCCTGTTGGTTTTAAAAATGCAACAAGCGGAAGCATAGATATCGCGGTTAATGGAATCAGGGCCGCCAGAGCCGCGCAGGCGTTTATTGGTATAGATACTTCAGGACAAACAAGCGTCGTTAATACAGCTGGTAATAATTCCGCTCATTTAGTTCTCCGAGGTGGCGAAGATGGACCTAATTATGAAGCGGCTCAGGTAGCCAGCGCTCAAAAGATATTGACCGACGCGGGACTACAGCCTCGTCTGGTAGTTGACTGTTCTCATGCCAATGCTGGGAAAAAACATGAAAATGAGCATATTGTTTTTGAAAGTCTAATCAGCCAAATACTTCAGGGGAATACTGATATAGCTGGCTGCATGCTGGAATCATTTATATCACCCGGAAATCAGGCTTTACCAGAGAATCTTGATGATCTTGAGTATGGAGTTAGCATTACCGATGCATGCATCGGATGGGATGAAACAGCTCAGCTACTTTCTCGTGCCGCAAAACAGTTAGCAGGCGGGTAGTACTTTATTGAAACACTGCACACACCAGTTCTCCAGAGCTCGTTAAAACGATGCCCAGCCATTTTGAGAGCAACGAGCCTGTTTTAGAACTTGACGTTCTTGACTCCATAGAAAAGGTTGCAACACTCCTTCAAACAAAACCTTACACGGTAGCATTAGCTGGAGCCGGCATATCCAAAGAGAGTGGAATACCAACGTTTAGAGGAAATGACGGACTTTGGACAAAAAACGGTGAACCTCCTCTAGATCAATATCAGCGATTTATCGACGATCCGCTTGACTGGTGGCATAGCCGGCTCTTGAATAACAAAGGCGCGTTTGCTCAAACATTGGATAATGCAGCACCTAATAAGGGACATATCGCCCTCGCCGAACTCGAAAAATTAGGTATCTTGAGGCACCTAATTACCCAAAACATAGATGGTCTTCATCGAAGAGCCGGCCATCAATCCCTCACTGAAATTCACGGCAATCGCTTATGGATGCGCTGCATCGAGTGTGGAGATAGACTCCCGCTAGACAAATTCACCTACGACGCCGCACTGCTTCCACCACGCTGTACAATCGGTGACTGCGACGGCATAATCAAGAGTGATACGGTCATGTTCGGAGAACCGATTCCACGGGATGCCCTTGCAAAAAGTCAAGTTGAATCGGCAAAATCTGAAGTTTTCATGGCTATTGGCACGTCTGCTCTTGTCTATCCAGCGGCTGCATATCCTCTCGAAGCGATCCAAAACAATAAGCCACTCATCGAAATCAATCCTGAGGTTACACAACTATCTGAATATGCCACAATAGTAGTCAGAGCGCCTTCCGGAATCGCATTGCCCTTAATTGTAGAACGGGTCAGAGAGCTTGATCTCGTAATTCAATGAATTGGAAGTCCATAGATGATTAGTAAACGGGTTTATGAACCAATTGGAATTGTTCTCGCAACAGACGAGGGTTTGCTAACCCTTGAACCAGGAGGAAAACCAAAATTTATAGTCGATGAGTCAGCTTTTACCGATGTTGATTATTATGATGGCGTTGGAATTGCTGGATCTTTGGATGGTGCATGGGTTCATAATGGTCGTAATGGACGACTCTGGCACAAATCATTGAGTGAGTCTATCGGAGCTGTAGCAATAACTCCCTCAGGGACGCTATTTGCTGGAACAATAGATGGGAAATTGTTCACCTCGAGGAATCAGGGCGATGACTGGGCTGAAATTGAAGGCGTAAAACACGTTATTCGGCATGGAAGATTTTCACCACCCACGGGGGAGAAGCCGAGACCAGTATCAGTAGCAGAGGCAAAAGAAGGCATTCTAATTGGTATTCTGGGAGGTGGTAGTTGGCACACTCGAGACAATGGAGATTCTTGGTTACGACGGTCTGATGGTTTAGATCCTAAAATACATAAGATCTACGCACATCCTACTCAACGTGATCGCTTATTCGCAACGGCGTCTAGCGGAATTTATAGATCTGAAGATGAGGGTTATTCCTGGATTCAATCACTTGGTGGGCTAGACCGATCATTTGCTGGCTCGTTAGCCGTGTTACCCGGAGCGCCCGATTCATTGGTTTTATCTTTAGCTAGGCATGCTCCTGGGGAAATTGGCGCAGTTTTTCGGTCTGCAAATGGTGGTGTTTCTTGGTCAAGATTGATGCTGGAGGGTGACGATGAATGGGAACACATCCCTAGTGTTACTCGGCCATGGGATTGGGAAGATCTCGTATTTATTACAGCAGAGGACAAATTATATGCGTCGCATGACCGAGGCCGTAATTGGCTGAAACTAAACACAGATCTACCACGTGCACACGCTATAACTGCAAGTCTCTAGAGTGATATTCCTACAGATTGCCTCTGTAGAACGCGAGGAATAGTTAGGCATCGAAATGGCAACCCCAAAGCCGAATAATTCATTCAAAACGTTCATTCTTGGCGCCAGTGGATTAATCTTGTTACTCGCAATTATCTTGAGCGGTCTCATTTGGTACGCCTTGGACGAGCAAGTCAACAAAAAGATAGAGACGGACTCAGAGATGGCAACTGAAAGTAAAGAAGAATCTCCCAAAAATTACGGATTAATTACTCCGGGGCAGCTCGCACAAATTGGTCTACCTGCGCCTGACTTTCTTCTTACAGATGCTTTTACCGGTAAAGAAATTAAACTTTCTGACTACGAAGGACTACCAATCATTTTAAATTTTTGGGCCTCGTGGTGTGGTCCATGCAAAATCGAACTCCCGGAACTTCAGGCAATCCAAGTCAAGTATGGCACTGATCTAGTAGTTATCGGCGTTAATGGCGATAGAGAAAGTCTCGAACAAATCAGATATTTCGGGTCTAAGCTGAATCTGACGTTCGGGCTCCTAAGAGACCCTAAAAAAGAAGTTACCAAGGCTTATGGAGTGTGGGGCTTACCTAAGACTCTATTCATAGACCGAGCCGGAGTAATCCAAAAACAATATACTGGATCAATAAATCAAGAAGTCGTTGAAAAGGAATTACTCGCTCTCGGAATAATACTAAGTGATTAGCTCTGGACTGGTAAAATTTCAATCGCTGTTCGGGAACTAAGCTGGGATCTAATAGTAATGCAACTTCATTCGGACTCTATCGCGGGTTTTATCGATTTTCTTGCGATAGAACAGAATCTTTCTCGGCATACAGTGTCGGCCTATAAAACGGATATGACTGACTTCTTCAGCTTTCTATCTATGCTTAATCTCTCACATGACAGCAATACTAGTGATGTCAACATAGTTTCAAAATACCTTGCTAATCTAAATACCAGAAATTATGCGAAGGCCACCGTCTCAAGAAGAATGGCCGCCGTGAGATCATTCTTTAATTATTTATTAGATATTGGTGAAATCGATACAAATCCAGCTAATGAACTTCCTTCGCCAAAGAAAGCTCAATCAATACCGAAAGCCTTGAATACTCAGGACGTAGACCGCTTACTCGGCATATTTGAAACCTACAGACTAACCCCAACTGGAAGCCGAAATATGGCTCTGGTACGCCTAATGTATTCCACTGGTATTCGGGTAACTGAGGCAATAACACTTAGGCTTGACTCAATTAATCTTGAGGAAAGGCAGTCCCTTCGGGTCACCGGCAAAGGAAATAAAGACCGCACATTACCCTTGCCCGCGGACACCGCGCTTATATTGATTGATTATTTGAACAATGCCCGACCAGAACTAGCGAAAAATAAATCAGTTGATTTATTTTTCGTGAGCTCCCGTGGTAATCCACTCAGTAGACAGGCAGTGTGGACCATTATCCACAATGCCGCTGAGCTGGCAGGTCTAAAAAAACACATCTCGCCACACACTCTTCGCCATTCGTTCGCCACTCACCTGCTGAGAGGAGGAATACATCTGAGAAAGGTTCAAGAACTTCTCGGACATGCAAATCTGTCTACAACTCAAATCTATACAGCACTAAGCGACAACCAACTCAGAGAGTCTTACAACGATTTACACCCGCGGGCGTTGAAGAAGAATTAATATAGACTGAGGTGGAGGGGTGATATCGTGAGCTCTAGGAAATCACTAATCGAGCGCGTCTGGGCGCGTGAAGTACTCGATTCGCGTGGCAATCCGACTGTAGAAGTAGAAATAGGTCTACTCGACGGCGCTCAGGGAAGAGCAATTGTTCCAAGCGGTGCTTCCACGGGATCTTATGAGGCGGTAGAGCTGCGCGATGGCGATATTTCGAGGTATGGCGGTAAAGGCGTTCTCGAAGCTGTCGCCAACATCCAGAACAAGATTACTCCAGCAATCCGGGGATGTGACGCCTCAAACCAAGTAGAAATCGATCGGATTCTTTTAGATCTTGACGGAACTACTAACAAGTCAGGACTGGGTGCAAATGCGCTACTTGGAGTTTCACTTGCAACCGCCTGGGCCGCCGCGAATTCTGAAAATATTCCGCTCTATCGATATTTAAATGATCAATCCACCTACGTTCTTCCGACTCCTATGTGTAACTTACTTAACGGGGGGGCCCATGCCACCAACTCAACTGATTTTCAGGAATTCATGTTGGTTCCCGTTGGAGCGAGTAGCTTCCATCAGGGAATCCAATGGATAGCCGAAATTTATCAAATCCTTAAGCACATACTCAGTGAACGAAACTTAGCAACTACTGTTGGAGATGAAGGGGGATTTGCGCCGTCACTTGAAAGCAATCAGGCGGCAATGGATCTCCTGATTGAAGCCATCCTTCGTGCAGGCAAAAAGCCAGAGAGAGATATTTCAATTGCGCTCGACCCAGCCGCGACTGAAATATTCTCACCCGAAGAAACATACAAATTGAGTCGTGAAAACAAAACTCTAAGTGGTGCGGAGATGGTTGATTTATGGGCTGAGTGGAAATCACTATATCCAATTATCTCAATTGAAGATGGTCTCGCTGAAGATGATTGGTCGAGCTGGGTTCTTTTAACAGAGCGGCTAGGTACGAATACACAATTGGTCGGTGATGACCTATTTGTTACAAACCAAAAGCGATTAATACGCGGAATCGACTTGCGTGCAGGAAACGCAATCCTAATTAAGCCAAATCAAATTGGAACGTTGACCGAAACACTTGGAACAATA
>Ga0315318_10001267_pt1 | contig 11074 bp, 13 predicted proteins | sample M1200m3416metaG_FD_203703 | JGI IMG/M metagenome (GOLD analysis project Ga0315318, IMG submission 203703) | Ammonia-oxidizing marine archaeal communities from Monterey Bay, California, United States - M1 200m 3416 | ecosystem: Environmental > Aquatic > Marine > Coastal | place: USA: California... | reverse complement strand
GTTTTATGGGGCAACGGATTAGCTAAGAGAGAGGTAATGTATGTTGATGATTTGGCAAATGCATGTATTTTTTTTATGAAAAAGAAAACTAAAGAAGCTCTTTTGAATGTAGGTACCGGCAAAGATTATTCAATTAAACAATATGTAGAAATAATATCGAAAGTAATTGCACCAAATAAAAAATTTAAAATTAAATTTGATAAAAAAAAACCTAATGGGACTCCTAGAAAAGTATTAGATATAAATTTAGCTTTAAAATACGGATGGAAAAATAAAATAAAACTGAATAAGGCTATAAAATTAACTTATGACAGTTATAAAAAAATAAAGTGAAGAAAATAATAATAACTGGTGGAGCAGGATTTGTTGGTTCAAATTTAATTGATTTTTTATTGAAAAAAACTAAATATAAAATTATCAGTATAGATAATTATTCATCAGGTTCAAAAAAAAATCATATTAAAAATAAAAGAATTAGATATATAAATTCAGATACAAAAAATATTGAAAATTTTTTGAATAAAGATGTTAAATCAATACATTCGTTATTTCATTTCGGAGAGTTTTCTAGAATATACCAAAGCTTTTTGCAAATGAATGAATGTATTGAATCTAATTCGATAGGAACAAATGCTGTTTTTGGATTTTGTTTAAAAAATAAAATTAAATTAATTTACTCTGCCACCTCAGCTAGTTTAGGAAATAGAGGAAATGATAAAAATTTATCACCGTATGCTTTTACAAAATCTAAAAATTTAGAGTTGTTAGAAAATTTAAAAAAATGGTTTAATTTTAAATATGAAATAATTTATTTTTATAATGTTTACGGTTCAAGGCAAATTTGCAAAGGTAAAATGGCTACGGTAATTGGCATATTTGAAGAATGTTTTAGAAAAAAAATTCCGCTTCCTGTGGTTAAACCGGGAACGCAAACTAGAAGATTTACACATATTCATGATACTGTTAAAGCGTGCTATATGGCTTGGAAAAAAAATAAATGTTTACATTATAGTATCACGAGTAGAAAATCACATAGTATCAGCGCGATTGCAAAAATGTTTAAATCAAAAATTAAATATTTACCTAAGAGACCTGGTGAAAGATATGCTTCTGCGCTAGCTAATATGAACTTATCTAATAAGGTTCATAGGCTTTATGGCAATATAAAATTAAAAAATTACATTGAAAACATAGCAAAAATTAGAATAAAAAATTAACAATTGAGTATTTACATTGAAAATTATTTATATATAAATCTTTTGCCTGGTGATTTTTGCGAAGGGGTAATACCCGATCCCATTCCGAACTCGGAAGTCAAGCCCTTCAGCGCCGATGGTACTTTGTCTTAAGACACGGGAGAGTAGGACGTTGCCAGGCTAAAAAATTATGAAAATTGCAAGCTCATTAAAATCATTAAAAAAAAGAGATCTTAACTCTAAACTGGTTAGAAGAAGAGGTAGAGTTTATATAATAAATAAAAAAAACCCAAAATTTAAAGCAAGACAAAAATAAATCTTTATCTTTTATGATAATTGGCTCACTATCAGAAAATAAAGACTTAGAAAAAAGAATTTCTATAACTCCAGATATTGCAAAAAAATATATAAATTTAGGATTTGAAATTAACTTAAGTGAAAATTACGGAAAACATTTAGGTTTTAAAGAAAAAGAGTACACAGAACTTGGAGTTAAATTTATAAGTGATGACAAAAAATTAATTGAAAATGCTGATATCATTATTCAAATGGGTTTATTAGACGAAAATAAAACTTCTTTATTAAAACCTAATCAAACTTTTATTGGTGTTTTAAATCCTTACGAAAATAAGAATAAACTTGATGAATTAGCAAAAAAAAAAGTTAATCTTTTTTCTTTGGAATTGCTACCTAGGATTACAAGAGCACAGTCAATGGATATACTTTCCTCTCAAGCTAACTTGGCTGGATATAAGGCTGTAGTAGAATCATTTTCAATTTACGAGAAAGCTATACCAATGATGATGACAGCAGCAGGAACTATTCCTGCAGCAAAAGTTTTAGTTGTAGGTGCTGGAGTTGCAGGGTTGCAAGCAATAGCCACTGCTAAAAGAATGGGAGCAATTGTATTTGCAACAGATGTAAGGATGGCTTCAAAAGAACAAGTAGAAAGCTTAGGTGGAAAATTTTTAACAGTGGAAGGAGCCGAAAATTTAGAAACCAAAGGTGGGTATGCCAAAGAAGCATCTGAGGAATTTAAAAAAAAACAAGAAGAATTACTAAGCAATACACTTAAAAAAATAGATATTGTAATCTGCACAGCATTGATTCCAGGAAAAAAAGCTCCATTAATTATCAAAGAAAACATGTTAAAAAATATGCAGTCCGGATCAGTAATCTATGATTTAGCCGCAGTTCAAGGAGGAAACGTAGCATTTACCGAGGTAGATAAAATTATTGAAAAAAATGGTGTTAAAATAATGGGTGAAAGAAATATTTTAAATAAATTGCCAACTTCATCTTCTAGTCTTTATGCAAAAAATGTATTTAATTTTGTTTTAAATTTATATGATAAAGAAAATAATAAAATTAATATTAATTTAGAGGATGAAATAATTGCTAAAACAATAATAAAATAAATTTATGGAAATTGACCCATTTATATTTAGACTAAGCATTTTTATACTTTCTATTTTTATAGGATATTATGTTGTATGGAGTGTCACACCATCCTTGCACACACCATTAATGTCTGTAACAAATGCTATTTCTTCAGTAATTATAGTTGGGGCCATAATAGCTGCTTTAGCTGGAGAAACTGGAAATATATTTGATACGGCTAATATCTTTGGGTATTTAGCAATAATTTTAGCAGCTATTAATATTTTTGGTGGCTTTTTAGTTACTCAAAGAATGTTGGCTATGTATAAAAAAAAAAAGAAAGATAAAAAGTGATTTCAGCAAATTTATTGGCAGTATTTTATCTTATTTCAGGAGTGCTATTTATTTTAGCTCTAAGAGGCCTTTCATCACCAGAAACTTCAAGACAAGGAAATTTATTTGGAATAATTGGAATGGCTATAGCTATCGTAGTTACTATTGTTTCAGTAGGAAACTTTTCAACAGGTTTTTTATATTTAGTGATTTTAATGTTGGTAGGTGGATCAATAGGAGCATTTATTTCATTCAAAATACCAATGACAGCAATGCCAGAACTTGTTGCCGGTTTTCACAGTTTAGTTGGATTAGCCGCTGTTTTTGTTGCCATATCAGCTTTTCTAAATCCCGAAGTATTTAATTTAGGTTCACCAGGCAATATTAAAATAGCAAGTTTAATTGAAATGTCTTTGGGAGCTTCGATCGGAGCAATAACTTTTACAGGTTCAATTATTGCATTTTTAAAATTAAAAGGAATAATGTCAGGCTCTCCTATTACTTTCAATGGTCAGCATCTATTAAATTTAATTTTAGGAATTAGTTTAGTAGTCTTAACATTTTTCTTATGCAAAACTCAATCAAGCAACTTATTTTGGACTGTAGTTGCTATATCATTTTTAGTCGGAATTTTATTAATTATTCCTATTGGAGGAGCAGATATGCCAGTAGTAATTTCAATGCTTAATTCTTACTCAGGTTGGGCAGCAGCAGGCATTGGTTTTACATTGGAAAATTCAGCTTTAATTATAACTGGTGCATTAGTTGGATCTTCAGGAGCTATATTGTCATACATTATGTGTAAAGGAATGAATCGATCATTTTTTAATGTAATACTTGGTGGCTGGGGAGCGACTGACCAATTATCTTCAAGCCAAACAAAAGAACAAAAACCAGTCAAAAGTGGAAACTCAGATGATGCTGCATTTTTAATGAAAAACGCTTCTTCAGTAATTATAATTCCAGGTTATGGAATGGCAGTAGCTCAAGCACAACATGCGTTAAGAGAAATGGCGGATGCTTTGAAGAAGAATGGTGTAAAAGTTACATATGCAATTCATCCAGTAGCTGGAAGAATGCCTGGACACATGAATGTTTTGTTAGCAGAAGCAAATGTTCCCTATGATGAAGTATTTGAATTAGAAGAAATTAATAGTGATTTTGCAAATTGTGATGTTGCCTACGTTATTGGGGCAAATGATGTCACTAATCCAGCTGCTAAATCGGATCCCCAAAGTCCAATATATGGTATGCCAATATTAGATGTCGAAAAATCAAAATCAGTACTTTTTGTAAAAAGAAGTCTTTCTCCTGGATATGCCGGTATTGATAATGATTTATTTTATAGGGATAATACTTTAATGTTATTTGCAGATGCGAAAAAGATGACAGAAGATATTATTAAGAGTCTATAACATATGACAAAAATTTTTTGCGATATTGCAGAACTAAATACAATAAGAAAATTTAATAAAAAAAAAATTGTAAGAGGATTTACCACAAATCCAAGTTTAATGAGAAATGCTGGAGCTAAAAATTATTCAAAATACTCAAAAAAAATTCTTAAAATTTCAAAAAAAAAACCTGTTTCTCTGGAAGTCTTTGCGGATGATATAAAAAATATGAGAAAACAAGCCATAATAATTAATTCTTGGGGAAATAATGTTTATGTGAAAATTCCTGTAACAAATTCAAAAGGAAAATTTATGGGCAAACTTATAAAAGACCTAAATAAACAAAATATAAAATTAAATATAACTGCAGTTTATACCTCAAATCAAACTAGGCAAATTTTGAAAAATTTAAATAAAAAATCAAAAGTAATAATTTCAATATTTGCTGGAAGGGCTGCGGATGTAGGAAAAGATCCAGTTCCAGAATTTAAAAAAAGTATTAAATACTCAAAAAAGTTTAAGAATGTAGAAATTTTGTGGGCTAGCGTTAGAGAGCCTTATAATTTTCTTCAAGCTAAACAGTTAGGCTGTCATATTATAACAGTTCCGCCTAAATTAATCGAAAAGATTGAAAAATTTAGTAAATCATTTCATCAACTAACAAAAGAAACTGTGATTGGTTTTTTAAAAGATAGTAAAAAATCAAGATTTAATATTATTGAATAAGTTAAATTAAAACTAAATTTTATTATTATTATAAACTGTCATAATTGCAAAATTAAGCCAAAATAAAATAGATGTATATGTTGAAAAAAAACTTCCCGAAGGCAAAAATGGAATTAATGAGCATAAAATAAATAATATTGCCGATAGCTGATATTTATTTTTATTTTTAAAATAAGATTTTAAAGAATAAAATAAAGAATATAGAATAAAGGTTATAAAGCTTAAGAATCCAAATAAACCTGTTTCTGCTAAAATTTCAAAATGTATTTGATGTGGATGAGTTCCCATAATTTGAAATGCAAAATCTTTATTTTGTTTAGTATAAATTTTTTTTATACTTTCTTCTCTATAGTTTTTTATACCAACTCCAAATATATAATTTTTTTTAAAAACATTTATTCCAGTATTGAAATGAGATCCATAAGTGGAATTCAACATAAATTTTTTAATTCCATTTTTTTCAAAAATATTTGGCATCTGATGAATAAATCTAGTTTTGTAGTTTATGCCGCCGTAAATTAAAGAAATTATAATAATAATTGTTATTATTAAACCAAGTATTTTCTTTTTTATATTCAATTCATAGGCAACAAAAAAAAATATAAAAGCTGTTAAAAAAAATTTTATAAAATTAGATCTTTCTCCAATTAGAAATGAAACCGCAACTAATAAAATTAAAAGTAAGTAATTATATTTTTTATTTTCAACTTGTTGATGAAAGTAAATGAATGCAAATAAAGCAAAACCTATATAGAAATATCCAATAACTAATTCATCTCCAATAAAACTTGTTAATCTACCAGGCATATAAGAAGTATTTCCGGTTAAATTATGACCTAAAAAATATTCAACAATCAAATCAAAAAATACAATTAAAAAAATAATACTCCATGTTTTAAAAATAAATTTTTCGAACAAATAATTTTTATATTTAATAATGTATTTAATTGCAGAAATAAAAAAAATAATAAAAAAAAATTTTAATACTCTATTCATTGACAAGCTAGGGTCTTGGCTAAAAAACAAATTTACAAGGAAAGTTATCCATAAAAGTATTAAACTTAAGAAACTACAATCTTTAAAATCAAAAAAAATTTTTTTTTTAAATATAAAAATTAAATAAGTAATACTTATTAGTAATAAAAATAAGTTAATTATTGAATTTCCCAATAGATAAGTTATTGGGAATAAGCATGTTAAAAATAACAATTGAATAATTAAAAAATTTTCTTTTTCTAATTTTCTAAAAATATTCATAAAAAGATTTTGGTTGCGGGGGACGGATTTGAACCGCCGACCTCAAGGTTATGAGCCTTGCGAGCTACCAGGCTGCTCCACCCCGCGTCAATTAATTATATTCTATTTTTTAGTCTATTTAATTTTTTTACTCTTTTAATATTTTCCTGAAGAATCCTCTTTTTTTTCTCAGAAGGTTTTTCATAAGTATTTTTTAACTTAATTATTTTGAAAAAACCATCTCTCTGCAGTTTTCTTTTTAAAACTCGCAGTGCTTGTTCAACATTATTATCTTTAACTTCTATTTTAATAACTACCTCCAAAAAAAAACTTAACTAACATTTTAAGAATTAATTGTCCACCAAATTGATTTTTTTTTGTTTTTCAATTTTTTCTTTTTCTTTCTTTTCCCTTTTTATTCTTCTTTCTGCCTTTTCAATTGCTTCAACCAAATCTTTTTGATTAAATAAACCCATGGCAACAGGATCTTTAGCATTTAAGTTATTATAATTCCAATAGCTTTTTTTTCTTATTAAGGTGACAGAGTTTTTAGTTATCCCAACCAGTTTGGCTATTTGAAAATCTTTAAGTATTGGATATTGTCTAACTAACCATAATGTTGAATCGGGTTTATCTTGTCTTTTTGATAATGGAATGTATTTTTTAATTTTTTTATCTGGGCTATCTATATTAATTTCATAAGAACTTATTTTTAAAGGTCTATTTCTATCACCAGATGAGAGATTAATTTCTTCTTTTGTTAATTGTCCAGATATAATTGGATTGTAACCAACTATTCCTTTAGCCACCTCTCCATCAGCAATTCCTTGAACTTCAACTTCGTGAAGTTTGCAAAATTCTGCAATTTGTTTAAATGTTAAGGTTGTATTTTCTACCAACCAAACAGCTGTTGCCATTGGCATTAATGGTGCATTTGACATAAATTATTTTTTTTCTGATCTAAAGTTTTGAAATTTTTTGTTAAACTTACTTACTCTACCTTTATCAAGAATTCTTTGCTTTCCACCAGTCCAAGCTGAATGTGAAATTGGATCAATTTCGAGTTTTAAGATTTCTCCTTCGCTTCCCCAAGTCGATCTTGTTTCAAACTGTGTACCATCAGTCATTTCAACTTTTATTTTATGATAATTTGGATGTGTGTTTTTTTTCATAGGGGGTTTTATAGCAAAAGGATATTTAAAAACAATTAAAAGTTACCAAGATTTTCTATCATTTTTTCATATACAGCATTGCTTGCAGCAAAAACGTCATGATCTCCAATGGTAGAATAATTTATATCATTAATTTTTCCCCCTGCTTCTTTGACAATGATTATACCAGCGGCTATATCCCAAATGTTTAAATTTTTTTGAAAATATCCATCATAACGACCAGCTCCTACATAAGCCATGTCTAGTGCGGCACTACCAGACTTTCTAGAGTTTAAAATGTTATTAATCTCTTTTTTTCCACCTGTGGCGAAAAGACATTCTTCTATTTTCTTTTTTTTTGAAACTCTAATTCTTTGATTGTTAAAATATGCTCCATTATTTTTTTCAGCATAGAACATTTCATTTTTTATGGGGTCAAAAATTAAACCACTAACAATTTCTTCTTTTGTTTTTAATGCAACTGATATTGCAAAGTGAGGAATACCATGTAAAAAATTTGTAGTTCCATCAATAGGATCTATTATCCAGCAATTTTCTTTGTCTGAATTTTTTACTTCTCCAATTTCTTCACCAAGTATAGAGAATTTTTTTCTTGATTTTGTTAATTCTTCGATAATAATTTTTTCAACTTTTTTGTCAGAATTTGTTACAAAGTCCGAAGGACCTTTCGAGGATACTTGTAAATTTTCTAGTTCTCCAAAATCTCTTATTAATATTTTTGAAGCCTTTTCCACCGCTTTAATCATAATATTCAAATTTGCAGATATCGAATTCATTATATTTATATTTTTTTTACGTATTCAATGGATCTAGTATCAACAATTATTTGATCTCCACTTTCAATGAACGGAGGTACTTGAATTTTAATTCCATTATTTAATATTGCCGGCTTGTATGACGATGAAACCGTTTGACCCTTTAAAGCTACGTCTGTGGTTTTTATTTTACAATCAATTTGGTTTGGTAATTCTATGGAGATAGGTTTTTCTTCATAAAAACTTATTTTTACTTCTAATTCTTCTTTTAAAAATTTACCTTTTTCTCCAACAATTTCTTTTTTTATATTTATTTGTTCAAAGGATTTTTGATTTATAAAATAATAATCTGTTTCATCTTCGTATAAATAATTAAAATTAATTTCCTCTAATGAAGCTTTTTCAACATTATCGCTCGATCTAAATCTTTCATTTAACTTTGTACCCTTATTTACACTTTTCATCTCAACCTGATTAAATGCACCACCTTTTCCAGGTTTTACATGTTGAGTTTTAAGAACTTCCCACAAATCACCTTTATATTCTAAAAGCATTCCAGGTTTAATTTCATTTCCAGATATCTTCATATTAGTTTATTTATTGCTTCTTTTGGATTTAGTTTTTTATTATTCCAAATGTAGCTTGAGATAGCTAAAAAGTTAGCTTTATTCAATAAAAGTTTTTTATAATTAGTATCTTTTATTCCTCCTATTGCTACAACAGGAGTATTTGTTAATCTTTTAGCTAAACTTAGTATTTTTAAACTTGCCTTGTATTTAACTTTTTTTGTCTTAGATGTATAGAATGCTCCAAAAGCCAGATAGTTTGCGCCATTAGCAGCAGCTTTCTTTGCTAGATTTATTGAATTATGACAAGTAATACCAATGATTTTATTTTTTAATATTTTCCTAGCCTTAAGAATATTCATGTCTTTTTGTCCTAAATGACAGCCATCTGCATTAATTTTTTTTGCAAGCATCGGGTCATCATTAATAAGAAACTTAACTTTATATTTTTTACAAATTTTTTTTATTTTTTTTCCAATAGCAATTTTTTTTCTTCTTTTTTCTTTTTTTAATCTTAATTGAAAAAAACTTACTTTTTTTGAACTTAAAACTTGAGTAAGTTTAGCATAGAAATTGTCATTTCTAATTTTGTTTGGAGAAATTAAATAAACAAACTTCTTATTTTTTCTATTTATCCTCAAGTTCTTTTGACCATTTTCCTTGAGCTGCAAGTGAGCACATGTTAGCTCTGTGATTAAAAACTTCTTGGGTTTCCTTAATATTCTTAATATCTTTCGACCAAAATTTAATAGCGCTTTGCTGTAAAGCTCTTCCGTATGAGTAACTCATTATAAAATTTGTATCATTAAATTTATTAATCAAATTTAAGTTTTCGGTTGCTTCTATTTCTGTTTGGCCACCGGACAAAAAAGCTATTCCAGGTACTTCTTTTGGAACAGATTCTTTTAGACATTTCAAAGTTAATTTAGCAACTTCTTCATTTTTAATTTTCTTATTTGAGTTATTTCCAGGCAGTATCATGTTTGGTTTTAAAATTATTCCTGACAAATTAACCTTATGTTGTATTAGTTTTTCAAAACATTTTTTAATTACTTCTGACGTTTTGTTTAGACAATCTTCAGCTGTATGATCTCCATCCATTAACACTTCTGGTTCTACTATTGGAACCATGCCATTTTCTTGAACTATCGAAGAGTATCTAGCTAATGCATGTGAATTAGAATCAATGGACAATTTGCTAGGGTACTTGTCTGAAATAATATAAACACCTCTCCATTTTGTAAATCTTGCTCCAAGTTTGTAGTACTCTTTTAATCTTTCTCTTAAACCATCTAATCCTTCAGTGATTTTTTCATCTGGTGAACCTGATAAAACTTTTGCGCCAGTATCTACTTTTATTCCAGGAACTGCACCAGACGACGAAATTAATTCTGGTATAGTTTTTTTAAAACTTGTTGTTTGTTTAATAGTTTCATCATACAAAATTACTCCACCTATACATTTTTTCATGTTTGTTGATGAAAAAAGTATTTCTCTAAACATAAGTCTATTTTCTAGAGTTGACTCTACATTAACAGCGTTAAGTCTTTTAGTCATAGTTCCTGTACTTTCATCTGCTGCCAGGATTCCTTTTCCTTTTGATAAAATTTTTAAAGCGATGTTATTTAAATCAGACATTTTGATTTAATGCTTTTATAGCAGGTAGAGTTTTTCCTTCAAGATATTCTAAAAAAGCTCCACCAGCAGTTGAAACAAAAGTAAATGAATCAAATTTTTTAAATTTATTTATTGCAGCAACTGTTTCTCCACCTCCAGCGACGGAAAAAATTTTATCATTCTTTGTTTTTTGAGAAATTAATTCTAATATTTTCTTGGTTCCATTTTGAAAATTTGGGTTTTCAAAATACCCCGCCGGACCATTCCAAAGGATTGTTTCAGAGTTATTTATAATTGTTTCAATGGATGATATTGTTTTTGATCCAATATCTAATATCATTTCGTTTTCGTCTACTTCATTTATTTTTTTTTCTTTTCCACCTCCATTTAAGCTTTCCGATACAATAACATCTTTAGGTATAGTAATTTCACAATTATATTTTTTTGAGTTTTCTATAATTTCTTTAATTAAAGGACCGCACTCATACTCGCATATTGATTTACCCACATTTATGCCAGTGTGTTTTAGCATTGTATTAGCCATTCCGCCTACAATTATAATATTATTAAACTTTTTTATTAAATTATTTATAATTTTAATTTTTGTCGAAATTTTTGAACCTCCAATTATAAGTGATACAGGTTTTTTAATTTCTGAAGTTATTTTTTTTAGCGCATTAATTTCCTCAGTAATTTGTA
>Ga0315318_10001264_pt1 | contig 11095 bp, 10 predicted proteins | sample M1200m3416metaG_FD_203703 | JGI IMG/M metagenome (GOLD analysis project Ga0315318, IMG submission 203703) | Ammonia-oxidizing marine archaeal communities from Monterey Bay, California, United States - M1 200m 3416 | ecosystem: Environmental > Aquatic > Marine > Coastal | place: USA: California... | reverse complement strand
TGTTGTCGGTGCCATCGAGGTCAAGCATGGCTTGATCGACAGCCGCCTGGTCGACGGCATCGATGCCTTTGAGCGCGGGGAGAATCTTTTCATTGATGTTGGCGACGGCCTGCCGGACGCCTTTGCCAAGATAGCGGCTCTTGTCGCCGTCACGCAGTTCGAGGGCCTCGTGTTCGCCGGTGCTTGCGCCGCTGGGGACGGCGGCACGGCCAACAGTGCCGTTCTCGAGGGTCACATCGGCCTCGACAGTGGGGTTGCCCCGCGAGTCGAGGATTTCGCGGGCTAGGATGCTTTCGATCTTTGTCATGGAGTCAAACCGCCAGGACGCAGGCGGGCGGGGATAATAGGTTTCATTCCCATCCCGTCAAGCGGCGGGTTCCCAGGGAGAATGCCCTTGGCCGAGCTCTGTGCGCTACTGCTTGGCAACGGGTTCGAGAGGAAGTGCCTCGCCGGACTCGCCCCACTTGGCTGTGGCGGTGAACTTGCCGTTTTTGAACGTGCCCTCCGTCTTGCGTTGCCCGTTGGCGTGCCAATGAATCGCCGACCCGCTTGGTTTGGCGTTCTCGAACTCAATCGCGCTACGGAGATTGCCGTTATCCCACCAGGTTTTCCAGCGGCCATGCTGGAGGCCGTTCCTGTAGGCGCCCTCGGCCTGTTTCCAGCCCTCGAGGGTCCAACGCTTGGTCTGGCCGGTGTACGGCTCTGACTCGCCGATCACGTACCAGCGTTGGTCTTTCAACTCGAGACGATGCTCCTCGATGAAGCGTTCGCGTTTGGGCTTGCGAATCGACGGAACGGAGGCAACCGGATCTGGTACTGGCTCGGACTGCACGACGGGTGCGGGAGCAGGCGCCGGATCAAGGGGCTTAGGCTGTTTCGGCGCTGGCTCCAGGGGCGGAACGGGCTCGATGACAGCCGCTGGCAGTGTGGCCGGTTGAACCGGCTCGGGGACGGACTTGGTTTCAGGGGCGGCTGCTGGCTCCACAACCGGCTCGACGGCTGGTGCCGGAGTGCTCTGGACGGACGCAGGCGGCGGCGTTTCACCGGGGCCGCAGCCGACGAGCAGAGCCAAACCGGCCATTTGAAAGGGTAACAATCTCACGCGGCAAAACTCCCCAAGTCCACCGGCCAAGGCAAGACCGATCCGTCTGGCCAAGCACGAAAAATCCAGAATCAAGGTGTGCTCGGGCTACCTCTGGACCCACCTTCAGGCGCACTCACGGAGGCTCCACCGCCAGAGCCGCCTCCGCCGGATGAGCCGCCTCCGCCGGATGAGCTGCCACCGCCGGATGAGCTGCCACCGCCCAGGTTGCGAAAGTCGCTCGCAGTGCCGCCGCCGGGTGGCGTCCAGCCGTGGGAGCCGTCCGAATATGATGAGTGATAGTGGCTGGAGTAGCCTCTCCCGTACGCGACACCGTAGCTGCGCCAGGCCCGCCGGTTCAGTCTCTGCCGAACCTTAGCCCAATAAACTTTCTCGGGAATAATACCGCCGCTTTGGGAGTAAAAAGTGACCCTAGACTCGGCGCCCGCGAGGTACTCGGAAGTGATTTCCGCCTGGCCGTTTGGATACCACTGGCCCCATGCCCCGTCACGATGTCCATCCTGATAGAGTCCAGCGACGTGTTGGCCGCCATTCTCCGCATACCACTGGGTGTATTGGCCGTGGCGTTTGCCGTTTGTCATTTCTCCCTCCCATGCCTTGTCGCCATTGATATACCACGCCTCGTGTTTGCCAGTGTACGGTTCGTCGGCTCCGGCTGCGTAGTAGAGCCCGTCATCCTTCAGCCAAAGCTCGGGGCGAAAGATGGACACCTGGCCGTTGTGGGCCAGTTGCTTTGTGGACTGACAACCGGCAACCACCAACGCGACTGCGGCCAACACCGGAAGTTTGAGAGGGCTCATTTTGGGGCTGCGGGAGTTGCGGCGGGAGATTGCCCGGTTTCCACCGGGGATACCTGCTCGATGTCGTCCTTCCAGGTGGACTCTGCCACCTTGGCACCGGCCTCATCATATCGAGTCCATACGCCATCCTTTTTGCCGTCTTTGTAGCTGCCCTCCCAGGAAAGCTGGCCATTGGCATGCCAAATCTTCCACGAGCCGGTCGGCTTTCCCTCTTCAATTTCCCCCTCCTGCTCTTTTTGCTTATTAGGATGGTAAACCACGCCGTTTCCTGTGAACGCCGTTTCCGCACCTGCCTTGTAGTATAAACCATCCTCACGCTGCTCCAGCCCGACTTCCGGTTGCTGAAAGATGTACAAAAGAACGGCCAGACACACTGCGATAATTGCTATCCATTTCATAAAGAAGTCAGGAGGCTATCGCTGATTGTATAGCCGCGCAAACGTAAAATCGCGGCTTGGGTGGGCGCTTGGCCGCAGAATTTCCTTCAACCAAGCGGCTGACTGTTGGAGACTGCGCGGCCATGTCGGAGAACTTGTTTGACTTGAGTGGAGAGGTGGCCGTGGTGATCGGCGCCACGGGAGCGTTGGGGGGCGCATGCGCCGTGGCGATGGCAAAGGCCGGGGCCAAGGTCGCCGTGGCGGGTCGAAACACCGGGCGCGGCGAGGCCCGTGTGGGGGAGATTGCAGATGCCGGTGGCCAAGCGCAGTTTTTTGGCTGCGACGCAATGGATCCTGCCAGCCTCAAGTCGTGCCACGAGGCCGTTGGCCAGGCGCTTGGAGCGCCGACGGTGCTGCTCAACGCCGCTGGCGGCAACCACCCAGACGCCATCGTCACGCCGGAGATGCCGTTCGAAAAAATCCCGCTGCCGGGCTGGGCCAGTGTGTTCGATCTAAATCTCGTCGGCGGCCTACTGCTGCCGTGTCAGGAATTCGGCCCGGCGATGTGCGGGCGAGGCAAGGGCAGCATCATCAACATCGCCAGCGTCACATCGCACCTGCCGCTCTCAAAGGTCATCGCCTACTCGGCATCCAAGGCGGCGGTGCTCAGCGCCACCCGTTTTCTCGCGCGTGAATGGGCCACAAAAGGCGTGCGGGTGAACAGTATCACCCCCGGTTTTTTCCCGGCCGAACAAAACAGGAAACTGTTGTTCAACGAGGACGGCACGCCGAGCGACCGCGCCAAGGCGATCTTCGGACACACACCGATGGGCCGCTTTGGCGACCCCAGTGAGCTGGCCGGCGCGGCGGTGTATCTCGCCAGCGAAAAGGCGGCCAGTTTCGTCACCGGTTCCGACATTGTTGTCGATGGCGGTTTCCTGAGCCAAACCATCTGACGCACCGTGGGAGTGATCTCCAAAAAAGTTTCCGAGGGCAGACTGCTCACCGCCGAACAGGCACGCGAGGTCGTGGCCAAGGCGATGCCGGAGGAGGACTATCGCGACTCTAAAGTGCTGCTCATCGTACCCGACAACACACGAACCGCGCCGGTTGGGATGCTATTCAAGGCGGTCCACGAACAGGTCGGCGGCGTGACCGCCGCACTCGACGTGATGATCGCGCTCGGCACGCACCAGCCGATGAACGAGGAGGCAATCGAACGCCGGTTGGAAATCACCCACGACGAACGCACCGGCCCTTACGCCACGGTGCAGTTCTTCAATCATGCCTGGGACGACCCTGGCGCGCTCCGCGATATCGGCACCATCCCGGCGCAGGAGATCGGTGACCTGAGCGGCGGACTCTTCGAGATGGACGTACCGGTCAAGGTGAACGCAGCGCTGTTCGACTACGATCAAATCATCATCGTCGGCCCGGTTTTCCCGCACGAGGTCGTCGGCTTTTCCGGCGGCAACAAGTACCTCTTCCCCGGCGTGGCAGGCCCGGAGGTGCTGCACTTTTTTCACTGGCTCGCCGCGGTGATCACCACGCCAAAAATCATCGGCCACAAATGGACGCCGGTTCGCAAGGTCGTCGATCGAGCCGGCTCAATGGTCAAAATCCCAAAGCTCGCCTTCTGCATGGTCGTCGAGAGCGATGGCATGAGCGGGCTGTTTGCCGGTCCGGTTGAGGAGGCCTGGTCCTCCGCCGCCGATCTCTCGGCCGAGCGCCATATCCGAATCGAGCCGAAACCGTTCCACACCATCCTCGCCTGTGCCCCGGAGATGTACGACGAGCTGTGGACTGCCGGCAAGTGCATGTACAAGCTCGAACCGGTGCTGGCCGACGGCGGCGAGTTGATCATCTACGCGCCTCACATCCGCGAGGTTTGCATCGCGCACGGCGAGGCAATTGAAAGCGTGGGTTACCACTGCCGCGACTACATCTTGAAACAATGGGATCGTTTCAAGGACAAGCCGTGGGGCGCGCTCGCGCACTGCGTCCATGTCAAGGGCCTTGGAACATACGAGAACGGCGTCGAGACCCCGCGCGCCGAGGTGACCCTGGCCACACAAATCCCCGAGGCCAAGTGCCGGCAGATCAACCTTGGCTATCGCAACCCGGCGACCATCAACCCGGACGACTACGCTAACCGCGAGGACGAAGGCGTCCTGCTCGTGCCCCACGCCGGCGAGCACCTCTTCTGCCTGGCCAACCCTCCCGGGTGGGCATAGCGCTTAGTTGATCAAACGTCGAGGAATTCAACCGCACCGCTGACAAGCGAGTACTCGGCTCCAACAATCTGCAGTCCTTCGTTGCTGATTTGGTTTTCCAAAATATTCGAGCCCTGCCGGAGATGATTCACTGACGCATGGATGTTCGCACGGACAGCCTGGTTGAGCAGCGCGGTCTCTCCCGTCTCGGCCGCCATCAACGGCTCCACGGCTGGGCGAATGCGATCGACGATCGCACTCAAGTTCGGTGAGCGACTTTCCGTCGGGCGTTTCAGTTCATTGATGGTTGCCAACACGGCCCCACAATCCGCATGACCCATCACCACGACCAAGCGGGTGCCAAACCGCTCGGTGGCGAACTCGATACTGCCAATCTGTGACGGCGCCACAATGTTGCCGGCAACGCGAATCACAAACAGATGGCCGAGGCTGAAGTCGAACACGATCTCTGCCGGCACGCGCGAGTCGGAACAACCAAGGATAATGGCAAATGGCTCCTGGCCGAACTTTAGTTCGCTCCGACGTTTCGGGTTAGCGAACGACCCCATCAGTTGTCCGCCCGACACGAACCGCGAGTTGCCTACCCGCAGGCGTTCGAGTGCTTCGGTTGCGGAAATCATTTGGCGCCCTTTCTCGGCCAGTTTTCCACGGCTCGTACCAGCGTACGAACCGCGATACCCGAGGCACCTTTCGGCGCGTTCGGCAGGCCCTTGTCAAGGTTGGCCGTGCCGGCGATATCGAGGTGTACCCAAGGTGTGCCGTCCACGAATTGCTCGAGGAACTTGGCCGCCGTGATCGTGCCGGCCTTGCGATCGTTGCCGGCATTTCGCAAATCGGACAAATCGCCCTTCATCGGCTCAAGGTACTCGTCATTCATCGGCAGCGGCCAAAAATGTTCGCCAATTGTTCTGCCGATTGCCTTCAAGTAATCGCTCAGTGAGTCGTCGTTGCCGAGCAGGCCGATGTTCACCGAGCCCAGCGCCACACTCACCGCGCCGGTCAGCGTTGCCGCATCGACCAGGTGCGTGGCCCCAAGCCTCACCGCGTGCGTCAGCGCGTCGGCGAGCACCAACCGGCCCTCGGCATCGGTGTTGATCACCTCAATCGTCTTGCCGTTCATCGCCTGAACGATGTCGCCGGGACGCGTCGCCGAGCCGCTCGGCATGTTTTCCACCAAGCCAAGCAGGCAGCTCACCCGTTGCCGGATGCCTAGCCGCGCAATCGCCGTGATCGCCCCGAGCATCGTCGCCGCGCCGGCCATGTCGTACTTCATTTTCTCCATCGACTTGGCCGGCTTGAGCGAGAGGCCGCCTGTGTCGAACGTGACGCCCTTGCCGACGAGAAACAGATGCGAGTCGCCGGGAACATCGCTGGGGTTCCAAGCCAGGCGAACGAGTCGCGGTGGCCGCGCGGAGCCTCTGGCCACGCTCAGGAGCGAACCGGCACCAAGTGCCTCCAGCGCGGACTCATCGAGCACCTCCACCTCCAGCCCGGCCGCCTTGCCCATCGACTCGGCCATCTCGGCGAACTCCACCGGGCCAAGGTCGTTGGCCGGTGTGTCGACCAGTCGCCGCGTCAGGTTCACCGACTCGCCGACGATCCGCCCGGCGTCGAACGCCGCCGAGTCAGCGCCTGGCGCAACGATCAAGATTTCCTCCAACGGCGGATTGGAATCGTCACTCTTGTACTTGGGCTGTTCGTAACTGCCGTACACGCAACCCTCCGTTGCGGCACGCACCAAGTCACCATCCGGTAACGCGATGGCCAGGCGCTTGAAACGGCGTTTCTGGGCCGCGCGCACCGCCTGGCCAGCCATGCGAAACGCCTGCGTCGCGTCGAGCGAGTCGCCGACGCCCAACAGCATCAGCCGCCGGCTTTGCAAGCCCTTGGGCTCATGCAGGAGGGTCAACTCGCTTGGCTTGCCGCGCACCTCGCCGGACTCGCGCAGGGCCGCAACCTGCTGATCCGCCGCTTGTCCAAGCGACGAGCCATTGGCCAGCGGCCAGGCCAGCGCGTCGGTTTCCAATTCGGCCAACGGGCCTTCGTGCAAACGAATATTCATAAAACGCGCGCATCATCCGGGGCACGGCCGGTTTGGTAAAGCGGGAATCTCGACCACGCCCTACTTGACGGAGAGTTTGCGGCGGGACTTGAGGTCGTAGCGGTCACCGGGATCGAGTGTCGTGTAGAATTTTTCGCCGACTGTTTTCTCCAGCCCGATGTCATAAAAGAGCACCTTGCTTTTGCCAATGACCTCAGCGGTGTTGCCGCGCACGTAAAGAGCGGTCGATTCGTCGATGCCGATGCCGAGCAGATGCGGGTGTTTACGAATCACAGGCAGCATGTCGTTCTCCCGCCCGCGCGCCAGCAAATGCTGGTCGATCGCAGACCGGCGAACAAAGCCAAAACCCTTCTCGTGACCGGGCGACATCATGATTTGGTTCCCCTGCGGCGCACCGCGAACAAGGTACGATCCCTGAATCGTCGCGCCCGCGGAGCTGCCGCCGATCACCCCGCCCCGCTTGAGCACGTCGTGAAATGCCACCTCCGTTTTTGTGCCGAGATAGGCATCGGCCAGGCGCCACTGCCGTCCGCCACCAAACCACACGGCCTTGGCATCGCGCAGGATGGCGATGAACTCGTCGCTGTCGGCCATCTTTGGATCTCGCGTGTGCAGCAGATGCACATTCGTCGCCCCCGCCTTTTTGAACATCTTCACCGAACCGATCGATTCGTCATACAAGTCCTTCGTATCGGCGGTCGGCACGACGACGAGCTTCGCATCACGTCCGCCGGCCGCCTGGAAAAACCGGTCAAATACCACCTTCGGCATCCCGCCGCCACCGACGATGATTAGCGAACCCTTGGCCGGGCCAAGCGTGGCCGACTGCCCGGCCAGATGCTCAAGTGTCGCACAACCCTGCAGCAGCAATGCCGATGTCAGCAGCGGGAAAAGGAATCTTCGTTTCATGGCCTTGGCTTAATCTGGATCGGCTCGGCGTTGACGCCGGGCACCCGCTTGGCCAGGCGCGACTTCACCCTGGCCAAGCTTGGGTCACCGACAAGGTTGTGCCACTCGTGCGGATCGGTTTTGTGATCGTACAGTTCCTCGCTGCCGTCGGCGTAGCGAATATAGCGGTAACGGCTCGATCGCACAGCGTGGTTGCCTTTGCCCTGTGTGGTGACGGCGACGCGCCTGGTTTTTGCGTTCGGCTCGGCCAAACGTTTGGCCAAGCTTCGGCCCTCGAGCGTCTGCGGCGTCGGATCGAGTTCACACAACTCAACCAGCGTCGGATAAAGGTCGAGCAGGCTCACCGGTAACTCGCAGCGGGTGCCGGGCTTGGTGCGACGCGGATCGATAATGATGAGCGGCACGTGGGTCGTATCCTCCCACAGCGCAAACTTTTCCCAGTTTTCCTTCTCACCGAGGTGATAGCCGTGGTCACCCCAGAAAACGATTAGCGTGTCCCCCGCCATCGGGCCGTTGTCGAGAGCGTCGAGCAGTTCACCCACCATGTCGTCGGCGAAGGAAAGCGAAGCGAGGTAGCCCTGCACCGCCTTATTCCACTGACCGTTTTCGGTGATCCATTTGTGCCAGTGGCGCTTGGCCATCGCCTGCCCAGCGGCAGGGAGGTCATCGAGGTCGTCCGGCAAATGCCTGGGCAGCTGGATTTCGTCGAGTGGAAATCGGTCGAAATATTTCTGCGGCACGTACCAAGGCACATGCGGCCGGTAGATGCCGACCGACAAAAATACCGGCTGATCATGCCGCTTGGCCAGTTGCTGCGCAGCCCACGAGACGACCTTGGCGTCAGCCATCTCGGCGTTGGAAGACTGGAGCGGCGACCAGTCGAAGTGACCGCTGTAAAATTTTCGACTGCTGTTGACCGGCCAATTTTCCGGCACGGCTTCCTCCGGCATCTGCTGGGTCTTGGACGGAAAATAGTCGGCCCACGCCTCAGGGTCAGGATAGCCGCTGAGGTTCTTTTTGTCGAAGAACGTGTGGGCGTGAAATAGCTTGCCTGTGCCAAGCGTGAGATAGCCGTTGTTCCTGAAATGCCGCGGCAGCGTGACTGCGCCCTTTAGCCTGGGTGCCTGCCGCCAGTCGTGGGCGTTTGCGTAAATGCCGGTAGTCGATGGGCGCAAACCGGTGAGCAAACTTGAGCGCGAGGCGTTGCAGCCCGGCGCGGAACAGTAGGCCTTGGAGAACAACAGGCCGCGCTTGGCCAGGCGATCCATGTTAGGCGTCCGCGCCTGCGGGTGCCCGCCAAGCACACCGACCCAATCATTGAGATCGTCAACCGCAATGAACAACACATTCGGCCTGGTCACACTCTCAGCCGCTTGGCCAACCGGCAGCGACAGCAGGGCGATCAAGAAACCTAGTGCGAGTTGGATGTGCTTAGGAAATTTCAATAGCGCAAATCACTTAGCTCCCAAGCGGAGGAACAGCGGGTGTTCTCGACCACCGGCACGGTGTTGGCCTCTGTGCGCACCTCAAGCCGAACGGTACCCTTGCCCGGTTCGGGGATGTCCACCGTCACCAACCCGTAGCTGTTACCGTTCAGTCCCCAAAGCCGGAATGTGTTGGGCCGGTTTTTGAGTGGCCCAACTTTTTGAGCCTGCTGCAACGGCGAACTGGTGAACTCAAGCAGCGGTGGATGGCCGGCGCGCGCCTCGTAGTGCAACTCACTGTAATGGCGATCACCACTAAGGAAAATAACGCCGTCGATGCGGTGTTTTTCGATGTGATCGATCAGCCGCTGCAACTCGTTCTGCGCCTCCCGCCGATGCCCCTCGCCGCCGGTGCTGCGTGTGATGACCTGCGTGCCATTGGCGATGAGCTTGACCGGCGCAGTCGAGCGCTTGAGGCCGTCGAGCAGCCAGTCGGTCTGCGCCCTACCCCAGATTTCGCCGGTTGCCATTGTGACATCCTTGTGTTTCTGCGGCGAATATTTGTAGTAGCGATCGTCCAGCAGGAACACCTCAACCGGGCCGTTGCGAAACGAACTGAAAATGCCAGGGACACTGTCGGTACCGTAGTCGGAATTGGCCCATATTTGGCGAAACACCGTCGTCGCCTCCTCACGCAGACCGAGTGTGCGGTCGGCATTGTCTGGACCGTAGTCGTGGTCGTCCCACACGGCGTAACTCGGCACCGAGCGGAACATCGACTGCAAGTCCGGGTGCATGCGGGTGGTGAGGTGGCGCGCCGTCATCGCCTCGGGCGACGACCAGTCACCCGTCGGGCCGGTGGTGTTGAAATGTCTGTCGCTGCCATCGGCAACGATGAAGTAGGAATTGTCGCCGATAAACAGCGCCATGTCCGGCTGCTCTGCGGCGATCGCCTTGTAGATTGGCCCGCTGTTGAACTGCGACACCTTGCTGCACGAGCCAAAGGCGATTCGCACCTTGCCGGTTTTCGAGGGAGTCGACGCTGTGCGGAAAACAACCGTCTCCGTCTCGGTGGCGCTGCCCGCGCGCTCAACGGCCAGCGTCACTTGCGTGTCGGTAGCCGGTGCCAGTAGGGAATAGTGAATAACTGAAAAGCCGTTGCCCAAGTCCTCGACAGAATAACGGTTGCGCGCCTTGCTGCCCTGGAGAGCCGAGGCCTTGAGCGAGGAGCCGCGCTTGGTGCGAATCCAAACCCTCGCCTCGTGCGGGCCGACATGCCCGATCATTGGCCCGGCCTGAATCAGCCGAGGCCCCTTGTCGCTTGGCGGAGTCGCCATGCGCTTGGCCAAGTTTTTGTCCGGAGAGGTTGCGCAGCCAGCGGCCAAAACCAAGGCGCTAAGGATAACCGTGTGAAGTGATTTCATTCTATTGAAACTGGTTTCAAGTAGCTGGAACTCTGGATACCCGGTATCGCCACGCGATTCAATCCCCGGCGATGGCCTGCCAGTCGGGCGCTTGGCCAGATTTGAGGCGGCGGACGGGTTCCTCGATGAGATCGGGGTATTTCATGGCGCCGCCGGTGTTGAATACGAGCACGCGCTCACCTGGCTGAATGGCGCCGCCGGCAAGCAGTTGGTCCAGAGCACCCATACAAATGGCCGTCTCTGGGCAAATGGCCAGTCCTTCAAGCTTGGCCAGGCGCTCCATCCAAACGGAGATGCAACTTTCGGGTGCAGTCACCGCGCAGCCGCCACTCTCGCGGACGGCATTAAGAATCATGAAATCGCCGACCGCCACCGGCACACGTAGTCCGCTGGCCACGGTGTGGGCGTTCTCAAAAGGCGGCGCGTGTTTTTCTCCGGCCTCGAATGCCCGAACGATTGGGGCGCAACCTTCACTTTGACAGGCGATCATTCGCGGCCGTTTGCCACTTGGCAGCCAGCCGATGGCCTCAAGCTCGGCAAACGCCTTCCACATGCCGATCAACCCGGTGCCGCCGCCGGTCGGGTACAGGATGACATCTGGCAGTTCCCAGCCAAGCTGCTCGGCCAGTTCGAGGCCCATCGTTTTTTTGCCCTCAATGCGATACGGCTCCTTGAGTGTCGAGAGGTCGAACCAGCCCATTGGCTCGCGACCTTCGCCGACGAGGCGGCCGCAGTCGTTGATCAAGCCGTTCACGCGAAATAC
>Ga0315318_10001263_pt1 | contig 11103 bp, 8 predicted proteins | sample M1200m3416metaG_FD_203703 | JGI IMG/M metagenome (GOLD analysis project Ga0315318, IMG submission 203703) | Ammonia-oxidizing marine archaeal communities from Monterey Bay, California, United States - M1 200m 3416 | ecosystem: Environmental > Aquatic > Marine > Coastal | place: USA: California... | reverse complement strand
ATCTGCGATTCTGTGTATGGAACTTCCACCGTAGATCGATATGGTTGCCCAGATACAGATGGTGATGGGGTGTCGGATACAGGGGATGCATGCATGTATGACCCTGACATACATTCGTTCAGTCAGGGTGAATGTGTAATCACCTCCTCTGGCCTTGGAGATTCGGGAGAAGATGAAGGAGATTCAAAACTGGCGATGTACACCCTGGGAGCAGTCGTTGTCTTGTTATTGTCCATGATCTTTGTCGCTTTGGTTGCCAAGCAAATGGGTGCAAGGCAACGTCTCTCTGAAATCAAAGAGATGCATCAACAAGAAATGGCCTTCAATGACGAAGAAGAAGAACGCCGACAGAAGTGGATTGACCATTATCTTTCAACAGGCGAAATCGAGAAGGCCAAAGAATTGGGTTATATCGAGAAGGCGGATTGGCAAATTCACATGGAAGAAGAAGCGGCTGAGAAAGCGTCTCTACCGAGTCTGGACGAACTTCTCGATTAGGCAGACAACTCATCATCAAAGTGGTTGAATGGCAATGCGTTGAAGGCAGCGATGTCCGGAGCATTAAGAGAAAGATTGTGTTTGAGAGCTTGCTCGATAGTCACCCAATCAGGTGTTGTGCCATCAATCCAATCATATCTATGCCCGGGAATCAATCGCCAATCACTTGGCAAACTCTGCAAGACGGTTTTGGCATTCGCTAAACTTCGCCATTGTGCGGCTGGGTCAGAGCCGGGCAAGTCAACACGCCCAGAACGCATCGTGAACAACAAATCCCCGGCAACGTACACATCGTGTCCATGAAAAGTCACATGCCCAGGCGAATGCCCAGGTGAATGAATAACAGTGAGATGAATAGAGCCAGATTGCCAAATTACAGCTTCATTGGGGGCATGATTCCAGACATGTGTGAAATCGGTACGTCGGAAGAAAATCCGACCGAGTAAACTTGGGGAGACTGATTCTTCATGTCCCCATACCTCGATGTCTGGGTGTGCTTTTCGAATGGCCTTGACGCCTGCCGTGTGATCTTTGTGAGTATGGGTCAGAAGGATGTGAGTTGGAATCAGATTCTCATCAGCAAGCGCTTTGAGCCAACCCTTTCCATCAAAGGGGTCAACAATCGCTACAACCCCCTGAGTCCGATCGATAAATGCCGTGTTCATGTTCGCCCAAGAACCCATTTGAGTAACCCAGACCTCAATCTGATCGTCTCCATAGGAGACGGCGAATTCACCCCCGGCGAGGACCATGATGACCCATCCAGCCACAGCCAATCAATGGTTCGGAAGCTCATTGGCCCCCCCTAAGGGGGCGCCAATGGTTTCAAACGTGAGGGCGATACTGACGATTTGGAGCGGAGAGCATGCTGAGCGGAGCGAACTTCAGGGCTGCATCTCTTGCCGGCTTGCTCATTTTGATGGTTCTAGCGCCATTGGCTGCCGCTGAACCAGCCGAGAATGGGTTGGAACTGAAGATCGAAATCGATGCACCAGAGAATGGATTGTACTTTTCAGATTCATCGGACCTAGAAGTCACTATCCGCATCAAAAATCATGCCGATAACGCCAGAGAATTGACTTACAACCCCGCATGCCCATTCGATTTGACTATCACAAACGATGATTGGCAACTCGATATTGATGATGAGCGCATTTGCCCCCCTCAAAGCCGAGCAATGATGATTCAACCGGGACAAGAGCGCATTCTGTCAACTTGGACATGGGATTGGGGCGAGGTCCCTAGCGGTGAGATTGAGTTAGAGTTCACCCAACCTGAAACCAATATGCATGCTACAGATTCAGTCATCCTTCACCGCACGGTTGAGATGCCAGCAAACATCCAATTGGAAGCGGTGCTTTCAGAAACAATTGGCGAACAAGTTGGGCATACTACGGCAATGCCAGCTATGATTTCTCTCTCATTGACAAATTCAGGAACCGAGACCATCGATTTACCATTTGATGAAAATTGCCGAGTACAGACGGATGTACTGACAACAATCCCTTGTGGTATCGGTACAATTGAACCCGGTCAGAAGATGGAATTGGGCTGGGTTGTTTGGGATTTCTCTGAATCCAGTGATGGGGATTACACAATTCCATTCACATTGGCTGGAGTCACCGGTGTGGAAACCAGTGTCAATACGATGTACACACAAACGCCAGCCAATCCAATTTCCGATATAGCGGCTTTTGCATCCATTGAATTGGGCGATGAACTCACGTGGCGATACACATTAGAGAATTCTGCCGATACACCTGCAAAACTCTTGTTCGAGGATGCATGCATTGTGGAGATGCATATCATTTCACCGAGTGGTGAAATAATGTACGATACTCGAGTTGGTCGTTCCTGTCCATCATCGGGAGTCGAGCAAAAGATTTCGCCACAGACCGCATACACTCTGGCTTCAGATAGTTGGAATTACATGGATTTCGAAGGGTGTGAAATCGATGATGGATTACATCTCCTCGTATTGAGTCAACCAGACCATGATCTTGTTGCAACACAGTCATTCATGTACACAAACAGTGGAGAAGATCCCACTTGTGGTACGGTAGACCAAGACACCTCAGATATCCTCTTCATGGTCGATGGATTGGTAGTCTTGGGTGCTGACAGTTCGACTGAGAGAATCTCATTTGATTTGACTATCCAAAATACTGGAACCCATGAATTAGAACTCTATTGGCCAACCGATTGTTCTCTTGAATTCAGTCTGGCATTGGTTGGTGCATCTGCTGAGCGAGTGTGGGCGGAAGATTGCGATGGGGTTGCTGGACATGATGTGACAATCGAGACGCAATCTGGATACACATGGCCAACAACGGTTGTACCATTCATCGAAAATGGTGTAGAATTACCTCATGGTACTTGGCAACTCTCGATTCGAACTACATCGTTACCATCGTTCACCACTCAGGTCGCTCACACCTACGATGGGGCACACATCTCGCCAGTTGTAGATCAGAATATTGATGACGATACTGCAGATGATGTGACCGAAGAACAAGATAACGGGGTGACTGATGAAGTCATTCTATCCGGTGATTGGAATTATATCACAACACCGAAGCAGGGCTGCTGGTTACTCTCCGATTCAGTTGGAAGTGAATACAGTTTTATCGCACATATCCAAAATGGTGGATGGAGTCCGAATCCCGGTCTCACTGGCTCATACATAGTCGAGACAGGGAATGCCGCTGGTGATTGTTCTGCATGGCCTGGTATCGTCATCCTGCAGACGTTGGATGAAACCGATACGATGCCCGAAGTCGTTACACCAATCGCACCGACATCACCTCCACCTTCGGCTATTGACCAAATTGTCGAATATGCACCAGCATCTATTGCTGTGGTCGCGACAACGTCTCTTTCAATCATGTCTTTGCTCTATATTGGCAACACTGAATGGATTCGAATCCCAGCATTGCAAGTCGGGCTTGGAATTATCGGAATGGTTCGCCGAAATGGCGAACACGATGGGGAATATCAACGTGGACGAATCATGGGTTACCTGACTGCTAACCCTGGCGTTCACTTCCGTGCATTGTTGGGAGCATTGGAGATGAGCAATGGACAACTTACGCATCACCTCAAGCATCTAGAGACTGGTGAGCGAATCTGGAGGCGGAAAGATGGACGACTCGTTCGATTCTATCCAGCTAGTATCCAATCAACTCTCGATGAACAAGAACTTCCAGTGCCCTTGCTCACACCGGATCCAAACAGCTTACAGGGTAAGATTCTGCGACTTCTTGATGCAACTGAGAATGACATTGTTAACCTCAGCCAGAAGGAACTCGCTGTTCGATTGGAGGCTAGCCAGCAATTGATCAGTCATCACTTGCGGACTCTTGAGAAGTTCGGCCTTGTCGAGCGTGAAAAGGTGGGAATGCGATATCGCTATCAACTGACACGTGAAGCAATCTTCTTGGTTAACAGCAATGACTACGATGTTGCCCCTGAATGAGGGTATCTTCTGCGGTTCCTTCAATAGGCCTCCTCAATTGGCTAACCGTACACCATAGGTGTACGCATACGAGAGGACAAGTCATGACGGACTACGACCCCGATGCAATCGAAGCGCGATGGCAGGCTGCGTGGAATGATGCATCGGCGTTTGAAAGCGATGTGGATTTGAGTCGCCAGAAATTCTACTGCTTGGAGATGTTTCCATATCCAAGTGGCCAGATGCACATGGGCCACGTTCGTAATTACAGCATTGGCGATAGCATGGCTCGCTTTCGGCGTCTAGCAGGCTTCAATGTTCTCTATCCAATGGGCTACGATTCATTTGGAATGCCTGCAGAGAACGCGGCAAGAAGGATTGGCGGTCATCCTCATGACGTGACCTGGTCGAATATTGAGAGTATTCGAAGTGATCTCAATCGCATGGGATTTTCTTATGATTGGCGAAGGGAGTTGGCCACAAGTGATTCAACCTACTATCGATGGAATCAATGGATTTTCCTCAAATTTCATGAAATGGGATTGGTTGAGAGACGCACTGCACCGGTAAACTGGTGCGATTCCTGTGATACTGTTCTCGCCAATGAACAGGTCAAGAACAATCGCTGCTGGAGATGTGCTGGAGAAGTGCGACAGAAAGACATGGCACAGTGGTTTCTGAAGATGACCAAATATGCAGATGAATTACTTGATGAATTAGATCACATCGAATTTCCAGAGAATGTTAAGGCAATGCAGCGCAATTGGATTGGGCGCTCTCATGGTACAGACATTCATTTCCCAATCGTTGATAGTGATGAGGTCATCAAGGCGTTCACGACTCGTCCAGACACCATTTTTGGCGTAACATTTGTCACTCTGGCACCAGAACACGAACTTTGTGAAAGTCTTGTCGCTGGAACTGAATTTGAAGCGAATTATCGAGAACTAGCAGACGAGTGTGCAAGACTCTCCGAGTTCGATCGAATCAATATGCTTCGTGACAAGAAAGGCGTCTTCTTGGGTCGTTATGCAACAAATCCATTGACTGGTGAGGCAATCCCAATCTATGCTGGAAATTTTGTTGTTGCTTCGTATGGGACGGGTGCGGTTATGGCGGTACCCGGGCATGATCAGCGTGACCATGACTTTGCGAAGAAATACGATATCCCCATCCTTCAGGTTCTTTCTGAGGATGAAGGCAAGGATCCCAAAGTTACGGGGCGTGCTTTTGAGGGATTGGGCTGGATGGTCAATTCAGGCCTTCCTAGATTCGATGGATTGTACGGTGACGATGCCAAAGCAGCAGTCATCGAAGCCCTAGAAAAAGAAGGCATGGGTGCTGGAACTATTCAATATCGTCTCAAAGATTGGTTGCTCAGTAGACAACGCTTCTGGGGGACTCCAATCCCATTCATCCATTGTCAGAGTTGTGGGGTTATCCCAGTCCCACAAGAAGACCTGCCAGTTGAATTGCCGCTGGATGTGGTGTTCACCGAGGGAGAATCAGGAAATCCATTAGCTAACCACGACGGATTCGTCAATACGAATTGCCCGTCTTGTGGTGCTACAGCGAAACGAGAAACGGACACCATGGATACCTTCTATGACTCCTCTTGGTATTTCCTGAGATTCGCAGATGCATTGAACGACTCGGCGCTATTTAGCAAGGAAAGTGCGGATTATTGGATGGAAGGGGGTGTAGACCTCTATATTGGTGGAATTGAACACGCTGTGATGCATCTTCTGTACGCTCGTTTCTTCACCAAGGCTCTGCGGGACGCCGGTCTACATAATGTCTCAGAACCCTTCTCACGATTGGTGTGTCAAGGGATGGTCAATGCTCCAGCCCCCTTCTGTGCCGAATGTAATGTAGAGTATCATGTGGACATCGAAGGCACCCCTTGTCCAACATGTGGGAATACATTGGGTTCGCGTTCGGCGAAAATGAGTAAGAGTTTGGGGAACACAGTCAGTCCAGAAATCATGATCGAAAAATATGGTGCTGATACAGTGCGATTGTTCATCCTCTTTGGTGCTAATCCTGAGGCAGGAATGGATTGGTCGGACTCTGCAATAGATTCGAATCACCGACAAATAAGAGCCATCCATTCAGCATTGATTCAAGGTATTGAAAATGATGCTAGGGTCGGAACGATGGATGAATGGTTGCTCGCACGTTCGCGTCAAGCTCACAACAATTGGACAGACAATATGTCAAATGTCAGTTTGCGAGATGGAGTTATGATTAGTCATTTCGAGATGGTTACTGATTGGCAATGGGCTCAGCGACGAGGAGGTGTCAGCGCTAGTGCGGGAAGACAATATCTGGGTCATTGGATTCCAATGCTATATCCAGCCACACCCCATCTGGCGGAAGAGATGTGGGAAATGCTTGGAAACAAGACTATGCTTGCCCAAACGATTCTCAATCTGAGCCCAATACAGAATGATTCTGATGCGATTGTTCTGGGTCAAGAAGAATACCTGAAACGTGTCATTGATCGGGCAAGAAGCGTTCGTGAACTGGCGGAACGGCACACCGAAGGTACGCTTTCCGCCGTAATTATTCAAACGGCAAATGATTGGAAGGCGAATCTCGCATCACAAGCGATTCAAATGCACAATGATGATTTCGATTTCAAAGCAGGGGGAAACAAATTCCTGCAAACCCAACAGTGTTTCCAAGATGAATCGACGAAAGGGGATGTGATGCAATTCTGGAAAGCGTTGGTCGTTGGTCAGAAAAAACGACGAGGGCGAATTTACACTTGGGGTGAACAAGAACTCGCTCTCTTGTCCAGCAGTGAGTTTGATGAAGTTGATTTTATTTCCAACAATGCAGACTTCATCGCTTCAGCTCTAGGAATTGAATTCGTTGAAGTTTACCGTGCTGGTGAGGGTGAAGATGTGGCTGGAAAAGCTCGAACAAGCTTACCACTTGAGCCTGGAATCGCTTGGAGATGATTCAATGCCCATCGTTCTGTTTGATGGGTTTTGCTCTACTTGTAATCGTTGGTCACAATGGATTTCCAAGCGTGATTCAAAAAGTGAGTTTGACTTAATTCCTCAAGAATCTCCTGAGGGCGAGGATGTCATGAAATCATGCCCGGAATCACTCAAAGATGTTGATTCGGTGTATATCATCAACGATGGGAAATGGTTCGCTCGCTCTAGTGCAATTTGCAGAATGTTGTGGAAGCTCCCAATGCACTGGAAAATTGCTGGAGTATTGTTGTGGCTGATTCCACGGCCTATGCGGGACCTCGGATACGATATGTTCGCCAAGCGACGGCATGGATTGCTTCCCACGGATTCATGAACCCCCTCTCGTTGGGGTGGAACAGTGAGTTCAGAACAGAATCCCAAGAAGAATTCCACATCCTCAAATTCCAATGCTTCAAAGAAGGGCGCGACAGGGTCGCGCAAGCGGAAAAGGCGTCGAAGTGGCGGAAAGGGTGGCGGAAAACAACAAGTAAAATCGTTTCAAATCGATGAGGAAGCAGTGCTTCGCGCGAACGAACGATTCAATCGAAACCCTCCTGCCATGGGATTGCCGAAGAATATGGATCCGGCACCAAAGAAAATGAAGGTGAGTTGGAAACTAAAACCTGTACCTCAACGGATTGAGCGTGAGGTTCACGATATCGTTTGTCGTCCCGGCGAATTCGGATTTCTCGATGACGAGCGCGTGGACGAAATTGCAAAACAGATTGGTGATCGTCCTATATCGCTTGAACAAGCGCTGAGTCTACGGGCTGCACTCAATCAAGAAAAAGCCGTGTTCAGCCACGGAAGATTGCAAAGAAGAGCAGGAGAAATGCTCCGTAAATACGAAGGTGGAGAAGGTGTGCTTTCTCTCTCTAAGCGCTATGATTTCCCTCCTGTCAATATGTTTAGAGCTATTTTATCCGCCAGAAATTGGTCAAAAAATCGCATTAAAGAAACATTACGTGAGCCTGACAAGAAATTGAAAGGTCGTGATTTAACTGAATTCAGAAATGCTGAGTCTCAAGATCGTGTAACTCACGTGAATCAAACTGAAACTCATCATGCTGCAGATTTGTTTGAGAAGGTTCTTTGTGACCACTTTACAGCGAATGGTGTTCGTTTTAGAACGCAAACAGAACTTCTGAAGGAACAGGTTGCTATTGAGGGAAGACCCATTAGAACACCTGATTTATTGATGCTTGATCATGTTGAAATTAATGGTGTCCCAGTCGCTTGGATTGATGCCAAGCATTTCTACGGCGCTAATCTTTCATTCCAACGCAAAAAGACCCAGAAACAAGTTAATCGCTATGTTGAGGAATGGGGTCATGGGGCTATTATTTACCGTCATGGATTCTGTGATGGATTGAAACTGAAAGGGGCTATACTGTTGGATGCAAGTCCAATTGATCTGACTGAACTCATTGAACACAACAAACGACTGAACGATGAACGGCTCAATGGAGATTGAGGGCATCGGTGGCCACTGCGGCTGAAGTTGTTCCAAGCCCTCGCAATTTCAAATGCTTGACGACCTCAGCTTGCCAATTTTCTGACATCGATAATTCGCTTGGAACGATAATCGCACTTTCCCCCAACATGCAAAGGCGAGCGACAAGGGAACCATCAGCGAAGCCGGCACCAGCAAGTGCGCTACCAATCATATGCAATAGATCAATACGTCCTGAATCGGCTAACAATCCTGAACGTTCGGCGAATTCTGCACTCTTCGATAATAATTCAGGCCAGCGTTTGTCGTTCCACTGACCCTCGCGAAGTCCAAACAGACAATGCTCGCCAGCTGCACGAATCGCCAATTTCCATTCCCCATCGTCAATGTAATTCGATGTGTGTTGACTCGAAGTGGTTCTCCAAACAACAACCAAGGGAATCTCAGCATACCATGAGAGGACTGCGCCTGGGCCACCCAATCCATTGGATAATTGTGGGCAACCTGGTTCCAAACGCAATTCTATTCCTCCAGAATGTAATGCGGCAACGTCGCCAAGGCCCCCAGATAATCGGCGCTCGACTCGATGTGCAATGTGGACTGCACGAGATCGAGCGAGTTCCTCATCGATACCTAGGGCTCGTTGAAGGGCAAGGCCACAAGCGATTGCACCGGCGGCTGAGAGGCCGAAGCCTTGCGAGGATGGGAGTTCACCTACATGAGACAATGTCCAATCATATTCACCAAATGAGGGGTCGAAGGTATTGAGTTCCTCCAGCACCAAATGGTGTAATTCGTCCCCTGGTGCATCGCCATTGATTTTGAGCTCCCCACTTCCAGATTCACCGATGGCCTCAATGATTACACCACAATCCAAGGAAATCCCCGCCCCCCGACTGCCTTGTTCAAGCAGACTGTCAGCATCATCTTGAATACTGAAAATTAGCGTTACATGCCCACCCACATGGGCTTGACCTTGCATCACGAACCCCCCGAAGGGGATGTTGCACTTGAGTGTATGACTCAAAGGTCCTCTGCCAATTGCCCGGAGAGGTTGGAAAATCGGGCGCAAAGCGCCTTGCATCCCATTTCAAACGCAGTGCGTGCTGTCATTGAACCATCTGTGTCGAAGCTGAATAGGTATTCACCAGGGACATCTGTAATGGTAATAGCATCTGCAAAATCTTCGATTCGAGACGTGCCATCACCTACATGGTGCATATCACGAATGAGGGCCTCGACCTTTTGCACATCCTCAAGTTTCTTGTTCTTGAAATCTGATTTACCGATTGTCAAATCCAAATCCCAAAGTTCCTTGGCTTTACCCGGTTTTGCAATAGTCGCCATCTTTCGTGAACTAAAGGATACACCAGAGACTGGATTCCACTTGGCATGATCTCTACCTACACCCAATACTGCATATGCGTAGAATTCTAGATATTGGCCTGCGTACAGTTTCGTGATTGGAATGCCACGATATAATTCAGGAATATGTAACTTCTCTTCGCCGAGAACGTTGAGGTCTCCTGCAGTAACAAGATGACCGTCGGCTGTCCCTCTTGCACTACAATGGTAGATGATCTGACTAGCGGGTGTACCCCATTCTTCACGAGGCAGACCTTCATTTCCTGGATCATCTTCTAGGAAGCAAAACTCATCGTGAAATGTTGGAATGGGAATCATTGCCAAACGGTGTGCAATCACTTCATCAGGAAGTGCGCCTACAGATTCGTAGGTTTCACCGGTTCCACTGTCTTCGATTGTACCAAGTTCAAAACGGACCCGATGAATAGCCATCTTAGGAACGTCGCACATCAATGTGCGACGTAGAGCATTAGCAAAGGCGCGATCTGTGTTCTTCAAAAGAACTGTCACGTGGTCATCACGTTCTTCGATAATTTCGATTTTTACCATATTTTCTACCTCCTCAATTAAACACGTCGACCTCGACGGCCACCCTTTTTCTTAGTACCGTCGTGCGGAATCGGGGTTACATCCTCGATTCGTGTAATCGTCATACCTGCACGGGTCAGAGCACGAATTGCCGCTTGGGCACCAGGTCCAGTGTTCGGTGATTTGTTACCACCAACCCCACGATACTTGACGATGACCTGTGTAAACTCCTTCTCACGTAGCATGTCAGCAATACGCTCCGCAGCTCGAGTGGCGGCGAACTGTCCACCAGCATCGCTCCCCTTCTTGGTAACTTGTCCACCGCTAACTTTGGCTATGGTTTCAGCACCAGTCAAATCTGTGGCTGTGAGAAGCACATTGTTGTACGAACTGTAAATGTGAAGAACGGCCTTGTGTGACATCACGCATCGCCTCCTTTAACTTCAGTATCTTCGGCTGAAGGAGCAGCTTCAGCCCCTTCAACGACACCTGCAACAAACTCTTCGGAAGGCGTTTCCTTGTCCTCTTCCTCATATTCAGCAGCGGCTCGAGTTTCCTCAATCTCTTTGCGAATTGGATGGTCATTATCCGTTAACGGTGAAGTGTGATGGTAGGTCAACAAGTTTTCATCATCACGCGTGATGATGTAGCTTGGGACGGTCATTTTTTGATCACCTATTCCAATATGTCCGTGAATGACCAATTGTCTGGCCTGTCGCATGGATGTTGCCAGTCCACAGTAGTACACTTGGCTTTGCAAACGTCGACTTAGAACGTGTTCAACTGTAAGAAGTAGAATATCGTCCAGTGTTGCACCA
>Ga0315318_10001260_pt1 | contig 11109 bp, 19 predicted proteins | sample M1200m3416metaG_FD_203703 | JGI IMG/M metagenome (GOLD analysis project Ga0315318, IMG submission 203703) | Ammonia-oxidizing marine archaeal communities from Monterey Bay, California, United States - M1 200m 3416 | ecosystem: Environmental > Aquatic > Marine > Coastal | place: USA: California... | reverse complement strand
AAAAATATGGCACAAAAGACTACGTGATAGACTTAACAAATTGAATGATAGAATGATCGTAATTTTACCAACAATTGATGCAATTTTTGAACGATATCGCTGGAGAGGTGATGAAGTTCAAGATGAAGCTTCATTAAAAAAATTGCATAGTATTTTTACAAAACATATTAAAAAATATTCTGCTTATTCTACATTAGGTGTAATTTTAGGAGATCAAGGGGGCATTGATGATGTTACAAAACTATGCTGTTCTTGGCTTGAATCAAAAGAGACAAGAAATCTTAATAGTATCGCCAATGACATTATTGAAAATGCATCAGCATCAAATGATGAAGCATATCCAGTAACATTCCAACTTGATATGAAATCGTATTTAAAAATCAATGATCTTGCTAATATAATGTTAGATAAAAATGAAAAAGAATATTACGAGTCAATATTAAAAAATGTTATTAAAAATATAGACATGGAAACAAGCGGAAGTAATGAATACAGTATAGAACAAAATCCGCTGTCAACGAGAAGATTCATCCACACAGAACCAACATGTATTTCCTTATTTCATACCATGAATAGGCAAAATAGATTAGATTTTTATGCAGTTTGTAGATCTTCCGATACTGTAAAGACATTCCCATCAGATTTACATTTTCTTGTTTACCTTTCACAGTATGTAATACGCTATTTAGATTTGGACAATAAGCCGGAAATTAATTTAAATATTGCAATGCATTCCGCACATATAATAGAGAAATTAAGTGGATAAATTAGAAGAAATTTATTTAATTCAAAAAGATTTTACAAAAAAATTCTTTGAAAGTAAAGGGCTAGATATTAATGATCTTACTGAGGATAAAGAAGAATTAGTAAGGTGGAATAAAGAATATATTTTAGCACTAATTGCAGAAGCTACAGAAGTATTAAATGAAGTAGACTGGAAGATGCATAAAAATATGGAAATGCCTATTGACGCACGTGATAGACTCTTAGAAGAGAGTATAGACGTTATGAAATTTCTTTTGGGATTGATGATTGTAAATGGATTTTCATGTGATGAAATTTATTCAAAGTTTATATCAAAGTCATTAGATGTAGTTAAAAAATTTGACAAAGAACAACACGCAGAAATACAAAAACAACTTTATGGCAACTAATGCCAAATTATAAAAAGTATTTTAAAAAAATATTAAAAGAGACAGCTGCTATGTCAACATGTGCAAGGGTACAAGTTGGTTGCGTAATTGTAAGAGATGGCAGAATAATATCAACAGGGTGGAATGGTGTACCAGCAGGATCGCAGCATTGTGATGACACGTACGTATTCGGTGCAATGCCTGAGCCTGACATGGAGTCACATCATAAGTGGTCAACAAAGCATGAAGTTCATGCTGAAACAAATGCAATAGGTTATGCTGCACAAAATGGTGTGTCTACAAAAGAAGCTGCAATCTACACATCAATTTCACCCTGTATTGATTGTGCAAAATTAATAATAGCTGCTGGAATTCAACATGTCTATTACATCGATGAATATGATAGAAGCGATGATGGACAAAACTTTTTACACAAACACAATATTCACATGGAACAGATATGAAAAAAATAAATAGATACCTCTACAAAATAGAAGAGGATGATAAAAAAGTTGCAGAACTTAGAAATTGGAATGATTCTGAGTACACTTATACAGGCAATCTTGCAGAAATTGCTGCTTGTAAGTATTTAGGAATTGAGTGGACAACAGCATCAAAAGCACCAGCAGATTTAATTGATGATGATGGTATGAGATTTCAAGTCAAGTCTTGCAAAGAAGGTTTTGAAAAGAGTAGATACTGGCTAGAGCAAACTAATCAGAGGCTCTTTGATAGGTACATATTTGCTGTTGTTGATGAAGAACAGAGGTTTGTTAGAATAGAGGCAGACATGGTTGAAAGAATTCCTCACAAAAATTCGCATGTGTGGTGTCCTAATGGAAGTGGTAAAAAATTAAATGCAATATACAGAAAGTAATTTATGAGTAAACTAATTAGAGAATCGTCAACTAAAGAGACATATAACAAGAAACTATGGGAAGAAAAGAAAGCTATGGGAAAAACATTAGAGTTTGAAATATCAAAAAATAATATTACACGAGATCCAGTATCTCAAGTTGAAAGTGACTTTCCAAAAATGACAAAGGAATTTAAAAGATTGCAAAAAGCACAGTATAATCTGTTCTGTAATAAGCAACATGATTACGGCCCAGGAAATATTGCTGTTGGCACTCAACTTTTAACTGAAGAAGAAATAAAATTATCACTTACTGGTTTATGGTTTAGAATGAATGATAAAATTCAAAGACTGAAAAATCTTTTAATGAGTGGAAAAGAAGCAGCAATACAAGATGAGCCTATTGAAGATGCATATATGGATGTATCTAATTACGGTATAATGGCTACAATTGTTAAGAATGGTAAGTGGGGTAAGTAATGATAGAACAAATTGTTATTGTTGTAGGTATAGCGGGGCTATTTATATTTTTATTCGGTGTCATTTATTTGAATATTGAAAAACAAAGAAAGAAAATGTTTAAACACTTTAAGGATATGGGATAAGTAATGTCTGATTTTGAAAACGTCGCATGCAAGGTGTTAGGTGCTATTTTATTTGTAGTACTTTGTGTATTAGCATTTCAATTAAACGGATGTACTACGGGCGGAACTACTAAAGGGTGGACAGATAATGGAGCACCGATTGTTGAAAAGCGAGTCTATCCTTTACTTGATTCTAATGGGATAGAACATCAATACAAAGGTGATGTATCGAATTTTATTTTTCCTAAACATAATAGAAAGCTAACACAGTATTGTAGTGTTCATTTTTGTTGGGAAGATATTCAAGCCAGGTGGTCTCAAGATAAGCAAGCTGAGCCAGGTAATTATAGGTGGAATTATCTAGTTACAAAAAATAAAAAGTCTTAATATGTGCACAGATAATGAAATATTAACTAGTGCTTAGTCAAAAAACACAAGAGAGAAAAAAATGTTCTGGAAACAAAAAAGGATAAACAATGGCAAGACCAAGAAAATATAAAAGACCTCAAATTAGGCGTAAGTGTCATAATTGTGGCAAATTTTCAAATCAACCGTATGTCGTACATAAAGTACCAAGTGTAGGGATAATAGATATTGTTCCGTATAGCAGAAAAAGTGTGAAGACAAGTAGAGTTGAACTTCAAGGATCAATGAAGTTTAAGCCAGAACACTATTGCAATCAACAGTGCCACAGCATTGCAATGGAGAGCGCAAGTTATGGGTAAAATAAGCTGGTCACAATTTCAAACGTGGTCAACTTGTCCGTATAAGTGGAAAATAAATTATATAGATAAGAATAGAATTTGGACTGACTCTATACATACAATTTATGGTAAGGCATTTCATGACACATTAGAACATTATCTAGATGTAATGTATAATGAATCAATTAGAAAGGCAGATGAAATTGACTTACCGAATATGCTAATTGACAGAATTAAGGAACATTATGCTTTAGGTGTTAAAAATGCAAACGGAAAACATTTTTCTACACAGTCTGAATTAACTGAATTTTGCATACAAGGTGCTAAGGGTCTTTCATGGTTTAAAAAGCATAGAGATCAATACTTTCAAAAGAAAAATTGGGAGCTATTAGGAATAGAGGTTGAGCTAGACACACAATATAAAACTGTTAGCGTACTTGGCTATATAGATGTACTACTTAGAAATACCAAAACAGGCAGAATTAAAGTAATTGATCTTAAGACATCATCACGTGGGTGGAAAAGAGAGAAGACTGATCCAATGAAGAAAGGACAGTTACTTTTTTACAAAAAGTTTATTGCTGAGAAGTATGATGTTGAAGAAAATATGGTTGATGTAGAATTTATTATTATAAAACGCATGGTATGGGAAAATTCAGACTTTCCAACAAAGTATGTTCAGAGATTTGAACCACCATCAGGAAAAGTATCAATTAACAGGACTTTTAAGAATATTGACATATTTATAAGTGAATGTTTTAATCAAGATGGAAGTTACAAGATTGATGCTGAATACAAGAAATTAGGCGTAAATAATAAGTGTAAATGGTGTGAATTTAAAAACCAGCCAAAAATATGTGATAGGAAACTAGTATGATACAAACGGTACGTTTAGATGCAAATTCTTTTATTGGTAAAGATTATGAAGAGATAGTTTGGGAACAAATAAAACATGCTAAAGAAAAATGTGCAAATGAATTTAAAGTATGCTTCAGCATAACAGAGGGCGGTGCAGATATGGTTAAGCAAGTTGCTACAGTAGCTCAATCACATTTAGAAGCTTTACAATTAAAGACAACCATAAAATTATGGGAAAATTGTAAAAAAGATTTTATTTTTTTAGATGTGTATCAAGCTGATAAGCATACTAATGATAGAAACTACCGATTTAGCTGTAAAGGTGAAGCCCCTCACAATATTATTCAAGGTTTCACATTCTTAATTGATCATTATCAGTTTATACGCTCCCAGGATCATGATCATTTTACACGAGGCAAAAAACAAAAAAGAAATGATTCAACAAATCATGATTATAATAAAAAATAACCATTTTGCTTCATTAACAAGATATATATAGTATATAATACAAGGAATAATAGATATGATACAAGATATTTGGCAATTAACGTCAATAAAACTATTATCTGAAGTGTATACAAAATTCAAGAATGAATCAAGAATACAAAATGTAACACTTCAAAAGTTAGTTAACCGCTCTATGTGGTTATTCATACAAGATGGTAGTTTTAGACAAAAGATTGCAGACACAAAGGATCTTAAAGAAAATTATAAAAACGGTTATTAGGAGTCCACATGTATAAAGTCGGTGATATTCGTAATGGATACGAAGTCCTACCGCAGAATAAACGAAAAACAATTCTCCTTCTGAGTGATGATTTAAGAATGACATCAGGAGTAGGAAATATGTCTCGTGAGTTTGTGATGGGAACTATTCATAGATATAATTGGGTGCAGATAGGTGGTGCAATTGACCATCCGGATGCTGACAAAGCTATTGATATGAATGATGATACGCAAAAGAGGACGGAGGTACCTGATGCATTTTTAAAGATACACCCCGTAAGCGGATATGGTAATCAACAGTTAGTTAGACAATGTCTAGCACACTATAGTATAGATGGCATAATGATCTATACAGATCCACGATTTTGGGAGTGGCTATTTCAAATGGAAAATGAAATTAGGCAAAGGGTTCCTATCATGTACTACAATATTTGGGATGATCTTCCATATCCAATGTGGAATCAAAAGTATTATGATTCAGTTGATGCATTATTTAATATTTCTAAGCAGACATGTAATATTGTTAGAAATGTTAGATCATCTTATGAAGATTGGCAAGTAACATATATCCCTCATGGTATTAATGAAGATGATTATTTCCCAATTGAAAAAGATCATAAAGACTATCCTGCATTTGAAGATTTTAAACAGCAGGTCTTGAGGGGTAGAGAAAAGGATTTTATACTTTTTTATAATGCTAGAAATATTCGTAGAAAATTATGTTCTGACATAGTATACGCATTTAGGGCATTTTGTGATTCTATTCCAAAAGAAGATGCTGATAAGTGCACACTTTTAATGCACACATCACCAACAGATGACAATGGCACAAACTTACCTGACTTAGTTACAAATTTATGCCCATATGATGTTATATTCTCAACAAGCAGATTTGAAAGAGATGCAATGAACTACCTATATAACGTTGCTGATTGCTCCATATTGATTAGCTCTAATGAGGGTTTTGGATTAATGGGGACTGAATCTTTGATCACCGGTACTCCACTCATAGTTAATGTCTCAGGTGGGATGCAAGACTACTGTGGATTTAAAAAAGAAGATGGGTCTTATTTGACTCATGAAGATTATACAACAAGGTGGGGATCTAATCACGATGGTCGATATAAGGATCACGGTGAGTGGGTATTTCCAGTTTGGCCAACGAGTAGATCTATTCAGGGTTCGATACCAACACCGTATATCTCTGATGATAGACCAGATTGGCAAGACGTGGCAATACAAATTAAAAAGGCATGGTCTGAGCGCGGTGAAAAATTGAAAGCTCGTGGAGAAGCAGGAAGAGCGCATGTATTAGATCCAGAATTTGGGTTTACTGCATCAGAAATGTGTAAAAGATTTACGCATGATATTGATCAGGTATGGGATAATTTTAAACCACGACCAAGAATAATGCTAGATAGTGCTTCACACTGGGAACACTCTACACCAGAATGGAATGGATTAACACTTACTAAGGAAATATAATGTACAAACCAAAGGTTTTAGTTTCAGCACCTGTTGCTACAAGGTCAGGTTACGGTTCACGATCAAGAGATATTGTAAGAGCATTAATTGCAATGGATAAATATGACATTACAGTTAATGCAGTTCCCTGGGGGTCAACACCACATAATGCACTAACAGCAGACGACCCAAAAGATATTGCTATTGTTAATTTAATAAAACCCTGGGATGGTACACCTGACATTCATATTCATATAGTAGTACCAAATGAGTTTCAACCCGTAGGAAAATATAATATTGGAATAACAGCAGGACTAGAAACAACAGTAATACCACCAGCTTGGATAGAAGGTGTTAATAGGATGAACTTAGTTTTAGTTAGTTCTAAATTTACAACTGAAGTTATAAAAAGTACCAAGTTTACACATAATGAAACAAATCAATCATTAGAGCCACATCAAAATATTGATACAATATTTGAAGGAGCAGATACTAATCTATTTAAGGTAACCAATACATGCTCTGAGGTATTAGCAGAACAAATGAATAAAATTGAAGAGAAATGGAATTTTCTTTTTGTTGGTCACTGGTTGCAAGGAGGGTTTGGTAAGGATAGAAAAGATGTTGGAAATCTTGTACAGACATTCGCATCTACGTTTAAAAAACAACAAGGTGTAGGTCTAATTTTAAAGACTAGCGGCGCAACTCCATCAATGCTAGATAGAGAGCAAATGCTAAATCAAATCTCTGAAATCTGCAAAGCGGTAGATAATGATGATTTGCCCAACATATATTTACTGCATGCAGATTTATTTGATTCAGAAGTAAATGATTTATACAATCATCCAAAAGTCAAGGCTCATATTACGTTTACACATGGTGAAGGCTTTGGTAGGCCATTGCTAGAAGCAACATTAAGTGGCAAGCCTGTGATAGCACCAAATTGGAGCGGTCACGTAGATTTTTTACATCCACAAAATTCTGTATTACTGCCAGGTGGTTTGGTAGATGTTGAAGTAGAATCACTACAAGAAAATATCTGGGTTGAAGGGCAAAAATGGTTTCAAGTTGATGCAAAAAGGGCTGGCTTTGCTATGAAAGATGTCAAGAAAAATTATAGAAAATATCTATTAAAGTCAAGGAAATTAGGAAGAGTTAATAGACACAAATTCTCTTTTAACGCAATGAAAATTCAACTTGAAAAAATATTAAATGCTAATTTGCCAGAGTTTACAGAATCTGTGCCTATTAAATTGCCAAAGTTAAAAGAAAATAATCAGTCATCTAAGATTAAACTCCCAAAATTAAAGAGAATAGAATAATGGTACCAATATTACCAGGATGGGCTCACAATCTTGACTTAGTTAGCGGGTGGTTTCACTGGTTTTGTGCTATATTTATATGCTATGCTATCACAAGAAAAATATTAGATTGGATTGACAAGAAATGGAAAGAGTAGTAAATTGTCCGATATGTAATGATGTAGATCGTTGTTTTGAAGAGATGCAAGAAGAATATAGTAGTTTTATGTGTTTCAATTGTGGATTTATGAGTGACACTAGATTCACAGAAGAGAATGACTCACAAGTAGAACAAAATGCTTCAATTTTAACAAATAAACTCAAGACATTTGATAAAGAGCGAGGCATATATTGGTTCCCATCAGTAGTTAATATGGGAACGCTTGGAATTATTTATCCAGAAGGGACTGAAGAAGAGTGGTTCTGGAAATTTGCTAAAGTCACACCAATTCCTGAGGAAAAGAAATCAGCAATGCCTAATTATGAGAATATGTTGGACACAGATAATGCTAAGACTTATGATAAATTTGATTTCCTTAGTGCCTGTAAAGCTATGGGCATAGCTAAGGACATCTAATGGCAAAAAGAATTTCATGGATGAGTGTCACAGCAGGTGAGATGATAAGATTTAGATACAAAGGAAAACATAAGGATGCAAAATCTAGAATACGAACATGCTTGGTTTTAAATGAGAGACATATATTTAAACGTAAAACAGATGGTAGAAAAGTAAGATTAGTTCATATGCTACAGATGGAAGCAATTCCACGAAAGACAGGAACTACAAAATTAAGAACAGCACAGATAAAGAGAATTCTAAAAAGAGCAGCAAACCTCGGATTAGAATATCGTACAGAAGGTGAAGAAAAAAGAATCGCTGTTAAGGGCGCACGACAGCGTGCGCCAAGACAGTATCGAAGAATTACTAATGTTATTAAACAGCATGGAATTTATAGAACATTTAGCTGGCATATGTTAAAACGTAGAGCAGCTTTCAGGGCTGCAGAGTTTCCGTGGCCACAAGAATTAGTTGAAGAACTTAAAGGGGGAGCTCCTGTAAATGAAGCAGAGGCAGAAATGGAAGCTCGCGATGATCCCTCTGCATCAAATTTAAAAACAGCAACGGCTGTAATTAAAAAGGCAGAAAAAGAAGGTGATTTTTCGTCTCAAATGGAACGAAAATTTGATGAATTAATTGATAAAGGAAAGTTATAATGAGCAAGTTTTTTGCTACAATGACAACTGGAATTATATGTGCATGTGTTACTATGTTTTTAACATATTCTATGATACACATGTCAAAAGTAAACAACAAAATCGATGAATGGGAAGAGTCATACCAAATAATAAATAAAGATGTATCTACATTTACAAAATTATCTGATCCAAAAACAATACAATTGTATGTTAAAGAATTAAACAAGATACTTGACGAAATACATTTTTTAGGCAGAATGGTTGAGAGTGGACAATTGGCAGATGAAGGACTGACAGCAATATTAAATGAACAAGTCAAAATGAACAAGAAGATTCTAGAGATGGTAACACTAAAGGTTCATAACAAAACTAGAGATGATATTAAAGATTTATCAGATCGAACTGTAGGTGCCTTAGATCAAACATATGAAGACATGATGGATATTGATGATAAGTTAGATAAGCAGTACAAAGCTATGCTAAAGAAGATTAACACAATTGAAGATGATGTAGATGAGATCAAAAAATTATTAAAAACTATGAATAAGAAGAAATTTATACACACACACAAAGGTAACTAATGAATCAAAAAATAAAAAAAGTATTTGAGAAGATGGATCCAGAATTACAAGAAGCAATTAAATTTTTGATTAATGATATTCAAGTAAAACGGGAAATAAAAAAAATAAACAAAAAATAGTTATAATGAAAATAAGTTACGCGATTACAACACATAATGAATGGCAAGAAATTGATTGGTTACTTTCATTTTTATTAGATCATAAGGATGATGAGGATGAGATCGTTATAGTAGATGATTATTCTAATAAGATGACACAAAAGGTTTTTGATACATATAAAGATGACATTAAATTTTATGAGCATGCTTTGAATAATGATTTTGCTACACATAAAAATTTTATGAATGATCAATGCACAGGTGATTGGATATTCAATATTGATGCCGATGAGACCCCTCATAAAAATCTTATTCAAAATATAAAGACTCTTATAGGGGCTAATCCTACAGTCGAGTTATTCTGGGTGCCGCGTATTAATACAGTTAGCGGTATAACTGATGAACATATTCGTTTGTGGGGATGGAGAGTAAATGAGCATGGATGGGTAAATTATCCTGATCCTCAACAAAGAATTTATAAGAATGACAAGCGCATTAAATGGGAAAAACCTGTTCATGAACGGTTAGTCGGTGCAAAAGTAGATACAGGATTACCAACAAATGAAGAGTGGTCTTACTATCATCCAAAAACAATAGTAAAACAAGAAAAACAAAACCAAAAATACGCAGAGATAATGAATGTTTAGTCAGTGCTTAGTCAAAAAACACAAGAGAGAAAAAAATGTTCTGGAAAAAAATTGAGGTTAATAAAAAATGAAGGTTCTCATAACAGGCGGTGACGGTTTTATAGCAAGAAATATTAAAAAGTATCTATCACAATTTGATTATGAAATTGATTGTTTTGGTAGAAGAAGTCTTGATTTAAAAAGTAAACTAATTAATATGGCGCATTATGATGTAGTCATACACACAGCTATACAAGGTGGGTGGGGAAGTAAAAGTGGTATTCCCAATTGTTTTGATTTCTATGACAATCTATACATGTTTGAAAATTTAGTATCAAATATTAAGGATGATTGTGTCCTTATTAATATAGCATCAGGTGCAGAGTTTAGAGGAGACAATATAGAAAGCCATATTGATAATGTTGTAACTAATGACTTATATCAATCTCCTACCCCTAAAGATTTTTATGGATTAGCTAAGAATATCATTGCTAAACGTACAATTTCAAGAGAACATTCATACAATCTTAGATTATTTGCATGTTTTGGGCCTGATGAGATTCCTTCTAGATTTATAAAAAGTTGTTTTATGAATGAGGCTGTTACAATTCCTAAAAATAAGTTTTTTGATTTTTTTTATGTCAATGATGTTGCGCGCGTAGTCAAATTTTTAATTGATGGTGGAGTGAAGACAAGAACAGGGAAAATTTCAGATATTAATTGTGTTTATGAGGAAAAGAGGAGTTTACATCAAATAGCAGAAATTATAAGAGACAGATATAGGCCGGCACTTGAAATAAGTGTGAAAGATGATAATGGCTTAAGTTACACAGGGTCTGCTAACATATTGAAGAAAATTAGTATTTTTATGAAAGATAGGTTGGCAGGTTTTGATAAAGCCCTAGAAGAGTATAATGAAGTCCATAAGCTTTCTAATTAATACATCAGTAGACATGTTAAGTCATGTCAAATTATTATTAA
>Ga0315318_10001257_pt1 | contig 11123 bp, 5 predicted proteins | sample M1200m3416metaG_FD_203703 | JGI IMG/M metagenome (GOLD analysis project Ga0315318, IMG submission 203703) | Ammonia-oxidizing marine archaeal communities from Monterey Bay, California, United States - M1 200m 3416 | ecosystem: Environmental > Aquatic > Marine > Coastal | place: USA: California... | reverse complement strand
GATGGTATCGAAGAATACCGGGTTCAAGTTGCTCCGCTGGACGAACTTGTAGAGATCGCTGGCTGGATCATACCCGTTGCGGTCGAGAAAATCTTCATCCACCTGTTCGATGAAAACGCCGACACGATCGAAGATTCCGTTCAACCGCATGTACCAAAGAGCCGAATTGCAACCCGCGTTCCCGGCCGCCTGGTAGGCCTCGAAGGCCAGAGTCTGCCGCACGTAGGTGCTGTCGGATCCCCGCGCGTTCATGTTGATCTCGCCCACCGAGGGCATATCGCTGTTGATGTAGAGGCCGTCCCCCTTGTTGAAGTTGAACTTCTGGGAACTCCCGTTGGTTGCGCCACCACGTTTCCGGACAAATATATTATCATAGAATCTCTCGCCGAAGTAGACCGAGGCCCTCGTCCCGCTGCGCGTGTTGGCGGCCGACTCACTTTGCGCGAACCACTGGAAGACGGGTAGCGGCGAGGTGAGTCGGACATCCAGGATCACCGTGCCGAAATACTCCGGCGATTGGTTGTTGCCGGTGCGATCGAGAAAGACGGGCGCGCGCCCGACATTTCCATCCCCATCGGAAGCGCTCACATACCAGCGCACCATATCTCCCGATCGGTAGACCGACGAGGGGATGGAGGCGGTATAGCTGCCCGCGTCGATTGTCATCGGGATGGCAACCTCCCCGCCGAAGTCGACTCGATACACCAGATTGACCATCGTGATCGCAGCGAGCCGGGGCGCCACCTCGGCGGTCACCACGATATTCTGCAGCGAGGTCGGCTGCTGCGCAGGAAGATGAGAGACATTCTGAATCACGGGTCCGGGAGTGGTAGAATCCGCGTTGGGAAGACCCGGCGTCGGTGAACTGAGGTAGCCGAAGGACAATGGACCAGCACCCGACACGCTGGCTTCGAGCGAAACCTCAACCAGAAAATCTGAGCTGCCCGAGGATCGATTCAACCCGTGAACCGCAAATACGTTATCGCCATTCTGCAAATCCCCAAGGAAGGCGGAGACATCGATGGTCTCCGAGTTGGCACTCTCGTTGACGTTGCCATCGGCAGTGTCGTCCCAAACGGGCAGGTCCGGTGCGTTGCGGTTGGCAATCTCACTACCGTTGAGATAGGCCACGAATCCGTCGTCGTAGCGAAAGGACAATGAAAGTTCCGTCACGGTCGAGGCATCCACCAGGGCGAAGGGGAAACGGATAAAAGCCGAGGTCCCCTGTGTCCGCATCTCGCTCTCCACATCGGTCGTGATGTACTGGTCAAAGTCCTGCCCGGTATCATATCCCACGCCCTGCCCCGTTCCCGAGATCCAGTCCACACCGGGGCTGAAGGAATCAACCTGCCAGGTGTTCCCCAGCGACCCATTGGTGGGAATCAATACCTCGGCGTCGGAGCTCCCGATAAGATTATGGGAAGCTCCACCCGCTTGAAAGATCCCATAGGAAACATCATTGAATTGAGGAGGGAAGAGCGGAGCAAACTCGGTTACGATGGTCGTTCCGTCTCCCTTCACGAGTGCGAGATACTCGCCGCCCGTGCCCAGGCGAAAGTTGGTGTGAAGGAAACCGCCGGCGTCGACATAGTCATCGCTGCTCTGACCCGATGCGAAGACGAGCAGATAGCCGTTCGCAGGGATGGTGGTGGCGGCTGGGAACCGCCACTTCTCCAAATTGTCCCCCTCGTCGGTCAAGTGCCACCCGGTGAGATCGGCGACTCCGGGACCGGCATTGTAGATTTCAATCCAGTCCGAGGAGTTGCCGTCGCCATCGTCCAGGACAAGTCCATTGCTGGCCATGAACTCGTTGATGCGCACTCCGGAATCCGGGATCACAGCACCCACCCGGGCGGTGAGATTCACGACCGCGGTGGAATCGCTCGCATCATTCGAGGTGATGGTCAGTTGGGCGTCGAATTCGCCCTCCTCGCCGAGCGGATCGAAACTCAAACTGATCAATCCGGCCGCAAGGGGCAGGAGATTGGCGGGAGCAGCGGAGACCGTGAAGTGATCGGCATCCGCACCGCCGATGGAGGTGTTGGAGATCGTCAAGGTCTGTCCTCCGCCCCCGTTTGAGATGGGCAACGCCCCGTTCTGAACTCCCCCCCCGGCGACGAACTGCCCCAAGTCATAACTGTCCGCTACCACCAGTTTCGGATCGTGGAGGAAGCCACTCAGGCCCACAACCGCAGTGGGCGTGTCCAGATCAGTGCTCTCCACCTGCAGGCCGGCTGAGATCGTTCCGGAGAGGCCGGTTGGGTTGAAGCTGATCTGGATGATGCCATTCCCCCCCGGTGCCAGGGATGCGGGGGCCGACAACTCGGAAAAGGCCCCTGCATGGACTCCCGTGAACGAGATCCCGTTGATGGTGAGGGTCCGGGTCGCTCCGAGGTTGCTGATCGCAACATCGAAGGTCTGCACCGAGCCATCGAGATCCAGGCCGACATTGGCAGGCAGAGCGATGAGAGGATCGGTGGTGGGGGCGACAATTTCGAAGGCGATCTCTCCCAACCCGACGCGATCCCCTCCCGGTGGTGGTCCATTCCCCCCGTTCGAGTAAAAGTTGTCCGCGCAGGCAAACTCAACGTAGCGGGCCGTCACGGATTGATCAAAGGCAAAACTCTGCCGCGCAACGTTGTCGATTACCGGATTGAAGATCGGATTGTAGGTGATGGAAGATCCGAAGCTTCCCGTGCCCTCCGCGTCCGTTGCAAACTGCAGACTGAACTCGCTCAACCCGTTGGCATTGGTGGCGGAGTAACCCCACACGCTTACTTCCGTGAGCGGAAGATCGTCCCCCAGATCGAGAACCAGAACAGGCGCGCCTGCCACCGCGAGATAGTCCGACGGAAAACCACCCGGCGCACCAGTGACCCAGAGAGCTCCCGAACCACTCCCCGTCTGGTCATGAGGTTCAGCATTCGCGAATCCCGATCCCGGTCCCTGGATCAGATTGGAAACCGGCCAGAGGTCGCCAGTGGACGAAGTTGTGACGCTGTCGATCTGATGAAAGTTGGCCGCTCCAGCGGGAGAAGCGGCGATGACACCGAGGGTCACGGCAACAGCCGCATATATTAAATTGGGGCGATTCATAAGATAGTGAGCCAATCGTCTCCAGAGCGAGAACACCCTGGAGACGGATGCATGGTTGGGGGAATTACCTGGGCACGCTCACCGCAAAATCGCTCACCCGCAAGGAGAAGCAGGCGCGCTGATCACCCGGGACCGCGGCTGGCTACTCCCGCGTCAACGCCTGAGCGATGTTCAAGGTGTGACTCCGAATGCGACGGTAGGCCGTGAGAGTGTCCGTGAATACCAGGCTTGAGAGAGGAGATGCCTGTTCCTTTGCAAAGTTCTCAAGGTGCTCATCGCGAAATGACTTCATGGAGTCGGTGATCTGGTCGGCCTCTGTCTTGGCGTCAGCCATCGCATCGGCTTCGCCCGTCCTGACAGCCTCGTTGATCCGCGCCACATAGTTGGCCACTCGATCGTGTAGTTCGAGAATCCTCTTCATGCTCTGCCCGGTCAGAGTGCCATCGTTCCGCTGCAGCTTGCGATGCATCTTCACGATTCGGGCGATGTAGTCGCTGATGGACTCGTATTCGTCGGCCAGCCTGAGCTGCATCCGGCCCCGGTCCATGACTTCGTGCGCAACCGTTCCGGAAAGAAGGCTACTCAGAAATGTCACAACTTCCCTCTGAATGCCATCCAGCTTCTCTTCACGATCAAGGATCGACTTGGCAGCCTCCTCCTCGATCTTACCTGCCTTAAGCAGCACCACGAGGTCGGCCAGCATCTCTTCGACGGTTTTACCCATGCGCTCGATTTCGTCATGCGACTGCTGAATGCCCACCGCAGGAGTCGCCAGCAAGCCGACGTCCAGGTAAGTGAGGTGTTCCGCGTCAACGCCGGGTTTCTCCGGGACAATTTTCATCATGAGTCGGCTCACAAATCCGACTAGCGGGAGGAAGAGGGACACATTCAAGACATTGAATGCGGTGTGAAAAATTGCGATCCCAAGCATGGCGCCATCCCCCGGGGTCTCGATAATACTCAATTCCATCAGCGATTCCGGGCCAAGCAGTTTCAGCAACGCTTTCATGCCGAGCCAAAGGACCGGTATCGCCCATAGTGCCCCTGCAAATTTGATGAGGACATGAGCGTAGGCCGCACGTTTTGCATTTCTCGAAGTTCCCAAGGAGGCCAGGAATGCCGTAATGGTCGTGCCGATGTTCTCGCCGATCACGAGCGCGAGGGCAGTTTCCATGTTGATGATCCCGTCCTTGGCAAGAACCATGGTAATGCCAACGGTTGCAGACGAGGACTGGACCACTCCGGTCAGAATCGCACCGGCAGCCACGCAGCCAAGAACGCCGAGGAGAGTATCTGGCGTAAATCTCGAGAACCACTCCTGGAACTCATCCATGGTGCGAAGCGGCTTGACGCCCGCCTTCATCAAATAAAGTCCGAAGAACACCATCCCCAACCCCATCACCATCATGGCGGCAAACCGGACCTTCTCATTTTTGGAGAACAGGTAAAAGAATCCGGAGAGCCCAACCAGGGGCAGCCCGAAGATCAGGACTCCGCCTCTTACGAAAACATCCATTGCAACAATCCACGCCGTAATGGTAGTTCCGATGTCGGCACCAAGGATGACTCCGATGGATTGGGTGAGCGTCATCAACCCCGCGCTGACCATCCCGACCACCATCACCGTGGTGACCGAACTGGACTGAACAATGCATGTCGCCCCGAAGCCTGCTCCACAAGCCATGAGCCGATTGTCGGTGACTGCACGAATGATCCTGCGGAGGCGATTGCCGGCAATCGCCTGCATGCCCTCGGACATGTACTTCATGCCGAGCAAGAAGATCGCAAGCCCGCCAAGGACGTTTGAGATGAGGATGAATGTGAGGGATTCGGTCAAATCACTGTCGTGGCGGTCGCGAGCAACCCTATGAAAAAACGGAATCAGGTCAAGGGTCCGTCAAAATGGTCGTCCCTCTTCTCTCCCCCGTCGCGAACTCGCACCCTCATTTCCGCCCTCTCCGCCCTTGTGCAGCGAACGTGGCACGCAAAACACTAGTTCCTTTGGTTCTCGATAACAATTTGTAGGCCGTCGGCTGTGCCCTTGGCGTATGCGCTCAATTCGGCCAGCAATTCCAAGATCTTGCCCCACAATATCAACTCAATAGGAGAAATGGTATTCCCGGCGGCATGAAGCGCTCGCGTCGCCGCCAGGCAGGCATCTCGGGTCAGATCATCACGCCCACGCAGCTCGTTGATCAGCTTCAAGACCGTTCGGGAGTCCAATTCGGCGAAGGAGGACTTCACCAGAAGTTGCAGTTTTGAAACCACTCCCGTCGCAAGGGCGCAGTTCTGGATTACAATGTCGATAAAGGGCACTACCTCTGCCGTGAGGTCATCGGGCAGCTTGAGCTTCCGGAAGGTCAGGCTCGCCGCGATCTCTTCCGCCCGATCTGCCATGGAATCCTGTTTTTCTACGATAACAACCAGCTCTCGCCGACTTGCCTGAATCATGAATTTCCCAGAGAGCGCTCTGTAAACCGCATTTCGAATCTCGTCTGCTTCGGTTTCCAAATCCGAGATTTGATTGGCGAGCCGCTCAATCTCTTCCGGGTCCCTGCCGTTGAAATGTACCGTGAAGAGAGATGATAAACGGCTCACACACTCTTCGACCTTTCGCCCGTGTTCGATGACAAGGGCGAAGGGCGAGCTGCCGAACAGCTTGGAGAACACATTCATTTCGCCCTTCGCTCAATCACGGAGCCGACGGAACGTTACTGTTTCGATCGAACCCAGGCAAGGGAATCCGCCTCGCCGTGGTCAGGGTTTCCGGATTGCAACTTGGTGGACTCTGGTGGGCGACTGACTGCCCATTTCAGACAGATCGGTGGCTTACTGGAGCAACGGCGCCAAAGATCACCCCCTGAACCATCTGGGCCGTCCCGCTCAGGGTGAACACGTGGACGATGTTCCCGCTCAGATCGATCCCTTCCCCGGCATCACCTCCGGTGAACGGGGTGAGCGCGCCAAAGTTGACAGCGGAAGCACCTCCGGCGTTTGCGCTAGGAAACAGCGAACTTGTCGCTTCGAGGCAGGTAGTGGAGAGCTTGAAGGAGCCTGATCACGAGGTCCGCCACCCCAAGGTTCTCTACCGTTTTTAAACCTCCTTTCGGCGCAATTTCGCGCATTTTGATACAACTACGTGCAAGATCAGTATTCTCGCCAAAACAGCCTAGCCATAGTGTTTCCTACGTTTTTCGCTGGAGGCGGCGGGCGGATTCGAACCGCCGAATAACGGTTTTGCAAACCGTCGCCTTAGGCCACTTGGCTACGCCGCCATCACAAAGCGAGCCGCGTGGTAATCCCGTTGTCCGCCGCTGTCAATAATCAGTCTCTCCGGCGCAGGAGGCACGGCATCGACACAATACATCGGCCCGTTAGAATCCAGCCGTGAAAGCACGCTGGTGGGGTCTTTTTTTCTGGGGCCTCGTCACGTCGATCCTTCCCCATGCAAGGGCGCACCAGGAACTCCATCACAACATTGAGCTCGATCTCCGCCAGATGGATGAGACCAGTGCCGCGCAGCTCACCTTCACCATTCACGCCCCGGAATTGCTGGTCGGACTCTCGGAAGCCGCCAGTGCGCTCTACGATTTGAACTGGCTTGAGCAGCAATCCGACCAGGAACTGGAGCAACTCATCACCCTGGGCCGGGACCATCTTGCCAGGAGGTTCACCTTGCGCCTCGATGATGGGGAGCCCGTCGACCTCGCAGCGAAGCTCACTTTCGAAAATCCCGATGCGATCCGGAACGGAGGAGCGCGGGGCCTGCCACCCGGATGCCTTGAGGCCTTCCTTGAATTATCCGCCCCGGAAGGAACCCACAAACTCCGGTTGGACCATGCCCGCAACTCGGGCAAGCGCCTGCTGCTGGTAATCGACCGTCCTGAATCCTTTCCCGGGGTCATTGATGTGGCGCCCGGGACGCATGCAGTGGTGGCCTTGCGCGGAAAGATCGATGAACCCATTGCCCCGGAGCCTCCCGGACACCCGGAGCAGGCCCTCGGCCCCGGCCGGATGCTCGCGCTCGCTATCATCCTCACGGCCCTTGCAGGCATCACCGTCGTCCTCAGCAAACTGCGGAAGGCCTCGCGGGGCAAGGCCCCCGGTTCCTGATTGCGATCCCGGAGCAGGCGGCCAAGATCCCGGGATGCGCCTGCTCCCCGTCCTCGGCCTGCTCTTGCTTTCCTCCCTCCCGGGATGGGGAAAACTGCCGGCGGAACTCTCTTTTAAGGAAGGACCGATCAATGCGGTCTCCCTCGAACGGAACGGAGAACGGGTGATCCTCTACCGGGGAAAAGACGCGGCCGAGGCTGTGCTGCTCACCCACGCACGCCGGGACCTGGTGGAAGCCGTCCGACCGGCGGCTGCCGGGGCCCACGTGGTGGCCCCCGAGAAATCCCGATCAGCTCTCACGCAGGCCGAGGCCTTCTGGGAGCAGTTCTGGAAGAAGCGTTTCAATTACTACGAGCAGCAGGTCAACAAAGTCCCGGTGCGATCGCTGGCCGTGAACCGGTTCGTGAAGGAGGGCGAGGTGGTGAAGTGGCAGGGACTGGAATTTTCCGTGATGGAGACCCCCGGCTATTCGCGGGACGCGGTCACCTACCTCACCGAGATCGGAGGGAAACGGATCGCCTTCACCGGCGATTTGATCTGGGAAGGAGGGCGGGTCTTCGACCTCTACAGTTTCCAGGATGCCATCCCGGAGGCACGGATCGGCGGCTACCACGGCTACGGGGGACGGTTCGGGCAATGGGTCGCCAGCCTTCAGAAACTCGCCGCCTGGAAGCCGGACCTGGTCGTCCCGGCCCGCGGACCACTCATCACCGACCCGGCCAGAGACCTCGCCGCGGCGGTGAAAAGGGTGCAGGCGATCTACAAAAACTACCTCTCTACCAATGCCCTGCACTGGTACTTCGGCAAGGAAAGACTGGAGCTCTGCGGAAAGCGCGTGCTTGGACCCGGGGCCAAGGTCGAGTTGATGCCCTTCTCCGAACACATCGCCCTGCCCCCGTGGTGCCGGCACATGGGCACGACCAAGCTCCTCGTTTCCAGGGACGGGCACGGCTTCGCCCTTGATGTCGGGGGAGAGCAGCAACTGCAGATGCTGCGCAAGGCCCTCGCGGACGGATTGATCCGGAAGATCGAGGGCATCTGGGTGACCCACCTGCACAACGACCACACCGCCAGGGTTCCCGCCGCAGCCCGGGAGTTCGGCTGCCCGGTCTACGCGGTGGCCGAGGTCGCGGATGGGTTGCGACAACCCGGGGCCTGGTTCCTACCGGGCCTCATCCCCGAGGCAGTGGACGAGGTGGTGGTCAAAAAGGACGGGGAGAAGTGGACCTGGCGTGAGTTCACCTTCACCAGCCATTTCTTCCCCGGGCAGATGTACAACCATGGGGGGCTCCTGGTAGAGCGCGCCGATCACAAGCCCGTCTTCTTCATCGGGGATTCCTTCTCGCCCTCGGGGATCGATGACTACTGCCTCATGAACCGGAACCTGATGCGCGAGGACACGGGTTACTTTCTCTGCCTGCACAAGGTGCGCGCCCTCCCGCCGGGGTCATGGCTCGTCAACCAGCACATCCCCCACCTCTTCCGCTTCACCGACAGGGAACTGGACTACCTTGAGAAGCGCTATCGGAGAAGGGCTTGCATGATCGCCGACCTGGTCCCGTGGGACGATCCGAACTACGCCCTCGACGAGGAGTGGGCCTGGTTTCATCCCTATGCCAGTGAAGCAAGGGCCGGGGAACGCCTTGAGGTCGAACTGCGCCTCTGGAACCACTCCCCGCAGGAGCGAACCTTCGGGATCCGGATGGAAGAGACCGATGGCCTGAAGGTCGTTGGTGAACTTCCGGAGGTGACCCTCGCCCCGCGCACCACTGGAACAGTGAAAGTCCCCCTCCTGGTGACCCCCGCCGCAGGGCCCGGAGTGCGCGTGATCACCGCGAGCCTGCGCAGCGAAGGGATCGCGGTCGATCATTGGATCGAAACCCTGGTCAAGGTTTCCGAGTAGATCCCTCTTCTCCAGTTGAAGCTTTCCCCCGCCCGGCATCCCGCCAAACTGGCTCCATGCTACGATTGTGCAGAGCGGTTTTCCTCCTTGGACTCGCCGGGGCTTCCCTCGGACAGGCCAAGGAGCCGGGAAAGGATGATCCAGCATTCGAGTTGCGGGACGGCGACCGGGTCGTCTTCCTCGGGAACTCGTTCTTCGAACGGGCCCGCCAGCACGGATACCTCGAAACTTCCCTCGCCCTGCGCTGGCCGGGAAGGAAGGTCACCTTCCGCAACCTCGGATGGGACGGCGACACCGTTTTCGGCCACTCCCGGACCGGCGGTCGACGCCGATCCGTCTTCGGGAACCCCGAGGAAGGATTCGGGAAATTGATCGCTCATCTCCGCGAACTGGATCCCTCCGTCATTTTCGTGGCCTATGGCTGGAACGAGTCCTTCGCGGGGGAACCGGGGGCGGCCGGTTTCCAGAAGGGACTGGAACGCCTCCTGAAGGAGGCCGGGGCGGAGAACCGGCGTTTTGTCCTGCTCTCCCCCACCCCGGCAGAACGGGGATTCGGTGCGGAGCTGCCCTCCAGGGCACCCGGAAAACCCTCCGGTCCCGACTACGTTTCCCAGCGCAACGCCATCTTGAAATCCTACCGCGATGCCGTCGCCTCCGTGGCGGGGAAAGGGGGACATCACTTCGTCGACCTGTTTTCCACATTAAAGCAGGGCAAGGAGCCCTACTCCACCAACGGCATTCATCCTGGCACGGCAGGCTATCGCACCATTGCCCGGATCATGGCCCGAAGCCTGCATCTGCCCGAACCCGTGGTCGCCCTCGACTCAAAGGAGGCCGAATCCCTGCGCCTCACCGTTGTCAAAAAGAACACCCTCTATTTCCATCGCTGGCGCCCGCGTAACGACGCGTTCGTCTACGGCGAGCGCAAGAACGAGCAGGCCATCGCCCAGACCGAACCGGTAAAATTCGAACCCTTCGTGACGGTGCAGGAAACCGCAATCCGCAAACAACTGGAGGCCCTCAAGTGAATCAGCTGCTCTTCCTCATCCCCCTGGCTCTCGGCTGCCTGTGTCTTCCAGCTACCGCCCAGCGGAACCTGCGGGACATTCCCCCCCCCGACCCGCAGGTCGAGAAGGCCTCCTTCAAGGTGGCCGATGGGTTTGAAGTGAACCTCTGGGCTGCTGACCCCCTGCTGGCGAAGCCCGCCCAGATCTCCTTCGACCGCCGGGGACGGCTCTGGGTCGCCAGCAGCGAGACCTATCCCCAGTTGAACGTGAACCAGGATCCCGGCGACCGCATCCTGATCCTGGAGGACACGGACGGAGACGGCAGGGCAGACAAGTCTTCCGTCTACGACGATCAGCTCATCATCCCGGGAGGGATCCTCCCCGATGGGAGCGGGGGTGCCTATGTCGCCCACGGCGAAGAACTCCTTCATCTCCGTGACCGAGACGGAGACGGCAGGGCCGATCACCGGGAAGTGCTCCTTTCCGGGTTTGGGTCCGAGGACACCCACCACACCCTGCACCGCCTGCGCTGGGGACCCGGTGGTCTCCTCTACATGCTCCAGGGCTACTACATCGGCACGCACGTGGAGACTCTCTACGGTCCCCGCCGACTCAATGGAGGAGGCCTCTGGTCCTACGACACCCGGACCCGGCGCCTCGAAATCTACAGCCGCGGGCTGGTCAATCCCTGGGGGATGGTATTCGACCGCTGGGGACAATCCTTCCAGACCGACGGCGCCGGAGGCCAGGGAATCAACTACACTTTTCCGGATTCCGTCTTCCTCGCCTCCCCACACGAGCACCGAACCCTGACCGGTTTGAATCCCGGGCGCCCCAAGTCCTGCGGACTGGAGATCATCAGCGGGAGTCACTTCCCACCCGGTTGGAACGAAAGCCTGCTCACCAACGATTTCCGCGCCAACAACATCGACCGCTACGTGGTCACCCCCGACCAGAGCGGCTACAAATCCACCCTGCAACCTGATCTCCTCGGATCTTCACAC
>Ga0315318_10001256_pt1 | contig 11124 bp, 10 predicted proteins | sample M1200m3416metaG_FD_203703 | JGI IMG/M metagenome (GOLD analysis project Ga0315318, IMG submission 203703) | Ammonia-oxidizing marine archaeal communities from Monterey Bay, California, United States - M1 200m 3416 | ecosystem: Environmental > Aquatic > Marine > Coastal | place: USA: California... | reverse complement strand
AGACCCCAGCGATTATCCGGGAAGATTAGAATTTTTAAAATCCACCGTTAATTATGGTTTGAAGGAAGACCCAATTGCATCATATTTAAGAATTCTAGCAAGAATTGACAAAGAACAAAAAATTGGAGAAAATATATCTAGAGAAAGTAGTCAATCTAGACAAGTGTTCATAACAACTCTGACATCTTTGAAAGATAGATTTGAAAAACTTTCATTATTCAAACTAGCACAACCTCATTTTAGTAAACATAAACCTGGGAGCAGAGAAGTTTACCGTCAAATTTTTAGCCCGATAATCAAACCAAATTTCTTATATGCTAAATTAGTTACTAAATTACCGACTGGAGCGAGAGAGTTAGAAGGATATACATTAAATGACGGAACAAAAGTTTCAATTTTAGATCTTCCGGGAAAAGTTAGACCAATTTATCACATGGTTCCCCCAGAATTAAATTTGAGTGAAGCAAAATATATGTTGTTGGGCGAAGCAAAACGAATTGTTTCAGAACATAAACCTCAACGTTCAGAATTTATTGATCCAAAAAAAACCAGAGAATTATTTTTGTCTGTTGAAAAAGATTTACTTAAGGATTTGAGTTCAACAAAAAAGATAGAAATGTCTTCAGCAGATTATGAAATTTTGGCACAAATTTTGGTCAGATATACGCTAGGTTTTGGATTGATTGAAGTAATTTTATCTGATGAAAATATACAAGATATTTCAGTAAATGCACCATCAAATCTGAACGAAGTTTCAATTGTTCATCAAAAATATGGCGAATGTAGAACTAACATAACTTTGACTGCTAAAGAAGGTGAAGCAATGGCAACAAAACTGAGACTTGTTTCAGGTAGACCTTTGGATGAAGCTAACCCAGTCTTAGATACAAATTTGGAATTACCGGGATCAACAGCAAGAGTAGCAGCAATTCAACCACCTTTAAGTCCAGCAGGAATCGCATTTTCATTCAGAAGACATAGAGAAAGACCTTGGACATATCCTCTTTTTATTCAAAATAAAATGATAAATTCTCTCGGTGCTGCACTAATGAGTTTCTTAATTGACGGAGGAAGAACTATTTTGATTGCAGGAACTCGTTCTTCAGGAAAAACATCCTTTTTATCATCATCAATTGTGGAATTAATGCGGTCAACAAGAATAATTACAGTTGAAGATACGTTGGAATTACCTATTAAGACGTATCAGGAATTAAATTATGATATCCAGTCAATGAAAGTTCAAGCTGTAATAACTCAAGGAGGCGGAGAATTAACAGCCTCAGATGGAATCCGAGCAGCATTAAGAATGGGAGACTCTGCATTAATTGTGGGAGAAGTTCGAAGTAAAGAAGCAACTGCACTCTATGAAGCAATGAGAGTTGGAGCGTTGGCAAACGTAGTAATGGGAACTATACACGGAGATTCACCATATTCCATCTATGATCGAGTCGTCAACGATTTAGGTGTTCCAAAGACTTCCTTCAAAGCAACAGATATAATTGTGGTTGCAAATCCAATAAAATCTACTTCCGGATTAGAAAAGAAGAAAAGAGTAGTACAAATCTCAGAAGTACGTAAAGAATGGACTGATGATCCACTTACTGAACATGCTTTTGTGGATTTGATGATATATAACCCGGAAACTGACGAATTAGAGGCAACTGATGCACTTTTACAAGGAGAGAGCGTAGTCTTAAAATCTATTGCGTCAAAAATTCCAGAATGGGCAGGAGATTGGGATGCAGTCTGGGAAAACATTCAGTTACGTGCTAAAATAAAGAAAAAAATTATTGAAATTTCAAAAGATAATCCAGAAAGATTGGAAGCAGAATTCACTATACATTGTAATGATAATTTTCATAAAATTAGTCAGGCAGTATTTGAACGGGACGGAAAGACAGATCCAGATAAAATATACTCTGAATGGGAATCTTGGCTTGAATCTGAAATAAGAAATGGTTAATGAATTCGAATCTAGATTGGAAAAGTACGATAGTCCTCAATCTAAAAAATCAGAATCTTATTCAACAGCATATAGCAAATTTATAGCTGAGAATAAGGTTTTCTTATCAACTAAATATGAGAAAGCAACAAATTTTGCTGGAAAGATATTCAAAATAAAACCGAGTGATAAAGATGAACAAAATTTGAAAAAATATATATCTTTATCTCATATTCGAGTTGATCCCGGGAGCGTAATGTCTTTAGCGATTTTGATAGGAATACCGTTCATACTTCTCGCTTTAGTGGCATTTTTCCTAAATTCGTACTTTTTCACAGTCGTGTTATTTGGAGCCGGATTGGCATTAATTATGTATTTTGCTAATATGCCAAAATATATTTTTGAATCATGGAGAGCAAAAGCTTCAGATCAATTGCTACTCGCAGTGTTATATATTGTAATTTATATGAAGAAAGATTCAAATCTAGAACGAGCAATTTTATTTGTAGCAAATCAATTACCTCCACCATTATCTTTGGATTTTATGAAGATTTTATGGGATGTTGAGAACGGTAAATATTCAACGATTAAACAATCGTTAGATGTGTATATGGACACATGGAAAGATTCGGAACCCGCATTTGTAAATTCAATGAATCTGATTGAATCGAGTTTATCTGAACCGAATTCTTCAAAAGCGAAAAAAATTCTTGAAAAAGCAACGACCGTAATCACACAAGGAGTCCAAGATAATATGACGCATTTTGCCCATAATTTGAAGAGTCCAATGCAAACAGTACATATGTTAGGGATAGTTTTACCTCTACTAATGCTAATTATGATTCCAATGGCTTCTGCATTTTTGGCAGAAACAATTCAGGCGATACATTTAATTCTAATTTACAACGTAATCTTACCAATTTCAGTATTTTTCCTAGGTAAAAAAATATTAATGAGTCGTCCAGGCGGTGCAACAATAAGTAATGATAATCAAATAAGAGAATTAGCTAAAACTAAAACGGGTTTTTTAAAACTCGGGAGTATTTCCCTCTTTTTACTTTTGAGCATACCTACCTTCGGAGTTTTGTTAAGTCTCGCCTTAGGAGAAAGTTGGTCATTTCAACGATTTGAAAACCCAGTATTTTATTTATCATTAGTATTTATCTTTGCCACAGGAATTGCATCATACATTTATTTCAATTACAAAAATAAAAAACTCATTGAATTAAGAAAAACATTATCGAGTATTGAAGACGAATTCTCTTCTGCAATTTATCAACTAGGCAGTAGAATCGGAGAGAATATCCCGACAGAAGCAGCATTTGCAAAATTGGCAGAATCGACTAAAGGAACAAAAGTTAATGAATTATTTTCATTAATTAATGCAAATATCACTCAGCGAGGAATGACTCTAGATGATGCAATCTTTGATCCTAAATATGGAGCTATACAAAAATATCCCTCTCCTTTAATCAAATCAGTTATGAAATTACTATTGGAAAGTTCAAAAAAGAGTCCAGCGGTTGCAGCAGATTCTATGACAACGTTATCATTGTATCTTCAAAAAATGCATCAACTCAAAGAGCGGATGTATGATTTACTATCAGATACGCTTTCTTCAATGAAAATGCAAGTGTCATTTTTGGCACCGTTAATGGCCGCATTGGTTGTCAGCCTTTCAGTATTAATTACAAAAGTTCTGGTAAATCTTACCGGACAATTAGAAACATTAGATATGTCTGATGCCGCGATTTCAGGAGCAGGAATGGCAGGAGGATTGACCAACATTTTCAAAGTAGATGTCGCGATTCCACCATTTTTACTTCAACTTATAATTGGAATATATATAATTCAAGTAATATTCGTACTTTCATATCTGATTTCAGGAATTCTACACGGTTCTAGTAAAGTAGATCAAGAATGGACGTTTTCAAAAAATGTTCTATCTGGAACTCTCCTATATTGTGGATTGGCATTAGTTGCAACATTTTTCTTCTCTCAATTAGCTTTCATAGTTACAGGTGTAATCTCTTAAACGCAAAAACTATATAAAAAACTGAAGCCAATTATGATTATGAGAAAAGGTCAAATTAGCATGAACACCATTGTTTATGTTGCGATAGCTTTACTTGTTTTAGTGTTAATTGTTAGTGTAACTACGGGAAGTTTTGGAGATTTATCTAGTCAATTTAGAGACATAGCTCCAGATGAACTAGAATCAGTTAAAACAAAATGTACAACTATGTGTAATACTGCCAAAAATGCAGTAGTATCTACAGGAAGTAGTTCATATCCAAATACACAATATTGTACGTCTCAATTTGATATAGATATTGACGGAAATGGAATTGTTGAGCCGGGCGAAAAGAAAACTTGCTGGGAATCTCCAATAAATACAGGATGCCAAGTATCTTCAAAAGATGCAGTTGGGAAATCCTTAACTTTAAATCCCGAGATTGATTGTCTAGTATAATGAAAAAAGGTCAGATTAGTATTCAAACAATTGTAGTACTCATTGTAGCTCTTACAGTTCTTGTTGCATTGATCTTATTCTTCACTGGAAAATTTGCAGATCTGGGCAGTGATATTGATGCAGTTCAACCAGATTCTTTGGCAACCACTGCAGAGTGTAAATTAGCTTGCGATTTGGCAAAATCTACCAATGATCCAAATTTATGGAATGCAAAATCTGAAGAATGTACTGACAAAGGATATGGTTGTGAAGGACTACCTGCTCCTGCCGAAAGTTCCGGATAATTTATAATTCACCAGCATATATTTAATGAATGCGTGGTCAAGCTTCGAATATGCCTTTCATGATAGTATTAATTTTATCTATCATCGCAATCACAATAATGTTTACGGTGGTAAAAAATGCTTTCATGTAAGAAAGGAATAGTTTTGAATAGAGTTATCGGACTGATAATTTCCATGGCAATGATTTTTGTCGCAATAACACTTACAGTGCAGATAGGAGGAGATGCATCTAAGAGTGCCGACCAAGATTGTTTAATTTACAATTCTTTCAAAAATATTGCAGGAGATTGGTCTGCGAACACACTTGGTGGAGGATCATGTAGACCAAAAACAGTAGATATCGGACCGCCAGATTTCAGTGGATCAATTTATGAAAAATGTAGTGCAATAATGCCAGATCCAAATAATTATCAAAAATCTATTGACCAAGCTTTTGAATATCCTGACGATTTTGTTGAACAATGTATTGCATATCAAGTAATGGAGCAAGTAGAAAAATGTTGGGCAAATTATTTAATGGGAAAAGCTCAGTATGATGCAACCTGCTCTACCTTTTGTTTAGCAAACGGATACTCTAGTTATTATATCGAAGGAAGATCCAACTCAATAACTCTTCCAAAAATATTAGATTCAGAAATTTATTATTATCGTGGAGATTTTGACAAACAAGAATTAACGGGAACGTTAATTAGAGAATTAATACCGATTACCGATTCCAAATTAAATCAGTATTTTGAGTCAAAAACAATCACTTTGAATGAAGAGGGAACAACAATAAGTACGGTACGTAAATTAACTGCACCCAAATTTTCGATAGTTATGAGCATTCCCACCAAAGTCGGAACAAAATCATTATCTAACGCAGCAGCTGTAATAAATTCTAATGAAGAACGATCTGGGATAAATTATGATAAAGTAGTTATTGGAAAGTCCGACACTCTACTCGAAACTGGAGAAAAATGGCAAATTGATTATTCTGAATCCTCAGACTTTCCACTTGCAGCCGCTACAGGAGGAGTAGTAGGATTTATGACTGGAGGAGTTAAATGGGCAGTCATTGGAGCAAGTGTAGGTCAAGTAGGAGAGTCTGCAGGTACTTGGGATATAGATATTGAACTTGAGCCTTCAGCAGTAGGTATAATAAGTACAGGATATTGTTAATATTATGAAAAAGGGACAGATGAGTTGGCAGATTATTGCGTTGTTAGTCGGCGTCACTTTATTGGTATTAATGCTAATGTTTATCGCAAAGAGCAAAACTGGTATGATGGAGGTTTCAAGTCAAATAATTGACAAACTCCGGATATAATGGAATTAGCAATAAGACAGATAATAATGTTGATTTTAGGATTAGTTCTTGCAATTTTAATTATCATTTTCTTAATAGATAAGATTGGATCAGAAGGATCCATTACTAATTCTGCATTTGATTTACTAAAGGCAGCGAATGATTCGCTTCAATAAAGTTTTATATTTCAAGTAAGAATCTAAATATGAATTATCCGCTATCGACTTTTGTTAAATACATTTTTGGCAGTAAATCTTCTGCAAAAAAATTATTTACTGGAATTACACCAAAGAAATTAGCAGAGTATCATTTTTTCAATATATTACTTTCATCGGCATTTGTTTTAATATCTTCAAACCTCGCAATAAATTTGATAAATGCAGATCCAACTTATGATGTATTTAGAGAATATTTCACGATCAATACGTGGACGATATTTGCAGGATATATCCCTTCTTTGATTTTAACTTATATTTTATTCACTTTGGCGTTAATTATGTTAGGAATTATTTATTTCGGAGTAGCAAGACTTTTCAAAAGTTCAATTGATTTAGGAACTAGCATTTATGCACTTCAATTTAATGCAATTTTACACCCGTTGGCGCATGCTTTTTTCTTTGCATTAGTTCTTTCAATTAATTTAGGAATACCACAAATAACTCTAATTTTGTTTTATTTGATTTTACCAATTTTATTTTTTACATTGAGTAAACAATATGCACAAGTTGCAGGATTAACTACTCTTACGATTTTTCTATTTAATCTATTAGTAATGGGAGTTGTTGCAGCAATTTTATATTCAGTTGTTAGCAGCATGTTGCCGATATGAAAAAAGGACAATTTTCTGGAGAAATTATTGCAGCAATTTTAGCTATTGCATTTTTGGGAATGATGGTACTAGTTTATTCTGGATTCACAAGTACTTCAGCAACTGCCGAAGTAGAAGACAAGTCATGCAAATCTAGAATTTCAGCACTAACTCGAGACGCAGTTGAAGGCCCTGGAGAAGGATATGATCAACTTACAAATTTTCTAAACACCAATGTTTTAGAATTTGGAGCTAGATGTAAAACTCGAGACGTAATAATTGAACCATATGATTTCTCATCTTGTCCAGAAGAAGTCATAGGAATAACAACTAATGTTATACAAAGTGCAGAAAATTGCGTAATTTACGAAATATTGGAATTATCTCGAAGATGTTGGGAAATGAACGGAGTTGGAACATTGGACGGATATAATTGGGCATGTTTCAATGCAGTAATCGGAGAATACAAAGAAAGAGGTGCTAAAGATAAAATCAATGCACGAGTTAATGAAATTTTCCAATGTAGTGGAGAGAATACATTATCAAATTGTAGATCCAAGAGAGATTCTTCAAAGGCAGATGCTAATGTTATAACCGTTTATGCTGCATTTTTGGAAAATATGAAACAAAATGTAAAGGGAAAATTGCAACCATGCATTTCGAATGAAGCGACCTATAACGGAGAACCGCTGATGTATGAGACCGAAGACGGCGAATTAATTTTGGATGAGACAATATACGCGTTATGGTACAATGAACTGGAATTAGATTATGCAGAAAATGGCAAATTAAGAGTTTTAGATAATTATTTGGAAAATCAATGTTATGACTCAAAATTAAAGCAGGAATTAAATATTATTTTCACAAATATAACTGATGCTCGATCAGAACAAGATGTATACATTAATAATGTGGTTGAGAACTATTGCGATTCCAGAATAGATAGAACGGATTGCGACTCTGAAGATTTTACTATTGGCGTAGGAAATAAATTAGGTAACGGATTAAGCAGTTACATAACTTTGGAAGAATTAGAACGAGTTATGGATGTAGCAAAAGTTCCAAATGAAGGAATATCTTACAAACATTATTTTGGAGATAATTTTGCATTGAGAAATAATGAACCAATTAAAGAGAGCAATATATTCCAGGTGACTTATTGTGACGGATTACTAGATATATGGGGCGGAATCGTGCCGAGCTATGCGTGTATAGCTCCCGGAACTGAACCGAAGAAAATATTACTTTCTAATGAATTAGATGCAGGCGGTGCAAGATTAGCAGGAGAAAATATTGAAGCAAGCTGCCCAATAGTTGAAACAGTAGACGGAATACTTGATAATTCTGTAACTCAGGCAATTAAAGAAATCTGTCAAACTACGAGCATAATATAACCGTAGGCCCGTAAGTTTTTATATTATTAAGCTGAAATTACATAATGAAAAAGGGAGCTGCGTTGCCTATCGAAACTGTTATTATTTTGATTGTAGCTGTAGTGGTTTTATTACTCATGATAATGTTCCTAACGGGAAAGTGGGCTAATTTAACTTCAATATTTGGCGGATTAGAAAGTCAAGTAAACAGTTCGGTAACTGATTCAGTTAGCATATTATGAGCTTAAATATTCAGGGAATCGGAGAAGTGATAATGGCAATGGTAGTTGTAATTTTATTTATTCCAGTAATTATGTATTTTTTCCCCGAATCAGACGTATCATACGCATTGGATACTGCAGAATCAATTGCTAAAACAACTAAATATATCGATTCAGCAGAGGAAGGAATTTGCCGAGATTTAGAGATTGAAATTCCAAAACAATATCAAATCGATAAATATGACGATATACTTTCAGTAGAAGATGAAGATACGAGTCGTAAGAAAATAAGTTTACCTCAAAATCTAATTTTTGGACCAGATCCCAAAAACAAATTCGCTAGCAACGGAAATTTTCCAATAAATAAGAATTTTAAGGAGGATATACACGAAAAAATTTGTATCTGTAAACATAAAGGCCAAAATTTAATATTTCCTCAACCACGATATTTAGGCGTAATTGATACCTGTGTATCCGGATTAGAATAATGAACAAGAAGGGATTATCTGGAGATGTAATACTTCAAATAGGATTGCTCACTATTGCTGCATTCACTACTCTTCTAGCTGCAAATTTATTTTATGATTCTGTTGAAACTGCAGTTTATGGGGATCCGTATTTAGCAGTAAGAACTATGGGGTCATATGCAGAGTTTATAGATGCATCACCGATGCCTATGACAATATACCTTGAAGTTCCCCAAGATCTCATGGGAAATCCAGGATATGGAACCGTACTTTACGATCCAGAAACTTGCGAATTTAAAGTAAATAAATATCCTCAGAATTATATGTCCAGTATAATACTTAATCATGCATGGGACACTATTACATTAGAAGAAGCCGCAACTATCGGAGCTCTTCGAAAGTGGCGAAAAGCTATGTCTCAAAAGATGTATGGTGCCGCTGCATCTCAGGCTGCAGGTTTAAAGGGTTTAGGCGGATTGGAAGAATTATCAAATACCCAATATAACAAAAATTTGCAAAAATCAATTGAAAAACAAGGATATTCTTTGGAAGATATTGCCACGAAATCCGGAAAAAATGCAGATGATTTCAGAGCTGTAACTGAAACAACTTATGGCGGCAAAACTAGAACTGCATATAATCCAAATGCAAATAAAGATCTTCTTGCAGCATTAGATGAAGCAGGAGTTCCAAAGAATAAAATAAATAAAATCGAAGCTACTGGTCAAACACGATTTACAAAAAAGATGGGATTTGTAAGTAGAGTAAAATCAGGAATAGCTGCTCGCGCAGCCAATGTAAAAACCGGAATAAAAACCGGAATAAAAAGTGTATTATCGGCAGGTTATCGAACAGTTTCATCTACTTCTGCCGGAGGTTATATGATTAGGTCCACGAAAAGAGCAGCTGATAAAGTCGGGAAGGTAGCATCAAATTTTGCGGGAAAATCAAAAGTCGGTGCAGGAAAATTCGCTAAAGCAATAGCTAACAAAATCCCATTTAAATTAACGGAGAGAGTTACAATTGAAGGCATTGAAAAAATAGTGATACCAACTCCACTAGGACCAATACCAATCGGTTACATTACTGGATTAATATTGGCAGGAGGAGGATATGCTTTGGAATATGTGTGGACGTATCTACCAATTTCTCATTTTATCGATAGATCTCAAGATGCAACTGACGAAATTAACAAAGAGTGGGCCAGCTATTCGTGCAAATCTAATCCCGATAAAGTAATTGTATCAAAACCGAATTGCGAATCAGAACCATATTTGATATATCCTGATTTTGGATCAGATTGGTTGGAAGATAAGGGTTTAGGAGTATTTAGTGGTGTAACTGAATTATTAGAACAATCATTTTCCATGCCGGCCAGTCAACCCACTACAGACACAAAGAGTTATGATTCAATTGAAAACGCAGGAAATGAATGTATCGATGCACATAGTTATCTTTTATCAGAAGAATCATCTCTGTTTTCAAGTGAAATTGATAAGGAAAATCCTAAATTCATACTTTTGACTGCACCATTCATGTATTGTTTCGAAATTATGTTCTTAAAACCTAGTTGGGGATCCGGATGTAATCTTATGTATAATGTTGGTTACCTGAGTATGTGGGCAGCACCAGCTTCTGATCGTTCAACAGAGGAAGCAGTCGGTGCAACTATGACAGGCGGGTTATTGGGTGGCGGAGTCGGATATTTAATGGGAGGTCCTGCAGGAGCCGCAATCGGAACTTTAGTTGCAGGAAGCGCAGCTAATAATCCAATTGATTCAACGCGATTGTTACCAACAATGTCAAAATCAGCAGGAATGATAGATCAAGACAAATATTATTATATCGAAGATCCATATTTGATTTCATTATCAAAAGATGTAAAAGATGGAGAGATGGTGTTCGAGGTGAATAAAGAATTATGAAAAAAGGATTGATGCAACTTCAAACAATAATTTACGTAATTTTTGCAGTGATAATTCTGATGGTTGGAATGTTTGCAGTTCAGAATTATATGACTAAAATGAAAGTAACTGTAGATTTTGAATTAGACAATCTGGATTCAACAGTACTCGGAAAAAGAATAATTGGATCCGACAAATGTTTTTTAGATATTAAAAAAATTGAAGGAACTTCTAAATTAACTGAAGAAGATTATACAGTTTTAACTGTTGATCAAGGTAAAATAGACAAATCAAAAATAGCCCAAAATGCCGAAAATTGTTTTTCAGGATTTGAAAAAAATAAAGCTAAAGTAAAATTTTATGA
>Ga0315318_10001252_pt1 | contig 11130 bp, 6 predicted proteins | sample M1200m3416metaG_FD_203703 | JGI IMG/M metagenome (GOLD analysis project Ga0315318, IMG submission 203703) | Ammonia-oxidizing marine archaeal communities from Monterey Bay, California, United States - M1 200m 3416 | ecosystem: Environmental > Aquatic > Marine > Coastal | place: USA: California... | reverse complement strand
GACCAGCCCGGCGGAAAAGACGGGGATCGACCAGGTATTCGGAGAGCTTTCCGAAGAGTTGCCCCGGCGAGGGCTGGTCATCGTGATCTCCGATCTCTTCGCACCCCGTGACGAGCTGGCAAGCGGCCTGCAGGCCTTCAGCCTGCGAGGACACGATGTGGCCGTATTCCATGTTCTCGACGAGACTGAGCTGACCTTCCCCTTCGAGGGGAACACCCTCTTTGAAGGCCTCGAAGAGTACCCCGAGGTCAACGCCGACCCGCGCCAGCTGCGGGAAGCCTATGTCTCGGTATTCGAAGAATACCTCCAGGAGATCGAGCGGATCGTCTCGGTCGGCGGCGTCGACTACCAGAGAACCCTCACCAGCGAACCATTGGATGCGGCTGTTATTTCATTGATAGCGGCCCGCTCCAGGATACGAAAGATACGACGTTGAACCACTCCTCCACTCCAGCCCGATGGGAAATGAATCGATGAGCGGCTTCGTGACATCGGGTCTTGCCTGGGCCGCCCTGGCGCTGGCCTCGATCCCCATCATCATCCACCTGCTCAACCGCCGCAAGCTGCGAAAAATGGAATGGGCCGCGATGGAGTTCCTCCTGGCCGCCCTCAAGAAGACCAGGCGCAGGCTTCGCCTCGAGCACCTGATCCTGCTGATCCTGCGAACCCTGATGATGATCCTGCTCGCCCTCTTTCTCGCGCGCCCCATGCTCTCGGACACCGAATATTCCTGGCTGGCGGGCGCCTTCAAGAGCGAGGAGAAGGTCTTCGTGCTCGATGACTCCCTCTCGATGAACCGCAACGAAGCGGATGGAACGACCTTCCGAAAGGGCCGCGAAGCCCTCGCTCGGGAACTGGAACGGCTGGGCCGCGGCGGCAGCAGGGACAGCGCTCTGATCCTTCGCCCATCGCGTCCCAGGGCCGCGATCCGGGGCAGCTTCGCGGATGAGGAGAGTGTTCGCAAGCTGCTCAAGAGCGTCAGGCTGCTTCAGCCGACCGGAACCCGGATGGATCTCAGCGCCACGATCGACAACCTCGCAGAGCTCAGCTCAACCTCGGAGACCGGCGTCGCCCGCCCCCGCTCTCTCTCGATCATCACCGACCTGCGGGCTATCGACTGGACAGATGGAGCCGGGGGCGCAAACGACTCTCTGAAAAAAGCGCTCGGACGCCTTGCCCAGGCCCAGGACAATCCCCCAAGAATCATCATCTACGATGTCGGATCCGAGGACACCGCCAACCTCGCCATCTCCGGCGTCAGCATCGAGGGTGGCCGGCCAACCGTGGGAATCCCGGCGGAGATCCATATCAGCATCGACAACTTCTCATCCGAGGCAGTCAGGAACCTGCGCGCCCAGCTGACCTTCGGCCCCCTCAGCGGCAAGCGAACGACCTCATCTACGGCCGTAGCCCAGCCGATCCCCGTGATCGAAGGCGCCTCGAGAGCGCGGGCGACGGTGACCTCGACCTTCCGCTCGGCCGGCCGTTACTGGGTAGAGGCTCAGCTCATGGGAGTAAAGGATCCCCTGCCCGGCGACAACCTCTATACCTTCGTCATCGATGTGGTTGAGACATCCGAGGTCCTCCTCGTGAATGGAGAGCCGTCCTCCGAACCGTGGGAAGGCGAGACAGACTTCGTAGCCAATGCCCTGTCACCAGGAGCCGAGTCATCCTTCGGAATCCTGCCGGTGGTTGTCACCGAGGACAACCTCCCCCAGACCTCCCTGGACCGCTACAACGCGGTATTCCTCGCCAACACCTACAGCCTGCCGGAAGAGTTTCGCAGAAATCTCGGCCGATTTGTGGCCGGCGGAGGAACCCTGCTGGTCTTTCCGGGTGACCAGGCCGACCCTGCGGTCTGGTCTCGCGAGTTGGGCAAGGGAGAAGCGGGCGAGGCCCGCCCCTGGAGTGGCCTCCTCCCGGCAGAGCTGGGCAAGGCGGCCGGCAGCCAGGGCGATGGCTGGAGCCTGCGGCCCGACTTCAACCATCCCTACTTCCGCCTCCTGAGAGGGGACGCGGAGCCTTACCTGCAGCAGGTTCTCTTCGAGAAGTTCTGGCTGCTGCAGCCGACCACCGGGAGCAGAATCATCGCCGGTTTCTCCGACCCGGACTCGAGCCCGGCGATTGTTGAAAAATCATTCGGCAAAGGACGAACCATCCTGTTCGCGACTACAGCCGACGATGAGTGGCATGACTGGCCGCCGAACGCGACCTTCCCCATTCTTCTCAGGCAGATCATGGACACCATCGGAAAGGAGCGGGGACGTCTGCCCGAATTCATGGCCGGCCAGCCGATCGAGCTCGCCATCGATGTGAGCGAGCATAAGGCCGAAGCCCGTTATCTCGCCGTTGACGAACGATCAGAAGGTTCCCTCAAGGCGACCCCGGTCAAAACGAGTGAGACGGGCAAGGCTGAATTCCGTTTCCTGGTGGGCGAACGTTTCACCCTGCAGGCGGGCCTCTTCCGAATCGGCCTTGACCGGGTAGCCGGCACTGAGCGGGAATGGCGGGCGCTCGCCATCCGAAGCGACCCGGAGGAGTCCAACCCGGCCCGCGTCACTGCGGAACAGATCAAGGCACTCTATCCGGATCTCGACCTCGAGGTGATACGAAACGAGGAGCTCTTCTCCGAATCAGGCCGAGGGCAGTTCGAGATCGCCGATCTCCTGCTGCTGATCTTGATCCTCTTTCTATTCCTCGAGGGCTATCTCGCCTGCCGCTTCGCACGCCACAAGACACCCGTCGGGAGTGAGGCAAGATGAACGATCTCCCCCTGCCCCAATGGCTCCTTCGCTGGCTCTCGATAGATCCTTCGTCCCTCGAAGGCGGCGAAGCCAACCTCCGCCTGGCGCGATTCCCCGAGGGAGAGCTCGGCCTGCTGGCGCTGCTCGTGATCGCTGCGGGTATAGCCATGGTCTTCCTGACCTATTCGCGTGAGGGAGCCCTGGCTCGCTGGAAGAAGTACTCGATCGCCTCCATCCGGGCTCTCCTCCTGTTGCTGCTGGCGCTGGTCGTCTTCTATCCCGTCATCGAGGTCAGCCGGGAAAAAGAGATCCGTAAATCAACGATACTTCTCCTCGATGATTCTCTCAGCCTGACCCTGAAAGACGGCTATCGGTCATCTCCAGACACGCTGAAATCCCTGGCCAGCGGGCTCAGGCTGGATCCGGCCCGGATTCCAGAACTCACGCGAGCCGAGCTGGTAAACCGATTGCTCCGGGACCCTGACCAGAAGCTGCTGGAGTTGCTCGAGGAGAAGAACCGGCTCGAGATCTATACCTTCTCGAATGAGCTCCGCCGCCCGACGCTCGAAAAGGAGGGCGCCACGGAATCCACCGAGAAAACCCCTACGAAAACGGAGCTCTCCCTCACCCCCGAGGGGACCGTCACCAACCTCTCAGACGCCCTGGGCAAGGCTGTCGAGCAGCAGGCCGGGTCAAAAATCGCCGCGGTTGTCGTGATCAGCGACGGCCGCCTGACTGCGGGTGAAGATGTCCCTTCGATCGTCTCTTTCCTGAAGAAGAACAACATCCCCGCGCACACGGTGGGTGTCGGAGACCCCTCCCCGCCCCGTAACATTCGGGTCGACTCGATTCTCGCAAGCGAGCGTGTCTTCGCTGGCGACCCAATAGCCGTAGATGTACAGCTCAGCCACCTGGGCTACGGCAACGAATCAGTCGAGGTCCAGCTCTTTGACTCCTTCTCTCCTGACGGCAAGACAGATGGTCCCGAGCGCCTGGTAAAGAGCTCGACGGTCGGCTTCGAACCAGGGAAAGACACCACCACCGCGCGATTCACCCTCGACCTCAAAGAAACCGGAGCGCACAGACTGAGCGCCCGCATCACCGTACGCGAGGAGGAGACCTTTGAAGACGACAACGAATCCTCCGCTCCGGTCGAGGTGATCGAGGAGGCCTCGAGGGTCCTGCTGATCGCCGGAGCGCCGAGCTATGAATACCGATTCCTCCTCAACCTGTTGCGACGTGACCGCCGCGTATCGGTATCCGGCTGGCTGATGAGCGCCGATCCGGACTTCCCCCAGGGCGGCAACGTAAGCCTCGACAAGCTGCCTGCCAACGCCAGGGAGCTGTTCGAATACGATGTAGCCATCCTCCTCGACCCCGCACCTGGAGATTTCCCGGCCGAGCTGCCGGGGCTGCTGCGGCGCTTTGTCTCGGAACAGAACGGCGGGCTGATCTTTGTCGCCGGCGAAAAATACTCTCCTTCCTTCTTCGCCTCCGACACCCTGAAACCGGTCCACGAGATGCTCCCTGTGCTGGCCGAGCTCTCCGCCGGCGGAGAGCTCCCCGGGACCACCACCTTCTCCCTGAAGGAATGGCCCCTGCAGCCCACACGGGCGGCAGCGACACACGACTCCACCAGGCTGTCCTCAAATCCGCTGCGAAACAGGGAACGCTGGGAAGAGCTCCCCGGGATCTACTGGTCCCTGCGGGTCCGCAAGGCAAAGCCCGGCGCAACAGTCCTCTTTACTCACTCCGATCCTTCCCGGGCGCTCTCAGGAAAAGCCCAGCCGCTCATGGCCTGGCAGTACTTCGCCGGGGGACGCACCATCTTCCTCGGCAGCGATGAAACCTGGCGCTGGAGATCGACCACCCAGGAGATCTACGACCAGTTCTGGCTTCAGACCATCCGGCACCTTACAGAGGCAAGGCTCTCTGGAGGCAGGCGCAGCGTGCTCCAATCCGACCGCCAGGCCTACGGCTTTGGCGACATCGTCCGTCTCTCCGCGTTGCTGCAGGACGAAAATTTCAAGCCGCTCGAGGACGACACCCAGGCGGTCATCATCGAGGGCCCCGATGGAGACACGGCTGAGGTTCAGATGGAGAAAGACACCGCGGCGCCTGGCTGGTACCGGGGCATCTACATCCCGCGCGCCCTGGGCTCCTACAAGCTGCGCCTGGCCAATGGAACAACAACAAGCCTGCGAGTAGAGCCCCCGGAACTGGAATACCGGGAGCCGCAGCTGGATGAACAGAGCCTCAAGGAGTTGGCGACGCAGACAGGAGGCTCCTACAGCCAGCTCTGGAACTCCGGGGAAATTCCCAGAAAAATAGACCAGCGGCCTGAGGTCATCGTCACAAAAGACGAGCCCCTTACGCTCTGGGACAATTGGCTGAGCCTCTACCTTCTTGCCGGGCTGCTCACAGTGGAGTGGATCCTGAGGAAGCTGGCCCAGCTGCTGTGATACGAACGAACCTGAAGGAATAGACATTGACCCCTGCAGAGCAGAAAAAACAGGCGGGAGGAGCGGGCGGCCGAATTGACGGCAAGCTCCAGACCCTGCGAACGGTACTGCGGTCCTCTATCTGGACAAGAGGCCTGGCCCTTCTTGTCGTATCGATGGCCGTTCTGGCCTGCCTGTCATTCGGAATCGACAGAGCCTTCAGGCTCTCGCTGACCGGACGATCTATCGCCCTGGGTCTCTACCTCTGCGCCCTCACCTGGACCGGCTGGAAAGTTCTCATCAGGCCGGCCCTCGTAGTCCTGAGTGATTCTGTCCTGGCCGATATCCTGGAGGCTCGCTTTCCTGAGCTGCGCGACAGCCTCCGCAGCGCGGTCAGCTTTCTTGCCGAACCTCCCGCGACAAACAAGGGAAAAGAGCTCACGGCGCTGCTCAAGCGGGAGGTGACAAAAGATGCCGCGAAGAAGATCGAGAAGCTCGAGCTCTCCGAGGTGATCGACAACAAGCGAGTATCAGAGGCCGGCGTCCTCGCTCTCTGCGCCGCCTGTCTTCTCGGTCTCGTAGCTCACTATGCCGGCGATTCCTTCGATATCTGGATGCAGCGCCAGCTGCTGCTCGCTGAAGCGGACTACGAATACGAGGCGGAGCTCCGGCTCCTCGGCCTGGAAAACGGCGAATACGCAGTCCCGCGCGGAGACACCCTCCGGATTGTGGCCGAAACCTCCCCGGGGAAAAAGACCCCGCTCCTGGTCTCGATCCGCTTCGATTACCGGTCGGGAGAAAGCCGGCAATACATGGAACGCAGCGGCGGAAAGGATGGCCCGGGACGCTTTGAATACGAACACCCCTCAGTTACCGAAGATTTCTTCTTCCAGCTCAAGGAGGAGGGCAGCGGCTTTTTCAGCAACTACCATTCCCCGCGCTACAAGGTGAGGGTGCTTGAACGCCCTGAGGTTGAACAGCTGATGATCACGAACAAGGCTCCCCCCTATACGGGTCTCGGGACAGGGGAGACCAGGGGGGACATCGGCGAGCTGGCGGTGCCTGTAGGATCAGAGCTCAGTGTCAGGGGGCTGAGCACCAAGCCCCTTGAGCGCGCGGTCCTGGTAACCGAAGGAAAAGAATTCGTGCTCAAACCCTCTCCCGGCGAGCCCCGCACCTTCATCGGAACCTGGACACCGAAGCTGGGTGGAACCTGCCTGATCCGGCTAGAGGACACAGAGGGCGTCCCCCCGGAGCGGCCCTTCCAATTCTCAGTCCACATGGTCGAAGACCGCCCGCCGGTCGTACAGGCTTCGCCAACGGGAATCGGCCAGATGATCACTGCCCAGGCCCGCATCCCCCTCAAGCTCAAGGCCCGGGACGACTACGGAATCGATTCCATGCACCTGCGCTGGACCTTGCAGGATGCCGAGGGTTCCGAGAACGCGGCAGAGGAGCCTCTCGAGCTGCCTGGAGTGCCGACGAGAAAACCCCTTGATGCCGAGACTGAGTGGGATATCGCTCGGCTCAAGATCGAGCCGGAAAAACGCCTGAATCTGCAGGTTGGGGCTGCGGATAATGACGCGATCTCCGGCAGCAAGAGGGGCTACTCCGGCATCATGAGCTTCCTGGTGGTTACGCCGGAGAAGCTTGGCGAGGAGTTCCTCAGGCGAGAGCTCGAGCAGCGCCGAGCCCTGGAGCGCATGATAGCCCAGGAACGCGTAATCCGCGACCAGGCCTATTCCATGGTCGATGACACCTGGAGCAAACCCGGCGAGATCAGCCGTGAAGACCTGAGGAAAATGCAGGACATCTCACGCTCTGAACGTCAACACGCGCGGCAGCTCGAATCCATCGCCTCGGCTATCGAGCACATCCTGCTGGAGATGGAAAACAACCAGATCGGCGAGGCTGACGATCTCAAGCGTCTTGCGAAGCTCATCATCGAGCCGCTTCGCAACCTCGCAGGCGTCGCCCTTCCGCAGATCATAGCGAAGCTCGACTCCATCAGGGAATTGCCGGACGAGCGCAGCCGCATTGCTTCGGGTCTCGAGCTCGGCCGCTCCATCGACGCGAAGATCCAGGAGATGGAAACGATTCTTGTACAGATGCAGCGCCTCGAAGGATTTACTGAGATAGTGAAGCACCTTCGGGCTATCATCAGGACACAGACGGAGTCGGGCAGCGCCACCAGGGAAGCCTACAAAAGCCTGATCGACGACATCTTTGAGGATGACCTCTTCGAAGAAGACAAAGGCGAAGGAAACAAATGAATCCCCGGAGTCCAAGCTGCAAACAGGAGGCCCGCTCATCAGCCCATCCTCCCGCCCTGCTGCTCATCGTTGCAGTAGCCCTCCTGCCGGCAATCGCCGGCTACTCGCTGGCCCAGGAAGACTCCGGGAAGGCGGCGGATACCCCTGCCAGGAAAGCTGGGGAGGCCAGGGTTCGGGAGCTTGGCAAGGTGAAGCAGGCCGAGGCCTTGCGGAATCTCCAGCGCCTCGAAGCGATCATGCAGAAACTGACCGCCCGCCCCGACGACAGGGACCCAGGCAATAGCGTCAGGCTCAGAGATGCCTTTTCCCTCTCCAGGGAAATCCAGATCCGCGAAACTATGCAGCAGATCCTGGCCTTCATCGAGGCCGGCAAGCTCGATCGCGCGGTCCAGCTGCAGAAAAAGGTCGAATCAGATCTGCAGACGGTCCTCGATCTGCTGCTTGAAAAGGAGCTCGACCCGCGGAAGCTCCTCAAGGAGATTCGCCGGGTGCGAAAAATACTAGAGGAGCTCGACCAGGTTATCGAAGAGGAAACCAGTGAAAAGATCGACTCGGAGGAGGCCGAGCAGGCCGGGGCGGATGCCGCCGCGCTGAAGAAGACCCTCGCCCGACTCGAAGAGCTGGTGCGAAAAGAAAAAGGGATCGAGCTGGACTCCTCCGCGGCCGCGGACCAGGAGGCGCTCAAGGGCCTGGGCAACCGACAGGCAGGCATCAGGAAACAGACCGGAGAGCTGCTCGAGGAAGATATCGAGAGGACCCGCAAGGGACTCGAGAGAGCCCTTGAAGACGATCATGATGATCATGACCATCCGCCCGGTGAACCGCATGAAGATGAAGAAAAGCATGAGCGGCAGCCGGCCGAGGCCGGCAAGATCCTCGACCAGGGCAAGATGAAGCAGGCCATCGAGGCCATGAAGAGCGCTGAGGCCGCGCTGGCGGGCAAGGGACAGGACGGCAAGGCCCAGGCCTCCGCCAAGGCCGCTGAGGCCCGTAAGGCGCTCGAGGAGGCTGTCGGGTCTTCCCGCCAGGAGCTCGAGGAGAGCAGGAATAACCGTGACTTCCCCTCGCTGAAAAAAGAGCAGGATGGAACGAAGCAGAAGACCCAGGACCTGCTGGAAAAACTTTCCAAGCGAGTGCCCGGAGTTTTCTCTCCCGAGGGAGGAATCCCGGGGAAAGGAGATGTCGCCAAGGCCTCTGAAAAGATGTCGAGCGCATCCGAGAGCCTCTCCGGGGCAAAGGCGGGCAAGGCCGCAGGTCAACAGGAGGAGGCTGTCGAGGAGCTTGAGAAGGGGCGTGAAAAAGTTGAGGACACCCTCGAGGCGCTCCAGGAGGCCTTCAGAAACCAGCTCATCGCCTACCTGAAGGAAAAATTCACCTACATGCTCGCCCAGCAGAAATCCGCCACCAGCTCCACCAGATCGCTCGACCTGAAGCTCCGCGCCCTGAACCTGGCCGCTGGAGGGAAACAGCCCGAAATCGACATCAAGGACCGCCAGCTGGCCAAGCGCCTCGCCGCCTCGGAGCTGAAGCTCTCGACCGTCTGCGACGATGTTCTCGATGTACTGAGCGAGGACGGAACCACCCTTGTCTTCCCGGAGATCGTGGTCGAGCTCAAGGCGGACCTCGAGCAGACCGGCGGGCTCCTCGACAACCTTCAGACGGGTGCGTCAACCAGGATGATTCAGAAAGACATCGAGGACACCGTCAGCGAGGTTCTCGCGGCCCTGGAGGAAGCCGCGAAGAAACCGCCGCCGCCAAGCCCCAACAAGGGAAGAGAAAAGAAAAATCAGAATAGCTCCGCGCCCCTCCTGGCCAAGTCAGCTGAGCTGAAGATGGTTCGCGCTCTCCAGCTCAGGATCAACAGGAGAACCAGCAGGTTTGACACCTCTCGGAAATCAGTTGATCTGTCAAACGAGGCCCGATCCCATCTTCGGGAGATCGGCCGTAAGCAGAAGGAAGTTGAGAAGCTTTTGCGCAGGATTGCCCGCTCGATCGGGCAATAGACCGCCTGGAGGCGTCCCTGGAGCTCTTCTCAGGCTTTTTCTTTGACCTTATGCTTCCCAGTACAACAATAGACCTGTTCAAATGTTTCGAGGCCTTCACGGCTGATTTTTTCCGGTGAAAACATGTCTCCTGAAAAACTGCTCCGTTTCATAACCCTGGCGCTGCTGGTGTCAGTGTCTGGCGGCGTCCTGGTTGCGCAGCATCCCAGCGACTTCACCAGCCGGGACAAAAAGGAGATTTTCATCCAGCACCTGGTTAAGACCATGAAGCTTGATCCGACCAGGTATCGGGCCATGGTTCTTGAATACGAGATCGGATCGGCTCTGCGCGATTTCTCTCCAGAGCTTGCCGCCGATCTCGATAGCTCCGACTTTATCCAGAACAGCCTGCGCGAGCTCTACGCCGGCTACGACAAGGCCTGCAAGGCGTTTGAGAGCACGGCCGATAGCGAAGCCCTCGCCCTTTTAGGGAAGATCGACGACAAGGCGCTTGGCGATCGTCCGAACCCCTATCTCCGTGCCTACGCTCAGTTGCTCCAGGCCGAAATCGATTTCCGTGGCAAACGGTATGCGAAGGTCATCGAGAGCTGCAATCTACTCACACACCAGGCCAGAACCCTGCTCCTGGCTGACTACCGGGTCTGTGAACTGATCGCTCTTTCCTTCAACGGGCTCGGGGAATCACTGCTCGAATTCTCCCAATACGCCCTGCTGCTGACTGATTATAAAAACCTTCCGGATGCCATCAAGAAGCGGGCCGAGACCCGGCTGGGGCAATTGAAGGACGAGAACGGCAAGCCTCTGCAGACGGTGGCCGGCTGGATGAACCGGGTCGAAAAGCTCATCTCAAAGGAAGTTACCGGCGAGGCCCCCACCCAGAAACAGGAGCGCGGCATCGTCACAGCCCTCGACAAGCTCATCGAATTGCAGGAGGCTGTTGAACGACAGACCTGTCCCGATTGCGGCAAGGGCGGCTGAAGCGGCTGCGGCAACGGCCCCCCGGGAGGGAGTCAAAAAAGTGCCAACCCGGCGAAGATGTCCAAGCTGCCTGAGGGAGGCGAGGGCATTGTCAACCTCCGCAACATCGCGAAGAAAAGCAAGGGCTCCATCTGGGGACTTCTCAAGGACAGGGATGCCTCCCGGGCCTTGAAGAGCTTCGGCGGCAAGCTCCCCCCCCGCTACGAAAAGCTTCTTAAAGAATATTACGAAGCCCTCTCAAAGGAACCCTGATTTGTCCTTCCAGGCAGCCGGGAGACGCAGGTCGCCCGTAAACCTTACGCTCCTGGCGTTTGCGATCCTTCATTCATTCGCCTCCTCCATGGAGGCGGAGGACCCGCCGATAAAGCCTCGCCCCGCCGCTATCGTCCAGATAGCCTTTGCCGATGGAAGAAACATTGAGGGCGAGCTTGAGAATCTCTCCGAATCGGAGCTCTCTCTTCACGGCAACCCTGACCCCATCCCGCTTTACGAGATTCACGAGATTCGCATCGGCTCCACCCCTCCCGGCAAAGAGCCCGACTTCTCTACCGGAGCCATTGTGGCCTTCGGCAGCGGAGAGAAAATTCTCGGGCGGGTCACAAAGATCGGCAACGAAGCGGGCGGACCTGTAGCCACCATCAGCCTGGGTGAAAAATTCTCCCCGATAACAGGACGCCTCGCCTCCCTGGCA
>Ga0315318_10001250_pt1 | contig 11135 bp, 19 predicted proteins | sample M1200m3416metaG_FD_203703 | JGI IMG/M metagenome (GOLD analysis project Ga0315318, IMG submission 203703) | Ammonia-oxidizing marine archaeal communities from Monterey Bay, California, United States - M1 200m 3416 | ecosystem: Environmental > Aquatic > Marine > Coastal | place: USA: California... | reverse complement strand
ACGGAAACTTTCTGCCGTTGGCAAAAATCCCGACCGGTTCGGAAATTCACAACCTCGAGATGAGCCCGGGCCGGGGCGGCCAGATGGTTCGCTCGGCCGGGACATCCGCTGCACTGATGGCATTGGCGGACGGTTATGCGCAGGTGAAGCTGCCTTCCGGGGAGATTCGGAAACTTAACGAGAAATGTTTCGCCACGATGGGAACGGTCGGGAATGCCGATCATGAGAAGCTGGTTGTTGGCAAGGCGGGTCGTACACGCAACAAGGGCAAGCGGCCCATCACACGTGCTGTGGCTAAGAATCCGGTTGATCACCCAATGGGGGGTGGCGAAGGTCGCACCTCGGGTGGAGGGCATCCGATGTCTCCCTGGGGCGTCTTGGCCAAGGGGTTCAAGACACGACCCAAGTACAAGCCGTCCAACCGTTGGATCGTGGTTCGCCGTGACGGTAGGCCGATGAAGCAGAAATAAACAGACATGGGACGTTCGATCAAAAAGGGACCGTTTGTGGAGCAACATCTGCTCGACAAGATCGAGAAGTTGAATGCCGACGGGAAAAAGAAGCCGATCAAGACCTGGTCGCGTCGATCGACCATCGCCCCTGAGTTTGTCGGCCACACATTCATGGTTCACAATGGCAAGAGATTTATGACCGTGTTTGTCACCGAAAACATGGTGGGCCACAAGTTGGGTGAATTTGCAGCCACCCGCACCTTCAAGGGGCATGGTACACACACGAACAAGGCAGCGTAGAGGACGATAAAATGGAAGTTTTGGCAGTTGCAAAAGGCGTGCGGATGTCCCCGCAAAAGGTGCGGGAGATGACCCGACAGATACAGGGTATGCACGCCATGGAGGCCAGTGCCCTCTTGGGGAATGTTCCCAGGAAGTCCGCACGGTTGGTTGCCAAGACGCTCAAGTCGGCAATGGCCAATGCCGAGCACATCGCCGACGGATGGGATCCGGAGGATTTGCGTAGTCGTATTCTAGAACTGGAGCAGAAAGTAGGCTCTGCGAACAAGAAGAAGACACGCCGAAGTGGTCAGGCCAAGATTGACGCCTACCAGAGTTTTTTGGACTCCACACACAAGCTAGATCAGACGATGCTCTACGTCAAAGAGGCAACAGTGGGAGACGCGCCGACGATGAAACGCTGGCGTCCGAGGGCTCGCGGGTCGGCCAGCCCGATCCTTAAGCGGTGTTGCAATATCCGGATCGTGCTCACGGATCAAATTTAACGGAACCTGTATGGGACAAAAAACCAACCCAATTGGACTGCGCTTGATCGTCAATAAGGATTGGCGATCCAAATGGTATGCCGATAAGAAAGAGTTCGGTGAACTGCTGGTGGAGGATCACAAGATTCGGAAGATTCTGAAGGATAAACTACAGGCTGCCGCGGTGCCGCGCATCCAGATCGAGCGTGCCACAAGCCGATGTCGGATCACCATTTACTCCGCTCGGCCCGGTGTGGTGATTGGACGCAAGGGTGCTGAGATAGACAAGATCAAGGAAGAGCTTAGCAGGATGACCGGCAAGGAGGTTTACGTCGAGATTGCTGAGGTGAAGAACCCGGAACTTGATGCGCAACTGGTTGCCGAGAACATCTGCATGCAGCTTGAGCGTCGCGTCGCTTTCCGGCGGGCAATGAAGAGAGCGGTCCAGGTGTCCATGGACATGGGTGCGCTTGGCATTCGCCTGCGCGTGGCTGGCCGGTTGAACGGTTCCGACATTGCCCGGTCAGAGAACACACGCGAAGGCGCAGTTCCGCTGCACACGCTGCGGGCCAATATTGATTACGGATTTGCTGAGGCCGGAACCCAGTACGGGGTGATCGGTGTAAAATGCTGGATTTGCCGCAAAGACCCCGCCGAGGAGGAGGCAGACCAGGCCAAGCGGGGGCCAAGGCGAGACACTCGCCCGAGGAGACCGATGGGGCCTCGTGGCAACGGTTAAATATATACAGGAATGGCCTTACAACCTAACAAAGTCAAATATCGCAAAATGCACCGTGGTAGCCGTAAGGGCACCGCGCAGCGTGGGAACAAGGTGTCGTTCGGCTCCTATGGTCTCCAGGCACTTGACAGAGGTTGGATTACCGGGACGCAGATTGAGGCCGCCCGCGTGGCTATTTCCCGTGGCATGAAGCGCAAAGGGAGCATGTGGATCCGGGTGTTTCCGCAGAAATCCGTGACGAAAAAGCCGTTGGAAGTGCGGATGGGCAAGGGCAAGGCAAACGTTGATCACTGGGTGGCTGTGGTCAAGCCGGCCACAATGTTGTTTGAAGTGGAAGGCGTTTCGGAAACCGTGGCACGCGAGGCGTTGAGTTCGGCTGCGGCCAAGATGCCGATTCGCTGCCGGTTAGCTCTTCGTGAATAGAGGGAATAATTCAGGATGAAAATTTCAGAGATCAGGGACAAGACAAAGATTGAGCTGGCGGCCCAGGGGCGCGAACTCCGCATGGAGTTGTTCAATCTCAAGCTCCAGAAGGCCTCCAGCCAGCTAGAGAAGCCGATCCGCCTTCGTGAATTACGCCACGACATCGCCCGCATTGAAACCCAGGTCACCCAGCTTGGAAGGAAGGAGGCCCTGGGAAATCTGGTCACGGCACTGGACAAAGTGAAGGATTTCACAGTGGACGGTGTGGCCGGCGCGTTGCGCGGCTTGGTTAAGGGCGACCTTAACCGCAAGGATGTGTTGAAAATTTGTGGGTCGGTGTTCAACAAGCAACGGGTGCGATTGACCGGTAGGGAAATGGCGGAACTCATTCAAACCAAGGGAAGAGACAAGGCCGTAGAATTGGCCAAGCAGGCGGCGGCCCGGAATTAAGAAGGTAATGACCGATACACAAACAGTAGATTCAGCACGCGGCAGCCACCGAAAAATCCGGGAAGGTGAGGTCGTCTCCTCCAAAATGGAAAAGACGATCGTGGTGAAAATTTCCTGGCGTATCGCGCACCCGCGCTACAAAAAAATCATCACCAAATACAACAAGTTACAGGCGCACGATGAGAACAACGAGGCGCAGGTGGGCGATCTGGTTGAAATTATGGAGACCCGGCCGCTCTCCAAGACCAAGCGATGGAGACTGTTTCGGATCGTGAAGCGCGGCGAGCTGGCCATGGCGGCCGAAGAGACCGCGACTTGATCGGTGTGGGAAGGAAGTATAGATGTTACAGCTTAGATCCAGATTAGATGTGGCGGATAACTCCGGGGCCAAGAAGGCCTGGGCGATCGGGGTGCTCGGCATCCGCAAGGACACCGCCTCCGTCGGGGACGTGATCAAGGCCCACGTGCGTGAGGCCGTTCCGGATGGCAACGTAAAAAAAGGCGAAGTGGTCAACGCTGTGGTGGTGCGTACTAAGTCACCGATCCGCCGAGCCGACGGCTCCGTATTGAGGTTTGACTCCAACGCCATCGTGATTATCGACCCCGAGGGTAATCCGAGAGGCACACGAATTTTTGGGCCGGTAGCGCGTGAACTTCGCCAAAAAAAGTTCATGAAAATAATATCACTAGCACCGGAGGTAATTTAAAAATGGGCAACAGACGGCACATCAAAAAGGGAGATACTGTTTACATCCTTTCTGGGAATGAAAGGGGGAAAAGCGGCAAGGTCATTGATGTCCTGACCGGGAACGAGCGCGTAGTCGTCGAGGGGCTGAACATGCTCAAGAAGCATATTCGCAAAAACCAGGACCAGCCGCAGGGTGAAATCGCCGACCGCGAAGGCACTGTTCATTGGTCCAACGTGATGCGCGAGGATCGCTACCTGAGAAACCGAACGGCCAAGGAGACCGTTACAATCCAAGAGGGCGACGACAAAGGCGACTCTGAAGAATGATCCCAAGGTTACAGGAAAAATATCAGGAAGAGATCCGCGCCAAGCTCCGGGGCTTGGACAAGTACGGGAATGTCCACCAGGTTCCCAAGCTCGAGAAGATCGTGATCAACATGGGCGTGAGCCCGGAGCTAGGAAAAGAGGTGATGGGTGACGCGGTAAAGGACCTGACCACCATCACCGGCCGAAAGCCCACTTTGAACAAGGCCAAGGTCAGCGTTGCAAACTTCAAGTTGCGCCAGGGCATGACCACCGGGTGTCGTGTGACGCTTCGGCGCCAGACCATGTACGAGTTTTTAGATCGCCTGGTGGCTACCGCGCTGCCACGGATCCGGGATTTTCGCGGGGTGAAATCAACAGGGTTCGATGGTTTTGGCAACTACTCCGTTGGAGTGGATGACCAGTCCATCTTCCCTGAGATTGACGTGGACAAAGTCAAGCATACGCAGGGAATGGATATTACCATCGTCACCACCGCCAAGAACGATGCAGATGCCTACGAGTTGTTGAAAGAATTTGGAATGCCGTTCGACGGCGAACATTAATAAGAAGTTATGGCAAAAAAAGCCTGGATGGAGCGAAATAAGCGCAAGGCCAAGACGGTGGCCAAGTATGCTGCCAAGCGGGCCGAGTTGAAGGCAAGCGGCGACTACGAGGCATTAGCTAAGCTGCCGCGCGATGCCAGCCCGGTGCGGCTGGTCAACCGGTGTGAGGTCACTGGCCGACGCCACGGGTACTTTCGCAAGTTCCGCGTGTCGCGGTTGACGTTTCGCGAGTTGGCCCGCTCGGGAATGATCCCCGGTGTGACCAAGGGAAGTTGGTGAGGAAACAGGAATGGACCCGATAGCTAATTTACTGACCTGCATTCGCAACGCCAACCTGGCGTTGAAGCCGGAAATATCCGTCCCACACTCCCGGATTAAGGAGAGTGCCGTGCGCATTCTAAGGGACGAGGGTTACCTAGAATCATTCAACGTCGAGGGCGACGTCAAGCGAAGCATTCGCATCAACCTCAAGTTTCAAGGCCGCAAGGGCATCATTTCCGGGCTGCAGCGGATCAGCCGACCCGGGTTGCGCCACTACACCTCGGCCAACGATATTCCGCTGGTGTTGGGGGGCATGGGTATCGCGGTGGTGAGCACCCCTCAGGGCCTGATGAGCGGGCACGACGCCCGCCGGAAGAACCTCGGCGGCGAATTACTTTTTAAGGTCTGGTAAAGGAACGGAAACGATGTCACGAGTTGGGAGCAAAACAATCGAAGTACCGGACAAGGTCAAGGTGGTCATCGCCGACAACCATGTATCAGTCGAAGGCCCCAAGGGTAAACTCGAAATGGACATGCCCAGTCGCACCACTGTGTCCCAGGAGGAGAACGTCCTGAGCGTGACTCGCGATGGCGACGACCGTAAGGCAATGGCCATGCACGGCCTCGGCCGCTCGCTTCTCAACAATATGGTACTCGGCGTGTCCGAGGGGTTCGTGAAGAAACTCGAGATCAATGGGGTCGGCTTCAAGGCCGCGGTCAGCGGCAATACCGTCACCATGAACCTCGGTTACTCCCATCCCATCAAGTACGATTTGCCCAACCAGGTGAAAGTGTCCGTGGACAAGGATACCAAGGTCACCATTGAGGGGCCTGACAAGCAGAAGGTGGGCCTCGTGGCCGCCGAGTTGCGCGGGTTCTACCCGGTGGAACCGTATAAGGGCAAGGGCGTCAAGTATGCCGATGAGCATATCCGCCGCAAGGAAGGAAAGACGGTACAGTAATTTTTGAGAAGACGCCGCATAACGCGGCCCTGGGAAATGAGAGCTGATAAAAAACGTAATTTGATGAAACGCCGCCGGTGGCGCATCCGGAAGAAAGTCGTGGGCACCGTCGAGCGTCCTCGCATGAGTGTGCGTTTCACCAACAAGAACATCTACGTCCAGTTCATCGACGATGATGCCGGCAACACCCTTGCCTCCGTGTCCACCCGCGCCAAGTCAGTCGACGGTCTGGCTGCCAATACGGCCGGTGCGGGCGAGATCGGCAAACTCGCTGGGGAGGCAGCCAAGTCGGCAGGTATCAAAGAGGTCGTGTTTGACCGTAGCGGCGCCCGGTTTCACGGGAAAGTCAAAGCCCTGGCCGACGCGGCCCGCGAGACAGGAATAAGGATATAAGGACAACCGTGGCTGAACAACCCAATCAAAACGAGAGCACTCCCTCCGCCGAGGCGCCGCAGGCTGCACCAGAGGCAACAGCCAAGGCGCAACCTGCCACGGTAGGCCAGGGTGGAGGCCCTGGCCAACGCCAGGGTGGAGGTGGTCATTTCGGAGGCCCCGGCCAACGCCAGGGTGGAGGGGGTCGTTTCGGAGGTCCCGGCCAACGCCAAGGTGGAGGGGGTCGCTTCGGAGGTCCCGGCCAACGCCAGGGCGGCGGAGGCCAGCGCGGCCGGTTTGGTGACCAACCCGATGACGGATTTACCGAGAAAGTGCTCAGCATCAACCGATCAGCCAAGGTGGTCAAGGGTGGCCGCCGTTTTGGCTTCAGCGCTGTGGTGATCGTAGGAGACAAGAAGGGCCGGGTCGGGATGGGGCAGGGGAAGGCCAATCAGGTCCCCGACTGCATTCGCAAGGCCAGTGAAAATGCCCGCACACAACTGGTGAACGTGATCCTGCGTGACACGACCATTCCGCATGAGGTCTTGAGCCGGTACGACGGAGCCAAGGTTCTGCTTCGCCCGGCCTCCAACGGTACTGGGATCATTGCCGGCAAGACCGTCCGGGCCGTCTGCGAATTGGCTGGGGTGCGCAACATGCTCAGCAAGTCGCTTGGCTCGAACAATCCTCTAAACTTGGCCAAGGCCACGCTCAAAGGCCTGTTGGAATTGCGCGACCGAAACGAAGTCATGAAGGCCCGGGGCAAAAGTATCCCGGAGCCCGAGGCCGCAACCACCGAGGAACCAGCCGCCACCGAGGAACCAGCCGCCACCGAGGAACCGGCTGCCACCGAGGAACCAGTGGCTGCCGCGGAATAAACAACCATTAACGAGACATGCGACTGCACGATTTAAAACCAGCCTCCGGGTCCAAGCACCGACGCAAGCGGATCGGCCGCGGCCCGGGCAGTGGCCGTGGAGGGCACACCAGTACCCGCGGCCAGAAGGGCCAAGGCTCGCGTTCCGGCTCATCCACCCGCCCGGGGTTCGAAGGTGGCCAGTTGCCGCTGGCCCGCCGCCTGCCCAAGCGGGGTTTCAACAACAAGCGATTTGCGACCGTTTACATCCCGGTCAACCTGGACAGCCTCAACCAGTTTGAGGACGGCGCCCGGGTGGATGAGGCGCAGCTTCGCGAGGTTGGCCTAGTCAACGGTCGCGGTGACGGAGTCAAGATACTCGCCCGCGGCAAGCTAGAAAAAAAATTGACCGTATGTGCGGCTGGCTTCAGTGCAAGTGCCCGGGCGGCCATTGAGGAAAAAGGGGGTACCTGCGAGGCAGTCACTAGGGCTAGCGCAGTGGCTTCCGAGAAATAGTTTTGATTTTATTGCCCGCTAGAAACACACATGGCCAGTGACAACCACATAACCCGCATGATAGCCGGCTTCCGGAATTGCTTTAAAATTCCGGAGTTGAGTGAGCGGATTATTTTCACCCTTATGGTGTTGGGTGTTTGCCGGTTGATCGCCTGGGTTCCCATCCCGGGATTGGATGGGGTGGAGTTGCAGGGCTACTTCGACGATTTGCGCGACAAGCAAGATGGCGGGCTTGGTTTCATGGGCATGTACAGCATGTTCACCGGGGGTGCCTGGGAGCGGTGCTCCATTGGTGGCCTCGGAATCATGCCCTACATCAGTGCCACGATTATCTTGCAGTTGATGAGCCCGATCATTCCCAGACTCTCCCGCCTCTCACGCGAGGAGGGTGGCCGGGTGAAGATCATGCAGATTGGCCGTGTGATGACGATGTTTCTCTGCCTTGGCCAGGGTTACGTGATGTCTCTTGGCTGGTTGAGCCCGAATACGGTATTTGGCAATTGGACCGGTGGCGATTTGGTTCTTAATCCCGGCTTTTGGTACCATTTACAGACAATGATGGCGCTCACCTGCGGAACGCTACTGCTGATGTGGCTGGGTGAGCAGATAACCGAGCGGGGAATTGGCAACGGGGTTTCCCTGGTCATCACGATTGGTATTGTGGCGGATCTTCCGAGGGCACTGCCGATGATTTGGGACATGTTCGGCCCGAACACACCGGAAGATGGGCACGGAATGTTCGAGGGAATCTTCCTGGTAATCCTACTGTTGAGCGTGGTCGCCGGGGTGGTTGCAGTGACCCAGGCCCAGCGCAAGGTGCCGGTACAGCACGCACAGCGCGCTGTGGGCCGGAAGGTGTACGCCGGTGGGAACTCCTTCATGCCGCTTCGGGTCAATTACTCCGGCGTGATGCCGCTGATTTTTGCCCAGGCCATCCTGATGTTTCCTGGAATGGTCTTGAACGGTTTGGGGGGACCTGGAGGGGTATTAGAGGGCAATTTCTTGCAGGATTATGTGCAGACTGCGGCGGTTTGGTTTCAACCCGGGCATCCCTTCTATTACCTCACCTATTCGCTGATGATCATGTTTTTTGCCTACTTCTGGGTGGCGACTACGTTCAACGAGATCGAGATCGCCGACAACCTGAAGAAAAACGGCGGCTACATTCCAGGTATCAGGCCAGGCAAGGCGACCAGCGATTTTTTGCACAGGACGATGAGCCGGATCACTTTTGCCGGTGCCGTGTTCCTGGTCATCATCGCACTCATCCCTATGCTGCTGGGCCTGTGGCGAAACATCCCTTACCAGGTCACCCAGTTCTTTGGCGGAACGAGTATTTTAATTGCCGTGGGTGTCACGATCGACACCATGCGACAGATGGAGTCGTATCTCTTGATGCGGCATTATGACGGATTTTTGAGGAAGGGCCGCGTGCGCGGTCGCTTCTGACGCTGGTGGTGAAACAAGCCCCCAGCGGTTTGTTCCTTGATAGAAACCAGCCAAGCCAAGTCTTGGCTCTGGATCAGGTGCTACGGCACCCGGAGATAGCATGATCCACTTGAAAGAAGATCATGAGATTGAGGCCATGCGATTGGCCGGTGGGGTTTCCTCCACCGTGTTGCGAGAGGTGGCCGCCTTTGTCCAGCCGGGCATCAGCACACTGGAGATTGACCAGTACGCCGGGGAGCGTATCAGCCGCTACGGCGGCAAAAGTGCCTTCCTTGGCTACCGGGATTATCCCAGCCGGATCTGCATTTCCGTCAACGAGGAGGTTGTGCACGGCTTGGCCTCCGGTCGGTGCGTTCTGTTCGGTGACATCGTCAGTATCGACGTCGGGGTGCGCTACAATGGCTATATTGGCGATAATGCCACAACCGTGGCCGTCGGCGGATGCGACCCGGCCGTGCAGAGGATGATGGAAGTGACCGAGAAATCCCTGTACGAAGGGCTTGGCCAAGCGCTGCCTGGAAACAGGATCGTGGACATCTCACGGGCTATCCAGAGCTGTGTCGAGGCCAACGGATACAGCATCGTCCGAGAATTTGTTGGGCATGGCGTGGGAAAAAAAGTCCACGAGGACCCGCAAATACCGAATTTTGATGATGGCAGTCGGCGCTCTCCGGTCTTGAAGCCGGGAATGACGCTGGCCATCGAGCCGATGGTCAATATTGGCCAACGGCACGTTGAGATGCTGGAGGATGGCTGGTCGGTTGTCGCCCGGGACGGGTTGCCATCGGCTCATTTTGAGCACACCATCCTCGTGACCGACGGTGAGCCGGAGATTTTGACATGCCCGGGCAACCTGCCATCCGAGTTGAGGGAATCGTGAGGGACAAGCGTCCTCCGGCAACCTTCGTGGTGGAGTTGGCCAACGGCCACCGGGTATTCGCCCGGGTGTTGATGAAACAACGGGAAAAAATGCCAGGCATCAATCTTGGCGACAGGGTGAATTTGGAAATCTCGCCTGCTGATTTCAGCAATGGCGTGGTGGTTTTTTAGGGAAAATAGTAACGAGTTTTAAAAATGAAAGTACGCGCATCAGTAAAGCGGCTTTGCGAGCACTGCCGGGTCATACGCCGGAAGGGCGTGGTCCGTATCATCTGCACATCAAACCCCCGGCACAAGCAGCGCCAGGGCTGATCGAAAGGAATTAGACCATGCCAAGGATCATCGGAGTCGACATCCCCCCCAACAAACGCATCGACATTGCATTACGGTATGTCTACGGCATCGGGCCGAAGATTGCCTCAGAGATCGTCGAGAAAACCGGCATCGAGCCCGCCACTCGCGCCAAGGACCTCGACGAGAACGACTTGTCCAAGATTGTTCACGTCATCCAGGAGGGCGATTACCTCGTGGAGGGCGATCTGCGCCGCGAGCGCAGTCTAAACCTCAAGCGCCTACAGAACATCAAGTCGTACCGTGGCTTGCGCCATGCTCGCGGTCTTCCGGTTCGGGGCCAGCGAACCTCCACTAACGCCCGAACTCGCAAGGGCAAAAAGAAGACCGTGGGCGTTCAACGCAATCCAAATGCCAAGACCGGAATTCACTGATTTTAGCTGATCATTATGGCTGACGAAGAAAACCAACCCAAACAACCCGAGGCCCAGCAGCCCGAGGCGGAAGCCAAAGTGGAGACACCTGCAACTGCTCCGGCAGAGGAAACCCCGGCACCCAAGGCCAAGGCGAAGGCTAAGCCGAAGGCCAAGGCCAAGGCCAAGCCGAAAGCCAAGGCTGAGCCGAAGGCCAAGGCTGAGCCGAAGGCCAAGGACGAGCCGAAAGCCAAGGACGAGCCGAAAGCCAAGGACGAGCCGAAAGCCAAGGACGAGCCGAAAGCCAAGGATGAGCCCAAAGCCAAGGACGAGCCGAAAGCCAAGGACGAGCCGAAGGCCAAGGACGAGCCGAACGCCAAGGACGAGCCGAAAGCCAAGGACGAGCCGAAGGCCAAGGACGAGCCGAAAGCCAAGGACGAGCCGAAAGCCAAGGACGAGCCGAAAGCCAAGGACGAGCCGAAAGCCAAGGACGAGCCGAAAGCCAAGGACGAGCCGAAAGCCAAGGATGAGCCGAAAGCCAAGGATGAGCCGAAAGCCAAGGATGAGCCGAAAGCCAAGGATGAGCCCAAAGCCAAGGATGAGCCCAAAGCCAAGGATGAGCCCAAAGCCAAGGATGAGCCCAAAGCCAAGGATGAGCCGAAGGCCAAGGGCAAGAAGGATGATCCAGCTTCCGAGGAGGAGACTGAGACCGGCGTGGCAGCGCCTTCCGCACAGGAATTGCTGACCAGCG